>SDBT01020799.1_pt1 | contig 10257 bp, 9 predicted proteins | sample 2277101 | NCBI WGS metagenome assembly SDBT01 (sample SAMN10404973, study PRJNA504765) | marine sediment metagenome | isolation source: marine sediment core GS10_PC15, 103 cmbsf | place: Arctic Ocean: Southern Knipovich Ridge | collected 2010
AAAACGTGCCCGATTTCAATGCCCGGCATCGATTTCAGCACGCCGCCGCATTTCAGGCAGGCGTCCCCTTCCCCGACCCGAGCGATATCGGCGACGATGTCCGCTTTAAAGTCGCGCGGGTAGTTGACGTTCTTTATATGTATATCCGGCTTGTTGCCGCCGGCGACGAAGTTGATGCCCTCTGTTACCGAATCGTCAGCCACAATCTTTATGCCTTTCAAGCCCATCGGCGAAGCGTAGCCGGCAGAGATGCCCGCGGCACTCACCTCGTCCTCGGTGGCCAGGTGCAGGTCAGTGCATTTCAGCAGCCTTTGCAGCTTCACCTCGTTGACGTCAAGGTCGCCCCGAATCATGGCGAAGACCACCTGCCCATCGGCAACGTAAAAGACCGCCTTCAAGGTGTGGTCTTTGGGCATATTCAGAAAATTGGCCAGTTCCTCTATCGTCTTCATGCCGGGAGTGGCCACTTCCTCAAGCGGCAGCGGCTTTTCCAGCCCTATCTGTCTCTTGACGCTGACCGCCTTGTCCACATTGGTGGCATATTGGCAGCTATCACAGCAGATGACCTCGTCCTCGCCGTTCTCGGCGATGAGCATGAACTCGTGGGAGTCCTTGCCGCCGATGGCCCCGCTGTCCGCCTCAACGAACAGCGCCGGCAGTGCACAGCGGTCGTAGATGTTCCGGTAGGCCTGTACCATCTTCTGGTAGCTCATTTCCAGCCCGTCCTCGTCGACGTCGAAGCTGTAGAGGTCTTTCATGATGAACTCGCGCACTCTTATCAGCCCGCCGCGCGGCCTTGGTTCGTCGCGGAATTTTGTTTGAATCTGGTAGAGCAGTTTTGGTAAATCGCGGTAGCTCTGCACATGGTGGCTGACCATCTGGGTGAGCACTTCCTCGTGGGTCGGCCCCAGCACCAGGGTGCGTTCCCGTCGATCGAGCAGGGTAAAAAGCCCCTTGCCGAAGGACTGGTCTCTCCCTGTCCGCTGCCAGAGCTCAACGGGCTGGAGCACGGGCATGGCCAGTTCCTGCCCGCCGGCGTTGTCCATCTCCTCCCGGATGATGTTCTCAATCTTTCTCAGCACCCGCCACCCCAGCGGCATATAGGAATAGACCCCCGCCACCACCTGCATTATCATCCCCGCCCGCAATAGTAACTGGTGGCTGGGAGTGTCCGCCTCGGACGGTATCTCCCGCTGTGTTTTGCCGAATAGCTGTGATAAGCGCATAAGCTAAAACTCCAGTATATTTATTTTTCTACCGCACCCTCTGTGGCCTGCCCCCCAAGTAATTGTACTACTTTCTAAGTTAGAGTTACCGACATAAGAGCTGGCATTATCGCTTCAGGAGCGGGTGGTCTATAACGTAAAGCACTATGTGGTCGAACATGATTATACTCCCGCCGCCATTGCTCAATCAATATCTTGGCCTCAGTCAATATGGTAAATATCTCCCGGTTGAGCAGAGTCTCTGCCTCTCCTAGCTTGCTGATAATCTGCTCCGGAAGGTAAGGTTTCCTCACCATTTAATGCCCCCATTCTTAATTTCCAATCTAACATGAAACTGGACTCGTTTTCGGGGGGGCAGGCCACAGATGAGGTCTCTGCTCTACTGCATCTTACTCGACAATATGACCGTCCCGATAAAAATATCGCCGCTCGTAAGAACCGCCTTGGAGCCACTATTGATGGCCATCTTCCTGGATTACGGCAGTCTATTACGATTCATAGTTATTTAAATTCATTCCTCTTACGAAGAATAAATCGCCTTTGATAACATGCTATTCTAAACTTGGTACTTCTTAATGACCTCCGGTTTCAATTCCAAACCGAGTCCAGGCTTATCAGGAAAAGGAGACAACATCCCGTCTTTTGGCATCGGTATCTCTGTATAGAAAAACTTATCAGCTTCTTCCAACATGCCAAGACATTCGACAGCCAAGAGGTTCGGGGTTGCGCAAGCTAAATGGAGTGATATCAGGTGTTGAGCATGATTCGCCACCGGCAGATTAAATCCATGGGCCATGTGGGCTACTTTTATCCACTCACTGACACCTCCGACGCGGCCAACATCTGGTTGGAGGATATCTGCCGCACCCCTGGCCAAAAGTTCTTTAAAGCCATACTTGGTATATTCATGTTCCCCAGTCGCAATTGGGATTTTCGTCGCTCGCGTAACTGCTGCCAATCCCTCAATATCATCGGCAAGAACAGGTTCCTCAAAAAAACCTACATTGTATTCTTCGAAACGGGGAGCAAGGCCAATGGCCTGCTTTGCATAGTATCCATTGTTGGCATCTATATATATAGTGATATCATCGCCCACGGCTTTACGGACAGCGGCTAGTCTTCTGATATCTTCTTTCTCAGCGCTGCCAAAATCCTTTCCAACTTTAAGTTTGATGCTCTTAAAGCCCCGTTCCACCCAACCTACCTGCTCTTTTACTAATTCTTTCTCTGAAAAGTTAGTCCAGCCTCCTGAGCCATAAACTGGAACCGCGTCCGTATAAGGACCTAGTAACTTATATAGCGGCAGGTTCAGTGCCTTAGCTTTCAAGTCCCACAGTGCGGTATCGATAGCGGAAATCGCGCAGAACGCTACCCCTTTGCGTCCATAGCCACGTACTAACCAGAACATTCGAAACCATATACGTTCGATATTTATAGGATCCTCACCAATAAGTGAGCCCTTAAGTTCTTCAATGACACCGCGGACAGCAACATGAGCGCCTGGGTTAGCTGGAGCGAAACCTTCAATACCCTCATCGGTTTTGATTTTTACAAAAAGAACAGGCCAGCCCTTTGCTCCGGGCTTTGGCGGGAAGACCGTGGCATCCTGAAAGGGAAAAATATCCGGGTAATTTAGAACAATGGTAGTGATGTCGGTAATTTTCAAATGGCCTCCTTATATTTTTAATCGTATTGTTCGAATTCCTAATACTAATGATAAACTCAACACTCTGTTCAAGCCGATTTTTGAACATCAGGTTACTTACCAGGTGTGCGTCGTCAGCGTTTATGGCACAGCCTGATAATGGCCACTTTAGCTGGTTGAATTACCAGTGTCAAGCTCCGTCCTCTGGTTAAAGTCTTAAGCTTCTTCCAATCATCTTTCAAGCCTATTCTCATGCCTCAATGTAATCATGGATTTATAAAGATTACGGAGGGGAAAATGACGTGGCATAACACAGGCAAAGCCACCAGATTTTGAAAAATCCCGTCAAGACTATTGACAAGCTGTACTATAAAAGTTATAATTCCGACCATAGTATGTACCATATATTGGAATATGTACCACATATTGGAACGTTTCATTGAAGTATCTCAATTTTAAATGTGGATTTAAGATTCATGGTTGAAAAGAAAAGCTCAGTTATAAAAGCGCTATCAATTCTAAAGTGTTTTACACCTCAAAATCTCGAGCTTGGCGTGTCTGAGATTGCGCGTCTAGTTAGCTTGCCTAAATCAACAGCTCATCGATTATTAGTAGAGTTAACTGAAAGCAGGCTATTAGAACAAACCCGCATTGCAGGAAAATACAAAGTTGGTCCTGAGTTATATATTTTGGGAAGCATATATTTAAGCACAACAGATATCCTGAAAGCTGCCGAACCGGTGGTAAAGAAACTTAATGAGACCACGGAAGAGGCGGTAATCATTGGCATCGTTGAAACAGTAAGTATGACCCTGATAATGAAAGAGGAAGCCAGACACTCTCTAAGATATACTAACCCAGTAGGAACCACTATACTGGCTCATGTGTCAGCCACCGGCAAAGCCTTGCTAAGTGAATTAACTGAGGAAGAAATCGACAAGCGTTATCCCTTTGAACATCTGCAACAGACTACTACGTATACTATCGGTACCAAGACTGAATTGAAACAAGACTTGGAGAATATCAGGAAGACCGGAGTATCTATTGATGTACAAGGCACCGCTTTAGGAGTTATGGGTATTGCCTCTGTAATACGTACCTCCAACGGCAATGCGGTAGCCGCCATTAGCATCCCAACGCCGTTAGCAAGATTGAACCCGTCAAAAATTGAAAAATTAAGCGAGTTGGTTAAGCTAGGAGCCAGTCTAATTAGCTATCGGCTGGGATATGAGGATAGAGGTACCGTCGTTCGTGATGTTGAAGAATTACATGAATGGTGGGAGCAAAACCAAAAAAATAACAGTGTGATGAGCGGGCTCTGCCAGGGGAGAAATAGGCCGAGTCTGGTGCTGGTGCCCCTCCCGTGTGCTATGGCCTAAGCGTAATCGGGTACATGGCATCCCGCTTAAACACACTAATTTGTTGGCGGCCAGGTATGGTTTTTTAATGAGGGAGCTACAAACAAGTTCGGTTTTTGCATACCAGAATTATAGTTAAGACGAGCGAAATAACTTGTCAAAGGAGGTGGTAGTTTTCAGCATATATATATCTTAATGCGGCTACTGTAAAAAATTGAGGAGGATATAATGAGGAAGAAAAACGTGTTCGCATTGGTTATGGTAGTGGTGCTAGTTAGTGGCTTGATAGCTACTGCCTGTGCTTCTCCAGCCCCAACTCCCGCTCCTGCACCTGCCCCCGCTCCAGCACCTGCCCCAGCTCCAGCACCCGCTCAACCAGAAGAGGTATTTAAATGGAGAATGCAGTCAGCGCACGGCCCGGCCTTCATAACCTATACCTCTCTCGAGGAAAAACTCGATGAGATGAGAGTCATTAGTGGTGGAAGGTTGGACATCTCGCTATTCCCGGCCGGTGCCATCGTGCCGGCCATGGAGCTGCTTGAGGCGGTCAGCAAGAGCACACTGGAAACATCTCACACCTTTACCGGCTACTGGGGAGGCCTGGAGCCGGCATTGGCCATGCTGGGCAATATGCCCATGGGTATGAACGGCGAAGACTACATGACCTGGTTTTATCAGTATGGTGGCAAGGAAATACCAGGTAAATGGTATGCTGAGAATGCCAACAGTCACATCGTGGGTTGGTGGGGTCATGGCGTAGAGCCGATCAACTCCACGATACCTCTTGACCGTATAGAGGATTTCGAGGGAACGAAGGGCAGGATGGGCGGCAGTTTTGGTGTCGTTATCGAGGCCATAGGCGGCCAGACCATGATGGTGGCCACACCCGAGGCCTACACTTCGCTGCAGACAGGCGTGATTGACTGGGCGGATGCCGGAGACATCGTCAGCAACTGGGGTATGGGCCTGCAGGAGGTCTGTCCTTATCTGGTATTCACCGGCTTCCACCAGAACACCTCCATGGGATACGTCGATGTTAACATGGACAAATGGAATGAGCTGCCGGAAGACCTCAAGGCACTGTTCGAAATGGCCATGCGGGCGCTAGCCGAAGAATTGAGAGAACGCGAGGACTGGCAATCCGCGGTGATAATGGAAAAGCACCTCGAATACGGTACCACGATAGTTACCTGGCCAGACTCAGAGCTTGCCAGGGTCACGGAAATAGTCAAAGAATTAGAAGAGGAAGTGTGGGCGAAGGCGTCGCCTATGTCAGCTGAAGTCTTGGCTTCCTATGATTCATTCTGGAAGACATTCTCCCCATATAAGTTCGCCGTACTGACCAAGAAAGAGGCGAAGTAAGGTAAAGAAATGGTGACCTCTACTGTTGAAAAAATAATGGCAGTAGTGGACAGCGTGAGCAGCAAGGCGGGGAAGCTCAGCGGTTTCCTCTTCTTGCTGCTCACCGCCACCGTACTGTACGAAGTATTAGCCAGGTATCTCTTTGACGCCCCAACCATATGGTCTTATAAAATGACCTCTCCATTCTTATGGGGTGGGGCATGCCTCTTTGCCGGTGCCTGGGTTTTACAGAGAAACCGGCATGTTAGCATTGATATATTTTCGACAAGGCTTTCCCCAAGGGCCAGCGCAATTTTAAGTCTGGTTTTGTATATGTTTCTTTTCTTTCCTTTCGTCAGCATCATAATATGGAAAGGAATTGACCAGGCGGCATGGTCCTGGAAGTTCATGGAAACAGAATTTGACACCCTCTGGCAAGCACCTCTCTATCCGATAAAAACGCTTATTCCAGTCATGGTACTTCTGCTGCTACTTCAGGGGATCGTTAAATGGGTTCGTGATCTCCTCTTCGTTATCAGGGGGAAAAGGTCATGACAGAAGCGCAAATCGTCATTCTAATGATTGTTGCCCTGATATTCTTAATTATGCTGGGTCACCCGGTCGCTTTCACGGTGGGCGGCATAGCGATGCTATTCGGTCTTGTCTGGTGGGGAGGTCCTGGCACCTTCGATATCCTGGCCAAGAATGTCTTCGGAGTGATGGACAACTATATTTTTGCGGCTATCCCCATGTTCATATTGATGGGTGCCATACTGGAGCGTTCAGGAGTAGGTGAAAGTCTATACAAGGCGATGCACATAATCATGGGAAGGCTTAGAGGTGGATTAGCCGTAGCGACGGTGTTCATATGTACCCTTTTTGCTGCCTCAACAGGGATAATTGCCACATCCGTAGTGGGTATGGGTATGTTCGCTCTGCCAGCCATGGTCAAGCGCGGTTACAGCAAAGAGCTGGCCAGCGGGGCAGTCATGGCGGGAGGTTGCCTGGGTATTCTTATTCCACCCAGCATCATGTTAGTCGTTATCGGAGCAATGGCAGGCCTGTCAGTAGGCAAGCTCTTCATGGGGGCACTTTTTCCCGGGCTGGTTCTCTCCGGTCTGTACATGGCTTTCATCACCATATCCTGCTTTCTCCGCCCTCACTGGGGCCCTGCCCTTCCACCTGAAGAAAGGGCGGTATCACCGTTGAAGAAAGTCCTGATGGGAATTACCTCCGTATTTCCACCGCTGGCGCTCATTTTTGCCGTTCTCGGATCAATATTCTTTGGGTTGGCCAGCCCTACTGAGGCTGCCAGCGTTGGTGCCGCAGGGGCAGTACTGATTACTGTGGGTTACCGCAAATTCAGTTGGAAAACTATAAAGGAAGCGTCATATGAAACGGCGCTTTCCACCGGCATGATATTCTGGATAATCGTCGGAGCCGGCTGCTATGCTGCCGTATTTCTGGGTCTGGGAGGGGATCAAATAATATCAGACCTACTACTGGGTCTGCAAGTAAGCCCCATGGTTGTTCTCGGTGTAATATTATTTACCCTCTTCATTCTCGGTATGGTTATGGAATGGATTGCCATCGCTCTCATTGCCATCCCGATATTTTTCCCGATTGTCGTCGAGCTGGGGTTCGACCCGTTATGGTTTGCCGTCCTGTTTGCAGTCGTTCTGCAGACAGCGTTCCTGACGCCTCCATACGGCGGTGCCCTGTTTCTGCTAAAGGGTATTGCTCCCAAGGAAGTGACCATGGGCAACATCTGGCGCGGTGCCTACATGTTCATACCTTTCCAGTTGGTTGGGCTGGCAATAGTTGTCTTTTTCCCCAAAATTATTTTATGGCTTCCTACTCTTATGATTGATTAGAGTAAAAACACAAAGTAATGTTACTCCGGCGGCAAAGCTGAGAATTCCGTCGGTGAAGTTGAGAGATATTGCGCCTTAGGAGGTAATTATGGAGAAAATTGGTCTTATTGGTTGTGGAGTCATGGGCAAAGCCATGGCTTTCAACTGGCTCGAAGATAAATATCCGCTGGTCGTCCATGACCTTAACCCGGAACCGGTGAAGGAACTGGTAGAGAAAGGCGCTACTGCCGCCAATTCTCCCCGGGAAGTAGCGGAGCAGGTCGACATTGTTATTATCATGATGCCATCATCCCCTCAAGTGGAACAGGTGGTGTATGGACCTGATGGAGTTCTGGAAGGTTTAAAAAAAGGCGGAATCATTATAGATATGACCACCGGCAGCCCCGTTGTATCTCGAAAAATAGCTGCTGACGCTGCTGAAAAGGGGCTGGAAATGCTCGATGCCCCGGTGAGCGGCGGTGTGTTAAGGATTAGAGACCGAACCATTGCCATTATAGTTGGCGGTAAAAAAGAAGTGTTTGAGGAATGTGAGAGCCTTCTCCAGGTAATAGGCAAGAATACTATTTACGTTGGCGAATCAGGCATGGGAGAGGTGGTGAAACTGACCAATCAGCTGTTAGTGGGAGTGAACCTGACTGCTATCTGTGAAGCATTCTTATTTGGCACGAAATTAGGAGCTGACCCCAAGACACTATGGGAGGTCATCACCAAGAGTTCAGGGAGCAGTTTCATACTGGAAAGGAATGTCCCCTATCCCGGTGTCGTGCCGACAAGTCCGGTTAACTATGACTTTGAGCCAGACTTCAAATTCACCACTGACCTGATGGCTAAAGACCTGGGCCTCTGCCTGTCTGCCGCCGATGCCACCCAGTTCCCATTATTCCTGTGCAGCGTAGCTCACCAGTTGATGGAAGCGACCCGAGCCGCTGGCCTGGGTAAGAAAGACTGTTCGATAGTAAGCAAGATAATCCGGCAATTGGGCGGAGAAAAGATTGACTTAAAATAATACATGCTTAAAGAATTGACAACAGGATAAGACTTAACAGAGAATATGGCCTTGAAAGGGCATTAATTCAGCGATAGCAGGTATGAAAAGACATCTCCCGCTAATCAGGGGAGAAAAGAGAGGAGAGAATATGTACGGTTCGACAGGTAAGATATTGAGAGTTGACCTCACTCAAGGGAAGGTATGGGATGAGCCTCTCGATGAAGACACCCTTCGTAAGTATCTGGGTGGTACTGGCATCGGCGTGAAGTATCTTCTTGAAGAGGTAGACCCCAAGCTGGACTGGTCTGACCCCAAGAATATTGTCTATTTGGGCTCCGGACCCCTGGGTGGCACCAGAATTCCAGGTTGCGCCAGTATTTCCTTTGTAACTAAAGGTGCTATGACCAATGGCGCGGCTTCCACTCAGGCCAATGGTAACTTCGGTGCCTATCTAAAGTGGTGCGGTTATGACGGTATCCTGGTTCAGGGCGCCTCTCCTACCTGGAAGTATATCTACGTTCATGAAAATGGTGCCGAACTTAGAGATGCCAGCTATTTGCAGGGCAAAGATACCTGGGAAACTGAAGATGCTATCAAGGATGAGCTGGGCTATAAAGAGCGGACCATGAGTGTCTTTAGCATCGGCCCGGCCGGGGAGAACCTGGTGAGATTCGCTGGTGTGCTTGGGGACAGAGGGCACTCCGCATCCCATAACGGAGTGGGAGCAGTGCTGGGTTCGAAAAAACTTAAAGCTTTCGCTGCCGCAAGAGCAACCAATAAACTGCAGTTCGCCGACCGAGACAAACTGGGCGAACTGGCTAAGAAAACAACCGAAGGCGCCAGGGACACCGTCGTTTTTAACTGGGGTACCAGCCGGGGTGTACCAGGTTTAGCAGCCATTGGCGCGTTGCCGGTGAAGAACTACCAGACTGATGTTTTTCCGGAAAAGGACCTGTTCGATGGCCAGCGTATCCGCCCTCTTTTCGAGAGCCGGAACTATCCCTGCTATGGCTGTGCCTCTCACCATTACGAGCTCATGACAGTGACCGAAGGGCCGTATACCGGCTACTTTGGCAAGGAGCCGGAGTATGAGCAGTGGGCTGCCTTCGGGCCACAGATATATCAGAAAGAACCGGGAGCCGCTCTCGTACTCGCCAACGAGTGTGACCGCCTCGGCATGGACTGCAATGAGGCCGGATGGGTTCTTGGCTGGGTGATGGAATGCTATGAAAAAGGCGCCCTGAAGAAAGAGGATCTGGACGGGCTGGAGATGACCTGGGGAAATGTGGAAGCAACTCGTCAGCTACTCAAGAACATCGCCCATCGCAAAGGCTATGGTGCTACCCTCGCCGAAGGCGTGAAGCGTGCCGCCGAGAAGCTGGGCGGGGAGGCGGTCAACTGGGCGATATTCACCGGTAAAGGAAATACACCCAGAGGGCATGACCATCGCGGACGCTGGGTGGAGATGCTTGATACCACCATTTCCGATACGGGCACGATAGAAACACAGATGCAGGTGAAAAACAAGAAGTTATGGAATATGCCAGAACCCATGGATGTTTTCGACCCTGACCATAATGTTGCCGCTGAGGCTAATTCCATGGGCTCGATGACCATTAGCGATTGTCTCGTCCAGTGCTGGTTCACCTGCCTCAACGACACTGAACTCCAGATCGAGGCACTCAATGCGGCCACCGGATGGGATATGAGTCTGGAAGAGATTATGAAGGTGGGTAAGCGCATTGTCAACGTGATGAGGGTCTACAACCTCAGAGCCGGGCTGACGCCGGATTTAGAGAAACCTTCATCCAGATATTGCTCGCAG
>SDBT01020800.1_pt1 | contig 10256 bp, 6 predicted proteins | sample 2277101 | NCBI WGS metagenome assembly SDBT01 (sample SAMN10404973, study PRJNA504765) | marine sediment metagenome | isolation source: marine sediment core GS10_PC15, 103 cmbsf | place: Arctic Ocean: Southern Knipovich Ridge | collected 2010
GAACCCGAATGAACCCGAATTGTAATCGGTTGTTTATGGAATATTACAATTATGGCTGACAATGACCGCCAGGATATTGAGAATCACCAGCCTGCTCAACCGCCCCAGCCGCCCGGCGGCGGCGAACTCGATGACGCGGGCAGGTCACTGGCTGAGGCCTTGAGATACAGCTTTATCATCTTAAAGGTGGTAATGATTATTATGGTTCTAATCTTCCTCGGCTCGGGCTTCAGGACAGTCGGCAGCGATGAGCAGGCACTTGTTTTGCGCTTCGGAAAAATCCGCGGCCTCGGCGAGAAGAGGATTCTGGGGCCCGGACTTCACTGGGTCTTTCCGTACCCTATAGATGAGATTGTGAAAATTCCTGTTGAGAAAAAGATAAATTTACCAATCAATTCGTTCTGGTATTACCAAACACTTACCGATGCGGTTCCTGAAGGTCCTAAATATAAACCCCCTGTACCGGAAACACTTGACCCGATAAAGGACGGGTATTGTATTACCAGGAGCGAAAAGAAAGAAGATTTGACCGCCGCCGACAGCAGTGATTATAACATTGTACATTCCAAATGGCAGTTGACGTATAAAATTGACGACCCTGAACGCTTCTTTAAGAACATCTATGTCGAACGCCCGAAACCCGGCCAAAGATACGCGCAGGTCATAACTAAAAGCGTAATGCCTTTATTGGAGAACATTGTTGCCGATGCGGTTGTAACGGCGATGGTGAATTACACCATCGACGAAGCCATCCGCAGTCAGCAAAGAATTCCCGGGCACGTTCAGGCCCTCGTGCAGCAAAAGCTTGACAAAATGGGAAGCGGAATAAAGGCTGTCTCCGTGCAGCTTACCGCGGCAAGTCCGCCCAGGCAGGTTGAGTTGAGCTTTTTGGCCTCGATTATGGCAAGCCAGGCTGCTCAAAAGGCCATCAGCCAGGCTCAGGGCTACGCCGAAAAAACGCTTAATGAAGCTACAGGCCTTGCCCACCTTTTTAAGAACAAAACCATCGCAGAGCTTACCGAGCAGCAAGAGCAGTTATTCTGGGCCCAACTGGCAGGTTCCGCCGCCGAAACACTTGCCCATGCCCGTGCCTACCGAACCGAGGTTGTCGAAACGGCCAGGGCAAATGCTCAGTACCTCCAGACTTTGCTGCCGGAATATCGTAAAAGACCGCGGCTTGTCGTTCAGAAGCTTTATCAGGATGCCCTGGAGTATATCTTCGAAAACATTGAGGAGAAAATGATTATTCAGCCCAGTGAGGGCGCAAAAGGCAAGGAAATCAGGGTGATGTTGAACAGGGACCCGAGCATAAAACCCAGCTTGTCAGAGGACTAATGTCAGGAACATATACGAAATACGCGATACGCAATACGCAATACGAGACACGATACTATGGCCCATGAGCATTTACAATTTAAGCACGAACACACACACGGCAAGCAGGTTCGCGTAAGCGCTGCTGTTTTGGGGACACTGGCGGGGGGGGTCTTGCTGATAAACAGCCGCTTTGCCGCTGTCTTGTACGGTCCTGACAGTTTCAACACGGAACTTCTGGCAATGATAGCTGCGATATTACTGGGTGTGCCGATTGTCATTCGCGCAGCCAAAAGTCTTTTAAGAAAAGAAGCGCACATGGACGAACTGGTGGCTTTGGCAATAATCGCCGCCTTTGCCACGCAGAACTATGTCACTGCTGGTATCATCGCTTTCTTTATGTTGTTAAGCGAACTTGTCGAAACGCGTACGGCCCTTGGTGCCAGGGCTTCGATTGAGTCCCTTATAAAGCTTACGCCAAAGCAGGCCAATTTCCTCACCGATGCTGATGAAAAACTCGTAAATGTCAGCGACCTTAAGGCCGGTGACCGTATCCGCGTTCGGCCCGGCGACAACATACCTGTTGACGGAGATATTATAAACGGTTTCAGCAGTGTTAATGAGGCTACCATAACCGGCGAATCGCTGCCCGTTGACAAAGTGCCCGGAATGCAGGTCTTCGCCGGCACAAGCAATCTTACCGGTGTACTCGACATTACGGTAACAAAAGTCGGAAAAGAAACTACTCTCGGCAAGGTACAGTCACTGATTATACAGGCCGAACAGACAAAAATACCCATTATGAGGATTATTGACCGTTATGTTAAATGGTACACGCCGACGATTTTAATGATTGCCGGCATTGTCCTGTTTTTCACCGGTGACATTAACAGGGCAATTACCATACTTGTCGTATCCTGTCCCTGCGCTTTGATTCTGGCCACGCCAACGGCCATGGTGGCCGCGATTTCCGCCTCCGCCAGGCTGGGAATACTCATCAAAAACGTTGCCGACCTCGAAATCGCAGGGAAAATGACCGCAATGATTTTTGATAAAACCGGCACCTTGACTACCGGTCAGTTGTATGTGACAAAACTTACACCTGCCGAGAATGTTCAGCCTTCGGATTTACTGACCCTTGCCGCCTCCGCTGAGCACATGAGCAAACACCCAGCTGCCAGGGCGCTGCTGCGGGTGGCTAAAGAGGCCAACCTCACCCTGGCCGATGCCGACAACTTCCGCGAAACTCCCGGAAAGGGTGTTACTGCCCGGGTTGGTTCTGCTGTTGTGACCGTGGGCAGGGAAAGCTTCCTGAAGGAAAAGAATATCGATATGAACAATGTATCCGGTCCTGCTCTTGATGAAGAGCAGGGTTTCAGCACGCTTTATATTGCTAAGGGCTTGAAGTGTATTGGCTGGGTCGGTTTACAGGACAAAACAAGACCTCAGGCCAGCGGTGCGGTTGCTGAATTGTTCGATATAGGAATCAAGAAAATCACCATGCTCACGGGCGACAGGGAGCAGGTCGCCAGCAGAGTCGCTGCAGAATTGGGCTGTACCGATTTCAAGGCTCATTGTCTGCCGCAGGACAAACTGGCTATTGTTGAGCAAATTAGAAAGCAGGGCCACACCACCGTTGTGGTCGGTGACGGCATAAACGATGCACCAGCCCTGGCTGCTGGCGACCTTGGCATCGCTATGGGCGCAGCCGGCAGCGATGTGGCCATAAACTCCGCATCAATTGCCCTCATGAGCGACGACTTGCGCAAAATACCGTTTCTGGTCCGCCTTTCGCGAAAAACAAGAAACGTAATCAATCAAAACCTCGGTTTTGGCATAATGTTCATTATTCTCGGAGACATTGCTGCTGCAGCGGCCTGGTTGCCGGCCGTTTACGCGGCAATGCTGCATTTCGTGGGTTCACTGGTTGTCGTTTTTAACAGCGCACGGCTGGTGCGCTATGGTGAGGAACTTGGCCATGAACAAATCGGTGGCCGTCGAGGTAGTTAATTTTTATACCGCAGAGGTGTCGGAAAAAGCAGGGGCTGTGAAGTTGTGGAAAATGCTGTCGAAACATTTTCACTGACAAAGGTCTTTTCGGATTGGTGGGGCCGCGCAAAGGTCTACGCCGTTGAGGACTTGAACCTGCAGGTCAGGTACAATGAGATTTTTGGGCTGCTTGGGCCCAACGGCTCCGGAAAGACCACTACCCTTAAAATGCTTTTAGGCTTGCTTTACCCCACAAAAGGTAAAGCCGTTGTGCTTGGAGGTAACGGAGCTGACCCGCGGATTAATGCACACATTGGTTTTTTGCCTGAAGAATCATATCTTTACAGGTATCTTTCGGCGAGGGAAACTCTCGATTTTTACGGTAGGTTATTTGGCCTGCCTGCGAAGGTAAGAAAAATGCGGATTGAGGCCTTGCTTGATATGGTAGGACTGACCGCTGTAGCTGCAAGGCCTGTCGGAACTTTTTCCAAGGGCATGGCCCGCAGAATCGGACTTGCCCAGTCGCTTATAAACGACCCGGACCTGCTTATATTAGACGAACCCACCACTGGTCTTGACCCTATAGGAACAAGGCAGATTAAGGACTTGATTGTCCTGCTTGCAAAACGCGGAAAGACCATTCTGCTTTGCAGTCACCTGCTGGCCGACGTTGAGGATGTCTGTGACAGAATAGCCATTCTTTACGGGGGCACAATACAATCGCAGGGCAATGTCAAACAGCTTTTGCAGCAGTCAGACAAAAGACAGATTACTACCGGCCCAATCAGTGACGTGGCTCTTGAAAGGATAAAGCGCATAATACGTGGTGAGAACAGCCACTTTGACATTGTCGAGCCGATGGACAGGCTTGAAACCTTTTTTATTAAAACCGTTGCCGATGCTCAGCGGCAGGAAAGAGCCACAAGTGGCGCCGTCAGTACCACCCAAATCGGCGATTTTCTCACCGGTTCCGCATCTCCAAAACCGTCTTCTGCTGATATACTCAACGAACTTGTCTCTTCCACGGCCCAACGGCAGCCGCCCAAGGCCCCTTCTGTTGACAAACCCAGGCTCTCTGCGCGCCAACGGCGGACCGGCAGCACACAGCCTGACGAGGGCCTGCTTAATAAACTGACCTCCGAAAGTGACATTGTGCAGACCCAGTCCGTACCCGAGCAGGAAAAAGATGACTCCCGCCCCGCCCCCGAACACAAAAAACCCCAGGACCGGGTCAATGAAAGTGTTTTGGACCGGCTCACAGACAAATCCGCACCCGATGAACACCTGAAACATAATCCTGATGCTGACAGCAGGGGGGACTGCGCCGATGCATAGCATTTGGGCCGTTGCTGGTAATACTATTAAGCAGGCCCTGCGGATGAAAATCGCAGCTGTATTTATTGTGCTGCTGATTGTATTACTGCCTGTTATGGCTCTTACCGTCACCGGTGACGGCACTGTCAAGGGACGCCTGCAGACCTTCACCAGTTACGGACTTTCTCTGACAAGCCTGCTGCTTTGCCTGTTGACGATAATAGCCTCAACGTATTCGCTGACCAGTGACTTTGACAAAAAACAAATCTATATGGTTCTTACAAAGCCTGTTTACCGCTATCAACTGCTTTTGGGCAAACTGCTTGGTATTATATTACTGGATATTGGTCTGCTTGTGCTGTTTTCTGCTGTTACATATACGATTGTTGTTTGCACACCGGGGTTATCAGATGCCGACCGGGCCCAGGCCGGAAATATCAAAAACGAGTTCTTCACCGCCAGGGTCGGCTTAAAGCCTGCTAAAATTGATGTTACCGAGGAGGTGCTGGAACAGTTCCGAAAACTTGAAAAAAATCAGCAGCTGCCTGTCGGTGTTGCTGATGATAAAAGATTGAAGCAACGGTATATTACAATTCTTACTAAGCGAAAAAATATTGAAAAATGCGCAGTGGCAATCGGCCGGAATATGCTTTGGGAATTTGAAAACGTTCGACTTCTCGACCCCAACGACAGTTTGTTTATAAGATTCAAATATGATGTGTCGGTAAATCCCCATGACCTGCAGGTGTTTGGCAGGTGGGAAGTCGGCGATTACAGGCAGGTTCAGTACGCGGTGCCGATTAAGACCCCAATCTACCGCTTTGACCGTAAGGACCTTATCCGCACCTTTCACGAAATTGAAGTTCCGGCCGATGCCGTTGCCGATGATGGTTATTTAGCCGTGCGATTTGTCAATCCCCCGCTTAACAGTACCGTGGTAATATTCTCACCGGCCGAAGGCCTGGAGGTTCTTTACAAGGCCGGAACTTTCACCGGCAATTTCATAAAGTGCTCGCTGCTGGTCTTGTTTCGTCTGGTATTCTTGGCCTGCCTGGGCATCCTGGCCGGCAGTTTCCTGTCGTTTCCCGTTGCGATACTGTTTTGTCTTGTGATTTTCTTTGCCGCCAGCATTTCCGGCTTTTGTCTGGAATCGTTCGAAAGGTTAAGCGAAGATATCAGCAGGGTTTATTATTATACACTCCGGCCGGTAATTCATATCCTGCCGAGGTTTGACAAGTTCAATCCCTCCAACTTTCTGGTCTCAGCCAGACTCGTTGGCACAGGTTTGTTGCTCAAGGTTGCAGCTCTGATGGTTTGCATTAAGGCCTTTTTGCTTTTACTTGTTGCGATACTGATTTTCACATATAGAGAAATTGCTAAAATTATAGTCTGATAATGATGAGTGGATGAGTGAGTAAATGGGTTAACGCGTTAACTCATATGCGTATTTACCATTATGTGGTGGCGTGACCTGATAATTTGTTCTTTATGTATGGTATTGGCTGTTGCTGCGCTTATTACTGCCGGGATGCGACTGGACTATATAAATTCTCAGCGCAGGCAAATGAAGCTCATAAGCAACGAGCCGCTTGAAAATGCCCCGCCTTCGCTGGCATTTGCCACCGTTGCCATGGGTGCGTTCAGGGGTTTGGTGGTTGATGTATTATGGCTGCGGGCCGACAGACTTAAAGAGCAGGGCCAGTTCTTTGATGCAAAGCAGTTAGCCGACTGGATAACCACCCTGCAGCCCAGGTTTACCAAGGTCTGGCAGTTTCAGGCCTGGAATATGGCTTACAATATATCGGTGTGCTTTCCTGCCACGCAGCCACAGCAGCGATGGAGATGGGTAAAAAACGGCTACCAGCTGCTTCGAGACCAGGGCATTGCCCTCAATCCCGGAAGTGTCGGCTTGTATGCCGACCTTGGCAGGATATTCCAGCACAAAATAGGCTCCGAAAGCGACGATGCCCACAAATACTACAAGCTGCAATTGGCACAGGCAATGGAGCCATTGCTGGGCCCGGCTACAGAATCATATTTCGAGGCGCTTGCCAATGCTGCCTCGGATTGGCGGCAGATTGCCGAAAGTAACGATGTCCGTGTCCTGGTAGGGGCGTTGAAATCCGCCGACAAAAACTTTGCTGACGCTGATGCCGATGCGTTCGTGAAAAACTATATGTCTTTGCGACAGAACCCGCACAGGTTTGCCCCCGCTGCTTTTAACGTAATAGACAGGTTCAGGACCTCGCAGGCACTGGAGAAATTCGATATCTTTGCAAAGGCCTGTATCCTGCGTAACGTCTGGAAGCTTGAACCTTCTTTAATGCAGCAATTGAACAAAACTTACGGCCCGGTTGACTGGAGCGACCCTGACAGTCATCTGCCTTTGGACTGGCGTCATCCTGATTGTCACGCCATTTATTGGGCTTACCAGGGTCTCCAGCAGCTTGCACGGGACCCCGAGCGGAAGGTCGGCGTAGATGAAACCAACATCGACCGTCTTATGTTGCATAGTCTGCAGAACCTGTTCCGCTACGGAAAGATATTTATTTTCCAGCCCTCATGGCCTGCAGATGATTCCGAATCGCCGGCATCCTCGCAGCGCGGTGATCGGCAGTCGTTGCTGCCGGAAAAAGATATATTCTTAAGGCCGGACCTGCGAATGTTTGAACCATACAACCACACCATGCTCGAAGTGTTGGAAAAATACAAAGATAATCGCAAAGTCGGTTATGAAGCCCTGCAGATAGGACATCGAAATATGCTTATAAATGCCGCCTTTTCTTTTTACCAGGCCGGACTCAAGCGACAGGCCGTAAGAATTTATAACCAGTTAAGGCAACTGTATCCCAGGGACGAGTTTAAGGTCTCGCTGACTCAGTTTGTGCGCAATCGCCTTAGAAAAGAGCTGCAGAATATAAGTATAACCGACGCAAGAGAAATGATTGAGATGCTTTTGCGCGAAGGCTATTTCATGTATGCTTTCCGTGACGACGACCAGGCATTCAACAGGGAACAAATGGCCCGGGAAATTTACAACCGTTACCAGAGCGCGTACACAGACGAGGAGAGAATTGAACTGCCTGATTTCAAAGTGTTGAGATATTTTGCCCTGCTTGATTTCTTTAACGACACCCAATATCCTCTCGAACTGCGGCGCAATTTGCTTGGCCGCATAGAAATCGAAAGGCCCCGGCTTGCCGAACAGTTAAAACAGCAGCAGCAGCAGTTTCTTAAGCAGTTAAAGCCCAAACAGTAACAGCAAGCAGTATCAAGACAATGAACTATGACCAGCTAACTGTCTCCCAGCAGAAAGCCGTTTCCCATCGCGATGGACCTCTGCTGGTAATTGCCGGGCCCGGAAGTGGTAAGACCCGCGTGATTACCTCTCGCATTGCAGCTCTTATTGCCTCCGGCGTTCGTGCGCACAACATTTGTGCCCTGACATTCACCAACAAGGCTGCCGATGAAATGAAGACTCGCTATTTGCACACTCCGGGCGCTTACGCCGGCGCCCACATCAGCACCTTTCATTCTTTATGTGTGAAAATCCTGCGAAACTATGCCGACGCAGCCGGAATAAAACCGAATTTCAGCATCTACGATGCCTCCGAGCAGGCAGGCTGTATCAAACAGGCCGTAAAAAACTGCGAATTTGAGACAAAAAGTTTTCCACCTGCACGCATGCTTGATGCCGTTTCCGCATTGAAGCAAAGGCTCATAGATGTCGAAATGTTTAAACAGCAGGCAGACGAGTTTTTTACCAAAAACCTGGCCCGTATTTACGCCGGCTATCAATCGATACTCACAAGCGCCAATGCCCTGGACTTTGACGACCTGCTGATGAAGACCGCCGTCATGCTGGACGGTTACCCTGATATTTGTCGCCGGCTTGGTGAGCGGTTCGAATTTATACTTATTGACGAATATCAGGATACGAATCACGCCCAGTACAAAATTGCAAAAGCTGTTGCTTCGGCGCACGGCAACATTTGTGTCACCGGTGACCCCGACCAGTCAATATACCGCTGGCGGGGCGCCGATATCGGCAATATACTGGCTTTCGAGAAGGACTGGCCCGACGCCGTTGTTGTAAAGCTCGAGCACAATTTCAGAAGCACCCCTGATATTCTCAGTATTGCTGACAGCCTCATTTCGTTTAACTGCAGCAGAAAACCAAAAACCTTGATTCCGACAAAAAATGCCGCAGGCAGTGTCTGTGTTCAGGTCTTTGAAGACGAAATCGAGGAAACCGAAAGCGTCGCACAGCAGATAAAGCAGCTTATTGCAGAAGGCGCATCTGCCAGAGACACAGCCGTGTTCTATCGCGTTAACAGTATGAGCAGGCTGCTGGAGAAGGCATTTATAAGAAATGAGATTCCCTACCAGATTGTCCGCGGCGTCGAATTCTTCGGCAGAAAGGAAATCAGGGATATACTGGCCTATTTGAAACTGCTGGTCAATCCTGATGACCAGGCGGCGCTGCTGCGAATTATAAATACGCCCACACGCGGTATAGGCAAAACCACTATAAGCAAAATCGGTGCTTATGCAGCCGTAACGAAAATTAATTTCTATAATGCCCTTAAGACAGCAGCTCAGGTACAGTCTCTTTCGCAGGCTTCGAAAACAAAGGTTGCCGTATTTATTGATTTGATTGAGCGTTTCAGAAAGACCGCCCTGAACACCGCCCAGGCAATGCCTGTTGCCGCTGTCATTGAGCTTGTTTTTAACGGTTCAGGACTGGCGCAGTTTCTCAAAGACCAGGGCCAGCAGGCCAGTGATGCTATTGACAACGTCAACGAACTGATAAATGACGCCGCGCAGTACGACCAGTCCGCCGAACAGCCTTCCCTGCTGGATTATTTACAGCAAATATCACTTTTTAGCGACGCTGACACCTACGATACCACCACCCAGCGGGTTGCTCTAATGACCCTGCACAATGCAAAGGGTCTGGAGTTTGAAAATGTTTTTATTGTCGGCCTCGAGGACGGCCTGCTGCCGCACGAAAGAAGCTGTGACCACCCCGAAGAGACCGAAGAAGAACGAAGACTGTTTTTTGTCGGCATAACACGGGCAAAAACAAATCTTTACATAAGTTCGGCAAGATACCGAACCATCCGGGGCCAATTACTGCGGACCATCCCTTCACCTTTCCTCTATGAGCTTGGTGCCGTAGCACAACAGGCAATCGAACAGGACGAAAACGCTTTATCTTCAGCGATATACGATAAAACGCAGGTTTTCGCTCCGGGCCAACGGGTTATACACAAGACCTTCGGAATCGGAACTGTCAGGCGGTTTAATGATATGGGCGAAAACAGTATCGCAGTTGTGGAATTTAATTCGGGCCAAATAAAGTCTCTTATGGTAAAATACGCCGGCCTGTCAGGGCTGTGAACTGAATATTTCTAAATGCCGCAAAAGCAGCGTTAATTAACCTGTTGGAGAATAACTATGGACACGGGCACAGTAACATCAATCAAAAGTTATCTGTCTGGCTGCATCTGTTTGCTTTTAATGTTGTTTTTAGGCTGTGCTGCGCAGGTGCCCGATGCATCATCTAAGCAATTGGCAGGTGAAACCGGCGACCGCATGTTCGCCGACTATTTCAAAACTGAAACGGCCGGACTGCG
>SDBT01020801.1_pt1 | contig 10255 bp, 15 predicted proteins | sample 2277101 | NCBI WGS metagenome assembly SDBT01 (sample SAMN10404973, study PRJNA504765) | marine sediment metagenome | isolation source: marine sediment core GS10_PC15, 103 cmbsf | place: Arctic Ocean: Southern Knipovich Ridge | collected 2010
ACGATTATGAGTGTAGACCCACCTGATTTAGTGTAAACTACAAGACTAAAAAACAGAGTTTCAAAAAATAAGGAAGGAAAACCATTTAAATATGTGCAAAGATAATATATATTCCGGCTATAAGGAAAAACAATGGCAATTGAAACAGAACCGACTACCAGGATACCAGACGAACCCAAAATCAACGCCACTGGAGCATTCTTAGCCGGTACTACAGCTGTTTTTACATTCACCTTCGCAGATATCGAAGGAGTATTATTCGATCCCTCAAATATCGACGTGATAATTCTAGACTCCGATGCGGCAACAGTAGAAACAGGACTAAAAACCGACAAACTAACAGTTGGCATGTATGCCTGGGATTGGGACATCCCAGCCACTCAAGCATCAGGTCTTTATTCAATTCGAGTGGATTATGTCGTAGAACAACCAAGCGGCTCATCCACCGAAAGCTTTACCGAAAGCTTCGTAATCGGTGAATCAGATATTACAGTAATCGATCCACAAATTATAGCTTTTCGAACTTTTATTGAAGCACTAATAGGATACACTCAACGCATCCCCGTTTATCACGAAATTGGGCGCCTTAACAGCACCAGAACAATAGCATGTTTCACCTTCCCACGTTGGAACCAACCATCAAGAAGCGAAGTCTATGTTAATGGAAATGTTAAAACAACCGGATTTTCTGTCGATTATCTAAAAGGAACAATTACATTCACAGACATTTTGTCCACATTAGATGAAATACAAGCCAGTTACACCTTTAGGTGGTTTACTGACGGTGAAATCGATGCCTTTGCTATTCAGGCAGTACAAGTTTTTAATCAATATCCACCACATTCAGTATATGGATTAACCACATTGCCTCCACGCTACGGCATCACAATAGCTCATCAGGCTGCTGTGTTTGCCCTCAGACGCCTTATCATGGATCTACACTTCCAAGAGCCAGCAAAGGTCTTCGGAGGCATGGAGCGAGCTGATCGATTAATAGGGTCACTTAATTCCCTGAAACAAAACATGGAAGAAGAAATAAATAAACTATACGAACAGAAGAAATATCAACCATATGTCGGACTCACCAAGACAGTGACGGTCCCAGAATTTACTTTACCTGGCGGACGCAGCCGTTGGTTCCGCTACCTATTTAAGGGAGCCTAAAAATATACGTTTAAAGGTATATAAACGCCGTTTTTTAAAATCTTGTATATACAGAATTTCGTTCATTTCTCGTTATTATTAAAAATGTATCACAAATCCTGATTTTTTCTTTACATATATACGAAGTATGGTGTATAATAGATGTATATACAGGAGATTGAAAAATGACTAATCAAGTAAAATGTGCTGTTTGTGAAAAGTCGTATAAGCAAATTACTAAATCACATGTTAAAATGCACGGATTTAAGAGTGTTGAAGAATATTTGAGCCAACATCCTAAGAACGAAGTATTTTCAGACGATACTCTGCTTAATAGAAGAAAAAGTAGGGGTCTCAAAGTAAAAAGCCCTTCCAAGTCATCTTTTGTTGCTTCTAATTTTCACATTTCCAAAAATCGCACTAAAACCAGAATATCATATGATGAATTTTTGGATAAAGTAAAACAGAATATTACACTAAAGGAGATGAAAAATGAGGGTATTTCTAAACACCAAATTGATTTTTACAGCATTTTAGCTCAAAACAAAATAAGCATCACGAGAGAGCAGTTTGAAGAAGAATATAAGTCGGGGAAAAGTTTAGATCAAATATCACAAAAATATAACATACAACGTGATCATATAACTCAATTGCGAGATTTTTGGGGAATAAAACGTCTAGGTCCCAAGTTTATCAATCGCAAAAAAACCGAAAAGCCCTTGACTTACAGGCAGAAAAAAATCATCTACGGAGGATTGCTGGGAGATGCTGGCAAAATGTCTCCATCTTCAATTAAAATGAAACAATCCACAAAGCAAAAAAAATATTTAATGTGGAAATATGAAGAATTAAAAGAACATGTTAGTATTAAATCTTTACAGGAACACTCTTACTACGACGAGCGATACGGAAAAGAATATCATTCTATAAGGTTTTACACTCATGCGAATACCGACGTAGAAACTATTGTTCATCAATTTTATAAATCTGGGAAAAAAGTTGTTACCAGCGAAATATTAGATAATTTAGATGAACTTGCATTGGCAGTTTGGTTTATGGATGACGGGAAAACGGGATGGGGTTATCTTCGTAGACAACGGACTGGATATAACTTTAAGCCAGAGTCCATTTTATGTACAGACTCTTTTTCGGAAGAGGAAAATAAACTTATATGTGAGTGGTTTAACGAAAAATGGGGAATAAAATGTTTTTTGCGAAAAAATAAATCTCGGGAACATTTTAGAGTAGTGTTTTCAACAGAGACGGTAGAAAAATTCCATAATTTAATGCGACCGTTTTTTATTCCTAGTTTGCTCTACAAAATAGATTACGAAGTCTATAAACAGTACCGTAAAGACAGAGAAAACAAAGAAAACAAAGAAAACAAAGAAAACAAAGAAAACAAAGAAAAACTTTTGAGAATTGAAGAAGAACTTGTGAGAATTGAAAAAGATACACTTGAATACGGAAAGGACCCTGACCATGCCTAAAACGAATACCTGTCTACTAAGACTATCCGAAACAGAACAAAATACCATACTGTTCAAAGCTAAAATACTTAATACCAATAAGTCCAAATTATTTAGACAATCTGCCCTCGCCTATTGGAACTCAGAATTCAATGGTAAAGAACTTCTAGAACTATATCAAAATAGCAACGAAGAAGATAAAGCCCTATTGGTTTCAGTAATAGCTTCTTATTTCCGCGAAAAAGGATATCCATATACTGAACTATCCCCTATTCAATTAGAAAAAGAAATGCAGAGATTATCCAACACAAAATGCCCATGGCTAGAGGATGATCATTTGCAGATGAATACAACTGGATTGGCATTGGCTAATTATTATCATCCTCACATGGTGAAAGTGAAGTGTTTGAGTAAGTACCGCAGTCCATATGAGCAATTTGAGGATGATGAGTTGTTTCGTGATGCTATTAATCGTTGGATGCAATTGGACAAGAAGCCTGATCCGAGTGGATTGCGTAGGATATTGCGTACTCGTGATGGTGTCCGTAGTGTTGTAAATTTCAAGCCAGCTATAGCGAAATATTTTTATGATACATATGTTCCTGTTGGTGGTAGGGTATTAGATCCATGTGCTGGATATAGTGGTCGATTGGCTGGATGTATATCTACTGGCAAGGACATATTTTATCATGGTATAGATCCAGATGGTCTTACTGCTAGTGGCAATATGCAGATGGCTGGATTTTTCATGGGGCATCATAATATGTGTGGTGAGCGGGAATATAAATTCAGATTTAGGTTTGATTTGTCATGTGCTGAGGACATTATGCCTGAATTGGAGTGTAGTTCTTATGATTTGATATTTACGTCACCGCCTTATTTTAATGTGGAGCAGTACTCGAATTCGCCAGATCAGTCATATTTGCGATATCCTGAGTATGATTCATGGAGGGATAATTTTCTGCGAAAGATATTAACTGAGAGTGTTCGTGTTGTTAAAGATGGTGGCTATATTGTTTTCAATGTGAAGAATTACAAGAAAGCTCCTATAGCAGATGATTTATGTATGATTGCTGAAAATTTAGGTTTAAAATTGTTCAAGAAATACGAAATGCGTTTGGCAAACTCGGAGTTCCATCGACAAAGTGGGGCTCCCACCTGGCACACAGAGCCTATTTTTGTATTTAGGAGTTAATTTCTAGTTTTTGAATTACGAATTTTTCTCTGGATTTAGATTTTCGAAATTCTTCATCTTGAATTCGGATTAGTTTTATATTGGATTGTTTGAACCATTTATTTTGTTCTTGATCTCGTAAATAAGTGGCATAGATTACTTTGTCTCTGGGATTTTTGAATTGTTTTATTACATCGATTGGACGGTTAAGTCCGTGCCAATATACTCCATCAAACTGTATATACATTTTCATATTTTCGATGAAAAAATCTATTGACCATTTATGTACAGAGGCTTGTCGTTCGATAGTATTTGGTTTTAATAGTTCTGTTAGACATTGATAAAAATCATCTTCAATTTTTGATTTTCCATAATTGCCTCTTTTTTTCATAGTGGCATGGGCTTTTTTTCGAAGTTCAACATAATTTATTTTTGCTTTTGTTTCAGGCAATTGAGAGATATTCGTGACTCCGTATTTTTGAAGTATCGTATTTTGTTGTTTTTTCTTAATTACTTCTGACTGCATCGCGTTTTCAACGCCGTATTTTTTCATTAGTGTTTGTTTCACTTTTTTTTGAACGATATCAGATTGCGATGCAATAGGAGTCCCATATTTTTCTTGGCATGTTTTCATGGATTTTTTTCTGTTTATTTTGCTTTGCTGGGGATAGTCTACTCCATAGTTCTTCTGGCATGTTTTAATTGATTTTTCTCGGACTTGTTTACATTCTGTAGGGGTTTTGGTCCCGTATCTTTCTAGGCAGGTTTCGTGGAATTTTTTGATAGTATCTGAATGCATTGCACTGGATTTGTATCCGTATTTTTTTAAGTTGGTTTCTTCTTGTTTTTGCTTGACGCTTTCAGCCATAGAAGAGACTGGTACTCCATATTTTTTTAAATTTGTTATTTTTCGTTTTTCTTTAACATGTTCTAATTTTGTGTGGCTTTCTACTCCGTATTTGTCCAGGCAAGTATTTTTTCTTTTTTTATCTAATACATTATCAAGTTTACTGGCTTCGTGTTTGCATTTTCTGCTGCAAAAATGAAATTTCGCATTCTGTCGGGAGGTTGTACATTGTTTATTAAAAATTTTAGGGCATTGATCACATTTTAGTGTTAAAATTTTTGCAACTGATGTTGTACCTTTTTTGTAGTGTTTAGTTTTTGTTTGGATATCAATTATCATCTTTTAACTCATATTTTTCTTGAAGAGCCTCTCTGATAAGCATCGAGACAGAAACATTTTCATTTCTTTTGACGGACTCTTTTCTGGCTTTTTGTTTTAGGATTTCAATCCAAGTTTCGGAAATTAGCATATTAAACAATTTCATTATTTATCTCCTATATAATATATACAATAAAGCGTATAAATATCCTCTTTATTTTGAAGATTTTGTACAATTTTATCGTAAGGAAAATATGGTATAATGACAAGCGGAGTTGTCCGCGATATAGAGTTGTCTAAAGGAGAATAAAATGCCAATTCCAATCGTCCAGAATAGTTCGTACCCTCTGGTTGCCCCTTCTGTTGCGTTAATTAATGCTTTTTTAGAATTGCCTGACAAAGATCCATATTATGCTGGATTTCTTCCTCCTTCGTCTATACAATTGCGGTTACCGCGTGGACAGGGAAGTACTTTTATTTGTCATCAAGCCGCAGAGTTTATATCTGCTTTTGTTATATTGCCAAGTGTTGAATTTGCAAATTCATTTCGTGATGAACATCAAAAAATATTTAGCAAACAATGCGAATCGCCTGTTTTTTCCATAGATGAATTAAAAAACACTCGATCAATTTCTTTATTAAACCCAGAATTAGAAAAACTCAGTCAAATTAGTAAATGTCTTTGTTCTAGTAAATATATATTCATGGATGTATTCGTTGCATATTCTCAGAATAACATTCTAAAACTCTTATTTTCTTCTTGTTATAAAACACACAAATTTATAATATTTTCATAGGGAATAGGGGTTCCTACATGGCATACGGAGTCTATTTTTGTATTTTTGAAGGGATAACATTTTAAAGGGGGAGATAGACAATGAAAATGACGATTAATAAAGATGGTTTTCATATTGATACAAAGCAAGGTTTGAAAATTCGTTTAGATAATGATGATCTTTCATTTTTTGCTGGAAACAGGAATTCTTGTATTCCTGCGGATGATATTCCTGAGTTGATTCACCATCTTGAATTGGCATATAAGTTGCTTATTGATGTTCGTATTGGTGATGTGGAGTTGTCTGATTTTGTTATTAAGGGAAAATTGAATGATAGGAAGGATAATCTTTAATTTTCGCGAAAAAATGAAGATATGAATTGGTTACAAAAAATGAGTCAAGTTATTATGAATGTCCAAGATGTTTTGAATAGTTTGCAACAGAATGCGTATGGTTATTTCAAATATGTCAAATGTGCTGGACAATATCGTTTTTCTGATGCCACAGGGCATGTGGGGCACAAAATTCTTGCAGGTCGTGATGTCCCAGAAAGTGCTGGTTTTGTTAAGATTTCACCAGAAGGTTTTTATATTGAAGGTTATTCATCGATTTTAAAAATTGGTCCTGATTCTTTTGATGTAGAAAATTTATCTCGTCTTTTATCATTACCTGAGATAGAAGAAGACTGGTATTTATGAATTGGTTACAGAAGACATCTCAGGAATCGACTTTTCTTAAACCGTCAGATGTGAATTACCCTCCTGCTGGAGGTATGCTTGGTGGATTAAGAATTTTAGAGCAGATAGACAACATGTCATCTATTGGTGCGACTTTGTATCAATATGAAATTTTAGATGATGTTCGTGAAATTCCAATGTCTGAATTTGGGAGTCCTGCTCCGCGTGCCAATTTCTATGCTCGTACTGACATTAATCGTTGTCAATCTTTGGCTGATGAAATTAGGATTTCTGGCGAGATTATGCCTTTAATCGTTGCTATTGAAGAGGAGGGTCCATATATTATAGAGGGTGGTCATCGATTTGTGGCATTGCATTTATTAGGTATTCAGTCTTTACCTGCTTTAGTAGTTATTGATATGAGTCCCTGATCAAGGGAGGATAATCTTTAATTTCCGCGAAAATATAATTATGAATTGGTTTCAGAAGACATCTCAGGCTAATGTTTATGAATTACGTAGAGATGGCAAGCTTATTTTGCGTGGTTCTTCTGATGAATGTTATATGAGACTTCAACAGGTTCAGGGTCAATCTGCGGATTGGGCTATGAAATATGAGGGTTATACGATTAATCCTATTACAGAGGATTGGAAAGACCATTATACTTGGTATAGTCCTGAGCGGTAATTATGGCTATTACGAAATCAAATCCAGCTGGTTCTAGAGCGACACGATTGCAGATAGATCCTGTTGCAGGCAATGTTACATCTACTCAATGGCAAATAAATCCTGTTGCTGATGGTGGTACTTTCATAATTACTACAACGGCTAGTGGATCTACTAGTGGCAATGTTTTGGCTGCGGATTTGGACACTTTAGACATTTGGCTTCCTCCTAGTCATGAATACACTATTAGAACTAGACACATTTTAAATACTTCAGCCAAAACAGGTTGGAGTGCTAGAACTGAATTCACTTCACGTGGACCGTTGAATTCATATCAGAAATATTTAGCATTAAGTGGAATTAGTGGTGTTGACAATATAGACATATAGTATGCTTAGTTTATCGACAATCAAAAAGATTGCTAAGGGCGATGTTAAAGCGATGCAAGATTTGCTTGAGAAGATACAGAAGAATTCAATTGCTCTTTCGGCGGATACTGGTGAGTTGCTTAGTTTGATTAAGCGTCAAGATTCTGAGTATGCCAAACAGATTGAAGAGATGGAGAAATAACATGTTACGTATTAAGAGTGCTCAATTTTTTAATGGTAAGTATCGAGACAACGTTTCGGGAATAACTACTCAGTGTGAAAACTGCGGGAAAACGCATGATGATGCTCAAGGGCAGTTAATGAATTGTGAGCATTGTCAAGCTCAAGGTCTTGATAATTATTATTGTCAGGATTGTTATGGGTATCATGAGCAACAACATTTCAATAATGAAGCAGATCCAATGTTGTCACCGTTATCAAGATAGAATTAAGCTGGAAGATTTATTCCCAATTTTTCGAACACATCTTGAATTGGGTTAAAGATTGTTGTATTATCAGATCCTGCATAAAGCAAACCTACTAGTTCTTTATTCATATTAAGACAAGCCGATCCTGAGTCTCCGCCTGCGCTCATTGCTCCAGCCATAAATTGTCCTACGAATGTAGCGGTTTGTCCTGGTCCGTAGTTTACTTGTACGGTGACATTGATTTGTGTTACCATTCCTGTGGTATAGCTGGTGGTGCGTCCATACTTTTGTATAGGTGTTCCAAGAGTTCCTTCTGCGATGCCTATAGGTTTTCCGATTTGTACTATATCTTCGATTACGTCAGCATCGTTATCTGGAAGGCAGAGGGCGGCATCTACTTTATTTGTTACGGCCATTGGGTCTGTGTTGAAAGCCATGAGTCGATGCTTTCTGCCGAAGACTTTTGCTGCTAGATTGGCTGTTCCTGCTGCTCCTTTAGCGAATGAGCATGTAGGAGGAGTAGGTTCTGTGAGTCCTCCGAAATCGATTGGGACGAAGTCGAATAGTGTTCCTATTTTATCGTTAGAGGTTCCTCCATCTATGGGTCCTGGTTGATAGATATCGTCACCTATTCTGGCATTGTTGGAGTTGGCGAGGACATGGTTGTTTGAGAGTAACAATTTCGCTCCGGATTTTTCTACTACGCATCCAAATGTTCCTGCGCTGATATTTTTATGTCCGATTGAGGTTCCTGGTATAGCTGGTCGATGTTTTCTTGTGGGATCGATTTCTTGTAGAGATTTGAATTCTCCTGTTTCGACGACATCGATAGTTACTCCGTCTACGGATGCTGGGATAATATCAGCGGCTGAGAGGCTAATTGTTGGAAGTTTATCAGCAACTCCGACGATTATGCATATTTCTTCGGTTTGTTTCCCATTTTTGAATTTATAGCCACATCCGACTGAAACTACATTTGATTTTTGGATGAGGGATTTTTCATGTTTTTTTTGTGTGTCTAATATTTTTTGTATATCCATAATATTAAATTACGATAAAATGTGGGCACAATCCTTCAAAGGAAGCTGTATAATTCTTTGTCTTTACAAGGAGATAAATATGAAACCGAACATCGGAATTGTGGGTGGAGGATTTGTTGGTGGAGCTATTGCAAGAGGATTTGCATTATATGCAGACATTAAGATATATGACAAAGACCCCAAACGTTCTGTACATAGTTTGGATGAAGTTTGCAAGAGTGCTTATCTTTTTCTTTGTTTGCCAACTCCCATGGAGAATATTGATGGTGGCAAGGCGGACTTGTCTATTTTGCGATCTGTGTGTTCTGAATTAAAGGAAAGAAATTGCAGATCTATATGTATTATAAAGTCTACGGTTCCTATTGGAACTACTGATATTTTGGAAGAAGAATCTGATTTTTGTTTAAATTTTATTCATAATCCTGAATTTTTAACAGCTCGCAATGCGGATATAGATTTTCTTACTCCTTCGCGGATTATTTTGGGAGGGAGCGAATTTTTCACTAATAAGGTATCGGAGCTTTATTCTGATCGTTTTCCTGGAGCGAATATTTTACAGATGTCGTCTCGTGAGAGTGAAGCTGTTAAATATGTTGCAAATTGTTTTTTTGCGATAAAAGTCATGTATTTCAATGAGGTGTACTTAGGATTGAAAAAACTGGGGGATATTGACTGGGATACGGTTATGGGTGGAGTTTTGACAGATGGACGAATTGGGGTGAGTCACCATCAAGTTCCTGGTCATGATGGAAGCATGGGCTATGGTGGATCGTGCGTTTTGCCTGAAGCTCAAGCAAGATTAAAGCTCAAGGTCAATGGTTCTGAAACAGAAATGCCCTTGTCAGAAGAAAGTTGTATAAAATTTTTGTCAGCAGCTATAGGTATTGACAATACAGAATGGTTTATAGAATCTACTAATGCTGATATGTCCGACATAAATTTCAAAAAAGTGATAAATGTAACATCGAGAGAAGTAGATGAGGAGCTTTACGAATTTCATACAAATAACGGCATATTTACATGCACTGGTGATCACCTTATGCCAATTATGAGAGATGGTGATCAAATTTTGATTGCTGCCAAAGAAATAAAGGATTCTGACAAATTTTTCTCCAAGGAATAAAGGGAAAGCAAGTTCCCTTGAGTCTTTGGAGAAATAATGATATTGAGATATTCAAATGACAGAAACAATACAAAAACGATATTAACGTTTCGATGTGATAAGTGCTTGGTAGAGTATGATCGTGTAAATAGAAACTATCAAAAAATGAAAAATAACTCATTGTATGATAGAGATTATTGCAGAAAGTGTTGGACGGGAATATTAAACAGCAGAGACGAGTACAGAC
>SDBT01020802.1_pt1 | contig 10255 bp, 7 predicted proteins | sample 2277101 | NCBI WGS metagenome assembly SDBT01 (sample SAMN10404973, study PRJNA504765) | marine sediment metagenome | isolation source: marine sediment core GS10_PC15, 103 cmbsf | place: Arctic Ocean: Southern Knipovich Ridge | collected 2010
ATTTCTTTAACTTCTCGACTGCATCACCTGATAATAAGGCATGTGTTCCTATCATGCTCACCGAAAGAGCGCCATGCTCCATCGCCTTTTCGGCGGCATTAATTGCAGTTCCGGCAGTATCTATTATATCATCTATTATCAAAACATGGTGGTTTTTAAGTTCGCCAATTAAATGCACCGCCTCTGAGCGATTATGTCCTATACGTCTTTTTTCAATTAAGGCAAAATCCATTCCCAAGCGTTTGGCGTATGCCTGACTCATTGCGGCTGATCCTACATCCGGGGATAATACAATAGTATTTTCAGGATCTAAGCCAATTGCTTTGATCTCTTCTAATAAAACCAATCTGCTATATAATGCATCAAAGGGAACCTTGGCAAAACCTTGAATCTGAGTAGAGTGTAAATCCATAGAAATTATTCTATCGACTCCCATCACAGAAATTATATCAATCATTACTCTGGCGGAAATTGGAACGCGCGGTTTGTCTTTCCGGTCTTGTCTACTGTATCCAAAATACGGAATAACAACCGTTACGCGTTCTGCAGAAGCTCTAACTGCTGCATCAATCATTAACGCTAGCTCGATGATGTTTTCAGCAGGACTATTTGTCGACTGAATAAGATAAACATCATTACCGCGAATGTTCTCTTCATACTTGACCCATATTTCACCATCGGCAAATGTCTTTATAGACATATCACCCAATGGTTTCCCAAGGTTCTCAGCTATTTTGTTAGCTAGTTCCGGATTACTTCGACCGGCAAATATTTTTAATTTTCTATTTTTCATAATTTTGCTGGGGAGCAGGGATTCGAACCCCGATCGCCAGGACCAAAACCTGGTGTCCTGCCCTTGGACGACTCCCCAAATTATTTTTTGGTATTATAATAACAACACTAAATGTTGGTTGGTCTGGTAAGGAAGGTATGATACTGTTTTTGGAAATGAGACTCAGCTTGTTTCGCTCTTGCTTCATCGTCATATACTCCAAACACAGTCGAGCCGCTTCCCGACAAACTGGCATAACTTGCACCGGTCGCCAATAGACCTTCCTTAATTTCACCAATTCTTGGATATGTTGGAATCACAATCCGTTCAAAATCATTATCAAATATCACATTAGAGATATCATTACTCTCTAAAAAGTGCGCAAAGTTAGGTCTGTCCATATCATCCTTCAAGTGTTTTTTCAATGCTTTATAGGCCCAAGCTGTACTAATAAAAACATCCGGGACAATTAACAGATAAAATCCTTCAATCGAATTACTTACCGGTGTAAGAACGTCGCCGATACCATTACCTATTTGAGTGCCGCCTAAAATAAAAAATGGAACATCAGCTCCTATTTTTACAGCTATCGCAGATAACTCCCCATTATCAAGAGATAAATCAAACAGCTCTCTCAATCCCTTTAATATCGCAGCTGCGTCACTTGAACCACCGCCGAGCCCAGCACCGGATGGAATATGTTTTTTTAACGTAATTGAAATACCGTCAATTTCAGGAAATTGTTTTTTTACGGCTAAGTAAGCCCGGATACAGGTATTGCTTTCATCGGTTGGAATTTTTGAATTATTTATTTTAATACTCCAATCGCTTGATTTTTTCTCAATCAATATTTGATCGTGCAATTCAAGTTCTTGGAACACTGTATGTATATTATGAAGTCCGTCTGCTCGTTGACCTTTAACTTGTAAGCCAATATTAACTTTGGCGTGAGCTTTTAGATCAATGGAATTCATGTGTTTATTTAGAAATAGTTACGATTGCCTGGGAAGCCCAGCCTTCACCAGCACCAATTGCGCCTAACCGATCAACTGTTGTTGCTTTTACTGAAATGCTTTCTATCGGAATTCCAATTGTTTTGGCTAAATTTTCTCGTATTTGTAAAATGTACTTCTTTAGTTTTGGTTTTTGAATAATAATAATACTATCAATGTTATTAATAGTATATCCTTCTGATATAATTCTTTGTATAGATTCAGACAACAAATTTAAACTATTTGCTCCTTTCCATTTATCATCCTCACTTGGAAAGTAATCACCAAGATCTCCCAAACTTGCTGCGCCTAATACAGCATCAATGATGGCGTGTGAAAGGGCGTCTCCATCGGAATGACCGACAGAACCTTTTTCACTTAGAATTGTAACACCTGCAATAATTAATTTTCTGTCTTCAGCTAGTTGATGCACATCATAACCAATCCCCGTTCTAATCATTTTTCCCCTCCAATATTATTTCTGCAAGGTTCCAATCGTTTGGTGTTGTAATCTTAAAATTATCCTCGCTGCCCTCTACAACAACCATTGAACAATTCAACGACTCTAATAGTGTGGATTCATCGGTAACTTGGGTTTTATTCTCTTTTGCGTAAAGCAATGCTTTCTTTAATTGGCTTCGATGAAATGTTTGTGGCGTTTGGGCTAGCCAAATTGTTTCGCGTGGAATTGTTCTTTTAATACGATTATTGTTAGTATCAATCTCTTTTACCGTGTCAATCGAAGGAATTGCAACTACAGCCCCGTCGTTGTTTTTACACGCGCTAATGGTTCTTTGAATTAGATCAATGGAAACAAATGGTCTTGCTGCATCATGAACGCAAATTATATCACAGTTAACAGAGAGTCCTTCAATTCCCGCCAAGACAGAATCTTGCCTTAATTTACCACCCTCAACTACATTTATTCGAGGACTTCGCTTAGAGACTTCGGTCGAAATCGTGTTACGCAAATCCGTTGGAACAACCAAAACAATTTCATCAATTGAATTACAATCAATAAATTTTTGCAAAGAATATAAATATAGTGGTTTTGTTCCTAGTTTCTTAAACTGCTTCCTTTCACCAAACCTTAGACCTGAACCTGCAGCAACAATTATAGCACCAATTTTATATTCTTTGTCCATTCCTATAAAATTAGCATTGCATCACCATAACTTAAAAATCGATAGTTGTTTTTCTTTGCTTCCTGATATGCTTTTAGAATTAAATCACGACCGGCAAATGCACTCACCATCATTAATAATGTGCTCTGCGGTTGATGAAAGTTGGTAATTAGTGCATCAATCATCTTGAAAGTATACGGAGGATAAATAAATTTATCTGTCCATCCACGCTTCGGACTTACTTGAAACCCCGATACAGCTACTGTTTCAATAGCGCGTACCGTTGAAGTGCCTACTCCAATTACTTTACGACGCTTCTTGCGCGTTGCATTTAAAGCCATTGCCGCTTCCGGAGATACCTCAAAATATTCTGAATCCATCTGGTGTCGGTTAAGATCTTCAACCTGCACCGGACGAAAAGTACCCAATCCAATATGTAAGGTGAGTTTCTCAATATTTACGCCCTTGCGTTTAACCTTGTCTAATAATCCTTGAGTAAAATGCAGTCCTGCTGTTGGGGCTGCCACTGCACCTCTTCGCTCGGCATAAACGGTTTGATAACGGATTTTATCTTTTTTCTCTGAATCGCGTTTTATATACGGGGGTAACGGCGAAATACCGATTCGTTCAATTATCGAATATATATCATCTCCTTCGTGTTCAAATCTGACTACGCGTCCACCGGATACTGTATTGTCAATTACATCGCAAAATACATTTGGTGCCAATTCCAACTTATTGCCGATGCGGACTTTGCGTGCCGGGCGAACCATGACTTCCCATAAATCTTCATTTAATTCGCGCAGTAAGAAAACTTCTACTTTAGCTTCTGTTCGATCTTTCGTCGCGAATAAACGCGCCGGAAATACTTTTGTATTATTCAATAGCAATAGATCATTTTTACGCATATAATCGGTTATTTCATGGAATTTTTTATGCTCTATTTCCCCCGTATCACGATGGAGTACTAATAATTTAGACTGGTCGCGGCGTGTCGCAGGATATTCTGCGATAAATTTATCCGGTAGCGTGTAATTAAAATCTGCCAATTTATATTTTTTCTTTTTTTCAATCATTAAATAAACCTCGTTGTAGTATTTTTTGTTTTTTTCCTAACAATTTAAATGCTTTTTTCTGAGCTATTCGTCCCCTGGATGTACGTTGAAGAAAACCTTCTTTTATTAGAAATGGTTCATATACATCTTCGATAGTTGTCGAATCTTCCCCGATGGCGACTGCTAATGAACTTAATCCCACCGGTCCTCCATCAAATTTATCAATTAGTGTAGCCAATATACGCCGATCCATCTCGTCCAATCCCGTTTCGTCAATTCCAAGTGTTGTCAGTGATTTTTTAGCTATCTCTTTATTTATTTTACCGCTGGCTTTTACCTCAGCATAATCTCTTGTACGACGCAATATGCGATTCGCAATTCGTGGTGTCCCCCGTGAACGGCGAGCTATTTCCCAAGTACCGTCATCGTCAATTTCTATCTCCAAGATTCCTGCCGAGCGTTGCACGATATGAAATAAATCCTCATCACTATAATAGTCGACTCTTAATACAACCCCAAAACGATCACGTAATGGTGATGTTAAATTTCCTAAACGTGTTGTGGCTCCGACAAGTGTGAATGGTTCCAAATTTAACTGTACGCTACGAGCGCCAGGACCTTTATCGATCATAATGTCGATGCGGAAATCTTCCATAGCTGAATACAAATATTCTTCAACAATACTATTCAATCGATGTATTTCATCGATAAAAAACACATCGCGCTGTTCCAGGTTAGTAAGCAATCCGGCTAAATCGCCCGCGCGGTCCAAAACAGGACCGGATGATGGTCGAATATTCACACTTAATTCTTTGGCGACAATATTAGCCAATGTAGTTTTGCCGAGCCCGGGCGGTCCAAATAATAATACATGGTCGAGTGCCCCCTCTCTTTTATTGGCAGCTTCGATATAAACCATTAGGCTTTCAACCAACTCTCTTTGCCCGATAAAATCATCAAAATGTGATGGTCTTAGCGTTTTTTCAACCGTTAAGTCATCATCGGTTGAAATAGGATCGGTCATATGTAATTCGTTAATCATGCGAAATAAGTAAAAAACGTGTATATTGAGGGCGTGAAAGTACTACTTGGTTTCAAGGTTTTCCAAATATTGAGTGTAAAAAACAGCTTTATGCTCAATAGGGGGTATTGCTATAATACTTACAGTCTTAAATGAATATATTTAAGTTTGCCGCTACAATTATAATTATTAGTATTATAACGAATGTGATATAACTGCTTTTATCTTTAATCGCAAAAACGATTGGATCGTCTGTCATTTTCCCTTTGTGGGCAACAAACCACATACGCATTAACCAATATAATAAAATCGGTATTGTGAGCCAAATAAGTTCCGGCTGTTTATATAGTACCATTACTTGATCACCATTAATATATAGTGCAAGAATTAATAGTGATATAAATCCGCTTGAAATGCCCAGCTTTTGTACGATGTCTAAATCAATTACGGAGTAGCCCCTTCCAAATAATTCCTCTTGATTATTATTTTTAATGAGCAACAAATCTGCGTAGCGCTTCATAAATGCTAAACTTAAAAAGAAAAACAATGAAAAACCTAATAGCCATGATGAAACCTCAACACTTACCGCTAAACCTCCTGCTAATACTCGCAACGTATACAATGTACCTAAAATTATAACATCAAAAAATAGTTTTTCCTTGAAATATAAAGAATAACTTGTTGTTGTTAGTAAATATATTATTAACACAATCGTGAATATATTTGGCAATAAAAAAACTGCTAATAAGAAGCTAATAATTAACAGCCCAGGTATCGCCATGACTCCATTAATAACGGGAAGTTTGCCGGATGCAAAAGGTCTATTCTTTTTGGACGGATGTTTTCTGTCCGCTTCTAAATCAAATAAATCATTTAAAATATATACTGCTGATGCACTCAAACTGAATGAGAAGAATGCAATGACAGCCTGTTTAAACAAATTCGGTTCAATTATTCTATGAGACATAAATAATGCTAGAAATAGCAGCCCATTTTTAGACCATTGATACAAGCGCAGTGCTTTAATCCATTTTTTTATCAAACCTTGTCCAGCTTCCGGTAGAATAACAATTTTATCTTTATTAAGCTGGTTCACTATTTTGTGTTTACCGCCACAAATAATTGCAGTGTGGGCTGCTCGCCATATTGCGACATCGACTTTTGAATCGCCAATATAATCAAATTTTTTCGCACCAATGGTATTTTGAATTGCGTTGAGCTTATTTTTTCCTTTGAGATTTAATTTTGAACTTGATCCAAGCGTTGCAGTAAAAATCTTTAGATGTTTTGAAATACTGTTGGCCACTATCTGGTTGGAAGCAGTTATTAAATAGATATCTCTGCCTAAGTTTTTAGCATTGGATATATACGCCATAACTTCATCCTGATATGGCAATGTTTCTACGTTTGGTATTACTTTTTTTGCTACCTGTTCTTTAAAATAGGCTTTCCCATAAAACGACCATATAATCAGTTTCCAAGACTGGAAAGAGTATCGTTTAATAAATAATAAACACGATTCCCATAGAGTATCTGTAGACACTAGGGTTCCATCTAAGTCTACAAACAATGGTCGCAGAATTTTATTATTATTAGCCATCAAATACTTTTCTTATCTTATTTTTCTCTTTCTAATCATTTGTGTCAACATAAATATAAGAACCATTCCCCAAGCGCTAATTGTAACAAAAAGTGCTTTCAAAACTCTTTCCGTACGAAATTGCATTTCTATGGGTTCATTGTCAAAGGGTTTCAATGCTAATCTACCATTATTATCAACCATTTCAGCGTTTTTAGATGTTATATCAAACAACTTATAATCATTGGCCGGTAATTGTGGAAAGATATAACTATTTACGATTACTGTATCGGTTGGTTTAATTGTGATATTCTTTGGGGTTACTTCTAATATAGGAAGACTTGCGCTTTCGTCCGACTTTATAACAATTTTTGGAGGCATAACAGGAATTATTTCATGGCTTTTGTATGGAACAGAAGAAGCTAAATTAGTCCACATTGCCGTTGAAAATATTAACGGGATTGCTAATAAAAGTTCAAATTTTAAGCTTGGGAATTTTACAACAAGCGCTTTAAATAATTTTCTCTTTTTCTTTAAGAAATATATTAAAAGAAATGTTACTAACAGTACGCTGAAAATTATAAATATCCAATGTTGAATAGATAAATATGCTTTATCGAAACGAAAATAGTAAAACTCGAGACTATTCTCGTTTATTCCTTCCATCCTTTTTCTTAACCAATAATAACCAGTGTTATTATATGCACCTGTTATCACTTCACCAAATTTGCTGGCAATAATATTTTTAAATATTTTTAAAAACACAACCATGAAGCTCATTCCAATTAATATTATCTGAAATAATTTCTCCAATAGCTTTTTAGTTGTTTTCCAAAATTTAGTATCTACGAATTGATGGAATTCTTTCCATATTTCTTTTGAATAATTTGCCAATAAAAGTGCAAATCCAAAATATGAACCCATAATAAATCGAATCCCATGATTTTTAATACTCTCGAATAACGGAATATCTAATAATGAAACTGCTCGCATTGTCAGATACCATATTTGATAAAATGATATGATAAACAAAATCGATGCGGCAATAAAAACAGCATTATAATTCAATCCATTTTGTCGCAGCGAACCAGCCTTGTGAACAATTTTTTTATATTTTGCAACAACTACCGCTAACATAATAATCGACAAACCCCAAAACTGTCCTGAATCATGCGGCGTTAATGACCATCCTAATAAATCAGAATGAAAAAACAAATTCAACGGAGGAATCGTTACCGTTGGAATTAATGCATAAAAAAGGAAAAATGAAATGTTGTATGCATCAATTTCTATCCACGGACGAACATAATCTCCATAGGCATATCCTGTAATATAGATTCTAACAAAAGCAAGCAGAACTGCCAATAAGGGAACTATTAATATCCTCAGAATACGCTTCCATTCTTTTTCAAATAAAATATGGAATACTTCATACAGTATGTAGAATAATCCAATATATTGAACAATATAAATACCACCCTGTAAAACAATTAAACCCAAGACAGCTGCGGAACCTACAATACCTACTATCGCCCTGCGATCAGCTACAAAATAGATTAGCCAGGGGAATAAATAAAAATTATACCACGTGAAATATGCTACAGAAATATGTTGCATAATTATCGGAGAGAATAAAAATAGAGCAACAAACGTTCTGAATTGTGAATTATCCCAACTTAATTTGTTTTTTAGCGCAAACAAACCCGCTACACCAACTAGAAATTGAAGGATGATATATAATTTGATATAAACCTGAGCACTAAATAAATATAGCAAGGGCGTTAATGGTGAAAATAATGCTGTTTCGGGATTCGCAATTAGGGCTGATGTGCCCGGAATTGGCGGTCTCCAAGCAACTTCCTCTAATATATTCCACCAAAAATATGGTAGAGTATGATAATCATTAAAGGCTGTTTTGAAATATTCAAAGTAGGCAATTTCTTTTACCCAATCTAATATTCCAACATTGTCATTTATAAACCAAAAAAAATGTATCAGACAAGCAATTGCAACATATAGATATCCTTTTTCCCAAAACCAAATAAGTCTATTTGAAACTGCCTTATTCAATTGAGATTATCCCATTTTCCCTTTTAAAAATTTTCCTGTGTATGATTTTGGATGTTGCACTAAATCTTCCGGCACACCGGTAAATATTACTTCGCCACCCGCATCGCCACCTTCGGGACCTAAATCAATCACCCAATCCGCACATTTTATCACATCTAAATTATGTTCAATCACAATTACCGTGTTACCACGATCCACTAATGTCTGAAGTACAGTTAACAACATTTTTACGTCTGCAAAATGTAATCCGGTCGTTGGTTCGTCTAAAATATAAATCGTCTTATCGCTACTCGTTTTTGATAATTCTGTTGCCAGCTTGACCCGCTGTGCCTCACCACCGGATAATGTTGTCGCTTGCTGTCCAAGACGAATATAACCCAGCCCAACCTCACATAATGTAGACAATTTTCTAAATACTGAGGGGATATTTTTAAAAAACTGCTGTGCTTCTTCAACTGACATATCAAGTACTTCAGCGATGTTTTTCCCTTTATATTTCACTTCAAGCGTTTCACGGTTATAGCGCTTCCCATGACACACTTCGCAAGTAACATAAACATCAGGCATAAAATTCATTTCAATTTTTATTATTCCGTCACCTTGACACGCTTCACAGCGTCCACCTTTCACATTAAAGGAAAATCGTCCCGGTTTATATCCTCTTAATTTCGATTCGGGAAGCTGCGAGAATAAGTCGCGAATAAACGTAAAAACGCCGGTATATGTTGCCGGATTCGATCGCGGTGTGCGCCCGATTGGTTTTTGATCTATATCGACTACTTTATCTAAAAATTCTAAACCATTAATAGATTTATACTTTAATGGATATTTCCTTGCCTTATGCAAGTCGCGCGCTAAAATCGGATATAATGTTTCATTAACGAGTGTGCTCTTTCCGCTACCGGAAACTCCCGTTACAACAATAAATTTTCCAAGCGGAAAGTCAATATCAATATTTTTTAAATTATTACCTTCGGCACCTACAATCTTCAAATTTTTCTTGAGTCCTTGTCTGCGCATTTTCGGTGGAGTTATTTCTTTCTTACCCGTTAAAAATTGTGCAGTAATTGAATTTTTGCATTTCAGTAATTCGTCGGGTTTACCGGAAAAAATAATCTCACCTCCATGCTCACCTGCTCCCGGTCCAATATCAATGATATGATCAGAAGCTTCCATTGTCTCTTGGTCGTGCTCAACGATCAAAATTGAATTGCCTAAATCTCTTAATGCTTTTAAAGTACTTAATAATCTTGTGTTATCACGCGGATGTAATCCTATGGAAGGTTCATCCAACACGTATAACACGCCAACCAATTGCGATCCAATTTGCGTGGCAAGACGAATACGTTGATTCTCACCGCCGGAGAGCGTTGTTGCTGATCTTTCAAGTGTAAGATAATCCAAACCAACATTAACCAGGAAGCCAAGTCTTTCGGAAATTTCTTGTAATATTTGTTCAGAAATTATTTTTTCAGTTTCGTTTAAATCTAAATCCCGTATATAAGTTAAAATAGATCGAATACTCATATGCGAAATTTCACCGAGTTTCTTACCGCCAACGGTAACTGCCGCGCTTTCCTTTTTTAATCGGGCTCCGTTACATTCAGGACAGGGCTGCATACGCATATATTGTTCAATCCAA
>SDBT01020803.1_pt1 | contig 10255 bp, 13 predicted proteins | sample 2277101 | NCBI WGS metagenome assembly SDBT01 (sample SAMN10404973, study PRJNA504765) | marine sediment metagenome | isolation source: marine sediment core GS10_PC15, 103 cmbsf | place: Arctic Ocean: Southern Knipovich Ridge | collected 2010
GTCTGCAAAATCGCCCCCGCCTGCAAAAGCTGATGCTTTAGCATCTGCGGGCAGGTACGGCGTATTATTGCTGATACGTCGTATTCGGGGTAAACTTCTCGTCCAACCAGGGATGCTTCGCCAGTGAAATATTATCCGAACCCTGAAGTATTCTTAGTTTAATCTTTGTATGTGTTGTGTTGCCAAGTCAGTTATCTGTCTAAAAACCACTGAAGGCGGAACTAAGGTTGGTGCAAATAGGTAAACAGATTCTGGTTGATCTTCTCCTGGCTTACTAAAAACAATCATTGCTGATGGCCATTTAGGGGTAAGAACTTTCTGAGTTAAATCCTCCAGTATTTGCTGACCTACAGCATTAATATCACCAAATGGTGCGTACTGTGAGGCTTCTAAGTCCCTTATCCTTTGTGGTAATTCCAATGAAGCTGCCCTTTTCCAATAGTCAAACGAGGATTCAGCACCATCTACTCTAGGAAAAACATGCAGGTCGTGGTTTCCATATATATTAGGAAAAACAGCTAAAACTAAAGTGGGGTTAAAATCTTCATAAAGGTTTCCTTTTAACAACCACTCGGAATAATATTCCCTAGCCCTTCCGTCTACAATTTCACGTATCAGGCCCTCACGAGTTTGTTTTAATTCTTTTTTTCGCCTTGCAAATTCATCTTTTTCTAAACTCATAATGGCCAAATATAGCAAAATTCTATAAAAAAGTCAATACTATGGGATACCCACATCTTCCTCAAAAGACGGAGTTACAATTCTTTTTTCTTCAAATTTGTATCTTTGTGCCAACTCAGACATACTCTAATTTTTACCATAATAAAAAAGACTTAAATAACAGTCTTTTAAGATGGGAGCTCCCCAGTCCTGAGATTATTAGAACTAGTATTTCTAGGATAATTAAGGCTTTTGAAGATACCATTCAGACAGAATTGATTAAGGTTAGATGGGGAAGAGATAAAAAGGCTACAAATTCAACCAGCTTCCGTATCCTTATGATGGATAAAGTTAGAACTTTTTATGCTCAAATAAGTTAATATAAGAACATAATGGAAACTATTTTTTTAAAACCTCACACAATTAAAGAATTCTTAAAAAAATATAAAGGGGATATTAACAGCCAAGATTATGAATTCTTGGTGAGCCTTGTGTTGAGCAACTTCTATAGAAAACGTTGGAAAACAAATACCATAGTAGGATTCAAGCTTAAAGACAAATATGTACAACAGTTGCCAAAAAAAGGAAAAGACAACCTTTAGAGAGTAAAAGAAATATTAAGAAAAATGATGGATACAAATACCCCTATAGACTTGGTAATATCTCCAGAAAAAATAAAGAGCTTAAAAAGAAAAACTAATAAAGGGGTTGCTTTCCAATTGAAACGGTTTTACAAAAATGTAAATAGAGACTGCACATTTCCTTTAATTGAATATCTTAATAATGAGATACCTGCTAAATACTCTAAAACAAAGGCTATATTATTTATTATTCCAGAAGGTTCGACGAGGTTTATAGACTTAAAAAGGGTTGCAGAAGATTTTAATACTAATAATTTTCCTTTTTCTGGCGTGATGTTCCTTCTAGTTTCAAAAGGTTTTGTATATGTAGGAGAAATATGGCCGAATCCAGGTATGAATAGGTATAAACCTAAGGATTTAATTTGAGGAATTGATTATTGTTAGAAATTATTTTTTATATATCAGTTCAAGCCAGAATTATCCCAAGCAGATTTCTTTGTAACATAAACATCCTTTCTCATTTGATCAAATATTTGACCTGCTAAAGGGGTTAATTCTTTATGTAACGAATTTGACTTTTTGTCATTCTTTTTTGCTAACTGGATATGAAATTCATGCACTTTAGTTTTGAATTCTCCAATAAACTCTACTAGTTTAGGACTACCTAATAAAAAGGCTTTCGATAAAATTGAATTAATCTTAGCCCAAATTAAGGCATCCTCCTTTAATGCAGTGATATCTGGCTCTAGAAACAAATTAAAAACTCTACCCACTATACTGCTATACGCTTTAACTCTTGCTTCAAAAAGCATTTTTTTCTTTGCAGCTCTCGCGCCCAAGATAGAACTAATTATTACACCTAAAACAGAACCTATTCCTAAGGCACTAATCAACGCAATTACATTCGAACTCATACTTTGATTATATCAACCCTGAAGCATCAATCCAATCCATGGCAACGAAATAAATAAATGACTGAAACGTCCCAATTTTATAAGCTTCAAGTCCTGAGATTATTAGAAATAGTATTTATAAGATAATTAAGGCGTTTGAGGATGTGATCCAGACAGAGTTGATTAGAGTGAGGTGGGAGGAGATAAAGAGATTACAAAAAGTTCCTGCTTTTATTCCTCAAGTTTCTTAACAATTATATAAATCTTTCAATCAAAGGCTTAACTCTGTCAATAAACTGCAACAATCCCTCAAAAGTTGTTAGAGCTACTATACTTTTCCATGTTGCACTAACTATCACTTTGCTTGGATTTTTCTTTGAAACCTGACTCTTAATTGTTTCGATATCAGCAATATATTCACTTTTATTTTCATCTTGTATTTCATTGGTTTTTAAGACTGCGTCTTTTAACTCGTCTAGTGCCTGATATAGATTCAGGTGAGGTTTATGAACAATAGCAACATTACTTTGTCCAATAGCCACTGCCCCTTGGATATTTTGAATGTTTATACCGCCAAAATAACTTGAGGATTTGAACTGCTTAGAAGCTCCGTGAAGAAAATCTCTACCTTTACTGCTAATGTAATAATAAGTTGTTGTTAGTTGCATTGTGCTTGCACCTATTCCTCTTGTAGTTTTTGTTACTTTTTTGACATAGCCTTTCTCTACTAAATAAATAAGCTCTTGATTAACTTTATGAGGACCATAACCTTGCCTGTTCAAAGCTCGTTGAATAACTACACCTGGTTGTCTGGCAAGATTTTCATTACGAGCTTTGCTCATTACTCCATCTAAGTATTCAAGTATTACTCGTCTGATTTGGTCAAACTGTTTTACGTCACTCATGTGTGATAACTTTATTTTTCATCTTCATTTTCTATATTTTAACTCAAGTTAGACAATTCGTTCCAATACTCTTCTTCTTTTTTACTGGATCTGCTCGATTGAAGTTTTAACAATTCATTAATGACATAATTTTTATTATCCAAATTGCCCCAACCTTTCAATTTTTCTTTTATATCAACGAAGTACTCTTCGTAATCTTTGAACTTAGGCTCAATCGTCTGTAGAGACTCTATCGCCACTTCAATTACAAGTCTATCATTTTGCCGATCCAACATTCTAAATAATTCAAAAACATAATCACTCTTCCATGTAGAACTCAAAACATCAAAAAGTAAGGCTATACTTCTTACCGAAAACCTATGATTTTGAGTTAACGTCTTTCCTGGCTCCTTAAACCATTCAATTACCTCATCTGCTATCTCTCTCTTTTGTGTTTCATTCAAAAAAGATGCGTCTTCTAAAAAATGAAAGGCAGCTTCTTGATGTATTGGCTGATCCTGTTTTAATAAATGTTTTATCTGAAACACAGCTTCATCCTTGGCTGAAACAGCATCATTGGGCTTTAATTCTTTCTTCACCCAGCTATATATTCCTGCTCTATCTTGAGGTTGAAGTTTTGAGGCCTTATCAAGTAATTTCTTAATCGTTTCAATCCTATTGGGAAGCTTCTGTAAAGACTGAATGTAAGTTAATCCTGCATCTGGTTGGTGTTCGACTAACCCATTAATCACTTGTTGCTGGTGCGTCTCATCCATAAGAGAGTACGCTTTTTGAACTTCATTGCCTCCTTTCGAAACGGCTCTCCCTACAAAAGCACCCGCATATTTGTTAACAAACTCTTCTGCGATACCAAAGTTTTCTAGATTAGGTATTAAGTTCTCGTCAATGATATTAGTCGATGCATTCTCTATATACTGATTAATATTATTTACTGCTTGAGTCATAAGATTTTGATCTGATAAGCCTGCTAACTTATGCAATACAAATATCATATAATATTTATTGTCGTAATCGCCTGCATTTGAGTAAGTAGTCAAAATCTCACCTCCTAGGTTAGAAAGTAGCGTCTGATCTGTACTCGAAAAAATACTGTCAGGGTCATAAATAAGCACTGTTATTTCATCAAAAAGTAGTTTCTTTTTTTCGTTATGTGCAGGAATTTTTTCTCGTTCCTGTTTTAATAACTCGTTTAGCTTCTGAGCTACAAGATTCCCTAATGTATTTTGCTTAATATATAATTTGTAATTTCTTATTGTGGGAAGCCATTCAATATAATTTTCATAGTTAATCCCTCCAACATAAGCACTAAATGCCTTGTCGCTTAAATACTTTGTTTGAGATTTGGTTTTTGTGAACAACCCCACGATCTTCGGCTCCAAAGAGTAATTTTCATCAATTGCTTGCCGTATTTTTTGTACCTGTGAATCTTCCACGACTCTACTACTAAGTATTAAGTTTTGTATTATTTTTGAGACTTTACTCAAATCTTCCTTAATCTCGCCACTTGAAAGTGCTGCTACATAACGCTCAACTAAATCAATCCTAAGACGTCTTTCAGTCTTAGTATTCCTGACAAGTTTTTCAAAAACTAAACTTGTTGGTAGATCACGATATTTTTGCCATACATATCTGTAAATAGCATCAGCAGTAAGGTTGTAATAGCTGGATTTTGTAATGTTCAAAGAAACCTCATCGGAAACTACTAAAAATGTCTCAATTATTTTCGATAGCCAGTCTGGATTAGATTTATATTTTTTGTATAAACTTGTAACAAACCTCGCCAAATCGTCAGCCTTCTTTTTGTTGGCTTCTACTATTTGTTTAACGAGATCATGATTACCAGATACGAGAGCTCCAGATAAATCATCAGCTCTAGATATTTTTTTGGATTGGTTGGGTTGCTTATAATAGATAAACGGTTCTGCATTGGAAGTCGTGATAATACTGGTATCTACCATAAAGTCTCGAAAATCATCATCATCTTTTTTTTCTATGATATCCTCAGGCTCATACCACTTATCTTTCAGACGTTTATAAGCAAATGGGAATTTTTGCCTTATAATTAACACTTTTGCTAAATATGGGATATTTTCAAAAATAATATCCCGCACTTCAGTGTTATTAGCCACATATAGAGCTGCCACTAAGTTGTTAAGAAACTGCTTAATTTCTCTCGGATTTGACCTCAGAATCTGGTTTATAACTAAAAACAACTTCTCGTCTTGAAGTAGTTTTGAATCTGATCCCAATAACCCAATTGTTTTCTTAGTAAAATCCTCTAAATCTGTTCCAATAAATTCTGGAGTCCAAATAACAACATTGAATAGTTTTCTAAGATACTCTGAAGATTTAAACTCTTCTTTTGAATCATAATATTTCTCAATGCGCGACATAATCGCTTCTGAGTCACAAGGGATCACAAAAGTTGCCCCACCTCGATCCGAAGGTTCAAAAAAGGTTTTAATTGTGGATAGTGTATGAATAGCTACATCAGCCTATATTCTGTCTATGTTTTCGAATACTATGACTAATTCTTTATCTATACTTTCTAAAATTAACTCGAACTTTTTTTCAAACTGCTCCGGGGAATTTAATGCTTGTCGCATTTCGATAATTGTTTGAGTTTTTATCTTTCCTTTAAGGTCATTAAGAACCCACTTAGTCAATGTATCTACAATTTCTTTTCCTACAATTCCCACAAAGGCCATTGCAACAGTAGATAATCCTATTATCCCAGGCAACTGCAAAAGAAAGGCTATGACAGGATGACTTTCACTTAATTTATATTGAGCACCAACCCAAAGAGATAAGGAGATTCCTAGTGTTCCTAAAATAATGTAAGGCAGAGGATTTTCTATAAAACAGTGCCAAATGCGTTGTGGTAAACTACGAAATTTAACATCATTACAAGTATCCTTTTCCTCCTTTTCGGTTCCCCTCGTTACATACAAGTCATCAAAAGTTGATTCATCAATAACTGGTTTGCCTTCCTTATCCTTCTTCCAATTTACCCTTTCGTCATCATCAATAAAATGAAAAAGACTTATCAGAAATGTTCTCCTGAGGGGGTCATTTTGATATTTCCAAGCGTCAAAAATAAAAACAGGATAGTCTTTGTAATCTTGTTTCAAGTTATCAATGATTGTGCTTTTCCCAGTTCCCCAACGACCAAATAAACCTATCGTGTGAACATTAGAGCCTTTTCTTATCAATTTTTCCAAAGCGGGTGAAACATAGTCATGATAAAACTCATAATAATTTGGGTCGTCTTTCAAAACAGGCGTATCTGTTAAAAGATTCAACCGTAATTTCTTTTTTCTCTTTTTTTTCATTTTAATATTAATTTCCTTTTTATTTGGCACTTGACACAACTGTAATTATACTATAAAATTACTATAAATGCAAGAGTTAAAACTTTTAACTAAAAGACAAAAAGAAGCATTTGACTTTATAAGCTCCTTTCTTAGAAAGAACAGCTATTCTCCCTCACTTAAAGAAATAGCCAAATTTCTCAAAACCAAAAATTTAAGCACCGCTCAGTATTTTGTTGAAGAATTGAAAAAAAAGGGCTATCTTAGAAAAATCTCTAATAAAAACAGGGGCATTATTCCTATTAACAAATCCCAAACAGCTCTACTTCTTGGTCACATTACCGCTGGAAAACCAATTGAACCAATTGAAAATCCTGAAACTATTGAAATCCCCAGAAATATAAAGATGGATGCTCACCATTCTTATTATGCCCTACAGGTTAAAGGAGACAGTATGTTTGACATGGGCATACTTGATGATGATATTATTTTAATTAAACACCAAATGACTGCTAATAATGGTGATGTTGTTGTGGCAATTACTGAAGATGGAGCAACCCTAAAGGTCTTTAAAAAGAGGTTTGGAAAAGTATATCTAGAACCCAGGAATAAAAAATATCCTGTTATTAAACCTAAACAGTTGGAAGTAAGAGGATTATTCTGTGGACTAATAAGACAAAGGTAAACCTATTTTTAAGGCCTTATTGTCTAACAATGTGGTTAGATTAAGAGAATTTTGCTCCCCGGACTGGACTCCCTGCGGTTCGCTACGCTCTCTCAGGGTAAACTTCTCGTCCAACCAGGGATGCTTCGCCAAGCTCACGCAATGGTGAGCCTGTCGAACCATGCTCGCCAGTTCCCCAGATATTCTGTCTCAAATCTTCTCTAGAAATAAATTAGCTCAAGTTAAAGAATAAATAAGAGATTTAGAAATAATTTTGAAGATGAAACCTAATTATAAAGTGATAAAAGTAAGAGGTGGAGGAGTTTTACTTTTCTGACTGCTGGACTGAAGGAGTTGATAGAACATTTTTATAACTATCTAAAATTTCTCTCCTATCCTCAAGTAGCATTTCTAGTTTACCCTCTAGCTGAGCCTGTTTCTCAATAAGCTTATCAACCTTGGCTGTTTGGGTATTTGAAAAGTTAACAAAATGATTGTGAACCGAAAATAAAAAAACAGCAACCGAGATGATAAATCCTAAAACCACCAAAAGTGAAGCAACAATACCAATTTTCTTGGCTATTTCTTCGACAACCTCCCAAGTTATCTTTTTTTCAACCGTAAGCCCCTCTGTTGGAGGCAGAATATTTGCTTTTGCCTGAATAGATTTCTGCTTAGTAACCATCTTATTTTACTTTAATTTAACCCCTGATTTTGGGTACTTTTTTTGTAGTTCTCTAACAACTTCCTTCTTAAAACCTTCATATTGTTGTTGGGTGGGCTTCTTCAACTTAGGATTATTGTCAAATACCCACTGGAGTAATTTAGAAAGAATCTTGATGCTAAACTCGTTTTCAAGAATTTGTGAAGCGTCGATTTCGCCGAATTTTATTCCCATATGTTATTTAAATAAAATTAATAAAACACCCATCCAAACCAAAATCAAAAAAGTTTGGACAAGATAAAACCTTGCTCTTTTAGCCCTTTGCTTTTCATCCTTATAAACAAACTCAAACCATGTCCCAATGAAATGGGAGACAATCCCAAAAAGAAAGGTCACAAAACCATAATAAATGTATTTTTCATTGTAAATTAATGAGATTGCAGAAAAAATAGCTCCAATTAAGGCTACGTTGAGTTGCCAAGCTAATTTTGTTAAATCAGGTATTTTTATATCCATAATATTTTACAGCGTAACGACTAACTGGCTCCCCGGACTGGACTCCCTGCGGTTCGCTACGCTTTCTCAGGGTAAACTTCTCGTCCAACCAGGGATGCTTCGCCAAGCTCACGCAATGGTGAGCCTGTCGAACCATGCTCCCCGCAGTAGACAAAGTTAGAACTTCTCTGTTATACTCAATTACAGAAGGGGGTGATAACAAATGCAACTTATCGAGAGGGGAGACGTAGGGAGAATAATAAAAGAGGCAAAAGTCGAAGGCAAAGATACTTCTAGGCTTGAACAATTATTCCCTCAGGAGCCAGAGACACCTATCATGGGGGAAGTGAGACAGCTGGGTGACCAGGTGATCTTCTCCACGGGACCCGCGAGGCCGGAGGATTTCGAATAAGAGCAAATCAGCTCGAAAGGCGTAACCTTAATATAACCAAGCAATTAACCTCTATTATCAATGTTTTTAAAGATTTTAAGTTAATGCAGGATTTGAGAGAAGAAATTGGGAAAGTGAAACTAACTATTACTAATGTTTAATTATTTCAATAACAACACTTTTTGATTCAATGTTTTGCTTAAATCTTTCTTCATCTCTTATGAAACCCATATCGTAAATAACAAATATCAAATTGTTATACTTAGTCGAATAAGCCTGAATATCGTCGTTTATTTCTGCAATCATTTCTTTCTCTCTTTTTTCAGTGTCGCAAAACTTTCCTTCCACCGCACAATTAATATCATCAAACGTAAAATCTGGAATGTAAGTTTTACTTGAATAGGATATGTGCTCTTGCTCTCGTCTAAAAATCAGTTCCTGGGCATTAAATAGGTCTTCTAATTTGTTTTGGACTTCTTTTTCTGAAGTAGGTTTTGTTCTAAAAAATTTTCTGAGTGTGCGTTGTATTCCTGTAATTATTTTTAATGTATCAGCAGAGCCTTCTTCTTTTGCTTCTTCTATTTCTGAATCCAAATATCCAATTAAACTTCCCAGTCTATCTCTAACCCCATCGGTATAGTATCTTTCATCATTTAATCGAACACTATCAGGAATCTTAAATCTTGATAAATCCTCATCGCATTTTTTTTCTAACTCATTAATTAATTGATGATAGTGTTCGACAGTTGAGGTGGGTATTATATCCTGTTGAGCACCGAGAGGAATTTGGCTTTGAAAATATTTGAGTTGTTTAGAATATTGTTTTCGGATAACTTGGTTCATCTTGTTAAGTTTAGGAAATAATTTCTGATTTACTGAGGAAGTTCAACGCAAGACTAGAAAGAACAAGGTACTCAAAGGCTCTATTGGGGTTGTCAATGTTACCATCTGCCGTATGACTTTTCTCATTCCGAAACATATCAATTGCCATTGTTAAGTATTTTACGGCATGGTTAAAATCAACATCAACGTGTTTAGCAGCAGCACCTTTTATATGCAGCTTGCCCTTTCCAAATGCATCTGCGCCTCTTTCAAACCCAGTAAGCTCTCTTAACCTATCTCTTACAATTTTGAAACCTTTTTCAACGGCTTCAGAATACTCTTTATTCTTAAATAAGGATTCACATTTTTCACGAACCATAGGATGTAACTTCTCAAGAGAATATTCACTGCCGTCAGATAGGGAGTTTGGCGGCTGCATTTTAACAGTTGGTTCATCTTTAAGACTTTCCAACAACTCTACGGACTTACTCATGGCTTTAACGTGCATACTTTGTCCATGCCTTTCACTCATAATCACCTGTCCGAAAGATAATACCCTGTCTAAAAACTGTTTATATTCACGTTCGTAATTAGCTAGAATAAACTTCTTTGCTCTCTTTTTCCATAGAAGAATCTTTGGCGAACCATGTGATACTGACTTAAGTTCTTCTGCCTGTTTTATTAAACTATCTAAATCAATTTCAGTCATAGTATTTAGGTATATTAAGCTCCAACTGGCTCCCCGGACTGGACTCCCCAAACAACTCCTGTCTGCAAAATCGCCCCCGCCTGCAAAAGCTGATGCTTTAGCATCTGCGGGCAGGTACGGCGTATTATTGCTGATACGTCGTATTCGGGGTAAACTTCTC
>SDBT01020804.1_pt1 | contig 10255 bp, 7 predicted proteins | sample 2277101 | NCBI WGS metagenome assembly SDBT01 (sample SAMN10404973, study PRJNA504765) | marine sediment metagenome | isolation source: marine sediment core GS10_PC15, 103 cmbsf | place: Arctic Ocean: Southern Knipovich Ridge | collected 2010
GGATATTTTTCTGAATCTCAGAAAAGAAGATTATCAACATCTATAATTGATGACATTCGTAGAAAAAGGGATGATCAGGTACGATTTAAAAGACAGATAGAAGAAGCCATAGCTTTTGATTTTAAGGCAAAATTAATAAGATATAGAGATCTTTTCGCCTCAAGAAATCTTAATAAAAATATTAATATTCCAAATCGTCAGCGTTTAGTAAGTACGATAGTGCAACTTTTTGGTTTTGCCACTAAAAAAGCGCAAAAAGAACAATTACTAAAGTTTTACGATGAAATAAAAGATAATAAATTTTTATTACCAGAACAAAAAGAGCAGATAAAAAAGATTATAGCTGATTTGAAAATTGTTGTGACAGAAAAGAAAGAACAAATAGAAGCAAAAAAGGAAAAAACATCGATTCCACAAATAATAAGTGAAACAAATAGAGAAATAAGTTTTTCAGGAAAAATAAAAACTGTCGAAAAAGCTTTTCCCTTAATAGACAAAAAAACACCACAAAGAGTTAAAACCATATTGGTAAGGACATTAAGTGCTTTATTTCAAAGAAGAAATAAGATGTCTAAAGAGGAATTAAATTTTTTACTTGTTCTTTTTCAAAAATCATATGATTTACAAAACTTTTTAAGAAAAGATAAACAAGTAAATCAAAAAGCTACCATGAAAGAGTGGATAAAGATTTTGCAAAAAGATTTAGAAAAAAAGAAGTAAAAATTATTTAATTTCCAGTAATTTTTCGGGTGAAATCAAATTATTTTTTATATTTAGCACGGTTTTAATATTGATTAAGTTTATTGCGTTTTTTAAGTCGATTTTACCAATTTTTGTTCTGGTAAGTTCATAAGTTGTTGCTGGAACTTTTAAAATTTGGGCAATATCGTTAGCAAGAGATCGAATATAACATCCCTTGCTAACTATTGTTTTTATTGTAAAAAAGGGATAATCAAAATCTATAAGTTTTATCTTATGAATAGTTATTTTACGAGCTTTTTGTTTGACAATTTCTTCGAGCTTTTTTTTGTTCAATTTTTTGCCGCGAATAAGTTTATACAAAGGTTTTCCTTTGTATTTTAGTGCAGAATAAATTGGGGGGATTTGCATGTAACTTTTTCCAAGTTTTTCAATTGCTTTTTGCAAATTGGCTTTTGTTATTTTTAATGCATTTTTTTGTTCTATAATTTTGCCGGTCAAATCAAGTGTATCAGTCAATTCACCCAGCTTTGCTTTGACGATATATTCTTTATCAAGATTTAAGAGTGTGTTAGAAAATTTTGTTGCCTCTTTTCCTATGCATATTATCAAAAGACCGGTTGCAAAATCATCCAATGTTCCCGTGTGCCCAATTTTGATTTTTTGCTTTAGAATTTTTTTGATATGCCTTATGCAATCAAAGGAGGTTATGTCTATGGGTTTGTTTATGATAAGAAAGCCAGGTGATGTATCGTGCGTCATAGTGCTTTTTTAAACCTTATAAGTTGTTGTTTTAACGAATCTAATTTTTTTAGCAGTTTTTGAGGAATTTGCAAGTTATACTTTGCTGTTATTTCTTTGGTTTCTATTTTTTCAGGATTAGCTTTTATAGCAGGACTAATGTTGTTAATAGATATTTGATTGGGATTTTTAAGCCCTTCGAGTTGTTTTCTTGCACCAGGAATTGTAAATTTTTGATTGTATAAGAGTTCTTTTATCAAAGTAAAAGTTTTTAGATTTTCTTGACTATAGAAACGTTGTCCTCCAACAGAGCGACTAGAATCTAATTCAAACTCTTTTTCCCAAAAGCGAATTACGAATCTTTTTAGTTTTAACTTTTTTGCGAGCTCTCCAATTCGAAATTGTCTTTTGTTCATTTGGTTTTTTTGTTTTTGCATGGGCTTCTCCTCTATTTTCAAAAGTCATTAGCATTTGGTTTTGTTCTACCAAATCCGACTCTGAAATTGAAATAGTTTTTACAAATGCGTCATTTTCTGCTCGAATTTCGTTTTCCATTTTCATTGATTCAATGATTACTAGAATCTGATTATTTATTACAGTCTGATTAGGCTTGACATAGATTTTTATTATTCTTCCGGCAAGTGGGCTTGTTAAACTATTTTTGAATTGAGTAGAAGATGTAAAAAATTTGCTTTGTTGTTTTAGTAAAAGGGCGGGAATAATTGTTTTTGGTGAGTTTGTATCAATTTCAAATGTTTTATTCAAGTTAAAGACAAAAACTAAAAGCTTATTTTTGTTTTTTTCGTCTTTTGTGATTTTTGCTTTGTGCAAAGTGTGATTTATTTGAAAAAATATTATTTGTGATCCGAAGCCGCCTACTCCGCCGAAGCTGCTGCGAAGGCTGGATTGGCGAAGGATTATTTTTTCATCAGGCAAAATTTTAAAAATTTTTGCTTCTATTGTTTTATTTATAAGTTGTATTTCAAAAGTATTCGAATCTTTTTTATTTATTTGTAATGAATATTTTTTGTTTTTAAACCAAAATTCTTTTATCGCCATTTTTGATTTTTCCAGTTGGTGTTTATGGGAATATATTTAATATTATTTGCCTTTTTTGCAGGGACAGGGATTTGGGTAAATAAAGCTGCTGCTATAAGAGCAATAGTAGGTTCAGAATTTTTAAGTAAAAGTTTTTTGATAAAGTTTTTATTATTTAAAAGTTGTATATGAATATCACCTTTTAAAAATTCTTGAGAATTTAATATTTTTTTTAAGAATTTTATGTTTGTTTTTATTCCATAAATGTTTAATTGTTCCAATGCTTGAATCATGGTTTTTATTGCAATATTTCTATTTTTTCCCCACGTAGTAATTTTAGAAAGCATTGGATCAAAAAGAGGGGTAATTTTTTGATTTTCTTGTAGATCGTGATCGTGCCTTATAAAAGGCCCTGCAGGTAGCTGTAAATTCTGAATTGTTCCTGTGCTTGGAGCAAAATTGTTTTGTGGATCTTCAGAATAAATTCTACATTCTATTGCATGATTTTGACGCGATATTTCTTTTTGAGCGAAAGGCAGTTTGCCGGATTTTGCTATTTCAATTTGAAGTGAGACAAGATCTATTCCTGTTGTAAGTTCAGTTACGCTATGCTCAACTTGCAATCGTGTATTCATTTCTAAAAAATAAAATTTTTGATCGGGTGTTACAATAAATTCTACTGTTCCTATGTTTTGATAATTAATTGTTTTTGCAGTAAGAATGGCGATTTCATAAATTTTTTCTAAAATTTTTTTATTTATAAAATTACAAGGAGTTTCCTCTATAATTTTTTGATGTCGCCTTTGAATTGAGCATTCACGTTCATAAAGATGTATAAAATTTTTTCCATCGCCTACAATTTGTATTTCAATGTGACGTCCTTTTTGAATATATTTTTCTAAAAGTATTTGATTTGATCCTGTAAGTTTTGTGCTTTCAGATTTGATGCGCTCTAGGGCATTTTTTAGTTCATCAAGATTATTTACTTTTCGCATGGCCTTTCCGCCACCGGCAAGGGGATCTTTTAGCATAAGTGGGAATCCAATATTTTGTGCAATTTCTTTTGCAGAATTTAAATTATTGTGCGATACAAAATGCCCCGGAATAACAGGAACGTCTGCCTTTTGCATAATATTTCGTGCAACAATTTTATCGGCCATTAATTTTATATTTTGTGGAGTTGGGCCAATCCAGATTATTCCTGCATCGATAACTTTTTGTGCAAATTGGCTATTTTCTGCTAAAAAACCGTATCCAGGATGGATAGCGTCTACTTTTGCTTTTAGTGCAATTTTTATGATTTTTTCTTGATTTAGGTAGGCTACAGGGCCAAAGCCTTTTAGTGAATAAGCATGATTTGCTTGATAAACATATAATGCGAATTGGTCTTCTTGGGAATAGATTGCGACTGTTTTTATACCCAATACTTTACAGGTAAACAGTATTCTAGCTGCTATTTCTGAACGATTTGCAATTAAGATTTTTTTGATTTTTCGATTATTTTTAATCATAGTTTTGTTATTCTAATTAAAAATAATTTTTTTGCCAAAAGGGTATGGTTGTGGTGGAACAACCTCTATTTATTTGATAAACTTTAGATCCTGAATTTATTTCAGGATCTAGTTAGAATAATGTAAAAAGATATTTATTGATCCAGGTTTTATATACAAAGGAAAAATTAAATGGATAAAAAATTATTATTAGCACTTGTTCTTTCAATTGGCACACTTTGGGTATGGCATTATTACAATAGAAGTAGTCAGATTGCGCAGCAATTTACTAGTGTACCAACAGATGCTAAACCCGGTCAGGCTTACAAAGTTCCAACAGTGCAAGATCTTGCACGACCTATCAATAAAGAAATAGATTTTTTGGCTAAAAAAATTACAAAAAAAGAAGAGATAAAAAGATTTGAAACCGATTCTTGTATTATCTCTTTTTCAAATTTTGGTGCTGTTTTATCACAAATAGATTTTAAAAAATATATTGGTAAAAATGGTACACCGCTACGAACTATTCATCACAAAGGTTTTTTTGAACGTGAACAATCGGCATTTCTTTTGGCTTTGGATGAGAAAACTCCATATTTTTATGATTTAGTTGATACAAAAGATTTGGATGATCGAATAGAAATTGTTTATCAAACTCAAGTTAATGGTTGGCAAATCAGGAAAAATTATATTTTTTATAAAAAGTTTTACAAATTAGATTTGACTTTAGAGTTTGAACCTAAATCAAAAGAGGTTTCTGGAATTCGACCACGTTTATTTTTCCCTTCTCCTTTTGTTGGTGAAATTACAAATGATACAATAAATGGATTTACTGTTGGTTTGGATGGAAAATCTGCTAACAAAATAAGCGAATCTGAGCTGAATCAAGCATGGATAGCACCATCTCTTTTTGGTGTTGAAGATAAATATTTTGTTCATTCTCTTGTTTCTGATAAACAAAATTTTGTTCAAAGGACGTTTTTCAAGCTAGAAGAAAAAAAGATTTTTCCAATTTTAGAAGGTCCAGAAATAAAGGAAAAAAGTAGCTGGAATCTTTCTTTTTATATAGGTCCGAAAACTGTCGATGATATGGCTTTAGTAGATGAGCGATTAGAGGATCTTTTATCTTTTGGATGGCTTTCTTGGATTTGCAAGTTGCTTTTAAAACTACTTGCTTGGCTTTATTCTTTTTTACAGAATTTCGGTTTAGCTATTATTGCTCTTACAATTTTACTTAAACTTCCTTTTACGCCTTTGACTATTTTAGGTAGAAAAAAGGCGGAGGAATTTCAAAAATATCAACCACAGATAAAAAGAATAAACTTTAAATACAAAAATAATGTAAAGGCAAAACAAGAAGAAATTATGCGTTTTTACAAAGAACACAATATTTCACCTGCTGCACCTGTGTTGGGTTGTTTGCCGTTTATAATTCAGATGCCAATTTTGTTTGCATTATATCGTGTTTTAGGAGGATATTTAGATCTTTATCAGGCTCCATTTTTTGGATGGATTACAGATTTATCCTCAAAAGATCCTTATTATATTTTGCCAATTTTGATGGGTGCTTCTGCTTTTTGGCAACAGAAGCTAAATCCTATTGCAGATAAAAAACAAAAAGTTATGTTTATGTTTATGCCTTTGATAATGACGGCAATTTTTTTAAATATGCCATCTGGATTGGTTCTTTATTGGTTGATGAATAATCTGTTAATGATTGGTGAAGATTCTTTAAGAAAAGCATATTTTAAATAATTTATAATTATGTTTCAATCATTACCTTCTTTACAAAAATTAGTTCGTCAGCTACAAAAAGTTCCATATCTTGCATCAAAAAATATTTATCGTGTGGCATTTCATTTTTTATCAAGTTCGCAAAAAGAGATAGAACAATTTACACAAGCACTCCTTGAAGCAAAAAAAAATATAAAAAAGTGCTTCCTGTGTTTTAATTGGACGCAAGAGAGTAATTTATGTCCAATTTGTTCGTATGAAAGACGAGATAAATTTGTTATTTGTGTTGTTGAGACTTGGCATGATTTGATTGCAATAGAAAAAGCAGGGGGATATGAAGTATTTTATCATGTTCTTGGTGGGGCACTTTGTCTGTTAGAAGGAATTGGTTCACAAGATCTGAATATAGAATCGTTATTTAAAAGAGTTGATAAATCTGTAAAAGAGATTATATTTGCAACCAATTCTACGCCAGAAGGCGAGGCGACTGCAAGTTTTATCTCTTCAAAACTTTAAGACTTGAATATTGAACTTGCAATTTCAAAACTTGCAAGCGGAGTTCCAATAGGTTCTAGTATAGAATACATGGATCGTGTAACAATCTATAAAGCGATGTCGGGACGAAGACCGTTTTGACCCGACGCTTACGCATCGGTAATGCTTGTGCCGCTCCTAAAAGGGACTGCCAATTGTTGAATTAGCCTTTTTATTCAAACATTATAATATTGGACCAGATGTTTAAAATAAACTTTATAAAAAGGTTGTTAGCTGTGCTTTTGCACTGCGGCACATGCGTTCTTGTCCGTCGTAGCCTTGGCGAAGACGGAAGCCCCACGGAGTTTATCCTGCGTGTCCGCAGAAGTTTTAACGAAGGCGGGAGCCTGTCGAAGGGTAAGCGTGGGGTGTGTTGGGTTTTTTTTCTCCTATTCCTAACCCTAGGGTCCCTTAACGCATTTGTCAGAGATTTTGTTGAATCCGTAAAAGCTGTTCGAATAAATAGCATTAAACAAAAAATCATAGATTTTAATCAAGTTATACTTGAAGGCGAAGTTGAAGTTCTTGTTGATAATAAATTGCACTTGTGGGCAGATAAAGTTGAGATTGATAAAGAAAAACAGTTTTTGGTTGCTCAGTGCAAGGAGCATGGAAGTGTTGTTATAGAAAATAATGATTTTTTGATTTTGGCGGACAAGCTTTTTTTGGATTTAGATAAAAAAACTGGTTATGCAGATAACATAAGAATTCATGTTGCAGAAGGTTATATCAAGGCAGGTCACGCTGAAAAATTAGGAGAAAAAAGTTGGGAAATGGAGGATATGCTTTTTACTCCTTGTGATGCCGCTGTTCCTCATTGGTCAATTACGGCAAAGCGGGCAAAACTTTATAGTAATTATATTGTAAAAGTATCTGGAGTTTTATTTAAAGCGGGGAATATTCCATTTTTTGCTGTACCTACCATGGCTTTCCCAATTCAAAATAGATCAAAATCAGGTTTTTTACTACCTAAATTTTCTTATGATGACGACCTTGGTTTTGGTATAAAAGAGGAATTTTATTGGGGGATTACTCCTAGGTGTGATACTACAATTGGGGTTGATTGGCGAGAGCAAAATTGGTTGGCATTTTTAGATGAGTTTCGTTGGGCAAGATCACCAGAATCATTTACCTTAGTCAACAGTAGGTATGTTTTTGAAAAAAATGCTTTTGTTAAAAAGCATGATAGAATTTTGCAAAAGACAGATAGACGTTATTGGATTGAAGGAAAAGATTTTAGATCATTTTCTAAATGGGTTCCTGGCATAAATTTGGATAGTTTATTGCGAGTAGATTTTGGAACGGATAAAAAATTAGGGTATCAATTTTTTTATGATACAAAAAGCGTTGATGATACTTTTTATAATTCGTGGATTTTGAGAGGTTCTAGTAAATCAGATTTGGTTAATATTTCGTTTGATGGTAGCAAGACTTTACGGCGACAATTTTTGCAATTTACACAGGCACAAGAAAAAGAGATTACAAGCATTTTAAATTACGATTTTAGACAAGAAGGTAATTCTGATGTTTTTTCTAAAAAAAGAGAAATCGAAGATAAAGTAGAAATTTATAAATTGCCTCATATTGAATGGAGTTCTATTTATAAAAATTTTGGAAAACCATTTTTTTATAGACAAGATGTTTTTATAGATCATATTTTTTCAAGAGAACAAAGAACAGAAACGTTTTATGTTGAATCCAATGCAGTAAAAAGTCATAGCATTATTCCTTTAATAAAAGCTGATAGCTTTCGTTTTTTTTACAGAGGAGATTTGCGTTCATCTTTGAATTTTAAAGATCAAATTCTTCAGTTTTATTTTTTCCCACGATTTGATTTTAGAAGTAATCTTAAAGATAGTGGTATGCGAGCAGGAAAAAACGTTTTGGAAGGAAGACTTTTTTCTCAAGGGGTGGTACGAGTTTTTTTTGAATGTGGTGCAGAATGGGTGTTTCCTGAAAACTGTTTGCAAAGCGATGAGTATGATAATGCTTACTATTTTCAGCCGATAATAAAATGGGATTTTTTACCAAAGTTTAAGCAAGATCATTGGTATTATTCAGATAAATGGGATAGAGCTTATCCTAAAAATAGGATAGGCATTTTTTTAAAAAATAATTGGCATGTTGGCAACATGCTGATAGATTTTGATGTAGGGCAAGCTTATGATTTTTATAGTAGTAGCGATATTTATCCTTTGCGTAGGTGTCCACGTCAGACAAATCTTTTACCGTTGTGTTTGGATTTAGGTTTAAGTTGTGACGTTTTAAGTTTTTTTATATCTCAGCAATATAATTGGAAAGGCTTTGAACTTTTACAAAATGAGATTAGTTTAAATTTTTCTTTAAATAGATTTAATCTTTCGTTACTCACACTTTACCAAGATAAAAAATTGCGGCATGAAAGAGAGTTGCTTTCTGATGTTCCTCATTCTGTTATATTTAGTATTTCTGTTCCAATACTTAAAAATGCTACCATTTCTTATAACGGTCAATTTTATTCACAAAAAAATTCACAATTTTTTCCATTTGAAGGTTTAAGACCGTTGTTGCACAGGATAAGTTTGGATTATCAGGGACATTGCTGGGGAATTTGCTTTGGATTTGAAGAAAAAAGATATAGGCAATATGGTAATTGGAAGAGTGATCGGGCTTTTACCTTGTATGTTAAATTAGAGTCGTTGGGTTCTTTTGCAAGAAAATTTAAAAGGCCGACGACGTATTTAAAATAGTTATTACCGCCGCATCCTTCGATACACCGCGCTTCGCGCGGCACTCAGGACGAGCGGCGTCTGATTAAATTTATTTGATTATTTAATTTTTAATATAATTTTGGAATATAAATAAAGAAAGAAAAATAATTTTTTAAAATTAATAACTTAGAAAACAAAATCGCCGCTCATCCTGAGTGATTTGCCTTGCAAATTGTATCGAAGGATGCGGCGTAGAAAGGATAGTATGTCATTTATTTCTCAAAAAGATTTTTCTTTGTATAAAAATCGTAGAGAACAAATTTTGCAATTTATACGTCAAGACAATCCAGATTTAAAAAATGGATTAATACTTCTTTTCGCAGATTTTGAAAACGAAAGATCTGTTTTCCGTCAAGAAAGCTCTTTTTATTATTTGACCGGTTTGCAAGAACCTGGCGCAGTTCTTTATATGTATTTAGACGGTAACCAAGTTTTGTATTTGCCAAATTATGGTGGAATAAGGAAACAATGGACAACGCAAATGTTAGCTCCTGATCAAGAAAATGTAAAAGAAATGGCATCAAAAATGGGTTTTACACAGATCAAACATTTGGGACAACCGTATGCTAGTTTTTCGTTTAACCCAATTTTTGCAAAAGAAAGATACGAAAATTTGTTATTTGATTTAGATGCTTTTTTACAGCAAGCTCAAATTCAAAATACAAAATTACAAGTTTTTACACTTTTGGATAACTTTAGTCCAAGATATTCAACTCAAGCACAAATGTTCAAAAATATTTTAGAATTTTTCCCTTTACTTTCTACTATTTCTCGTGATTTGGCTCCATTGGTTCATTATATGAGAAGATTTAAAAGTGAATATGAAATAGATTTGATATTCAAGGCTGTTCAAGTAACAATTATGGCGCATCAGGCTGCTGCAAAAGTTATAGAACCTTCAAGAATTGAATATGAAATTCAAGCAATAATTGAATCTGTTTTTACGCAAGCAGGATCGATGGGAGCCGCATTTCCAAGTATTGTTGCAACAGGAAAGAATTCAACCATTTTGCATTATACAAGGCGTGATGAAGAACTAAAAAAAGATGATTTAGTTGTGGTTGATATTGGAGCACAATATGGTTATTATTCTGCAGATCTAACACGAACTTATCCAGTTTCTGGTAAATTTAATGAAAAGCAACTGGAAATTTATAATGCAGTTCTTGAAACTTTGAATTATGCTGAATCAATTGTAAAACCAGGAATGTTTTTGAATAATCCAAAAGAACCAGAAAAATCGTTGAACCATTTAGCCATTAAATTTTT
>SDBT01020805.1_pt1 | contig 10254 bp, 14 predicted proteins | sample 2277101 | NCBI WGS metagenome assembly SDBT01 (sample SAMN10404973, study PRJNA504765) | marine sediment metagenome | isolation source: marine sediment core GS10_PC15, 103 cmbsf | place: Arctic Ocean: Southern Knipovich Ridge | collected 2010
GCTTATCAGCGAATCCAAATCAAGATCATGCGGGTTCAAACCGTCAACAACGGTCATCATTTTCCCGTATCTTCTTTTATCAACAGCAATGGTAATGTTTTGCTGCTCCCGGGCGATTTCTTCACAGACACAGATTTCTTTAGGTAAACCACATTTTGGGCAAATATCGCTCATTTGGTTTCTCCTTCCTCCTGCATGATGGTCAGTATTCGTGCAATTGTCATTCGAATCTGCCTGATTTTACCAGGAGATGGTGGAGATCCACCCATTGCAGATACCCCCCGTTCATGCATAAGTTCTTCTTTCAGTTCCGTGAGTTTCTCCATCCTTTCTTCAGGAGTAAACTCTCTGATTTCTTTAGGCTTAAGACCCATTTTATTTACCTTCTTCAAGCAATTTCTTTAAATTTTTAATGATTGTTCCCGCTGTTTTCTTCCCGATGCCTTCAATTGACATGATGTCCTTGGCATCCATCTCGAAAAGTTCTTCTAAAGATTTAATCTTTGCTTTCTCAAGTTTTTTAACGATAGATGCTCCTATTCCTGGAATTTCTGTAATCTTTTTAATATCAGTTTTTTTCTTTTCTGCGGTTTTTTCTTCTGTCTTCTTTTCCTTCCCTTCCGTTGTTTTTTCTTCTTTTTTCTCAGGAATCCTTAATCTTACTTCATCAGGAAGTTTTGCATCAGGTTTCATAATCCTAACTTTTACACCAAGAACCCCTGCTTTTAGTTTTGCTGAGGCAAATCCATTATCCATGACTTCTAATGCAACTTCACCACAATACTTCACATGTCCTTCAGTTAATTTCTCTGTCCGATGCCTTGCCCCTGTAAGTTTTCCTGCAATAACGATCTGACATCCTTTTGCACCCGCATTCATTATTCTTCTCATTGTTGAATGTCCTGCTCTTCGGAAATGCCATCCACGCTGAAGCGCTTCAGCAAGTTTTTCTGCCATGATCTGTGCATTTAATGCCGCAGATGCACCTGCTTCTTGGATTTCTATCTGAGGATTCTCGACATTAAATCTGGTATGTATAGTTGCTGTTAATTCTTTAATTTTAACACCGCCCTTACCGATAACCATCCCTGGTCTTTCCACAAGGATATTTATTCTTGTACCGATAGGTGTTCTTTGAATACTCATGCCGCCAAAGCCTGCGCCCTCAATTTCTTTAACTAAAAAATTTTTTATGAGTGCTCTCTTTGTGTTTTCCCTTATAAATTTCTGTTCACTTGCCATCATTCCGCCTCTTCAATGACAATTTCAATGTTTGTTGTAGTTTTATTTTTATCAGTAGCTCGTCCTTGTGCCCGTGGCATAATCCCTTTGATTATTCTTCCAGGATATGCTGAGATGTGAATTATTTTCATATTCTCTACATCAAATCCTTTATATTCTGCATTGTTTTCTGCGTTTTTTACTACTTTTAACATGTATTGTGCTGCTTTTTGTGGAAAACTACCAGGGCCTATGCCTTTTTGATGCGCTCGTTTTCTTTTATGAAACACTGCAGGAAGCGGGCGTTTCATCTCAATTATTTCTTCAAGAAACGTTTTTGCTTTCTCTGTTTTCATTCCTTTAAGCGCATAGGCAAGGTTCATAGAGTCTTTTTGTGAGCAGTGTAGCTCTTATCCATATGCTTTTGCAGTTGTATCTGGATCCATTTCAGTTGAATATTTCGGCATTTTTCATCACTTCAACGGCATAAATTTAGAGGACCTCGTTGCTCCAACACCTGGTCCTGTATGTTTTACTTTTTTACGAGTTAATGCAAATTCTCCAAGGTAATGCCCCACCATTTGAGGCTGGACATTTAATCTTTGAAACTCCTTACCACTATGGACAAGTATATTATGTCCTATAAATGCAGGTAGTATTACCATGTCTCTGCAATGGGTTTTTATCATATCTCCCTCTTTTGCATTTTTTACATCTTCCAGAAGCTTGTTTTGTTCTTTTGTGAGCCCTCGTTTGAGCGTTCTCCGTGTTCTTGAAGGAAGCAATGGAAGTAATTCGTCCATAGAGATGTTTTGTAGTTCTTCGACAGTGAGTCCACAGAATTTGAATTCTTTTTTCTTTACACCTATCTTCTTCCGCTCTCTCTTCCTTCTACTTCTTGCAGATGATTTGAACTTAATCTTTCTTGCCATACGTATCTACCTTCTCCCCGTACGTTTTGCAGCGATATTTCCAACCTTTCTACCTGGAGGTGCACCACGAGAAACAGTACTTGGGCCACCGACATGCTGATGCCCACCACCGCCATGAGGATGACTAACAGCATTCATTGCAACTCCTCGCACAACAGGATATTGCTTTCCTTTTCTCCTACGGGCATGAAATTTCTTTCCTGCCTTTAGAAACGGTTTATCTTTTCTTCCACCGCCAGCAGCAATTCCGACTGTTGCCCTGCAAGAGGAATCTATTGTTTTAAATTGACCTGAGGGAAGTTTCACAACGGTTTTCTTTGAATCATGTGAAACAACAGATGCACCACTTCCTCCTGCTCGAACAAGTTTCCCTCCGTCTCCTGGAGTGATTTCTATATTGTAAATTGGGTATCCTTCAGGGATTGTTCCAACGGGAAGTATATTTCCCTTGGTGCAGTCTCCTTTATTTTCAGTAAATTTAATTTCACGACCGACTTCCGTTCCTTCTGTTGCAAGAATAAGCATTGTTTTATCATTTTCCAGTCGTATCTTTGCAAGAGGCGATGTTCTTCCAGGGTCATGAAGTATTTCTTCAACGATTCCTTTCAGCTTTTTTTCATTGGAATATTTTATCTCTCCTCTGAATTTGTGAGAGGGGACTTTGAATCGTCCTTTTGTTCTTCCTCGCCTTTGCTGGATTAGATTTTTTCCCATGTTATACTCCTTAGAATACTCCTATTCTCATGCCAAGGTCTTCTGCTTTAAATTCAGGCATGAATACAACAATGGCGTGTTTACCATTTTTTGTAATTCTCGTGTTAACATCTTTAACTTTCACATCAAATAGCGTTTCAACAGATTGTTTAATCTGCTGTTTATTTGCAGTTCTTCTAACGATAAATTCTAAAGCATTTTTATTTTCCATATGATTCATTGTTTTCTCTGTAACATATGGATGGTATATTATATCATATGGATCCATTATTTACCGCCTCCAAGTTGCTGTAGAGCAGATTTTGTAAATACGGTAAGCCTTCCTGGATCTCCACCAGGTGCAAGGTACTCGATATTTAACTGATCTGGCTTTGTGATGTCTACACCAGATAAGTTATTCGAGCTTTTCTCTAACGTATCTTTTGTAGAAACAATAAGTAATGACTTAGGTATTCGGTATCTTCTCCCTCTGCTTTTCCCTCTGCCTGCTCGTATATGTTTTCCATTTGTTGAACGAAGTACATCCTCGTAAATACCGATCTTTTCTAACGCGGTAATTATGTCCTTTGTCTTTTTAATTTTTTCAAATTCATCGTCGACAACGACCGGTAGAGTTACTGTTTCATCGAATGCATGCCCTCTTTTTGTAACGATATCTTTTTCTTTTGTTGCAGCAAGAGCTGAGTTTTTTGCAAGAAGTTTTTCTTTTTTATTTATTTTTTCTTTCCATATCTTTTCTGCTTTTGGAGGATGTGCTCTTCGCCCGCCAACAACACATGGTGCTAGCGCTGCAGTTCGTCCTTGAGTAAGCCGAGGTACTCTTGATTGCCCTTTTCCTTTACCAACTGAAGCGGTTGCATGTTTTGTTCCTGCGAGTGGATCTGCTCCATATGGTTGTCTCTTGTTTGAACGAAGTACATTAAATGATTTTCGTATAATATCTGGGCGATAGGGTGTGTCAAATACAGGTGGTAAATCAACGGTTTCTTTTACTGCACCATCAATTCCATACACATTTACTTTTGCCATTTTTATGCTCCTTGTTTACTTGTTGTAGATATGTAACTTATCTCTGGTTTTTCGACTTTTACACCACGTTGGTATCGTACTGCATCTCTCATGCCTATCAATCGTTTTGCTGGCCCAGGAATTGAGCCGTGGATAAGAATATATGAATTTCTAATAACGCCGTAATGTGGAAAACCACCTGATGGAGTGATTTCTTCACCATTTTCTCCAACTTTTAAAACACGTTTATTGTATTCTGTTCTTTGATGATATCCCATTTGTCCAGCCTGTGGAACTGTTGCTTGAACCCAGTTTGGATGCCATGATCCAGCTGTTCCAATCATCCTTCTATGTTTTGAGTTTTTATGTGTGAGAAGTTTTACGCCCCATCGTTTCACCGCGCCGTGAAATCCTTTTCCTTTTGTTATTGCTATAATATCAAGCATGTCACCTTCATTGATGACGTCTTTTATTTTAAGTTCTTTTCCGAGGATGTCTTTTGCATATTTTATCTGCTCTTCGATGTTTCCTCCGCCGATTCGTAGTTCACTAATTTCAGGGATTTTCTTAGGTGTCCCTGTGACAAGTTTTGGTTGTGTATATGCTAAAATCCGTATTTCTTCGGCATCTTTTGTGAAGTCCCAGTTTTGTTTTTTTTGTTTTTTTGCAAGAGGGATTCTCTTTGATAGTTCAGGGTCAAGTTTTTCAGCCCATATTTCTCCTGCTGTCTGCAGTCCATATGACGTTCTCTGATATGCTCGTACCGCTGCAACTTTTATCGGTGGTGTTTCAACAACGGTTACTGGTTCTCTTACTTCCCTTCCTGATGTTGTGGAGGTTGGTCTGTAATCGATCATAAACGTATGGGTCATCCCTGCTTTATAACCGAAAAAACCTTGTATCTTTGGTTTTTCGCCGCCTTCTGCCCAACTTTTAATGTGTGGTGTTTCAGTTTTAGCTCTTTTCCGTGGCGAAAAGCCATGTGAACCTCTTTTTGGATGATGTGTATTACCCATAACATACCCTCTGAATGATTTGATTTAGGCTAACTTTTATGCTTCAAATTTCTAAACCGTGACATCTGGCAAACAGCTAAAAGATCATGTTGCTGTTTGTTACCGGGATTCTTATTGAATTGCCCGATTCATGTCTGGTATAGATCAGGAAGGTAGGCATAAAAGAAATGGTATATAAATGTTGTTACCTGCTCTTTTTTAAATATCCCAGAAGGAAACAATGTCACAACAGCCACATGGATGGCACATTGTTTTGAATGTTTTTGTTGTAAGATTATATTTTTTTAGTATCTGTTTGTGTTCATTGGCAAGGTGAAGGATTCTATCCGAGGATGTATGCGGAATCTTTCCTGAAATCGCTGTTTCTAGTTTTTTCTTATTGCCTTTGTTACTTCGTATTTTTCTTAAGGTTGGGACAATACCTTTTGATGCTAGTGTTTTTATAGTTTTGATGACAGTTTCATCTGATTCTCCCAGTCCAAAAATAATATTTGATGTTACTTTTCCCTTTCCAAAAATATCTACTGCTTCATTTAACATGTTTAGGATATCATCGTAATCAAAATCTGGGCATACTTTTTCAAAGAGATCTCTATCAGGGATTTGCAGGTTGATTTTTATTTCATCTGCACCTGCTTTTTTCAGCAGTTCTATTTCTTCTTTGTTAAATATGCAGGGCTCTACTCCAATTGGGATGGTTGGTAGTTTTTCTTTAACGTTTTGTATTATTTCACACATCATCTTTATCATTCTTGTATTATTTGGATGTATTCCACTGGTTAATGCAACACCCTCAAGATCATTACGTTTTGAAGCTTTAATAATTAAATCTACAAATTTATCTTTGTCATAATTTTGAAGAAATCTATGTTCTGATAAATTGCAGAAGGCGCAGTTGTAGATACATCTATTTTCTAAATTGATAAATGCTTGTCTGGGTGCATGAAGTACTACTGGAATGATTTTTACATTTTCAAGAAAGATTTTCTTCTCCCTTACTATGTAATATGTATTATTTTTCTTTTGTAATGAAAACAGTTCAGTTTGATTCCTGCTCACCTCAAGTTTTATGTTTTTGCTGTTAAACGAAAGTGTAATGGACAGTGAGCCTGATCCTGGCCCTGCGGTTGATCTATCAAGAGGATATGGTAGTTTTATGTCGTTTGATATGTAGATTTTACCACTCGATATGAGTGCTGCTTTTTTTCTTGCGTCGTATTCTTGATCTGTCACAAAGCTCTCTATTATGTTTCCTTTTCAAATATCTTTGGGGTGGGTAATAAGAAGTTTATAAAAAGATTGATTAGGAAATGATTGTTTTGTTGTTATTATGACTCATCTACTTTATATGGATAGCATTGAGGGCAATTATGTCAAAGAATTTGATGCGACAGTTATCAAGAATAAAAAAGATTATGTTTGTCTTGATAGGTCAGCATTTTATCCTGTTGGCGGAGGCCAGCCGTCTGATGTTGGGTTTTTACAATGGGCTGATACTAAATCTGAGGTGAATGAAGTTGTTAAGAAGGGAGATAGTGTAAAACATATTTTATGTGGTGAAAAACCCCCTGTTGGAACTAAGGTTTTTGGATTTATTGATTGGGACCGGCGTTATCAACATATGAAGATGCATACGGCTCAGCATATTATTTCAGGGATTATTTTTGATGAATATAATGCACGAACTGTTGGAAATCAGATTCATGAAGAGTCTTCTCGTGTTGATTTTCATCCGATACGATTTTCAGAAAATGATTTAGATGCTATTGAGAGTAAGTTTAATGAAATTGTCAAACAAAACTTGCCAGTTAAAATTTATGTGGAAGAACGAGCACACTTGGAGAAAAGAGTTGATCAGCAACGATGTAACCTTGATCTTCTACCAAAGTTTATTTCAAAGCTTAGAATTGTTGAAATTGAAGGTTTTGATGTTTGGCCTTGTGCAGGAACACATGTTAAAAACACTGAAGAATTATCATCAATTCAAATAATTAAGAAGGAGCGTAAGGGAAAAGATAGGGAGCGACTTGTTTATACATTTGTGCTATAACATTCTTTGGCATTTTCTAAAATATCTTTGGTATTATTCTCCAGGGTACTTTTTTCATGAACGTTTTGTATTCTTTTCCGTATTGTTTTATGAGTAGTTTTTCTTCGTCTATGATGCTCCATATCATTATTGGTATGGCAAGAGTTGCGATTGCAATTGCGAAGAGGGAGTAGAAAAAAAAGGCAAGTCCAAAACCAATTATTAGTAGTGAGGTGTAATGTGGATGTCTTATTTGTTGAAAGATTCCTTCTGTTACAAGTTGTCCTTTGTATGTTTTATACCAGAATATCTCCCATTTGAAATATACATAGGTTCCGAGAAAGAAAATTATTATTCCTAGAATAATGGTTGCAATTTTATTGGTTGGTATTTCCCAGATGCCAAATAGTGCTGTCAGCGGTCCTATAAGTATGATAAGTAGTAATGGAGCATAGTGTACAATAAAAAGTGTTCGTATTTCTTTTGGTGGTTTGTAGTGTAGCATGATTTTTTACACGATTTTTAATCCTTGGTATCCGATTTCGATGTTTTGTGGTTTGAGTGTGTGTTTTGTGCTTCTCATTTTCATTACTGAAAGTTTTCGTCTGTCCATTGTTGAGTCGTAGTTGAGAACTATTACTGCATCTGCTAAGAATTCTGAGAGTCCGTCTCGTGATAGATTGTTGGAGTTGGGTGGTAGTTCTGATGTGACAAGTGATGTACAGGTTGATGTTTCTAGTGCGTTCATGATGTAGTGGAGATGTAGTCTTCGTATGGGGAAGTTTGCTCCAGCGGTGATGTCATCTGGGTCGATGATGTTGATGTTATCGGTTATTTCTTGGTTTTTTATGTAGATGGGCATTTCTGAGAGTGGTGTGATGGAGTCAAGGACGATTCTTTCGTAGTCTCCTGATAATATTTCGTTTGTCATTGTTTCATAAATGAGTTTTTTATTGATATTGAGGAAAAGAAATTTTATTTGTCCTTTATTTATTGCTGGTTGAAAATCCATTCCCAGTTCTTGAGTTTGCGTGAGAAGCCCGTCTACTTTTTTATCAAGTGTTAGATAGAGGCATCTGTCTCCTTCTTCCACTCCTTTGTAGAGGTACTGGGCGCAGAGTATGCTTTTTCCGCTTCCTGGAGGCCCAGATACAAGGGTTATGGATCCTTTTGGAAGTCCTCCTAATATTATTTCATCTAAGCCGGGGACTCCTGTTGTTACTCGTTCTATTTTACTTGCCGTGGTTTTATATTCAGATTGAATGAATGGCATGGGTAGATGATATGTGTTAGTGGTTATAATTATTTTGCTTTTGTTTGTTTAATTTTTATGTTTCTTTGTGCCATGGTTTTTTTTCAAGTATATTAACTTTTATAGAAATATTTATATATTTATAAGTTCAAATATATATTTGTAAACAACATCGTCGTGGAACCATGATGAAGAAAAACACGAAAATCTGGATTTGGATTCAAAACAACAGACTACTAAAAGCAATTTCTAATCAAGATACCGGAACCTTAACCATCTACGACGAACGGGACAACATCTTATTAAAAAGAACCGGACTTACAAGACAACAAGTAAAAAAGATAGAAATATGTCTTTCAAATCAACGCGTCAAACGAATCGATGATCACAGAGAACCATTTACCTACCTATAAAATTCAATAAAAACTACTATTTTTCTCGAAGAATAACCTGTCTATCTGGATAAACGTTAATACCCTCACTTCCAATCTCCATAGAAAATACCTTCTTCTGATGATTCGAATATCTCATCTTCAAAACCTCAATTGCACTCTCCCGTCTATCTCCACGCTGTATATTATATAAGACAACAATTCCATCCGCTAAAAACTCTTCAATTCCCGTATCACTAAAGCGCGTCGGCATTGGCTCTGTCTCTGTCACTAAAAACGATGTTGCGCCGGTATCCTCAAAGAAATTAAACAACTGCTGAAGATACACTCGGTAATTCTTTTCTTTAGTAATTGATGCAGAAATAATAGCTGTTAACGAGTCTACAACAATAACTTCTGGATTAAAATCTTTTGGAATTATCAAAGGCTTAATTTTATATGAAAGCTCTGTTGCAGATCCTGACCCACTAATAGATCCAAACTTCATCCTCAAAATATCAAGCGGGTTGACTTTTTGAATTAAAAGGTGCCCATCATCAATATATTTTCTCGCATCCCAACCAAAAACATTCATGCTTCTTTCAATACGGTTGATACTCTCTTCAAAGCTAACATACATACAGTTTTTTCCTTTTGAAACAAGATTGTAGCATACCTGTCTGCAAAACGTACTTTTACCAGTACCTGTTCCCCCAGCGACAAGAACAGAATTCCCTCTTGGAACTCCCCCCTCTGCAAATAAAAGATCAAATCCTCGAATATCAGTTTCTAAGACTCCTACATTATCTTTTTTCTCGGGACTATTTTCCTCTGTAATAGACTCAGTTATAAGAACATTTGCATCTTGTTCATTTACAATATTTTCTTCATCCATTCTTAAGCCTCTCTTATGATTTTATTTAATCCATCCAATACCTATCTGTACATTAATCTCGTATTCTGTGATGTAAAGATTCAGTGTTTGTGCTCCTAGCGCTTCTATTTCAACATATTTTGGGGGATCACTTGAATCTAGAATTATGTTGACTAAACCATTGGTCGTATTTTCAAGTGATTTTTTCCAGGCGATTGGGTAATCTGAAAAAATTTGAAGATCGTCTTGTGCTGCTAATAATTGTTTCTCAGAGATGGTGTTTATATAGTTTGTACGGATGGTACATTTTCCTTTATCCGCAGAATTTTTTTTCCCTTCAATACCAATGAATTTTGGAAAAGGATCAAAACGTATATCGATTTGGTCGAATTCATTTTCTACGGCAGATATCGAAGGATATACTCCTGCTGTTTCTCCATTATCCTGTTTTAAGAAGATTCCTCCACCTTCGAGAACATATGTCTGATCCACAAAATAAATGTTCCTTGCTTTATACTTTATCGACGTTATGTTATGCTTTAATGTGTTAGTATCATTATCATACGTTATATAGGCTGAATCTGAATCAGGAATGCTTGCTATCCCTGATGATGGTATAGTTATGAAATACGGAAGTTTATCGCTATTCAATGCTAACAGTGTTGATATCGGAACATCTGATTCAGTCATCATTTGAATGTCAATCATAGACTTCAAATATGAAAACTGGTTGGATACTTGATCCATATGTTCTGCTTCTCTTTGTGCCATAATATCTGGTATGTAGATAAGCTGGATCATTGAGATAACGATTGCAACAAGAGCTACCATTAACAG
>SDBT01020806.1_pt1 | contig 10254 bp, 6 predicted proteins | sample 2277101 | NCBI WGS metagenome assembly SDBT01 (sample SAMN10404973, study PRJNA504765) | marine sediment metagenome | isolation source: marine sediment core GS10_PC15, 103 cmbsf | place: Arctic Ocean: Southern Knipovich Ridge | collected 2010
TGGAAACCCAATATCATATTTTAAACCACAAACAATATTAGCAAATGTTGTTTTAACTATAACTGATTTAACAGGAGTATCTACCTATGATTTAGATTATTCTCAATTAACATCATCTACACCCAATTGCAGAAGGAGTGGTACTAATGTTGTGTGTGAATGGAGAGGAATACAACTAAATATGAATGAAGCTTCTTTTACAAGAACAATTAAACTAGATGCTACTGATACACACGGCAATACTGCATCAAGAGATGTTATTGTACAAGGAGTTCTCCCTCAAGATACAAACCCTCCTCTAATTATTATGAGCGATATAACAATTGATACAATAGATGGAAGTACTGTAGAATGGTTTAAACCAGGACAAATGAAAATGAGTTTTAGTGCTGAAATATCAGATGATTTAGCTGGTGTTGATACTATATCTGCAGATTTCTCAGGCATAGATATTATAACAGGAGAAACACCAGTATGCACAGGAAATCCCCAACATTATGTTTGTACATGGTCAAATGTAAGGTTTAATATGAAGACAGCCAGCATTAGCCAAGAAATAAAAGTTATTGCTAAAGACAATGCAGGAAATGAAAAAACAGAGACAAAAACAGCCTCAGCAAATTATAGAGCAGATAATGTTCCTCCATCAATCTCTAATTTTGAAATTGTTAAATCTCCTGGGCAAGAAATAACCGATTGGATAGGCAATGAACAAGTTCCTGCAAGAATTTCTATTGATGTAACTGAAAAAGGATCTGGATTAAACTCTGTTAAAGGATTATTTAATGATATAAATCCATCCTATGTAAGACCAATTGAAGGAACTTGTACACAAACATCTTCACCAAGACGACAAAGCAGTGTAGATCAAGGAGATTTACCTGAATATAAATACAGATGTGTATGGGATGTTATTATTGATTTTGATACAAGCGGCAACCCTCTAACTGCTCAATTCAAATTTAATGCAACAGATAATTCACTAAATCCTTCAACACCAACTTTTACTAAAGATTTCAAAGTAGATATAGATGGTCCTATTGTAAATAGTTTAACTTTACCATCATCCAGACTGTCTGGTGAAGATTATTATGTTGGAAAAGACAATAATAATTTTATTGCTAGAATAACTGATTCTGGAATTGGTCTTGATAAATCAAAAGTCTATCTTGATTTAACCAATTTAGGAATAAGTGATCTTCAACAAGCTGATAATTGTTCAGGTGATTACTGTTATTGGGATATTCCTCAAACAATATATGTTAGTGAAGGACATCATGAAATATCTATTAGTACAAGAACAACAGACAGCATAGGAAATAATATAGAAGATGAATTTGAATTAGATGTTATAGTAGACACAACACCACCTGTTATAGATTATGTAGAAGTAACCGCTGCTAAAGCATCAAAAGAAGTATTTAGAGATCTAATACAAATAGGAAACGCCCTTTATATTGTTGTCAATCTAACAGAATCCAACTCTTTATTCACTGCTACAGCAGATTTATCAAAATTTATATCAGATGAAACAGAAGATTTAGCAGATAATTGCGAAAGACAAACAGATGATGTTGGTAGAGAAACAGATAAATGGGTTTGTACTTGGTCAACTGAGGAAATAGATATTACTAGATATAAAAAAGATTTTATCTATCTAACATTTACAGATATTGCAGGAAACACCGAAGATTATAATCATCAAATTGAAGTTTTAGAACAAATAGAAGAAGAGGTTGATTACTGGACTAATTCAGTTGAAGATAGTTCACCAAATGCAATTGATAAACAAATAATAACAAGATATCAGCCTTCTATGGTGTTCCTAGTAGATTTAAATAAAAAAAGAAGCAATGATAATATTTGGCCTTTAGAACTCTTTGTTGATAATTGTTTAACTACTGTAACAGATTCAGAAGGAACACCAACTATAAATTATTTATCCACTGATGCTGGAAATTTACCTGTTCTTATTAACCATAACACAGATGAAAACACAGGAGCCCCTTATAAAATATATTTGAATTATATATTAGAACAAGCTTCTCCACCAGACAACTCAATTGACATAACATGTCAATTAAAAATAAGATCATTAGTTGATGGAACCAAAATAAGCGCTCCTGAATATGAAAATATTACAGTAACAATTGATTATTATAACAATCCTTTAGGAGAAATAGAATCAGACATTCAAGAAGAAATAGATTATATTAAAAAAAGCTGGTTAGTTGAAGCACAATGGTTAGGCACTATAACTAATCTTGTAGATAAAGTAAGTATGCTCTGTGGTTTTGTTACGAAAATAGATGCAGCTGCAAAAACTTTTGGATATCTTAGGGATGTTGTAGTTAAGGTACCTGTTATAGGAGAGTTGATACTAGCTCCTATTGTAGGATTGACTGCTGCTGCCTTAAATTATCTAACAGGAGAATTGTGGGAGGAAGTAAATCCTTTCTGCAAATGGCTAAACTGTCAACTATTTTATGGTTCAGATTCGTGGGGTGGAGCAGAAACAGAAAACCCTTTAGCAGATATTGGAAGATTTGGAGCAAAATGGCAAAACTTCTTTAATCCAAGAGACAGCATATATTTAAGTGCTGTATACTTATGTCTACCAGGTGTTTTATATAACTTAGAAAAAGCAAGAGCTATTGACTGTCAATATATAAGATGTTTAAAAAGCACTGCAGTTGGAATGCCGCTTAAATCCTGTGTTAGTCAAAGAGATTATGGGTGGTGTAGTTATGTATGGGGTCAATTCTTTAATATACTTCCAGTAAATATGCTTTCACAAATTGCAAACAACATAAAAAAGATGTTAAGACACCCCAGCCAAGCTGTTGCAGTTGTAGTAAAAGGAGCATGTGATATGAAATGTGTTGTTGGAGCTGATGAAAAATGGCCAGGAGGCCCTTTTTGTGGTGCTTGTGTAACTCTTAATAGTTTAGAAACAATGTTAGATCTAGCATGTGATTTTGGACTTCCTGTAGCAGATCATTGTGAACCATTCTGGGAAGACCTAGAAGTAGATTACAGCGTTTGTAAAGAGGTTTTAGAAGAAGAGGCTTTAGAATAAAAATGAATAAAAAAATAATAATTTTGGTTTTGGTGATGATTTTGTTAGTTAGTGGAGTGTATGGTCAAACTCCAGATGATTATACTGGTTATTACTTTCAAGACCTTCCTTCTGGTAATTGGTACAGAATACAAAGTGGTGGGCCTTCCCAATTTGATGAATACTCCTTTCTAGAACTACCAGATCGCACTCGCACTTTTAATACAGCTGGTATGAATCTCCAGTACTATGATGGTAGAGTGAAACAATACATTCCATATTCATTTTCAAGTCCAACTCCTCCTACACCAGGTTATGTATATCAAGATGTAAATGATCCTTCAATTATAATAATGGCTTTAGATGATGGAGATTTTGCTGAACGTGTTGGTGATGTTTGGATCGATTTTGATACTGGTTATAAGTATAAGGATGATGGCACTATTTATGAGCATACAATTGGAGATGATACAGTCTATGCAGTGTATGATACTCGCGGAAGATTTGATAGGTATGTGAATACAGATGATACTAGGGAATATAATAATAATGATGACCTGATAGCAATAGAGCTTCCAGATGGAACGTGGTTGAGAAATAATGATGGTTTAAATCCAACTCCAGTAGCAGGTGAAGAAGGAGTAACTCAATATACAGGTCCAAGAGGTGCTGTTCATTACTATGATGATAACACTCATTTTTTATCCACTAAAGATACGAATTTGTGGAGAACTACTACCTATGATGTTACAGTGGATGATGATACAATTCATCTTCGTTCTGGTTGGTGGAGGATTAGTACAACATATAATGGACAATCCCTAAAGTTCTATACTGATGTAGATGCTGCAATAGATAGCGGTGCCATAGAATATGTTTATAGAGATGAATATGATGATTATATTATAAGTACTCCTGATGGAGGTTATAGGATAGATGGTACTACTGGGAGAGCTGATCCATATTTAACACCTCAAGATGTTAAAATGGCCGTAGATGCTAGCATTACTACTCTACAATATATTGCTATAAGAGACCTTTCAGGTGGTAATCCAGAAAACATCCAACTACATAGAAACGATGATGGAAGTATTACAGTTATTCCACAAGCAGGTCCAGTTACTACTTTTAATGTAGATGGGGAGAGTGTAACACTAGGAACAATATATGAATCTTTACAAGCTGCTGACGTAGGTCGTTCCCCTGGTGATACTATTTCTGATGGTCAAATTACTGGTCAAGAGCTTATAAATTATTTTGATGAGCAAGTTAGAGCAAGAGGAATAAATCCTGGTGATGATAATTATCGGCAGGCGATGATAGACATAGCAAATCAATATGGATATAGTATTAAGGATTTGCGTAACAATCCACGTGACGTGTATGTTTCAGCACCACCACCAACACTAATTGAGCAAGTACCTCAGTTTACCGGGGATTTAGACACTCCTACAGGGAATTTTATAAGGACTCAATTGGGACTGGGTTTAGTTGGGGGGACTACTGATGGGGCAGGAAATTTTTATGGTATACTTAATGATGAGAGAAGTGTTTTCATACCTGGTAATGGAAATGCTATATATTACGGAAAATTTAATCCGCAAACTAGACAAATAGAATGGAGTAGAACTACTGATGGAAAAATGTATGATTATAATATTCCAACTGAGCTATTACCTTTTCAACATTCCCTTCTGCCAGATGGAACGTTTGTACCAGAACGAAAAACACCACTATCATTCCAAACACTAACACCAACAATAAAACTTCCAGATTATATAGGGCAGTCGTCTGACTTTACTTATGTTTATAATTCTAAAGATGATGTAGTCCAGAAAATAGATGCTAATGGTGATGTTGATACAACTTATATGCGAAATGATCAAGGTAAGTGGTTTTGGGATAAGGATGGAGATGGAGGGTGGACCCAAGATAAAGATGTTTTGATGGATGAGGATGGAGATTTTATAAGACCAGCAAATTTAGCACGTACTCAAGCTAAAGCAACAATAAAACTAGGAGCTGGCATAACACAACTGTCATCTTTTTCCTCAGCTCATCCTACTAGTCTTTATTTTTATGATCCTGGTACTAATGAAGTCAAGAGATTTGATATTAAAACTGGTAAAATTGTTGCAACTTATATGCGAAATGATCAAGGTAAGTGGTTTTGGGATAAGGATGGAGATGGAGGGTGGACCCAAGATAAAGATGTTTTGATGAAGGAGGATGGGAGAGAAGGTTTTGTATCTTTTCCAACAGTAGCAGATGCAGCAAGTGGTGAGGCTAAAGCAAAAGAAGTAGAACAGGAAGATGCACCAAAGGATTATATGAATAAAGCAAATGAATGGATAGAAAAATATAATAAAGAGCCACTAGATTTATATTTAACAAATGCTATAAACGCCTATAGACAAGCAGTTAAAGAAAACAAAAACCCAAAACTAGCAGCTGATGATGCAAAAAAAGCAATAGAAGCTTTAATAATAAGATATCCAAACTTAAAAGATAAATTAGAAACAGAGAAAAAAATAATTGATAATATTGTATACATGAATACACAATATCCTGGTTGGTTTGGACAATTTGGTAGGATTTTAGATATAACACAAAATTTTTGGTTATTTAGACTTGTAAACAATCAAGGATACCCGCATATAGCAGGTCTTTCCTATGATAATAATGATGATCCTTGGTTTGAATTAGGTGATAAATGGAATAACTACCTAAGTGGTCCACAAGGAGTAGCAGCAGAACTATGTAAAAGTGCAGTAGCAATTAGTGATTTGGATGGAGGATTTGCAACATCATCTAACGTAGGAGGACCTTATGCAACTATTGAAGGAGAAAAAATAACAATAATAAACCATACAGACCCAACACCAGATACTTTTTATTATTATAAAATAAGTATAGATATTTATCCAGGAACATCTGTTCTTGGATGTGATTTAAAATTCCAAATATATTTACTAGATAAAAATAATAATAAAGTTCATTTAATGTTAGAAAATGAATCAAGTTCACCTTATACATGGGATATAAAAAGAGGAGATCCAACTGTATCTTTCAAAGGACCAGATATGTATGTTAGACCAAGCAAAAAAGAATATAAAAAAGTATGTATAGATTTCCAAAGAATAATCCCAAGAGAAGAAAGATCATGTTTAATTGGAATAGAAGAAGGAGATGCAATTTGTAGTATAATAAAAGAAGGTGAAACACACGAGTTTGACCTTAAATGTCATTATTGTGACAGTTCAGGAGCTAAATTTTGGACTTTAGGATTTAGTGGATGGAAAGGAAAAGGAGAACCTAGTGGAACCACACCAAGTGGTAGTGGAACTCCAAGCTCTGAAGAAGAACAACCAAGACCAAACGATATCTAAAATGAAAAAAAACAAGCAAAACTACATTAAAAACAGCTGGAATTTATTTGTAAAATCTTTTAAAGAATTTGATACAAAAGTCATCTTTATAGTTTTATATGATCTAATATTTTTCTCAATAGTTTACATTTCTTTTATAACATTAGCTAAACTCATTCAAAACAAAGCTCTAAATATAAATGCACCACAACTAGAACAATTAACTCAATTACAACAAACCGAAATTATACAAGCATCATCACAATTAAACAATCTTTGGTTGTATATTTATATAGGGGTAATATTAACCCTCTTAATAATATTCATTGCAGCATGCATCTTTAAAGGAATGATTTGGTTTAAAATTGCAGGGAAAAAAGCAAATAAAAAAACTATAATAAAATTAATAAGAACAAGAGCATTATTTCTATTAATTAGCATTGGTTTTATAATTGCCATAATTCCTTTATTTATATCATTAAGCGTAGCAATAAAAGCACAGTCATTAATATCAGTAATTATTCTTTCAACAATTATTGGTTTGTTATGGTTAATTTTTATAAATATAAAAAATTTGATGTACATTTATTTCACAACAACAACCAACCCCATAAAAAAAGCATTTAGAATAGGAATAAAGAAAATTCATCTATTAATCCTACCATATATTATTATGTTTATAATCTTCATTATAATATCACAACTATATTGGTTATATAACTTCATGCCAGGAAATATATCAACAATAATAACAGTTCTAATTCTACTAGTATATTTAGCCTGGTTTAGAATATATCTTTACACTATAGTAAAAGATATAGAAAAAATCTAATTACTATTCTTCTTTTTGTAATATTAAGCCAATTTTAGCTACAAAATCAGTTGCATTATTGAATATCTCATCTAGCCTTCTTTTAGTATACGTTTTAATTGCAGAGTATCTGGCAATCTTGCTTTCTGTTTTAGCATCCTCAAAGTAATGGACATATTCATCTTCAAATATCTTGTATGATTGATTTAGTATCTCTAAGTCTTCTTTTTCAATCTCATCTGGAACCAATAAATTGCCCAATGCTATTTGAGCAGCATCATGGTCAGAAACTTCGTATCCTTTTGATAGAATTGCTGCCTTTGCTGCATATAACATTGAATAATAAGAAATCGTAATAGCCCAATAATCCCAAAAAAGCTTTTTAGGCTGATCTTTTGAAGGTTGAATTTCTTTTGTGTGCTTTGCAATCAATAAACTATTTTCTGCTTTTTCAAGAAATAATTTAATCTTAAAAGACTGTTGAGATTTCTTTATTCTCTTTTCTTTTACATATTCTTCAAATATTTGTTTATATTCTTCTTTGTCAAATTGCATTGAATACACACTCCCAAAATCCCTCTGGGTTATTTAAAATGATATGATTCTTTAAAGCCTGTTTTCCAACATTTTCTTCTTTATCTTTTATCATCTTTTTAAATTCTTTCTTTGTAACAAAGATTGGATTTATTTTCTTCTTATACAATAATTCATATTTAGAAAAAGATAAAGTTTTTTTCCCATCTTTACTTATAACAAGAATATCAATATCACTTTTCTGGGTTTGCTTCCTTTTTGCATAACTTCCAAAAAGAATAACAACATCTTTGGTTTCTAATTCATTTGTAATTTTTCTGATAATTGGTTCTCTCATAAGGAATTCTTTTTTCTCCTCGTCTGAAGCTATAATAAGGTATGCTTTTACAATTGGATTCCTAATGTTAAGTTTTAACGTTTTAGATTTACCAACTATTTGAATATTTAGAACATCTTTCATCTTTTGTACTGTTCTATAAAAGCTGGCATAGGGGATATTAAGTAGCCTACTTAGCTCGTTCATAGTATAACATCTACTTAAATTCTTTCCAAGATAGTTAATGATTTGATGCTTGTTATCCATTTTTGAATAATATTATCCATATATGATATATAAACTTTTCGTTTTGAAAAAGTTTATGCTTAAAAATCTTTTGGATTTTTACCATGATTGCATAATTTCATAATGTATCTAAAATCAAATTACACATATTATGAAATCATATATATAATAAAAAATCGAAATATTTATATGTATAAGCTACCATTAATATAAATAAGGGTGGTAATACACACATTAATATATCTCTAATAGTTAAAACAATGGAAAATTTACAAAATATTTTTAACTCAGTTGAATTCCTAGAACCAAGGTGCCCTAAATGCAACACCATACTAAAGTATGGTGTAAACACAAAATTCGATGAAAAAGACAACCATGTCTGTAATAATTGCGGCACAGAACTAAAATAATTACTTATTTGATTTTTATCTTCTTTTTTATTTCTTCCTTTAATTTTCTAATATAGAGATTAAATTGAAATTCAGCTTCTCTCCAGTCATCAAAACCTACAGGTGTACCATAATAATTAATCCCATTTCTTTTTGTCCGTACTTTTTCAAAAAAATCCCAGCTAAATTCTAGTTCATGATGTTTTTCACAAAGATAAGCAAACAAACATTGATGGTTATCAACTTTAATCTTTTCAAATCGCAAAAACGACTCAACCAATTCATGCAATGCATCATAATATAACTTGTAAACACTATTCCATTGATTACTCTGTTTAGGAAGATTTTTTTTGAGAATATTTGCAGATTCCACATCACTTTCTGCAATAATGAGTGTAGCTTTTATTTTCTCTTCATCAACCTCTTCTGTAATGATAAACATTCCGTCTTTTTTACATTTCAAAAATGCTTCTTTCTGATTTAAGTATTCAGGCATTTGCACCAACCCTCACAAAATTCATATCCCCTTTAATAAGATTGCCTTTAATAATATTTCTAATTAGACCCTCTCCAAATTTATTTAATTCTTTTTGATTATGGCAGACAAATACTTGTATATCTCTATGAAGTTTCATTTCATACTTTGCCAGTTTTAAATCTTCTGGTTCCCCATAAATAAAAATATCTATATCGCTGTTTCTATACCAGTCAGAACGTGCAAAACTGCCGAAAATTATAACTGTTTTTGCCTTCGGTAAAGAGCTTAAATGATTCAAAAAGCCGCTATCATACAGTTTATTTAATGCAAATAATTTTTTTCTATTCTTATACGAATGAGATTTGTAATTGCTTATATAAAAAGGCATCCTGCCTTTTTCTTTTATTCTTCTAATTAATCCTTCTTTAATAAACTGTTTAAGCCATCTGTCTGCCTTGCTTCTAGTAATTTTTGCTTCTTTAAGTATTTCCTCAAAACCCCATTCCCTTGTAGGATTATTAAAAAATAATCCAACAACATTTTCTTCTTTGCTTTCCATAATAGTTTCTATAATAGGAACTAATTTATAAATCTTTCTCTTATTTTTTGAAAAATACTTGAACAACAGTGATCCTCCTCAACCAAAAAACCAGATAGATGAATATCTAAGAAAACACTTTGGACCTAGATAATAACTAATCTGTGTGTAAAAAGTCCTGGCTTTTTTCATCAAATTTCTTTAGAATATTCAGGCATTTACTTTATAAAAGAGCCTAATTTACTCTGATCTTTTTTTGAAAACAAATCTTCTTTTGTATAACCCAAAACCTCAAAAATACGATTTACAGCAGGCACAACCTGATTATTAACATAATATTCAGAATCATATTTATTATCTTTGACATCCTCAGGAACTTTGGCTCTATCACCAATATTCCCTTTGCCTTCTGTTACAACAAATTCTATTATCATACCAGGAATAACATCATAACCCCTTGCTTTAAGCTTTTTAGCAATAACAACATGGGGTCCAATAGAAACATAACTTTTAATA
>SDBT01020807.1_pt1 | contig 10254 bp, 19 predicted proteins | sample 2277101 | NCBI WGS metagenome assembly SDBT01 (sample SAMN10404973, study PRJNA504765) | marine sediment metagenome | isolation source: marine sediment core GS10_PC15, 103 cmbsf | place: Arctic Ocean: Southern Knipovich Ridge | collected 2010
CGGCCGGCGCGAGGGCGTCGATTTCCTCGAACGCCTTGGCGAGTTCGTTCAGTTCCGTCTCGTTGCTGTTGACCAGAGAGGGGTCGGCCAGGAGCCTACGGGTCGGAGTTTGCCTGCTCAGAGAGTGCTCGGAAAGGTCGATGCCCCTACTCTTTGCCCGCTTCTCCCAGTAATCCTGCAGGCGCTGAGCATCTACGGGCGAGATACGGTCGGCCTTTTTCTTGGCCTTGACTCGCTTGTCCAGGGCCTCGATTTCCCACAGGAAGTAGTCGGGCGTGTTGATCGTTTCGTTGTTCTCTTTGGATGCTGGCGGCGCAGAGGCGGCGGGGGCGCTCGGCGACTCGTTCGCGCCCGGTGGCTTGACAGGTTCGGCGCCGCTGCTGACCATGAATCCGCCTTTCTTGATCCACTATCCGAACAATTTTCACTTAATTGCAAGTTTCTTATCGACAGGCGTACGCAGAAGTGGTTAGAGTGCGCCCAGAAGCCGATAAACGCACACTAAAGGCGTTAAGAATGACCAAGGATGGCGTCGAACCAAAGCTGTGGAATACCAAGCAGTTGGCGGCCTTGTTTGGCGTAAACCCAAATACCATAAGGAAATGGGTTCACGAGAGACGGCTGGAGGCAAAGATGCTCGGCACGCATTTCCGATTCACCACGGCGCACATCAACAAGTTCATCAGGGGGCTGCCGGATGCCGCAGCGGTAGTCAGCAGACTGAAGGGGGCGACAGGGGGAAAGAAGAAGTGAGGCGCTCCACCATCTACAAGCCGCGCATGTGGATTGAATGTCCCTCATGCGTTTGGCAGAACTTATCCGAGGCGACGAAAGGAACACGAGCATGACCGAGATCATAGATCCGACAACCCCCACACAGACAGAGGCGCCGCAAGAGATGCCCCTGGCGGAGGTGCTGAAGATTCTCGCGGACGCCAAGTATGGCCTCCCAGCGCCCGTCCAAGAGTACGACCCTCGCTACCTGCTCACGCGCGAGGTTAGCGGCAGGAAGATCAGCGCCGGCGGAATCCATCTCGCTGAAGAGGAAGACCGCATGGCGCTGGAAGTTATCATCATCGGCCCTGGCGTCAAGCCGGACTGGTGCAACGTCGGAGACGAGGTGCATAGCTTTCGCAACTCCGTTCACCAGGCACCCGAAGTCAATCGGCTCGTGTACGGACAGGCCGAGAGCAGTCACAACAACTTCTGCATCATCGAGGCCAGTACATCGGCGATCCTCGGAATCGTCAGGAAAGGCAAGACATGAAACACTACGTCAGCAAGCACGCTCGCAGAAGCCGGTGCGCCTTCGAGGTCCCCATAGACATCTCGACGTTCGGCAAGGTCACGGCCAAGCAGAGGAATGGCATCCTCGACGAGTTCCAGCGCGTCATTCACGCCTGTCAGGATGCACATTGCGTCGTCCAGCGATTCGTCGTGACGGACAACGCGATACAGGTGGACGCGGACCTCGTGCGCGCCCGCGGCAAGCAGCCCAGGGTTGTTCTCCGATTCCCGCTGAGCCAATCCCAGGCCACCCGACTGTCGGGCAAGATCGACGGGTTCGTGGTGGCAGACAAGCCGGTGGGCTGATCTGGCATGGGCGTCGCCAACGGAAAGCCGAAGAAGGGCCGACGCCGCCGAGCCTACTGCCGGGTCTGCAACGCGACCGACACGCAGATCCGCCGGGCCGTCGAGAAGTGCCTCGACTTCGACGAGACTGCCGGCGGGCCCGACCTGGCCACGATCATCGGCGGGCACATCATCGCGTTCAAGCGGGTTCGGGACTGGCTGGGAAAGGGACAGTGAGATGGACGACACGAGCACAACCCTCCGTAGTCTCTGGACGAGGATCTCGTACTCCGCAAAGTGGATGTGGTCGCGCCATTTCCGTGAGTGGGCGCGATTCAGTAAGACCCTTCCGCCCGTAGTGTGTCCGGCATGCAACGCAATGATGTGTCCTCGCCAATATACCACGGTATACCCGTCGGGGCAGGCCGAGGTCCATGTGTATTTTATTTGCCCAGAGGGCCATGAGGATATCGCTCCGCATGGGCTCCCGTCACGAGCGAGCAATTGGCTTCTGGTGGGAAGTCCCAGAGAACTCCATATGCACGGAAAGGATATGCACGGAAAGACGGTTCCGAAATGCCCGCTATGCTTCCCGGCCGAGGACGAGCCATCGCTCGCCTTCAACCCCGGCTTCTCGGGAGGCTTCTTCCCGATCCGCGACGGCACGATATCGCGATACGTACCTGGGAGCATTGTAGGCGATTGGCAAGTGACCGACGTTTACTTTGGACTTGAAGGCCCGGACGGCGTGAAGGGTCCAGGGATAGTCCTCAAGCCCGCCCATCACGTCTCCGTCAAAGTCAAAATGGATCTCGTCGTGGACACGCCGCAAGCCAATGGAATCATCCGAGGAATCGGGCCAACCGAAAGGGACGGCACATGAGCAGATTCAGGAAGCGCGCGATAGTGGTCGAGGCATCGCAGTGGTTCAAGAACGGCGACCACCCGGAGGACGACTGCCGGGAACTTGTCGGCGATGACGGGCCATTCTTGAGCGAGGGCCGGGTTGTTCGTGAGTTCCGCCGCCCGGACGTACCCGGCATCGACCTCTGCGAACACTGCGGCCGCAAGATGGACGACCACGGCTGGATCGACACGCTCGAGGGCGGCCACATCGTCTGCCCCGCCGACTGGATTGTCACGGGGGTCGAGAACGAGCGCTACCCGTGCAAGCCTGGCATTTTCATCAAGACCTACGACCCCGTGCCTGACGATGAAGTCAAGGAGGCCGAGCCGGCCCCCGTCAAGATGGGCGTGCTATGCTGCGTTCATGGCGGCAGCGCGGCAGGCGACTCGTTCAACACCAAAGGCGGCCTCGTCTGCCCACAGTGCTACGGAGAGAAACTGGTGCCGCCAGAAGTCTGCGACCGGGTTGCCGCGGCGCTCGACTTCGCCAACCGCTACGGCGGGACCGATGGCGGCCATCACAAGATGTGGGTCATCGACCAGATGATCCGCGCGCTGACCGGAGAGGGCTACGAGGACTGGGTTGCTGAATTCTGTGCCGGCGACGACGGGCCGCACACGTATTCATGGAGCGTGGGCCTCGCGCCGTAGAAAGGAATCGACATGATCGCCAGACTGATCTGCCTGATTCGAGGGCACAAGGGTAACCGACTCTATCAGACATTTCCTGAGCCCCAGAGGGGTTTGATCCCTGTCACATTCTATTTCTCCTCGGGGCGACGGGCGGAGCTCAGGGGCTGCACCCGCTGCGGGACCGTCTACGCGGACAAGCCAGAGAAGGCGACATGAGCTACGAGTCCGTCAAGTGCGCGCGCTGCGGGGCGGCCAGCGACAAGTTCGAGGTGACCGAGGCTGGCGGCGGGTTCACTTGGCCCACCGGCTGGGCCTGCAAGGACGACCGCGAGGGCGACAAGTGGACGCGGCGATACCTTTGCCCCGACTGCTCCCCGGACGACGGCCTGCACTTCGACGAGGCCGCCGCCCTCCCCCTCCACCACCCCTTCCCGTTCAAGTGCTGCGGGAATTGTAAGTATGCATACGAGCTTACCTCAAAGATAAACCCATGGCATTGCGACCATCCCTCCGGTGGAAAGCGCATAGCCATCAGCGATGCGCCGCCCACCCGCCAACTCGCCTGCTGCGAAAAGTGGGCGATGTTCAGGATTGGAGAGTGAGATGACCGCGCGTCGGGTCCGCATCATCGGGAACCCCCTGGCATTCCCGTGTGGACCGGCGAGGACGCCGCTCGACACCGAGAAGCCCGAGGAGCTGAAATGGGGACGCGGAATTGCCGAGCGCGTCATTCGCCGACTCGCGGAGATGACTGACCGAGAACTCGGCAGCGCAATATACTGGCACATGGCGATGGAGATGAGAGATATCGCCGAGACACACTGGCTCTGCGAACGCAAGGCCGCCGCCGGGGCCCACAGGAAAGCAAACATGAACACGGCGATCAGACGAATGATGGTCTCTGAAGTGGAAAGGCGGAAGACGGGTCGCGGAGATGAAACTGTGAAGGCCATCGCCGGATACCTCGGCAAGGCCAAACCCAAGCATATGCCGCCGCCGGAGATTCCGGCAGAAGGAGAATGAACATGCTGATCATCCACCACAACGATGCAGACGGGAGATGTGCCGCGGCGATTGTCGCGGCCCATCGTTACCGAGAGGGATTTGCGGCGAAGCCGGAATTCTTCGAGACAGATTACAAGACGCCGCCTCCGCTGGACCTCATCGGCGGTCACGGCGAGCTGGTCATCGTGGACTTCAGCTACAAGCCGTACGACATGACGGCGGTTCTCGCTACCGTGGGAGACCCGAGTCAAGTGACGTGGATCGACCACCACGCCACGGCCCAGGACTACGGCTACGCGGTGCCCGGCCTCCGAGACTTCACCGACAAAGGCCCGAGCGGAGCCGAGCTGGCTTGGGACCACTGCTTCCAGAACACGCCGATGCCGATGGTCGTTATGATGATCGGAGACTATGACGTGTGGCGTCTCGAACTAGCGGGCAGCACGGCACTGAGCGTCGCCCTGGAGTCTGAAGACGAAGCCAGGGACCCGTCGTCGAAGTGGTGGCGAGAGATGCTGACCAAGCCCAGATACAGCGATGCCGAGGTTGACCGGCTGGTGGAAGGCGGCATGGCCATGATCCGCTTCCGCGACGGCCTGGCAGCGAGCCTCGGCAAGGGCTACGGCTTCGACACGACGTTCCATGGCTTGAACTGCCGGTTCATCAACCTGTACGGGTTCGGCTCGGCCGCGATCGGGCAGGCGGTCATCGAGCAGTACGACGCCGGCCTCAACGCCATCTGGGACGGCAAGGTCTGGTGCGTCGGCATGTACTCCGACAACCCCGACATCGACTGCGGCGACATCTGCAAGGAACACGGTGGCGGCGGACACAAGGGGGCGGCGGGGTTCACCTGCGAGACGCTGCCATTCGGACCCCCAGAGGCGGTAACGCCATGACCATCGACATCTTCGGAATCAAACGCAATGCCGACAAGATGCCGCGCAAGGAGCGCGAGGCGAAGATCCGCCGCGACCTCGAGGACGTGAGCCGCGAGGGCGGCGCCGGCGTCGTCAACCGCGACGGGGCCAGGCCGGCCACTCACGCGACGATCAAGGGCGACGGGCGGATCGTCATCGAACGAGACGAAGGCAAGCCCGAGCAATGACGGGTGACCAAGGAAAGGACGGTGGATGATCGCACGGTGCGAATGCGAAGGCATACCGGACACGGTTCTTGATAAACTGAACCGGAACTACATCTGCCGTGATTGCGGTGGCGTGTTCCTGTCTGAAGCCGGGGCGAAACAGATACCGGATCGCTGGCTTTGGGAGCCGTGCTTCAATGGCCGTGCAAGGCGGCTTCTGATCCGGCTACGCAAGACGGAGACCAACCCGGCGGCCTTGGTGGATATCCGATGAAGCCCCGCAAGGTCCCCAACCCGCTGACCCGCGCCGACGCCCGCAAGGCCATCCGCTGGTTCCAGAAGCGCATGGGGATTCAGGACTGGAGACTCCGGCTCTGGATTCAGGATTCGGCTCCCGATTGGGTTGGGAAGGTTGACGGCGGGACTGTTGGAATGGCGAGGCGGTGGGAACACAGCAAGAGAGCGAAAATCTGGGTGTCCGCCTCGCAATGCGACGACGAGGACGAGGCGCTCAGCATCCTCTTCCACGAGGGGATGCACATTGTCGGGCTGGATATTGGGATCGAAAACGCGGATCGAGAGGATAGGATCGAATTCGCATGGAACCAGATCGGAGACCTCATGGCCGAGGCCTACCGCGCAGGAATCTGACCAAGGAGACACACATGGACTACACGATCGAACTGTTCACCGGCAAGGGCAAGCACAAGTTCTACTGGCGGATCAAGGCCAGGAACGGGAACATCCTCGCCACGAGCGAGGGGTATGCCCGCAAATGCGACCGGACGCGAGTGGCGAACCGGCTGGCCAAGGCGCTGCGAGTGACGGTCAAGTGCGATATTCTGTTGACGGCTGACGGGAAGCTGACCATATCATGACCCACCCGAACTTCAACGCCGCCGGCGAGGATCCCGACAACCCCCATTTCATCATGCTCGAGATCGAGGCGAGGCTGGCCGACGGCGAGCTGGCCAGGGCGCAGGTCACCATTCGCAACACCCAGCGCGTGGCTAGGCACGGAGAGCGGGCGGCGATTATCAAAGAGATGCGGACGATCGCCGCGACAATCTCCGAATTCCCGGTCAGGGGCACCGGCGGAAAGACGGGGGCCAAGACGCTCCTGGCGGTGGCCAAGGGGCTCGAAGAGGGAAGGAAGCTCCCGTGAGAAGGAAGAATGCTTGACTCTCTCCGGTCGTTGCGGTAGTCTACTGGCGCGATGAACGGAGCATTCACAAACACAAACCGCCCAGTGGCTCGGGAACGTCACGCCTCCATGTGCCCGTTCATCGCACCGAGCTTCCTGGGCGATTTTTTTGGAGAACTGCGATGAACGGGAAATTAATCCGATGCCCCAAGTGCAAAGAGACAAAGCCGCCGGTCGCGTTTTCTGAACACACAAAACGTGCCAACGGCAAGCAAGTCTACTGCAAGGAATGCCGGCGGAAATGGCGTGTTGCAAATCGGGGAGAACTACTCCGCAGGAATCGGGATTACAACCAAAAACACAGAGAGCAGCAGATCGAAGCAGAGCGTGCCCGCCATAAGAAGAATCCGAAACAGAGAAAGTGCCGCCATGCTGTCCGGTACGCCATACAAACCGGAGCGATCGTCCAAGGCCCCTGCGAGTTCTCTGATTCGTCCTGCTGTGGCGCGGTCCATGCCCACCACGACGACTACGATAAGCCGCTCGATGTGAGGTGGATGTGCCGTTCTCACCACAAGAGGCACCACGACTGGCGGCGTACAGCGTAGGGCGAGAGGGGGGCATTCCGACCAGTCATAGCTTGACGGCCCCCTACGGGTATTTCGACTCCCGATCCCACAACTTCACGCCCGCCCGCCTCTCCAGGTCGAGGTAGACCGCCCGCGGGACGATGAAGCAGTCGAGAACCGGTGCCATGTCCTCCGCGTACTGGTCGATCCGGATCCGCGGGTCGTGGATGTACAGCGTGTCCGGCAGCCTCGCCGGATGGAGATACCCGACCCGAACGTAGACAGGCCGCATCGACAGGGGAATCTCCACCTCCCGCCGGCCGCAGCCGGCGAGGGCCAGCACCAGAATTGCGAGGGCGAGCTTCATCGAATCAGGGCCTTTCAGCCAAGGCCTGCTTGCAAAGTAATGGGCTGGGCAGGGGTCGAACCTGCGACCTTCCGTTATGCCCGTGCGAGGGGCCCCGCACGAACCGGACGCTTGTCTACCGCTGAGCTACCAGCCCAATTCGAGGCGGAAAGGGCTTTCGCCCCCATCTCCAGCGGCTCTCAGGCGGAGATTCACCATCGGATGTACCGCAGCCACCTCGACTCAGGGCGGACGGATTCGGACCGCCGACATCCGGTTCCCAAAACCGGAGCTCTGCCAGGCTGAGCTACGCCCTGTGAATGCGAGGCCTTGCACCCCGCTGTAGAGCCAGTGTCCCCACCCCGACCGAGGCCGGAAGCTTTCCGATTGCGCTATTACAGGGGACCGGATATGTGCGCTCCTTCCACACCCGTTGAGGCCTTTCGGCCAAGCCGCCGCGGCACATCTCAGCACCGCGGAAGCGAGAACTGCCAGTCCTGTCGGGCTCGGTTCTCGGCCACACCCGACTGGACGCAATGCAAGAAGGCAATCTTGCCCACACCATAGCCCGCCACGCCGGCCAGGTCAAGCCTATTCGGTGCCATACCGATACGGGCCCCAGACTTCCAGCGCCTTGCCGTGCCAGGTAGCGAGCGGCGCGTCGCGCATGAATTCGATCTCTGCCTCGGATTCGGCGACCGCCTCGAAGTTACCGATGGACCCGTCGTCGCTTGCCGACAGTAGAAACCAGAGCGTTCGGTAGCGATGCTGGGGCGGAGAACTTTCAAGGGGGATCTGCACCAGTAGCACAACGGGGTCATCCTTGCCCGGAGTCGGAAGCGGCGGGGCCTCGTCGGATTTTCCCCAATCGGCCGGGGGCCGAGGCGGGCCTAAGTGGCCGTCTAAAATGGGCGGCGAATCCTTGGGCTTGGCCCCCGCACCCAGCCCACTGACCTCGACCAGCTTCCGGCCCACCTCCAGGGCCTGAGACGGAACCATGTGGATCTCGACCGACTGATCCCCAAGCGAGTCCCTCAGCCAAATGCAGTCGTCCGCGCGGGTGACTTCCAGCTTTCGCTCGGGGACCCCGGCCACTTCCTCTGGGTCGGCCGCGGGACGCACAACCCGAATCCGACGAGAGCCGACGCTGACGACCGAGGAGGCAGCCGCGGGAAGCAGGGCGTTGGAACCGAGCACCTTCACGCCGTCGACGCTCACCTCGCCAAAGGAGATCATGGTCCGGGCATTGTCGCCGCAACTGGCAATTCCGGAGAGGCAGAGGAGACCGACGACGCTGAACGGCTCGTCGTCAATGGTCAACGACGGAATCTCGCCGCCCATCACGCGCCCCGCATCCGAAACATCCTCGCCCCTCGTAAGCACTGGGGCGCCATGCAGAACCGACAAAACCTTGGTCAGGCAGTCCGGGCAGAGGTCGATGGACTTCACGAGATCGGGGCCGGGCCTGTCTGACAGGGCATTCGGTAGGCAATGGGCACGAAAACAGAGGTCCCCCCACGTCTCCGGCAGATCCTCCTGGCCCGGCGGAAGTATCTCGTCAACCCCGCAGACCCCACAGCAGAAAGTCGTCTTCTTCATGATTTCGTCCCTTTCTGCCCGCATCCTACCGCCCCCGGCCACCCTGTCAAGCACAATCCTCGCAAGATCGGACGCACAATCGGCGGCGGCAGGGCGCTGGCGCCGAACAGGCCGGCCAGGGGGTGACGTCGAACTCAGGGCGATGGCAGGCATAGACTTATCGACGGCGCCGGCGGAAAGGGCCGGGGTCGACGTCATGGGCTTTTTGTGCCACGAAAAGTCGGGTATGTCCACTGAACATGGGCTTTGCCCGCGTCGACCAACCGGCAACGGCAACCGACGGAATCAATTCCGGGAGTTTTCCGCCGGGTTTTCCGCCGCCCGAACTCGGCGCACCCCGCACGCAATTCAGGGACTTATGTGCGGGGCAGTCGGCGCCGGCAAGAACGTCCCTCACGCGACCATCCCCCGCATCGCCCGAAGCCCCGCGACGACAAGCTGCCGGGCCCGCTCTTTGCCAACGCCCATCGCCTCCCCGACCGCCATCAGCGTCTTACCCTCGAGGTATCTGAGGCTCACGGCAAGCCGCTTTCGATCATCCAGCCGACCCAGGCGGACCAACAGCATGCCGACCGTCTGGCCCGCCTCGAAACGCCTGACTCCCGCGTCGTCGACCGAAGGGTCCCACCCGTGTTCGTGCATCAGGTCGGCGGACAGGAACTTCCCCTTGGCCGCCCGCCGAGCCTGTTTCGCCCACCACTGCGCGACCGCCCCGCCCATCGCCCGGTAGACCAGCGTACTGAGCTTGCCCTTCTCCGGGTCGAACGACCGGGCACACCTGAGCATCACCCGATAGCCAAAGTCACTCACACACTCGTCTTGCAAGGCCAGCGGAACCCCACACTCCCCCAATGCCGCGTACATCAAACCCCTGTTCTCGACCACCACCCGCCAGTCCCCGGCCGTCGGGGCCAACGTGCAAGGACCGCCGGTCGTCCGCCACGTCCTGTCCTTCAACTCGACCATCCGGACACCAAACCACCCCAGAGACCAGAACACAAGAAGAATCCCACCACAGAACGCCCGAGACAACCGGTCAGCAGCCGCTCACGCGACGAACGACCGCCGAACGACCACAGAGGCCAGAAAAAGGACGGAACGCCTTACAGAGGCTCTGAGGCACCCAGACGGACAATTCCACAGCCAAGACCAAAAACGGCCGAGAAAGCCCCAGCGCGGGCAGGAACAAGCCAAACAGACAGGGGGGGCAGAAAAAGCAAAATGACCCGAATTTAGTCGCAGGGCAATAGAGAGAGGGAGAGAGACCCCTTGGGGGCCCGCACCCCCTGCCGGCCTCCAGGCAGGGCCAAGCCGGGCCGAGTCGTCCCAGCCGAGGCCGGCGCCGATCCGCCAGCGGGGGAGCAGCACGGGGGGTAAACTATCACCTATATTG
>SDBT01020808.1_pt1 | contig 10253 bp, 7 predicted proteins | sample 2277101 | NCBI WGS metagenome assembly SDBT01 (sample SAMN10404973, study PRJNA504765) | marine sediment metagenome | isolation source: marine sediment core GS10_PC15, 103 cmbsf | place: Arctic Ocean: Southern Knipovich Ridge | collected 2010
CTTCTACGCCAGCGGCGAAAGCTTCGTTAAATGCGGCAATCTTTGCGTTGTGCTTTGTACGTTCGGCTTCAAGGTCCACGCCTTCAGCTTCCAGAGATGCAAGCGTGTTTCTGCCGGCGGCGGTAAACTCAGTGCGGGTCAGTTCAGTTGCCCCGTCTGTAGAGAGGGTAGTTGATTCACAACCCCCGATACCGGCGAACAGCACGAGTACTACAAGTAAAGTAAGGGCCGAGCCTTTGTTGTCTTTAATCCAGTCGATGAATTTCATGACGTCTCCTATAGAAAATGCGGCACTACGCCCGCGACCGCAGCAATTGCGGCCACGCAAATAGCTGTTATTGTGATTCTTCTATCCCAACCCCTGCCCTGAGTGTCGCGTTCCGTCTCAATCACAGTAACGCGACATTCCAGACCGTTTTTGCCCGACACCGCTGCGTCTATTTTGGCGAGCTGCTTATCGCAGTCCTTAAACTTCTCATCTTGGGCTTTAAGGTGTTCTTCTATCCCGCCAAGCTCGCGTGAGAAACTCTGGAAGGTTTCGTTGAGGCCTGCCATCATTTAGGCTTTCTTGGTTGGGTTGGTTTAAGGCGGATTTTGCGGGGTTTGTTGACCTTTGCTCGCCTACGCTGTTCTTCTAGCGATGGGTCTGAATTAGCAAGGAAATGCTGCCATTTCTCCACTGCGGTACGCTCGACTTGATACGCGCTTCCGCGTACCTTGTACTCGTCGTCAATCAACGCGCGGATTTCCCGCAGAAGTTTTCTGTCGATGTTCTTGCTATTAGTCCCAGACTCTATCGCCTGAATAACCAAGCTGTAGAATGGCAGGAACATATCGGCCGCACGAGGTATCGCTGTCGCCAGTTCAGCAAGTGCCCGCCTGTCGCCCATAGAGGCATGAAGAATATTCGATGTAATATCAGTAACGGCCTCCACGCTGCCCCACGACAACCCGCCAAACGTGACAGACAGGAGGTTGAATATGTCATACGGATTCCGCTTGCGTCCGGTTATCTTCTGATAGATAGCGCCAGTGATATAACCTCCAACAACAACGGCAAGCAATCTCTTAAGGCCACGCCATCTTGACCTGTGCGTCTTGCCGTTAGTTACTTGCTTGGTGGCGCGGAGTATCTTCTCGGCGTAGGCGCGTGGGAACAGCAACAGGTTAGCCACAGACCGGCCCATTGAGCCCATTTCGGCAGGTGAACGCTGCAACCGTTCGTATAGGAAGTGAACGTCATCTATATAGACGCGGGCGACGTACCGGGCCATATCATCCGGCCCGTCTTTGGCCAGAATACTCAGCGCCATCCGCTGCTCTAGAGGCGACATATCCTCGAACTTTGCGGCTTTCATCATGCCTTCGGTAGTCTCGGATTTTAACGCTCGGCGTACCTGATTTATCTTGCCCCAGAACCCCCATTGCCGGTTCCATATATCGCTCGTTGGGTAAATCTTGGCTTTGTCAACGGCCCTGTTCATCGTGCGGAGGCCCCATACCGCCTTCTGGCCCCGCATAAGAAAATCTTCCATTATCTGACGGGTCTGCTGGACGCGAGTTTCCAAGTACGCAAGGTCGTCGTTAGTCAGGGGTTTATTACGGGGGTCGATGAGTATCGACTTATCGTGCCCGAAAGCGGGGTTCTGAAATAGGTTTCTCAGGGCGAGTGCGGGATTCGGCATGATGATAGTCGTAGCGGCCTGGGAGTACAGCCGGTCCATCAGTTCATCAAAGAAGCCGCCGTCAGAACCATATCCCTTGAGGGTTCTCAGGAACAACTCTGTACTTTGGCGTACCTTGCCGGGATTCTTGAACTTGGATAGGTTGTCATCAACTAACTGGATATAGGCGTTAATCTTCGGCGACAAGTCAGTCAGTGTATCCATCTGCCGCATGTAGCTTCCGAGCCGTTTAAGAATATCCCGCTGCTCAGGGTTATACTCAATTGCCGTTCGTATCTTAATACGGCTCTTGCCTACCGTTGTCGGTGCGGGGTTGTGTAGCCGGACCTTCTGAGTTACGGTCTCCAACGGCTCGTAGCCGGATTTAATCACGCCCCATGCCTGAGTTTTGAGATACTCTATCAGGGCATCTTTGCCCTGTGATTCGTAAATATCCTCGGCCGCGTGAATCTCTTTCTTGTATCGGTCGTACTCGGCTATCGGCTGCTTGAAATGGTACCAGTTGAAAAACTTCGCCACCCGGACCTTTATTTCGTAGTCCTTGAATATCTGTTGTATAGACTGCGCGAGCTTGATTTCATCGGCCGTAATATCGGCCGGCAAGTCCGGCTTATTCTTTAGGTTGCTCTGGGCAAGAATGTAATCGCTTACCCTGGCAAGTGCTTTAGTGTCGCGGGCAATGCTCTTGAAGCTCGGTACATCCACTTTGAGTTGAGCCAGCGCTGCGGTGCGGGTCTTGGTCCCGTCAAGATGGGTGTCAACCAGGTCTTGATATGCTGCGAAAATCGGAGCGCCGGATTTCTTCTGCATCTGCTGGACGTAGTACCGCATAGACTCTACCCGGCGGGGGTCGCGGATTTTCTTTTCCTTACCAAATCGTGAGTCAATCTTGGCTACCGCAGAAGCTATCTCAGGATTCTTTGCTATCGCCTGTTCGAATGGCTCGGTCTGCCGGACGGTTTCGGTGGTATTCAGCATGCGCTTGATAATCGCCTTGCCTTCTTCTTCTGTGATGAAGTTCTTGGCGTCATCGTATCGCGGAACCCTACCGCCGACCTCCCGCTTGAGAATATCAGTAAATGCCGCTTCCGTCATGCCCAACTTGGCCGCAAGATTCTCTCTAAGCGACCCGATTTTTGTTTCCGTCTTTTTTGTGATGACGGTTTTATAACCAATACGCTTAGGTCTGGTCTTGTGGACGGCCTTAAGTAGTGAGGTAAGCTGGTCGGCCGTGATAACCTTCTTGGCCCGGTCAGTGCTTATCCTGTTAAACCCGGTGTACTTCTTCTTTAATTCGGTGAGGCGTTTTTTTGTCAACCCCTTTACCGCTGCGGCGGCGCCTATCTGCTGGCGCAGTTTGGAGGTCTGTCGAACGTCGGGGGTTGTAGGCGCAAGGGTTGGCTGGGCAAGAGTCGTCGTCATGCTACCCTTATCTATAGGTAGCATTGCATCCTTGGCGATAATGCCCCTGATATCATCTTCGACTTCAATCAAGTCGCCTTTATCGTCGATAACGGTAAACTTCTCGCCAGCGGCCTCAAAGGAATCGCCCTCTTGGAGAGAGTTGACTGGTATGGTTTCGATACCTTCATTACTAACTTGCAGGCTGCGGTACTGCCGAATCTTGATGAGCATTTCGGCATCTTGGGCCATTTTGGCTTGTTGTTCAGCAGCGTCGATAGCGCGGGAGATATCGCCCTTCTTGCCACCCAGGACTGCTTCCAATCTACGGACATACTCATCGGTACCGAGAGTCTTGAGTACATCTTCGCCCAGACCGCCAGGCTGATTGCCCTTTAGGCCCATCAGTAGGTTTTTGCGGCCCCCTAGAGCTTCTTGCAGTTCAGTTGGGATTTTACCGGAGAAACTTCGCGGGAAGTCGTCTGTCCCATACTGCTCGCCACCCTCTACAGCGCCAGCCGCCATTGTGCTTTCGGCATCTATCGGGCCGATATGCTTTTCGTGGTAGTCAATTATGTCACGTTGGAGCGGCGCGAGGCGGGTTTGTTTGGCTACAGGGGCGGGCGCTTCTACCGGGGCAGTTTCAACAGGCTCAGTTATCTGTGCGGCTCTAGCCGTCTGTAACTTGCGGCGTTGGGCGAGTGCTGCGGGGATGGGAGTTTCAGTAACGGTGGATCTTGGGGCTACTTTAGAGCGGCGAATAGCTAGTGGGGTATCGGTGGTATCCGCACCCCTACCTTTCGCTTTCCCTGATTTCACACCGTCAATAGTCGCCCACATATCGCGCAGTAGTGACGGTGGTCCCTTTTTCGCTGCATCTCTCGCAGCGATACCCTTGTCGATTGTTTCTGCCGAGGCGATACCTGTCGAATGGTACTTTTTTAAGTATTTCCTGAAAGCGTCGTTGGTGGCTTTCTCAGATGCGCCACGTTTGAGGCCCAAAACCTTCAAGCTAGCCTTGTACTTAGCGCGAGCGCCTAGGTGGGCGCCGACTTTACCGACAGCGACAAACCAAGAAGGGATGGTAGCTGCGATAGCTATATCTTCCCAATCACCGCCGGAAACCGCCGTCAGTCCACCAAGGGTAGCCGAACGAGCCGCCCACTGTTTGACTGGACCTTCGATACCGCCTAGCGATTTGAAAGTAATCGCCATCAAGGCGCCCTGGCCGGTCGGGCCTTGAGTGTTCTCCATTTCCCAGGCGAGCATTTCGCCCAGTGTAGAGCCCTTCAAGGAGGCGGGTATCAACTTCCTGGTTATAGCAAGGCGGGTAAGAAACGCAGCGCCGCCTGTAGCGACATCGACTACCTTCTCAGCCGTGGTTTCGGCCGGTGGGACGTTGAACTGCATTGATGGTACTAAACCTGCTTGCGCTCTAGCTTCTGGATCAGCCAGGGCGCTCCAGTCGCTTTCTTCCCCGGTGTCTTTACTGTAATAACCCTTGGTCATACCCCACCACGCCTTGCCGAACTTAACCGGGTTGAGTACGTCATACCATTTAGGGTCTTTGCCTAAAGCCTTATCAACATTGGCCATTCCTCTTTCGAGTTTCGGCAGGCCGCGAGCAAGTGTAGACGAAGGGCGATTGCGTTCGATATCTTCGAGAATAAGCCTGTTGGCGAACTGTTTACCTGTACGCTCTAAAAGGCCGGGGCGGGAGACTGGCGCCGGTGGTGGATTCAATCTTGCTTCACGAACTATTGCAGTATGTTCATCTAGCGTAGCCTGCCTGCGGGGCGTTAGGCCAGCCCGCTGAGCCGGAGTGAAAGTTGAGGGGTACAGGGCTTGACCGGCCACCTCTTCGTAGCTGATAGCGGGGGCCTGTTGTAAATCCGCTGTTTTGAAAACCTGCGGGGACTGCAAGTCTGCGGTCTTAAAGACTTCCGGCTCATCCGGCGAAGCCATAAGGTCTTTTGTTTTGAATACTGTGGGCATTACTATACCGGCACAGCCTCGCCGTTTCCTATATAACGAAGGACTTTCCCGTTCGGGAATATATAGACCGTTCCGGCAACCGCATTCTCGTCACCCGGGAACGGCGGCATATCGCCTACAGGCGGCGGAGTTGCGTCTGCTACCGGCGATTCTTCTACTGGTGTTTCGTCGGCAACCTCTCCGCCCGCCGGAGGCTTGCCTCCTAAAGCCAAATCAAGCTTTGTTTCTAGGTCGGGTAGAAGGGCTCTGAGGCGTTCCGCCTCTTTACGAGCTTTTCTACTGTCGTCTGCATCGGCCTTGTCAATTAGTTCTTCCACTCTTTGTATGCGAACCAAAATACGGTCTATTCTTATCCCCTCTGCGTAACTCGGCTCATCACCTATCTTGCCAGCAGCTATATCCTCGGCAGACTGACTCTTTCCGGCGGCTATTTGCTGGGCTGATTTATTCTTGGCAGCGGCGATACCTTCCGCGCTCGTGCGTTCCGCCTCCCCCTCAGATACCGTCAATTCCCGGTCCGCGCCTGCTTCGGTTATCCGGCTTTCTTCCTTGGTCTCGTCAAAGGCTGCACTTCTTTGGTCTAGCGTGTTCTGGGCTTCTCTGGCAGCTATTTCCTCGGCTAGCTCCTCTTTTTCCATTTGAAGGCGAAGCATCTCCACCTTCGAGGCACCCTGCAATTTGGCAACCTTAATCGCAAGTTCGGCCGCTTCCATAGACTCTTTCGGATCGCCACCTGTAGACAATCCGAGCTTTGTAAGTAGACTGCTCAGCGCACTCTGGTTGCCTTGTGCCAACTGCTTAGCCTGAGGCTCACCCACCTTCCCATATCTTCTCATCTGTTCTTCGGGGCTCTGGCTATCCAGCCATTTGCGTACCTTTTTCGTATCAACCCTCTGGCTGAATGCGAATCTTTCGGTAGCGTAGGGGCTGGGCTCGCGCCGGTCTTCTGCGGCAGGGGCTTGTCCCATGAGTCGTCTCAGGGCCGAGCCCTGTTCTTGTTCAAACCTACCAGACCGCAAATCAGTCGCTGAAGTTGAGAAGGTCTGCCCTCCGATAGTAGCAGAGAATCTTGCACGGTCGCCAGGACGCTCGCCTACCTGCTGCCCAAGAGTTTGTTGCGGCTTGGGTGCAGTCTGTATGCCTGCGCTGGCCCGCGCGTCTGCGGCGATTTTGCTCCTGAGTTGGTCCCTACCTTCGGTCGTCAACGGTGTCCTTTGAACTTCCTTACGTTTTTTAGCCATTATCCCCTCTATATATTTGCAACGGTAAATTTCTTATCGTAGCCGACAACCACTTTTACTTGGTCACTTTGGGCGTCGTTCACTTCATAAGCTGTGGTTAAGGTCACCGAGCCGTTAGGGTCGAGATATGTCCCCCCGGAACCGTAGAATTTAAGTGAACCTGTCCTCGTTTCGGCCGACTTCGTGCAATCCACCGTACCGCCACCGTATATGCTCAGCCCCACAGTAGTGCCTGAGTTGAAATATGTAGTAGCCCCGTCGCGGGTTCTCATACTCTTTACACTGTTTTTGTCTAAATAAACCGTGCCAGATATATTGTCTATGAACTGGTCGCCAGTTCCCATCGTGTTGAGGTTGTGGAGGACGCCCCCCGAAACGGTGACATGTCCAGTACTTCCTAGCCCCCCATCACCGATGGTCACGTTACCGTTTGTCATCTTCACATCAGTAAAAGCAGAAGCGTCGCCGGTTATCGGGCCGATTCCTACCGAGCCGCTGGAGTCTGTATTTATAAACAAATCTCCTGTGCTAGTTCCGGTAAGACTCAAGCCAAACTGACCCGTTCCCGGCGATGGCGGGGCGGCGTTTACAAAGATATCGCCTGAACCGACAAGATATATATGCTTCTCGCCCGAACCGCTATTCGTGACAAAATCGTTTGTCGCCAAGTCAATCTTTAGAGGTCGCGCGTGCGAGCCTATTGCCCCTGTGTATCCAGCTTCCATTTCAAAGCCTAGAATCTCAACAGCCGTATCGTCAAAGCCATAAATCGGGGTTGACCCTGCGTTAGAAGTGATTACCACCGAATCAGTCTCGTCTACAGGAATAGCTTGTGTAAACCAGTTCTCAGGGTCGTTATAAATACTCGGCCCGCCTACAGCAGTGGTGTTGGCGTCGGTTAGGCTATCGGCAGGTCCACCGTCGCCCGTAGAAGTCGCAGTTACCCAGAAAGGATCACCGGCAGTGCCGGCGGTGATAGTCATCTCTGCAGTATCGTCAGTGCATGTAACGGCGTTCCACGGCGCGGCCCCTGCGGTATCGGCAGCTACAGCAGCAGCAGTCAGGCCCGTCACTACAGCAGCGACTGTTTCAGTTGCACCGCAGGGAAAGGATATTGTGTGTATATTCCCGCTGTGGTCCTCAAGTTTTACGTTGAACACGTCACCGGTTTCCGGGTTAGCCGGTGTCTCGGTATTTATCTGCTTAACAGCAGGCGCCCCGCTTACGAATCTTTTACTTGCCATATTTCCCCCTACAGATGCGGCGCCCAAGTAGAGCAAGTCCGCCGATTATCAGAATGAAAAGTGCGATAGGCTCAGGCATGTTCGTTAGAAACTAGTCTTTGATAGTGCAGTCTTGGCAGTCAGAGGGGTCGATGTCCCGACCGTTAACACTGCATACGTTGGGTTGGCCGCAACATGTTCTTACGAGAAACTTGCATACGTCAGGGCGTGGGATAGGTCTTTCCCCTTCAGGCGGCTCGTATCCCCAAGGTTTACCACGTGGGCAGTCGAAGTCGGTTTCGGGTATCTGCCAGCGCTGCCCTACCTCTACTCGCCAATCTCGCCCACCTTCCAAGTTGCGGCAAGTGCGGCAAGGGATATGCGATTTACATTCAAAGGTATCTGTGAACTCCATATCTAGCTTATTGTTAGAGTAACGTCACCAATAGTACTCCAAGCCCCTGTATCCGAATGGTTTGAGCCACTATAGTTCGGGCAAGTGCCAGAAAGGAAAACTACAGCTTGAGTCACGATACACGCCCTGCACGATTTACAACCTAGCCCCTGTAAACAATGTGTACCTGAGTCGAAGGCTGCGATATGGAAGGTAATGCAGAAGGGATATCCCCCGACACAATTAGCTTCAAGATAGGCAATGGACACCTTAGCAAAGAATTCCACATCTTCAGCTGGTGGATTTTGGCAATCCCCACCCACCGCACAAATCCCACCACCCTTCACAATAGAGTCGGGAAAGGTCTTCCAGTTGCATGGGTTAGGGGGTCCTCTTTCGGTAAGAACATACACACCATCTAAGGTCGGGCTCCCGTTCCACTCAATGCAACCGCAATCGCCTGTACCTAAAAACGTACTGTTGGATACTACTACGGTTATTACTGGTGGATCCGAGAGGTCCTCCTCCATACAATCGTTATCGCAGTACCAGGGCGTCTCTCCACAGCAGCAATTGTCGTGCATAGCTATCTTGTTATCTACGAACAGAATCTTATTGTCTTTGAACCGGATATTGCCCATTAGCAGTTCGTCCCGGTATGGAAAACAGACCAGCCTGATTCTGTACCGTTGTTGATAACGGTTATGGTCGCGGTCTTCTTCTCAAGTTCGTTATTGGCACCGTCAACCTGAACGGCGGTAACGACAGATTGGGTTTGGCCCTGTGACCACACAAGCTTGTTAGGCTCAGATGCAGACCCATCGAACATGAAGACATATTTGTTAGAGGTGTTCGGTATATCCGGCAGCGGCATCGAGTCTATGACGATTTCGGTAGTGCCGTCTGTCTTTCCCTGTATCCAGAATCTTATGGGCGTGGAACCCTCTACCCCGTAGGCTCTTTCTCCGAAGTCCCTTGCTGATATCTCGAAATATGAGCCTTCTGTATCAGCGACGTAAGCCGACCCGTCCCACTTGATGCGAGTTATTGTGTAGTTGCCGCTGCCGCCGTTAGAGACGATCTTGCAGGTGCCGAACTCATTCGCAGCCGACTCGCTTCCTTCGGCCTCGACATCCTCCTGCTGGCCGATTATCTCGTACCCGCCGCCAACCTGTTCGTTTATGGTGATCCCCTTACTGCCTACAAGAAAACCAAGGCCTTCAGGTTCAGGCCAGTCGGGGTCGTCTACGGGAGTTTCTTCAAAAGATGCAAACGGGTCTTCTTCAGTGAACTCTCCCAACTCAGGGGTAGGTTCTTCAGGGGCTTCCTCTAACTCAGGGGTCGGCTCTTCGGGCGCTTCCTCCAACTTAGGGGAAGGCATTTCAGGTAGTTCTTCCTTGCGGAAGCGTTTTGTCAGAAAATCGTACCAGGGCATCTATTGACTAATCCCATTTGTGGTGTATGATTTGAATCGAAAGGGGTATCTTATGGATTCCAAAAGCTTAATCATCGGACTACTGGTGGGCGTTGTTCTGTGCCTGGCGGTAATCGTGGTAAACGACACTACCAAGACAGCAAACGCACAGGTAATAAGCAGACCGAGGTATCAAATGTGTAGCCTGCGCGAAGGGCCAGCTTGGTACGCCTTTGTAATTGACCAACACACAGGCCAGGTCTACGGCTTAGGCACTGAAGCCAGGGCGGCAAAATGGGCCGCGTTCCAAAAGAAGGGTTCCGCTTACGGTCGCATGGCTTGGACCCCTTTAATTGGCGCGCCTAACTAAAGCCACCTAATCAGGTTGTCTATCAATGAAAAAGACGCCCCGACAAACTTCGGGCCGAACCGCCACTGATAAGGGCTGGTACTCGTCTCTTTGTAGGGTATCCAGATAACAGTGCCTTTGGTTTCGTCTGACACGTTCCCGTCTTCGTCATAAACAAATACTTTTTGCGACACCTTTTTCATCTTCAAGCTGTAGTACATCCAATCGTCGGGTGTTGGTACGTTGGGGCCTTTCCACGGTGTACCTAGTAGCCACGGTAGTAGTTGGAACTTCGACCTCGCCGAAGTCTCCTTGCACCAGCCGACAGCTTTTCCTTGCAGGTAGTAATCAACCCACTCCGCGCCGGCGGTGTAGGTATCGGGCCAAGATTTCACCTTCGCTAGTCGGAGCTTTCGGGGAGCGGCGTACTTACCGAACCTGCTGCTCATCCTGTTGGTATTGACCGCGTTCTCAAGCTCCTGCATCTGTGTAACGTAGACGCTAGGTCGCGTGGTAAAGGTCCTGATAATGAAAACCGCATCTACTTCGGG
>SDBT01020809.1_pt1 | contig 10253 bp, 11 predicted proteins | sample 2277101 | NCBI WGS metagenome assembly SDBT01 (sample SAMN10404973, study PRJNA504765) | marine sediment metagenome | isolation source: marine sediment core GS10_PC15, 103 cmbsf | place: Arctic Ocean: Southern Knipovich Ridge | collected 2010
AGCACTAAACACAGAAGACCATTAAAATTTGTCTATACTGAAATGTGCAATAACATTAAAGATGCGGTCCATAGGGAAAAATACTTAAAAACAGCTTGGGGTAAACGATACCTTAAACATAGAATAAAAAACGATAGCAATAATAAAAATGCATAATTTTCTATCTAACGGGGTGTAAGAACTCGTAAATTCACGAATACTTCATTCATTCATTAACGATTTCTAACATGGTGATATGGCTATTAGGTATTTCAGGGTCAGGAAAAACAACTCTTGGCAATAAATTAAAAGAGCATTTTGATAATCTGGGCAAAAAATCTTTTGTCATAGATGGTAATATTATCAGAGAATTTTTTGAGAGCGATTTGGGATTCTCAAAAGAAGACAGGGCAATGAATATTAAAAGAATAATCTTGGCATCTCATATTCTCAGTGAGAGCGGTATTATTGCCATAACGTGCTGTATTTCTCCGTTTGAGTTCCTGAGAGAATTTGCCAGAAAGAAAATCAAAGATTATAACGAAATTTATTTAAAAAGAAATTTGGAAACCTGTAAAAAGAATGACGTGATAAAAATGTATCAAAATAACGTTGGTAAAACAGAGATAGTAGGGATAGATTTGAAGTTTCAAGAGCCCAAGAATAGCGACTTGATTATAGATACAGATAAAGAGACCGTGGAGGAGTCATCTAAAAAAATAATTGACTATCTAGAGAATAAATATCCAAAACAATTTAAATGAAATTAACATACCAAATAAACAATGAAATATTGGAAGATTTGATAAATATAAGCACCGGGCTTTTTCATCCCCTTGAGGGATTTATGGATTTTCGTCAGTACCGTAATGTGGTAGACAATATGATGCTTGATGAAAATTCAGTCTGGACTTTGCCGATCACTTTTGACGTTGACCCCGACACTTTTGCCAAGGCAGTACCCGGAGAGAAACTCTTTCTTGCTAATAACAAGAAAGAGGTAGGTTTTATTGAAATAGTTGATTGCTACAAAGCGGATATTAAAAATGATGCCAAGAAAATATTTGGAACAAATGATATAAATCATCCGGGAGTAAAAAAGGAATTAGATAGATTTGAATACCGGATAGGCGGCAGAACAACAATAACCGACAAATCAATTTTGAAGAACTCTCTGGATCCTAAAAAAACCAAAGAAATTTTTGCCAAAAAAAAATGGAAAACAATAGTGGCTTTTCATACCAGAAACCCGGTACATAGGGCTCATGAGCATCTTCAAAGAGTGGGATTGGAATTTTGTGATGGGTTATTTATAGGTCCTTTTTTAGGTTGGAAAAAAGCTGGTGATTTTACCAACCAAGCCATTATGAAGTCTTATCGGACTTTAATTGATAAGTACTACCCTAAAGATAGAGTGTATTTACAGGGACTCAATCTTCCTATGAGATATGCTGGACCCAGAGAAGCAATATTTCATGCCATTATTAGAAGAAATTTGGGCTGTACTCACTTTATAATCGGTAGAGATCACGCTGGCGTTGGCTCTTATTACGGTAAATATGAGGCACAAGAATTAGCAGAAACTCTTAAGAAAAAAGGGAAGCTGGGCATAGAGCCCCTGCTTCTGAAAGAGCCGTATTTTTGTAAAAAATGCAGCCAGATAGTAACTGAAAAGAACTGCGGCCATAAAGAAAAAGATATAGTCAGAATAAGCGGAACTAAAGTAAGAGAAATAATAAACGGAGGGAAAAAGCCCGATGAAAGATTCCTTAGGCCGGAAGTTGCCGATGTCTTGCGGGCACTTAATAATAAATTTATAAAGTGAGCATCTAAAAACGATTTCTAACATGAGAAAAATAATAATAACAATAGGCCCTTCGCTTTTTGGTAATACTTCCTTGAAAGAGATAGATAGTCAAGATTACATCTACAGGATAAATGGCGCCCAGGGAAGCATAAGGGAGATAGAAAATTATATAAATAAAATAAGAAGCGAACTGCCTTCGGCAGAGATATTAATAGATTTACCGGGCAATAAGTTGAGGGCGATAAATTTAGATAGGCCTATTCAGCTTGAGATAGATAAAAAATTTAAATTGCTGGCTGATCAAATAAACTACAGAGATTTTTACAAATATTTGAAGGCAGGAGATATTGTTTTTGCTAAAGACAGCACCTTAAAATTTGTTATAGAGGATATAAATGAAAAGGGGATAATCTTTACTTCAAAGTCTGAAGGACGACTTTTGTCAAATAATGGGTTTCATGTAAGAGGAATTTATGAAAACATTCCATTTTTATTTCAAAAAGACAAGGAATTGGCAGAATTAGCAAATAAATACAAAGTGAGCTTCGTAGGATTATCATTTGTCAGAACTGCCGATGATATTAATTTAGCAAAAGAGATAATAGATGATGATATTACCGTAATCTCAAAAATAGAAACAAAATTAGCAGTAGATAACCTTGATGACATCCTCAAAAAGGTAGACCACGTGCTTATTGACAGAGGTGATTTATCAAGCGATATTGGATTGGAAAAAGTCCCGGCTTACCAAAAATCTATAATAGAAAAAGCTAATTCTTACGGCAAAAAAGTATTTTTAGCAACCCAATTCCTGAAAAATATGGAAGAGAAACCTGTGCCGACAATTGCCGAAGTCGTTGATATGTATAATACCTTTAAAACGGGAGTATACGGCATACAGCTGTCTGAAGAGACGGCAATCGGTAAGTATCCAAAAGAATGTTTAGAAGTTATAAAAAAAATAATAAAGGAAATAGATTTAGAAACAAAATGATAAAAGAAGTAATCAAGATAGCCAAGAGAGCCGGTTCAGCAATATTAAAAATTTATCAGAGTAATGATTTTCAGATAGCAACAAAAGAAGACAAAGAGAAATCTCCCTTAACAAGAGCCGACCTTGAATCAAACGCGATAATTATAAAAGATCTTAATGCTCTTTCTGATTACCCGATAGTTACCGAAGAATCCGACGTTGAATATAAGGTAAGAAAGAAATGGAAAAAATTCTGGCTGGTTGACCCCTTAGACGGTACGAGAGATTTTATAGCTAAAGGTGGGGGATTTACGGTGAATATAGCTCTTATAATTAATGATAAGCCTGTTTTGGGAGTAGTTTACGCTCCGGCTGTTAAATTGACCTATTGGGCAGAGAAGGGCAGGGGCGCTTTTAAGAACGGCAAGAAGATATTCAACAGTTCAAAAAGGAAAAATCTTATAGGGGCTGACAGTATCTTTCATTCTACCAAGGAAACTTTAGAATTTTTTAAAAGATACCATATAAAAACCATCAGAAAGTATGGTTCTGCCCTGAAACTTTGCCGGTTGGCTGAAGGGAAAATAGACGTCTACCCGAGATTTAATGGAACCAAAGAGTGGGATACGGCGGCCGGCCACATTATAGCAAATGAGGCAGGATGCAATCTTATAGACGTTAGTTCGGGACAGGAATTAACTTACAATAAAGAAAATATAAAAAATAATTATTTTGTAGCCTCACGAATGGATTTAAACTTTAATTTATAAATATGAAAGCAATAATTTTAGCCGGGGGCAGAGGAAAACGACTGGGTTCTTTCGGTAAAAAGATTCCCAAGCCCCTGATAAAAATTGGCGAGAAACCGGTCCTTGAGCATCAAATCGTGCTCTTGGAAAAATATGGCATCAAAGATATCTGGTTGCTTTTGGGGTATTTAGGTGATGAGATAAAAGAATATTTTGGGGATGGCAAGAAATGGGATGTTAATATCAATTATCACCAGGAAAATAAGCTTCTGGGAACGGCCGGCGCCATTAAAACATTGGAGAAAGAAATAAGAGAGGACTTTTTGGTTTTTTCCGGCGATGTTATGTTGGATTTTAATGTCCAAAGATTTATCAATTATCATCGGCAAAAAAAGGAAAAAATTGGCTCAATTATTGTCCATCCTAATGACCATCCTTTTGACAGCGATCTGGTTGAGGTTGATAATTCTGGGAAAATCACCTCTTTACTGATAAGACCTCACAATCCCGGAACGACTTTCCGCAATTTAAGTATTGCCTCAGTATTTATTTTTTCAGCCAAAATATTTAAATATATTACTTCCCAAAAAAAATCTGACATTGAAAAAGACGTTTTACCTTTAATCTTAAAAGCCAAACAAAAAATCTACGCTTACAATACACCCGAATACCTAAAAGACATCGGCACACCCGAACGCCTGAAAAAAGTTAACCAAGATTACCTTTCAGGAAAAATTAAGTGAATCAACTTAAAAAAACATGAAGTTTAGAAATTTTACTGACATTAAAGCGCTTTTGCTCAGCAATAGAACGGTTAGACAAACCATCTTTAAAAATACCTTTTGGATTTATTTAGGAAAGGGAGTAACCAGCCTGATAAGCTTTATTTTGGTAATTTATATTGCTCGAACTTTAGGAGCTGCCGAGTATGGAAAATTTACCTTTGCTTTAGCTTTTGTTTCTTTGTTTGGTGTTCTTTCTGATTTGGGTATTTCCCAAATTATTGTTCGAGAGTTTGCTGGAGGGAAAAAGAGATTAAAAGAATTTTACTCTATTCTCTCTTTAAAACTGCTTTTAAGTTCAGGAATGTTAATTTTGATTCTAATTGGTTCTTTCTTTATTACCTCTGACCCGGTTATTCAAAAAATCATTTTGATTGTAGCTCTTTACCTCTTGATTAATAGTGTTTTTATCGGCTTAAGCTATAGTTTTTTTCAAGCTCGTCAAAAGATGGAATATCAAGCCATGGGAGAGATTTTGGTGGCTCTGGCAACTATAATTTGTGTTTTTTTGATAATCTCTAATTTTCCCACAGCTAAAAGTTTAAGTTATGCTTATTTATTAGCTTCTTTGATTTCTTTAGTTTTTATTGCCATTTTTTTCCATTTTAAAGTTCTTCCTTTAAAGATTTCCTGGGATAAGTCAATTTGGAAAAAATTTTTATCAATGTCCTGGCCCTTGGCTTTTGTTAGTTTATTTGGCGCTCTCTATGGTTATATTGATTCAGTGATGCTGGGATTCTGGGGGCAGATTACTGAAACTGGCTGGTATAACGCAGCTTACAAAGTAACTCGGACCAGTTCTATGTTTACCGGTATGATTGCTGCATCTATTTTTCCTGCTTTAAGTGAATCTTTTAAAAGGTCAAAAGAAAAATTACAAAATATTTGGAATTTTCAAATGGAGTTAATGATTATTTTAGCTATTCCGATGGTCATAGGAGGAATAACCCTTGCTCCAAAAATCATTGATTTTATGTACGGCCCAGATTTTAATCCTTCTATTTTTGCCTTTCAAATTCTAATAATAATGGAAGGGATTGCTCTTCTTTATGCTGCTTTTTATTCTATATTAGTTGTTTCTCATCATCAGAGAAAAGTTTTCTTTGCTGTTTTTGGAGGGATAATCGGTAACATTATTTTCAACTTAATTTTAATTCCCAAGTACAGCTTATATGGAGCAGCTATGGCTACCGTAGTTACCCAATCTATAATTTTCCTTTTGTTATTTAAATTTACCTTAAAGTTCACCCAAGTTAGACCGCTCAATTTAGATTTCCTGTTTGTTTCTATCGGCGCCCTTATTTCCGGCTCGGCAATGTTTCTGGTAATTTCCCGACCCCAGATTTACCATCTCGGTATTTTCTTTTCTATTCCAATTGGATTAGCCGTTTATTCAATTTGTTTTCTTTCTTACCGAAAATTAACCGGTCAATCCTTGCTTATTATTAAAGAAAAATAAATCTATGAAAACCATTACTTTATGTCGCTGTTGCAAAAGTAACAAGATAAAATCATTTTTTGACTTGGGTAAACAGCCCCTGGCAAATTCTCTCCCCAAAACCTTAATTGAAAAAGAGAAAATTTATCCATTATCTCTAAGTTGGTGTTCAGATTGTAATTTAGTCCAGTTAAACCAGACAGTAAGCCCTGAAGAATTATTTTCTGAATACATCTGGGTAACCGCTACTTCTGAGACCGCCCGGGATTATGCTGAAACTTTCTTTCAAGAGCTCGTATCCCATATTCCCAAACCAAAAGAAGGGTATGTCTTGGAGGTTGCCAGTAACGATGGGACGTTTTTACTTCCTTTTATTCGTACGGGTTTCAAAGTATTGGGAATAGACCCGGCAAAAAATATAGCAGATATGGCTGAGGCAAACGGAATACCAACTAAATGCTCTTTTTTCGGGCGGAAGGCAGTCAAAGAATTATTAAAAGAACATGGCCCGGCAAAGATTATATTTGCCCGGAATGTTCTTCCCCATGTGAGTGACACCGGTGATTTTATGGAAGGCCTTCAGATGTGTCTCCGGGATGATGGAATATTGGCAATAGAGGTTCACTATGCCAAGAAAATTCTTGAAGAATTACAATATGATTCTATTTACCATGAGCATTTATGTTATTTCACTTTAAAAAGTATTGAAAGATTATTGAATGATTTTCACCTTTTTATTTATGACATAAAAGAGAGCCCGATAAGCGGCGGTTCAATTGTCCTGTATGCCAAAAAGCACAGAACCGAAGAGATGCCCGTTGTTCAGTGGTATAGAGAACGGGAAAAAGAGAATAAAACAAACGATTTTAATAATTGGGAAAATTTTGCCAATAAGGCATTCTCTCATCGTAAAAAGTTATTAGATATGCTCCGAGAGCTTTCCCGGCAAGGGAAGATTGCTGGTTATGGAGCATCAGCCAGAAGCTCAACTTTGTTAAATTTTTGTCAGATTGACGCGAGTCTTATCTCAATTATCGCTGACCAGAATCACTTGAAACAAAAACGTTTTACTGCCGGTTCCCATATCCCAATAGCTTCTCCGGAGGTTGTCATGGCTGAGAAACCTAAATTTATTTTATTGTTAGCTTGGAATTTCGCCGATGAGATAACCAAGACCTTGAAAGATAAATTCAATTATAAAGGCGAGATAATAATTCCCCTGCCAAATAAACCCGAGCTTAAAAAAATAATATGAAATTCCATAAAACAAAAATTAAAGGAGTTTATATTATTGAGCCCGACCCCAAGATAGACAAAAGAGGATATTTTGTCAGGCTTTTTTGCAAAAAAGAGTTTATTAATATAGGAATGAATTTTAATATTGTCCAAATCAACCGGTCTTTTACTAAGAAAAAAGGAACCATAAGGGGACTACATTATCAAAATCTTCCCCATCAAGAAGACAAAATTATCCAATGCTTTAAAGGTGAGATTTATGATGTAATTCTTGACTTGCGAAAAAATTCTGCTACTTTTGGAAAATGGATTTCCGAGAAATTGAGCGAAAAAAATAAGAAAATGATTCTAGTGCCCAAAGGTTGCGCTAACGGCCTTCAAACCTTAACAGATAACTGCGAAATAGAGTACTTTATGTCAGGGTATTATTCACCCAGATGCGGAGCCGGCGTTAGGTGGAACGACCCGTTTTTTAAGCTTAAATGGCCAATAAAAAAAGTATTTCTTTCTCAAAAGGATAAAAACTGGAAATATTATAATGATAGTTCCAGCCGAAAATTATGATTATTTCAAAAACACCATTGAGAATGAGTTTTGCCGGAGGAGGTTCTGATTTTAGGGGATATTATCAGAAAGGTTACGGTTCAGTAGTCAGCACCGCTATAGATAAATATATCTATGTTACCGTGAACAAGAAATTTGATGATTTTGTCCATGTAAGATATTCAAAGAGCGAGATGGTAGATAATATTGAGAATATTAAACATAATCTGATAAGAGAGGCCTTAAAACTAACTGGAGTTAATAAGGGAATAGATATTACTTATATGTCAGATATGCTGCCCACCAAGGAAGGAACCGGTCTGGGGGCATCAAGTAGTCTTCTGATAGGAGTTTTAAATGCTCTTTATGCTTACAAGGGCCAGCCGGTTCCGACTGAGAGATTAGCCAGGGAGGCCTGTAAAATTGAAATAGAAATACTCGGTGAGCCCATTGGTAAACAGGATCAATATATTGCAGCTTTCGGTAATTTTAATTTTATAAAATTTAATGCTGATGAAAGCGTCTCGGTTAAGCCAATTCCTTGCAAAAAAGAAATCAAAGGAGAATTAGACAGAAAGCTTCTTTTGTTCTATACCGGTATTGGTTCTCTCTCAGAAGATGTTTTACCTGAGCAAAAGAGAAAGATAGACGTTAATCTCAGTATCTTAGATAAAATGGTCAAGTTATCTGAAGAGCTCAGAGATGCCCTAACAAACAATGACCTTAAAGAATTTGGCGAGATACTTCATCAAGGATGGCTTTTAAAACAGAAGTTAGCCACTAAAATTACCAACTCAATAATAAATTCTTATTATGAAAAAGCAAGAAGGGCTGGAGCTGTCGGTGGTAAAATTTTAGGTTCGGGGGGTGGGGGATTTTTACTGCTTTATTGTCAGGAGGAAAATCAAAATAAAGTTAGGCAAGCCCTTTCTAATCTCAAAGAAACTTCTTTCCGGTTTGAGGTTGAAGGAAGTAAAATCGTCTATGTGGATTAACTAAAAAATAACCATGAAAGATATTAAAGAATTTTCTAAAAATTATTTTACAGAGCTCAAAAAAATAGTAGATAAATTTGATTTAGAAAAAATCCAGAAGATAACCGAGGTTATTTTTGATGCCCATAAAAATGACAAGCAGATTTTCATTCTGGGAAATGGAGGAAGCGCCTCTACTGCCTCCCATTTTGCTTGTGATTTAGGAAAGGGAACAGTTAAAAATGTTTATGATGACAGAGAAAAGAGATTTAGGGTAATTTCTTTAACCGATAATACAGCTACTCTTCTGGCTCTTGGCAATGATTTATCCTTTGAAGATATATTTTCTCAACAATTGAATAATCTTATAAATAAAGATGATGTGGTGATTGGAATTTCAGCCAGCGGCAATTCTCCTAACATCATTAAAGCAATTCAATATGCTAAAAAATGCGGAGCCCAAAACATTGGATTTTTAGGATTTAAAACCGGAGGTAAACTTGCCAAATTAGTGGATTATGAAATTATTGTCCAGGATGAGCATTATGGAAGGATAGAAGACGTTCATTTGATATTGGAACATTTAATAACAAGTTATTTAGCTGAAATAAAAAAGGAATAATATGAATATTTTAGTTACCGGCAATAATGGTTATATAGGGATAGTTTTAACCAAGCTTTTAATGGAGAAAGGTTATCAAGTAACCGGATTAGATACCAATTACTATAAAGATTGTGCTTTTGAAGGCTTTGATTTTAGAATCAATCAGATAAAAAAAGACATCCGAAAGGTGTCAAAAGATGATTTAAAAAATATTGATGCCATTATTCACCTGGCCGCTCTTTCCAATGACCCTTTAGGCGAGCTTGATCCTAAGCTCACTTATCAAATTAATTATCAAGCCACCCTAAATTTAGCCAAGCTGGCTAAAGAGTTGGCAATAAAAAGGTTTGTCTATGTTTCTTCTCAAAGCATGTACGGTATTTCAAAAGCAGAAGGAGAATTGGATGAAGATGATAGTTTGAAAAATCCTTTAACCGCTTACGCCAAAACCAAATGGCAGGCTGAGTGCGAGCTTAGGAAACTTAGTTCCGATGATTTTACGGTTGTTTGTTTTCGGCCATCAACTGTTTTTGGAGCAAGTCCCAACTTAAGATGTGATATTGTTTTTAACAATTTTGTTGCTTCTGCTTACATCACTGGCAAAATTGCCATAAAGAGCGATGGTACCCCTTGGCGTCCAGTGGTTCACGTAAGAGATGCTTGTCAGGCTTTTATTGCCGGATTAGAAGTTGCCAAGGAAATAGTTGCTAATCAATCGTTCAATGTTGGAATCAAAGATGGTAATTATACGGTAAAAGAATTGGCCGAAGCCGCCCAAAAAGCAGTCAAAGGAAGTTCTTTGATTTTTACCGGCGAGCATGGAAGCGACTCAAGAACTTACAAAGTGTCTTTTAAAAAGATATTTAAAGTTTTAGGCGACTATTATAAACCCGAATGGGATTTGATTAAAGGGGGAGCAGAACTCGTTGAATTTTTTGACAAAGTTAATTTCACCGAAGAAATGTTTAAAGGTAGAAATTGCAATCGTTTGAGACAATTAAAATATCTCCGAGAAAATCAAAAATTAGATGAAGATTTATATTGGAAATAACATGATTATTAAACAAGCGGTAATTTTAGTGGCTAACTTCTGTTTTAAAAGCCATCCTTGATGAAGTATCTCGCCAAATTCTTTAAGGTCATTGTTTGTTAGGGCATCTCTGAGCTC
>SDBT01020810.1_pt1 | contig 10253 bp, 8 predicted proteins | sample 2277101 | NCBI WGS metagenome assembly SDBT01 (sample SAMN10404973, study PRJNA504765) | marine sediment metagenome | isolation source: marine sediment core GS10_PC15, 103 cmbsf | place: Arctic Ocean: Southern Knipovich Ridge | collected 2010
GTATGCCCCATGACCGGACTTCCTGATTTCGGATGCATAACAATAAAATACATCCCGAATATAAAGATTATTGAATTGAAGTCATTGAAATATTACCTGTTACAATATCGAAACGTGGGTACATTTTATGAGCATTTAGCCAACCAAATCCTGGATGATCTTGTTGCCGTGCTTGATCCAAAGTGGATGGAGGTTACGGGAAGTTTTACGGCAAGGGGTGGAATTACAACCAAAGTGAATGCGTGCACCTTAGAATAAAGGATATCGATTTTGAACGCAACGCGGTAACGGTGCATACTTTGCGACATTTCGCCACACATTTATTAATCCCAGCTTTGCTATACGGGTAAGTAAGTGAATTAAACTATTATATTATAGTTTTGTTCTCGCCCGCTCTCTATGGTCGCTTGAGTTCATCCCAGTACGATCTTCCGGACCTACGGGACAGGCAAAGATCACAGAGAGATAAATAATTTGTCTGATTTTTTGAGGGGAAAAATCAGACAAAATTCTCAGCCACTTCCGTGGCAAATAGAATCCGATGCCGTAGACAGTTGAATAGCAACAGAATAGATTGTATCATGTCAACATCTCCAGCGAAAGCTGGATGTCAGTTTGAGCTGAATCGCCCCTTCAGCGATTCAGCTCAAAGACTCAGTGCCTCTGCGAACTCTGTGAGAGATAAACAAGACCCTTTTAGAGTCACCCCTTCAAAGTGTGGTAGTTGACTAGAAAAAGGATATGATATTAGAACGATACAGGATCTTCTGGGCCATTAAGACCTCAGAACAACAATGATCTACACACAAAATATTGACTTTCTTATCGTTTTTTAATACTTTTTATAAAACTGTCTCAAACACTGATAATCAAAAAAAACCTGTACCCGTATAATATATAATGTTGGGCGGCTGCACAACAAATGGGAGATTATGTTGAGTATGAAATATGAACAAATAGTCTAGGTGCATGGCTGAAAAATCGAAAGTAGATTGAAACCTAATGATAGCATTACTGTAGAAAGGGTTAAATATGTCAAAAACAATTTTTATGATCCATGGTATGTGGGGTGGTGGGTGGCATTGGGAAAAATTCCAAGGCTATTTTGAGGATAAGGGATACCACTGTATAGTGCCATATCTCAGGCATCATGATCTTAAACCCAACGACCCCCCGCCTCCCGGCCTAGGCAAAACAAGCCTGTTGGACTATGCTGAAGACCTTGAACTTGAAATTACAAAACTTGATGAAAAACCGATTATAATGGGGCACTCAATGGGCGGTTTGCTTGCACAGATTCTGGCAAGCAGAGATCTTGCGAAGGCTGCGGTACTTATTACACCGGCCGCACCAGCGGGTATTGTAGCATTAACATGGTCTGTACTTAAAAGCTTCCAGGAGGTTTTATTTAGATGGGGCTTCTGGAAAAAGCCTCACAAAATTTCATACGAAAAGGCTGTTTATGCAACGATGGAACAACTGCCGGTAGAAGAACGAAGATACATTTATGATCGAATTGTCTGGGAATCAGGAAGGGTTGCAACTGAAATTGGTTTCTGGTTTGTTGGAGTTAAAGGTGCTCAGGTGGATTCATCAAAATTGACCTGCCCCTTATTGATCATTTCAGGCTCTGAGGATAATGTTACTCCTGCAAAAGTGGTTAAAAAAGTAGCAGAGAAGTACAAACCCTTGTATACATACATGGAATTTGGAGGACATGCCCATTGGATAATTAGGGAGCCCGGGTGGGAAAAAGTTGCTGCGTATGTTTATACATGGTTAGAGGAAAATGTATATTAAACCAGAAGGAGTAGACATACATATTTGACAAAAAAATGGCTCGCTTAAAGCTCGGGCGTGCACCATACCATTATGTTAATAAAATATTTTTGCCCAACAATGCAATGAACTCAGACGCCTAAATACAGTGCGGTTTTTAAGTTTTTTCACACCAACTCAACCTTTAGAAATGCAAAGTTTTCAGCAGCAACCCGGCGCTGGTTATTGCTGCCGTTCGATCACAAAATTAAAGATACAGTATAGGATGCTCAAAAATGACTTTAGATGAAATAAAAAAAATAGTTATACCCGCCTGTAAAACATTTAACGTAGAACGACTGAGTATTTTTGGTTCATATGTTAGGGGAGACACGAGTAGATCAAGCGATATTGATTTCATCGTTGAGTTTATTGATCCTAACCATAAGCCATCAAAGCGATTCTTTGGTCTACTCCATCTTTTTGAAGACAAATTTCGTTGCGAAATCGATATGGTAACGCCCGATGGGATTAAAAATCCTTATTTTCGAGACAGAGTAATGAGAGAAAGGGTTGATTTATATGAAGGATGAAATTCTGAAGTATCTTTACGATGTCAAAGATGCCGCTTTAGCAATAAAGAGGTTTGTCGAGGGGAAAACCTTTGATGATTATAAGGAAAACGCTTTGCTTCAAAGCGGAGTTGAAAGAAAATTTGAGATTGTTGGTGAGCAAAACAGAAAAATAGCAGTTCAGATTCCCATTGAGACTTTTGAGAGGATAGAAGAAATCTCAGAAAACTATGCTTTGGTCCAATTGATGAAAGAGAATGAAGGTGAAGAAATTCTCGGCGTGAATGAGGCAAAAGCATATTATGATCAATTGGAAAAAGCGCAATGAAGATAGATTATCGAAAAGGCTTCTTGAAAGAGCTTTCAAAGATTCCTTCAGGGGCAAGATCAAGAATGAAGGATTTCGTATTTGAGGAACTCCCCAAAGCGAATTAAATATTTGAAATTGGGATCGTAGAACAAATGAAAGGATATCGCTCATATTACAAGGTTCGTTTTGGTTCATATAGAATTGGCCTCAAAATAGAAAATGACACGGTGATTTTGGAAAGAGCATTGCACAGAAAAGATATCTATCGCTATTTCCCATAACCTGTCACCTATATTGAAAAGTACCGATTTTTTTCCGTAAAATTACAAAAATATTGTGAATACACTGAATTTTCTGATTTTTTGAAATACGGAATTTTTTCAGCATACTAACTAGTTCGGCATCGTCTATAGAGATTAAAAATGAAAATCCCAAAAAATATAAAATGGCAACCAACAGGAAAAACGCTTGGTGAAGGTGGCCAAGCACAAGTGCACTTAGTCAGAGATAGCAGTGAACATGATTCTTCTTTATATGCTTTAAAAGTGCTACGAAAAAATGGACCCGTGCAAGCATATGAAAGATTCTATCGGGAGATCAGTGTCGTAAAAAAACTTGACCATCCGAATATTATAAAGATCATCGACCATTCGATTCCCGAAGCAGACTTTCATTATTACGTAATGGAATTTATAGAAGGCGCTATAACATTAGATAAGCTACTTTTTTCTGGAAACAATCCTTTTTATAATGACCCATATAGAGCATTGCAATTATTTGAACAAATTTGCCTTGCCAATTTTGAATGCGAGACCTGCCAACCTTCTGTTGTTCATAGAGATCTTTGCCCATCGAACATTCTAATTTTACCGAATAAGTCGATAAAAATTATTGATTTTGGGATATGCCAAATAGAAGATGATACTCCTATCACATTGAGCGATGAAGGCGTTGGCACTATCAATTACATGGCTCCTGAATGTGAATCAGGCTCAAATGAAAGCATTAAAATAGGTGCAGATTTATATTCTGCGGGCAAGATTTTGTGGTCAGCAATTACTGGCAACAGAGCTTTTGCACGAGAGAAGCCGGTTTTTACAAGTAAATCTATGTCGGATATTTTTCCTGAAAATCCCTCAGCTTGGCACCTGTTCCATATTTTCAAAAAAACAACAAGGAATGATTGGCGTGAAAGGTGGGGCTCTGCTGAATACGCTATTTCAGCATCTAAATTTGTAAGGACTTTAATAAGCAATGGTTATCCACCTATTGAAATCATAACTCAAAGATGCCCAGTCTGTGGTGTCGGAGAACTGGATAGCTTCCAGGGCAGTCACATGGTTTTTGGAAATCCAAACCCACAGGGAATCGGAGCTGTACAGTGCTCCTACTGTGGTATTTGTTTAGCCATTAATTTTACCCTTAAAAACCAAAATATAAAATCAAGACAAACGTTGGAATAAAATGCCAAACAAGGCGTTCAACTCAAGGCGTTCAACTCAGACGGCGGTTTCAGTGCGGTTTTCGAAGGCTATTGCTTTTAAGAACTTTTTGAGCTTTCTGAGAGTCACTGTCATTTAAACCGCCGCTGGTTAACTCTGCGTTGGACGACAAGATTACCGCATGAATGATAAGTCGGAATTCTAAGAGGAATGAACTCTACCATCATGAAATATGAACCCAAAAACAAGACAGACAATCACTGGCTTGTCCGTGAGGAACAACGTACTTACGAACTCAGGACGGATGGTAAGCTGGCACGCAAGCGCAAGCGGTTCAGCCTAATCGATGCTTTTGCCGGAGCTGGAGGCATGACGCTGGGCTTTTCCAAACGTTTCGGTCATGCATTTGATTCGGTATGGGCGAATGATTTCAACAACTACTGCGTTGAAACATACAACACCAACTTCGGCGAGCATTGTCTGTCAGGCGATATCGTGGACATCTTAAATGATCCTTTGGCCAAGATACCGGAAGCCGATGTGGTAATCGGCGGACCGCCTTGTCAGGGGTTTAGTCTACTGAATAAAAACCGCCAAGGCGATCCTCGCAAACAGCTCTGGCGACCCTACTTTGAAATTGTCGAACGGTCCGGGGCGAAGGTCTTTGTCATGGAAAACGTCCCACAGCTGTTAGGATCATTCGAACATGGCGAGATCATCGGCACAGCGGAAGAGATGGGGTTCAAAATGTGGGGAGACGTGTTGTGTGCGGCCGACTTCGGCGTACCTCAAACACGCCGCCGGGCTTTCATTATTGGTTGCAAGCTATTCGACCCAGCGCCTGTGTTTCCGCCGCGCAAAACCCACTTCAATCCAAATATCAACGGTAAACAACTCAAAATCCCTTTCAACCAAAATGAGTTTTTGCAGGAACCACAAGAATGGAAAAACGTCAGAGATGCTATAGATGATTTACCCCCGCCTGAAGGGACTGAAATTAGAAATGTTTCTCCACCGCTTGATTTACATTTTGGACGTAACCCAACTGAGCTTAGTCGGAAGCGATATAGAGCCATCCCTAATGAGGGAATGAATCGTTTTGATTTACAGCGAATTGTTCCGGAATTAACACCAAAATGTTGGATTCGAAAGAAGTCCGGTGGAACGGATTTATTCGGAAGGCTTTGGTGGGATCGTCCTGCGTTCACAATTCGGACAGAGTTCTACAAACCGGAGAAAGGCCGTTATCTGCATCCGAAGCAACATCGACCTATTACGCACCGCGAAGCGGCACGTTTGCAGTCATTTCCGGATGACTTCATTTTCAAAGGCACCAAGATCGAGATTGCAAAACAGATCGGCAACGCTGTTCCACCCCTTCTCGCGGCGCGAGTGGCCGATGTGGTGTATATGCTTTTGACGATTAAAGACCATTAATATGACCGATGTATTCTCGCAGGAAAAACGAAGCTGGATCATGAGTCACGTCAAGGGGCGCGACACCAAACCTGAAATTCTGGTCAGATCATTTATTTTCCGCATGGGATTCCGGTTTCGTTTACATCGGCGTGACTTGCCTGGGACACCGGACATCGTTTTACCGCGTTACGGCAAGGTGATATTCGTGCATGGTTGTTTTTGGCACGGGCATAAGCGTTGTCCCCGATCAAAACGGCCGACAACTAACGAAAATTTTTGGAATAAGAAACTTGATGGAAATATAAAAAGGGATAAAAGGTATCGTCGAGAATTGCGGCATATGGGGTGGAAGGTGTTGATTATTTGGGAATGTGAGACAAAGAATCCTGAAAAACTGTTAAGAAAGTTGGAGAGGTTCTTACATGACGATTGAGAGAAAGGAACGAAAACAAGTTGACCCTGAAGTATTTCGACGAAGGGTCGAAGAATTGATTCGCAATTTCGAATCTGAACTCCAAACGGAAAACCTTCGTCCAAAGGTTCTTGCTCTGGTCCCAATTTTTCATAGTTTACGTGATCTGGGAAAGGCGCTGATTCCTTCAGAGTATTCATCGGCTGCCAGAGATCGTATTCTATACTACTTTCGCAAATATCCCGGGATTGTTATAGCCGGGGATGAGTTACTTGTCGTTTCCGGAATTCAGGAGTATGCACGGCGAGTGCGTGAATTGCGCGTCCAGTCCGGCTGGGCTGTCGCTAGCGGTGTTACGATTAAAGAGATGAGCGAAGATCAAGACGCAGATATCCCGAATGAACTGATGGCCATGAAGCCGAGCGATTACGTGTTGCTTAATGAGTTGCAGGATCGTGATGCGGCGCACCGTTGGAATGTCGCCAACACAATACGAAAGGAACGTGGTTCGGTCCGTGACAAGATTCTAAAGTATATGCGGGCAAACGTCGGCAAAGGAATTACGAATGAAGAGTTGCGCTATGTCGCAGGAGATAAGACGGAATGGGCAAGGCGGGTTCGCGAGTTACGAACTGAGTATGGTTGGCCGGTTGTCACAAGGTCGACTGGGCGGCCCGACCTAAGCGTCGGAGTGTATGTGCTTCAAGCTGATCGACAGAGCCCCGATCATGATCGGCACATCGCGGACGATATACGGCGCGAAGTCCTCCGCCGTGACGGGTATATGTGTCAAGATTGTAATTGGTCCCATGAAGAATGGAATCCATCAGACCCCAGACACTTAGAAATACACCATATCAAACATCATGCAAAAGGCGGTGCGAATGTAAAAGAAAACCTGAAAACTCTTTGTACCGTTTGTCATGATAAGATTCATCGCAACGAGAAATAGGATCGTCCAACAAATAAATCCTCGTGCCCAGCGAAGTCCGAATCGTTGGGATTCTACCGACAGGTAGATGAAATTCGATAGTGTTACCCAGTGGGTGATCGCATATAGCGAAAGTCCCACCTGACTAAAGCCTAGCCCGCATGTCAGTAGAGAAACTCACGTGCAAAACCGGTAACGGAGGTACGAAGCTGAGTGAAACAAGGGCACAGGCTCTGTATTGAGCCCCGAAAAATGTATAGTTGTGGTCATTGTGATAATTCTGCAAAGCAGGAGAAAGCCGACGCTTTGGAGTGTGTGGAAGGCAGCAGTCCTGGATGCGCTATGGCAAGTATTCAGGACACCACCGGGGTCTGCGACCAGGGCATGTACTCAAAGGGGTAACTCGGGAACTGGGGAGATCCAAATGTTTCCCTGTGTGAAGAATGGTAATAGGAGATCCAGCATAAGCAAAATCCCGGCATTGATAAGGAAAGTCCCGCCTGTCAATGAGTTCACCATGTGAAGACACAAACAGTAAAGACGGGCAACACAGGGTATCAGGGGAGGATAGCGAACAGCGAACAAACCTGAGAGGGGCATCTGGAAGTCTTAGCGGATCATACGATGGTCAGGCATAGCCGTCTGGCCGGGAAGGTGGGGAAGTGATGCTCAAGCGACCCACTGAAGGAAAGGTGAAGCCGGGTATGACGTTTTGCTGGGAGGAATTACAGGAGGCACTCAGAAGCCACAAACTGTATCACCAAATTCCAGTAAAGTGCGTAAGGTGGCGAAAGCCATTCGTGGGGAGCAAAGTTATGCGCCATACGGGGTGTCGCCTGTATGGTTTCTAAACCGGTAAAAAGGTTTAGAACCGAAGAACCGTATGAGGGAAATCTTCACGTACGGGACTGTGGGGAGGGCGCCGGCTAACCGGTGCCTTTACCCGGAAGTTGACGGGTGTTCCGCTGGCGCTTCACACCCGCAACTGATCTCATTAGCCAAACATAAATTTGAGCAGATAAATGAATATTCCATTTCCACTTATCTCCGATATTGCCCAAGGAAGATGTTTGCCATTTATCGGAGCTGGTTTCTCCAAAAATGCTGTTCTTCCACCTGGGCATTCTATGCCTGATTGGGCTGAATTGACGGATATTCTTGCTAAAGACGCCGGGACTGAACCAAGTGCTTCACCCCAAGCGGTTGCTGAGAGATATGAACAGAAGTTTGGGCGTGTCCAATTGATAGAGGCAATAAGGGATGCTTTACAATCAGACAGGGCTAGACCAGGCAAAGCACATCGCGCTTTCGTTAAATTACCCTTCGATACAATCTACACAACCAATTTCGATTTGTTACTTGAAGCTGCCTATTCTGAAGATACACGTCCTTTCAGATCACTTGTTGGCGAATTACAGCTACCATTTCACGCAGGGCAAATGGCATCAAGTATTATTAAAATGCATGGAGACTTGCGACATGAAGAACACATCGTAGTTACACAAAACGATTATGATGGATTTATGGACCGTTATCCAGTGGTCGCCACGCATTTGTCAGCCATGCTTATTACTCGAACCCCTTTCTTTATCGGCTATCGCCTATCTGATCCTGATTTTGACAATATAAGAAAGGTCGTTAGGTCACGTTTAGGTGCCTTTGAACGAATGGCTTATGTAGTTCAGTTTAACGTTGAACCTCTAAGAATTGAAGAGGCTTTTAGTGACAAAATACACATCATTAACCTAGATAGCGATCCTGGATCTGATAGAGACGAGATACTTGAATCGCTCTTTAAAAATGTTCAAGAACAATTAGATACTAAAGCTGGAATAAATCTTCGTAGTTCTCGACCGGATCTGTTTGAAGATATTGAAACAGAGGTCGTTCAAAAGGCTGTTCAATTTCCCGAGCGCTCATCTGTTATAGAAACGACATCAAGACTTTGTTTCGTTATGATGCCATTTGATAAAAAATTCGACGAAGTTTATAGGAACTTTATCGAACCTGTTGTTAAAGAAAATGGCCTATCTGTTTTACGAGCCGATGAAATGGCTGGGCCAGGTTTTATAATGGAGCAAATTCGCTCTGCAATTCAACAATCAAGACTATGCATTGCAGATCTAACAGGAAACAATCCAAATGTATTATATGAAATAGGATATGCCCAAGCTGTTGAAAAGCCTTTGATCCTTGTAGCTCAAGAGGCGTCAAAACTGCCCTTTGATGTTGCTGAGCAGAGAGTGATTCTTTATGGAACTGATTTTGAAAAGGGCCAACATCTCCTGCGTAAATCTATCTCTGTTGTTCTCTCAAAAGATCGATTAGATGCGGCCACACGGCTCTATGAAATCGGCCAACACAGGGGCTCCATAGCTGCAGCAGCTGTTGTCCTTGAACATAAATTAAGAAATATGCTTGGTAAGTATCCTCCTGAAAAATTTTCCAGAATGTCTCTCGGGCAAATGCTAAATACTGCCAAAAAGCGTAGAAGAATCAAAGGTCTTTTAGGGAAGAATCTCTCTGAAGTTGTCAGATTGCGAAACAGAGCTGTGCACGAAGTTGAGGAGCCCTCTCAAGAAGATGCTCAAATAGTTTTAAATTCTGTTAGTGAGTTTTTCAATTTGTTCCCAGATAAGGAATGAAATCGGTTCATACGTTACATTTTTAATAAGGATAACAATAGGGTGATCGTGCCAAGGGGTGTTCGGTTCGAATGGAATAATGTCTGAGCCGAATCTGATCGCGAACCTGATCCAGCAAACGTTTGGGAGGTTTGTTCATATTTTTTATTGACTTTATTTAAATTTTTTTGCTAATTTAATAAGTAAGCTAACCAGAAAGTTCAATTACCTCTACCTGATGTAGTAAATAAGTGCATTTCTCGTACCAGTTTTTCAACCCATTGATATTGTAGAGCTTAGTAAGAATCTCTTCTGAAATCGAATCTATCCATGCACATTTTAATGTGCGTTGAAGCACAAAATGTTGTGCATTTTAGGTAAAAGCCAAAGTGCGGTTTTTTGTTAAAACAAACAGAGACAGAGAATCAATCTGGGGTTTTAAGATTGGATTGATTTAATTTTAGTAGAAGAAGGGCAAAAAATTTCCGTAAAATCCTAACAATATTTTTCTACAATATTCAATATATATTGAAAAGTACCGATTTTTTTCCGTAAAATTACAAAAATATTGTGAATACACTGAATTTTTCGATTTTTTGATATACAGAAATTTTTCAGCATACTAACTAGTTAGGCCCAAGAGATGAACTATGTACAACCTATTTGTTACGGCTGACTGCGACGCGTGGGATGGTAAACCAGCGAAGTACGATCTGTCTCGCTGCCTGCGCGAGTATACAGATGACAAGCTGAAAGAACAGCACGCTCAGCTGTCGGAACAGAGC
>SDBT01020811.1_pt1 | contig 10253 bp, 13 predicted proteins | sample 2277101 | NCBI WGS metagenome assembly SDBT01 (sample SAMN10404973, study PRJNA504765) | marine sediment metagenome | isolation source: marine sediment core GS10_PC15, 103 cmbsf | place: Arctic Ocean: Southern Knipovich Ridge | collected 2010
GGCCTTGGCCTCATACCCTCGTGCCGCGGCTGTGGTATCAGCAAGGTCGAATCGCCTACACCGCTGATGGAGTGCGGCAGGTGCAACTCCGTCAAGTACTGCTCGAGTGCGTGTCAAACCGCGGACTGGAATCGTCATCGATCGGAATGCAAAAACGCGGAAAAGGAGTGAGTTCACAGGGCTGTGGTTGTTAACAGAAGATATGAAAATAAAAGACCCGTGTATTTTTTTTTTCAACTGAGTGTAATATACGAGTGGTTCGCCCGGGCCACCAGACAAAACCGTTTTCACCATGACGTCGGTGCTGACTTCGGCCGCGTGTTGGCACGGCAAGACGGAAGCCGATGCACAGCGTATGCTCAAGTCGGGCGCATTGCGCGGACGTGTCAACGAGGGGACGCCCGACGAGCGTGTCGTGACCATCGAGCTCCGTGATGCAGCCGGTGGTTTCGTCGAACGGAAGCAAAGTGGCGCCAAGTCTCGTTCCGCCGATGAGTCAGCAAAGTCGTCCTCTAGAATTGGTTTGATCTTCTGGTGGTGGTGGTGGTCGCCCTACTGGTATTGGTGGTGGTGGGCACCCTATGGTGCCCGTGTGCGTGTGTATGGTCCCAATGACTCCACGGATCTTCTTGATCGCCAAGTTCGTATCGGGCTACGCGAGGTTGAATCCACTGACGTGGGGTGTGGCATACCCGGTGACAAAGAGGAGAAGAAGGACAAGGACCGCTTCGAACTGGCCCTGATCGAGATCACGGGTGAGAACGGCGAGCCGCCAATGCGTGTAACTTCTGTAGTCCTGGAAGAACGCGAGGACGAGCCAGCACCTCGCGTTGGCATTACGGTCCCGCGTCTCCGGCCTAAGCGCAAGAAGGCGTCCCTGGATACGGTGTGGACGCACCTCAACCTCGAAAACGTCGGCGAAGCAACGTTGTTGGTGACAACGGAAAAAGAAGACCCAACCAAGCATCCGTGGTCTGGTCTGGGCGAGGCGCGTTTCAAGTATGCACTGTCGTCCAGCCACCTTCCAGAGGGAAGGTCGGGTCCATCGGTGTCACACCACACGCAAGGAGTGCACCTCATGCTCACGGAACGCACGCGCTATGATTTCGACGGGGCGCAGATCTCCAGTGACCACCCGTTCTACATCACAACGAGTCCCTCCGGTGGCAAGGGCGACAAGAAGCGCGAGGGCGCGCAGAAAATGGAAGACACGGGTCCGGTGTTCACCTCGTTGACAAAGAAATCAAAGAAGATGATGACGTGGATCCCGGAGGTTCCACAGGGTCAGAAATTCCCGAAGGTCGGATACTACTACCAGTGTTCGAATCATCGATTCATGGGCGGGCCCATCACGGTCAGTGCGCTCGGACGCACGACGATGCTTGCCGATCACTACACCGACGCATTGGTGCAGTACGACAGCGACACGAAGAAGGTCGTGGTCGCGTACAGCAAAGGAGAGGAGCTGGAGTATGGATCCCTGCGCGACGCGCTCGCACATTTGGAGATGGATATCTGTGGGAGGCCGGCGTTCTATCTGCACTCCAAGATCTCGTCACGAGACATGGCCATATCGCCTCTAGTGCGTAGCGGCGCGGCGGTTGAGGAAGACGACAAGTTCGTGCCTGCCGTACTCACGCACACCGCGGACGGGTCTCTGTACTGCAACCACGTGCATTCGCTGGCCAGTCTCACGCAGTGGCTGACGACGGACATGCCAGAAGGATCGGGTAAACTCTGTCCCATGTGTGTAAAGTAAGTGTATGTACTACATATACGGCGTACGCATCGCCGCAGACCTTGCCACAGCGAAGGGACGCCAGTCGAACATCACGGTGAACCGATCATCTCCTTGCTGTAGGGGATGTTGGCTATAGAAGCGAATGCCATCCATCTCCTTTTGGGCCAACAAGACGTCGATGAATGCGTTCACGAAGAGGGAGATGTTGAGGGTGACATTGGGAGACCGGAAGTCCATCGATGACACTCCATGTTGGGGAGGCGGGCGATAATTGTGGAGACCGTCGAACGGCTCCGCCGGTGCGGCTCGGGCGCCATAGGACGCGCGCCGCGCGTCGTCCTCCTCCTTCGCCTTACTTCGGCGGGCGTCGGCGTAAGTGAAGCTGTTGTACTTGGCACACGCTTCAAGTTCCTTCACCACGCGAGGCAACTCCTTCTCGACATGGACCTTCACCGCCTCCATGATCTCGGTCCCGTAAAGCTTCTCGCACGACGCCTCCCACAAGCTCGCGGCCGCGGCCATTTTTCCCTCCTTGTGTTTTCTTTTTTTGTGTGGGAAGGAGGTCTTTGCCTGCACCAAAAAGAAAGATTTTTTTTGTATCTTCGGTCTGAAGATACTAGTTTCAACTACCTTTAGTCAAACACACACGCAGAAAAAAATGCCTCCAGGTGTGTGGCGTGAACCCCCCCACATAAACACCTAGGGAGACATGCGAGCCCTCGATATCGCATCAGTCTGTGCCACCGAAACAGGGCGCCAATCGAACGTCACGGTGACCACATAATCTAGTGATATAGAACCACGATCCCCGAGGACACGAATCCCCTTCATCTCAGCTTGGGCCGACAAAACGTCAATGAATGCGGGCACGTAGTGGGGCTCGTTGCGCACGTTTGGTGGAATCTTGAAGCGCACGCTCGCCATTCCATGATCTGCACACTGTAAGGCCGACGCGGCAGCGTCGTCATACACCTCCACTCCGTTCGAATCGCGACGCCCTTGCATCCCGCGCCATACGCTCAAAAGGGCGTCGCGACGAGTGAGGCAGTTATGCTCGGCGCAGGTTTCAAGTTCTTTGATCACGCGAGGGAGAGCCTTCACGACGTGGACGTTCGCCACGTTCATGACTTGGTCCCCGTAGCGCTTCTTGCACGACGCCTTCCACAAGCGCGCGGCCGTGGCCATTTTTTTTCCCCTCTTGTCTTCTTTTTGTGGGGGAAGGGGGGTCTTTGTCTGCACCAAGTGAAAAATAAAAGAAAGAATTTTATGTATCTTCGGTCCGTCCTGTTTGGAAATCTGGTTTACGTAACAAGCGTCATTTGGGTCGGAGTACTGTAGGGCGATGTCAAGGGGCACTTGTCGCAGTAGAGGAAATGTTCGCCCGCTTCGTGCTCGTCAGGGTGGTCGGTGGCAGAACGGCACCCCACTTTATGCTGATTGCAGCCAGGACAGAAAATCGCACCACAGTTGACACATTGATCAAGGTCGTCCCAGATCTCTGTGAAGTTGGCCGACCACCAATTCACTGTGGTCTTGTAGCACCCCTTGCAACGCACCACCTGGTGGTTACAGTAGGCGCAGTGATAGAATTGATGAGGATAAGGATGATCCTTCACGTCTGAAACATCAAGCTTCACGGCTGGTCCTTCGCATTGCCAACAAGAGGGAGGCTTCATCTTGCACAAGTTGCAGGTCCCATCAGAAGAACAGTTTCCCCCGTGCGCGTCGACGCAGTCGCAGCAGTGTTCTCCATACTCGATGATATCAGCTTCATCAAGCCAAGCCCGGCAAAGAACACATTCGCGCGAGTCCGACATCTCGATCTTTGGCGAATGGCTTGGCCTTTAGGGATTAAACTGACACCTGCGTCTCGTGGGTCTTTGAAAATGGTTCCGCACCCCCAAAAAAAAAAACAAACAAACAAAAAAAAAAATTGTATCTTCAGTCCGAGGATACACAACCTAACTTCGGATCTCGATGTCCGCGGCCGCTGAGAGCCGAGTGCACAAACGCGTGGAGATCCTCGACGGGCGTACTGCCGACGTCGCGCGTGCCAAGGAGAACCTCGACAAAGCCCGCGCATCCCGTACGAAAGCGGCAGATGCCCTGAAAGCGGCGCGTGCCAGCTTGGCGACGATCAAGAAGAAGAAGGCCGCGGCCAAACCCCCTACCGCCAAGCGCATCACGGAACAACCCAAGAAAGGGAGTGCGGCCTCGCGACCTCTGGTCTGCACAGTGTGTCGCAAACCCGCCGTGGAGGTTCCGATTGAGATGTTGGCGTGTGGCTGCCCATTTCACCTGCGGTGCATCAAGAGGTGGGTGAAGGCGGACAAGCAGGGTTGTCCGACGTGCCTGGCTCCGGACTTGTTCATGAAGTTTCGTGGGTAGTCTGAACAAAGCTCTTTTATTTTCTTTTCACGTCGCTGCAAGTTGGTCCAGCGCGCTTTGCGGCGGCGGTAGTTGTGCCTTCTTGTACAAACACACCATCCTGCCCTCGGGCAGGTTCCAGCAGACCAGCACGTCGTTTTGGCAGTCGTACGTTGCAAGAGCAGCAAGCGCATGTTGCCAGGTCTCGTCGTCCAACGTACCGATTGTGTTATGGTAGTTGTGAACGTGATCTTCGCGAATCACCCGGGCGGTGATCTTGCGCGTCCCGTTCTCTGTAGTCCCGTCGGAAATGTACACCATGTAGCGCACCGCGGCAATCCCGTATGTGTGGGTGGCATACGCCACGGCGGCGCGCACGGCTAACATCAGAGGGTTCGCCTGCCCCTGCGATTCGGCCACCATTGTTTGTTTGTGGCAGGTCTTCTTTAATTTACCTTGCTTTTAGGTACAGAAGATACACTCCCCCCCTCACAACTCAAAAAAAAAAAAAACTCTCTCGCCCGGTCAGAATATGCCGAAGCGCGTGTGGGTGAACCCCCTGTACAAGCAATTTCGCGGTCGGTGGTGTATCGCGCGCACCTGGCGCGGGAATCGTGCGCTGTTTAAGATTGTATCGATGGGTATGAGAAGGGGCAGGTCCTGCCTTAGTGACGTCTCTCACGAAGTGTTTCTTGCCCGACTTTCTGTCGGAAAGAGCGTGGGCAAATTCGAGTACGGCCATCACCTCATCATGGGTGGCCTCTTGCTTCCGGGTTTGCCTTCTGTCATCTTCCAAGCCACAGAGTCGCTCGCCGGCATCAGCGCGGCCCCCTTGAATCTGGTAGAGTGGGATCCTCCGGCCGCAAGGGTGCTTCGCGCGTGGCGGGAATCCAAGCTCAGACTACCACCAACCGAGGACGTGCAACGACAAGTTCGTCTGGGCGACTTTCCACGTGAAGTGATCGAATCCATTGCCGTATACACTGCCGTAGCGTGCCAAGACGAGATTGGGGACATTGTCAAGCACGGCGATCCCGAAGCCGATTTAGATGATGAGGCGCATAATTTAGGTGATCCTTTTTTTTTTTAAGTCTTCGCGCGCGAAACACAAAATAAAAGGAGTATCAAGGCAGAAGATACACCCCTTTTCCCCCCACACAGAAAAAAAAAAGAAGAAGAAGGGGAAAGGATGTCGACGTGCCATGTGATGATTCGGTGCCACGAGCATACGCCCAAGAACGTGACCATCGCCAAGGATATCAATCGTTGGGCCACGATCACGCCGCACAACGTCAACCTACGCGCGTTTTGGACTGCACACGACTGCGTGTATCTTTATTTCAACACCTACAGGCAGAACTTCTTCTCTGGCGTGGCCAAGATGACGTCGGGCCTCGACGGGCCGTTCTACGAGGAGTGGCAAGGCAACTGGGAGGCGTACGGACCTACGTTCACCATCGATTGGGTGGAGAAGGAGCGCATCTACGGCGACCCCAACTTCGACTTTATGGGGACAGAGGACACCGACGTCATCCCCGAAGATGTGGGCAAGGCGTTCTTGAAGCAGTTCGTGGAGGGCGCGTTCGCGAGGGACGCGCCGAAGACACCGGTGCTGAAGGAAGCGGCAAAATACCTCGGTATCGAGAAGGAGTGAAGAAAATAAGGTGTTGTTGTTTGTTTGTTCATGACATGGTAAACCCCGACTCGCGCTTTGCGCGCACCTTCCACCGCACGTACTCCCGCCGCGTCAGTATCTCCTGGTAGTTCCACTTGCCCTCGACGCCCGACACAAACGTCACGGTCACCTGTTGCTCGGGACTGGGCTTTTCTCCTTCTTTCGATTCCAGCTCGAGGCGCGGGTTGAAGTCGTCGTGTGCGACCATATCGTGGTTCTCGTTCGACTTCATCACGCAGAGGAAGTCGCCGAGATCGCCTTGGAACTCCTCGGGCATGACGTGCTTCACAGGCTCGGACGCCACGGTGGGCAGAAGCGGCTCCGCGGCCATACTTTGTTTGTGGACGGTTACAGAAGATACAATATCTTCGGGGCCAGGAAAAATAAAATATTTCGGCCACACCCAAACACGCGTCGGCCGATGGAGGACGAGGACGTGGCGTTCCCGCCCGAAGTGTGGGCGGTGGTCGCAGCCTCCACATATAGCAAGAGGAGCATCGCGTGCATCGGGCGAGTCTGCAAGGCGTCACACGACGGTGTGACCAACCTAGCACATCCTTGGCGCATGCTCGAGAGGAAATATGGTATTCAGCCGGCCGAGAATCCCGAACGGGCACGCGAGAACACGATCAAGTACGTTAAGGAACGACGGGTGATCAAACGCGGGCTCGAGAACTTCGCCAACTGTGGATTTCTAACGGTTAGGGGCCCCGGGCTTCCGCAACCCACACTAACACTCCAATTTTGGGAGAAGGAACTGGGTTTCGTAAAGAGCTATCCAACCTCCTACTACGTCTTCCTCACGGCCCTGTTCGACAAGCCCGTCGTCGACACAGTTCCTATCCGTATAGAAGAAAGAGTAAAACAAATCATACGAAAAGTGAAAGGCGACGAGACATCTCGTGTACTAGCGATGCCGTCGCGAGGCGAGGACGTATGGCCGGAGAGGGACATAGCGATGCTGTGTGCTGTCTATACTGCCGTACGCAAGCCCGGGGCCAACATACTCCTATACCATGACACAGACGACAGCCTGTGGCCGCGAATTGTGATGTTTCTGGAGGCATTTGACGGTGGCATTGTTCAAGGACTGCCGCCTTCGAAGTGGGTGGTCTACACTACAGAACTAGATCACGACAACAAAGACGAAGCTGTCGGTACGTGGATACACTTGCGGAACTCGAGCTCAATCCTCGTGTGTTCCACGGACGCCCCATCTCCACCGGGACCACAGTTCTACGGCGCCAATTCATTCGTCATCCGCGCCGGTCATCCGACTCTTCGGGAAATCGCTCCGCAATGTCGGTTTCCTGAACGCAGCGTTCATTTTGCGAAAGCATACAGACGTAGTGTAGACGAGATCCTTACAGATTCTCTTTTTTAAACGGAAAGAAAGAAGTAGTTAACAGAAGATACAACTTTTTTTTTCGGCCACACCCTCAAAACACACGTCGGGCGATGACGGACGAGGCCACGTCGTTACCACCCAAAGTGTGGGCAAAGATCGCAACCTACACCTTCAGCAAGAGTGGCATCTTGTGCATCAACCAGGTCTGTCGCGCGTCGCATGACGGCATAACCAACACAACGGGGCCTTGGCGTGTTCTCGAGAAGAAATACGGCATCCTGCAGAACGAAAACCCAGTATCGGCTCGCGAGCACGTCATCGAGTACGTGAAGATTCGCAACGCTCTCAAGCGCGAGCTTTCGGAGTTTTCTTCACCCAACAAAGAGACGCGACTTACCAAAATGTTGCAAAATCCGTTGGAAAGGATGGGGCGCGCTGATCCAAGCACGTACTATCAAATGATGACGGCTCTGTGCAGCGAGCTTCCTCCATCGAGTTTTTTCGCCAAGTTCCACTTAGAGCCTAGTTCAGAGTTATCGGAACAAATTGCGATGGCGTCTCTGTGCGCTGTCTATGCTGCCGTGTGCAAGACTAGGAACATACTAGTGCTTGTCCGTGCAGATGACATCGATGATGACATGATGTCTAGCTACGACACTGTGACTGCGTTGAAGTGCATGTGCGACTTATTGACACGTGACGTTGCTAAACATGTTGAACCACCGCTAGTCTCAACTCTTGCGATCTTCCGCACGATCCCAAGAGATGATATTGTATCTTCATCTCGGGAAGCCGAATGTGCGAGTAAGATAATCCTACACAATGCAAGCACCATCTCTTTGCACTCGATGGTCGAATACCCGCCACCGAAAGACAAGGAATTTGATGGTATTGTTGTCTGCGCTAAGTACTTGGGTCTTCCGCCGGATTGGATGCTCGCGCCAGACTACCCACTGCCCAAGTATCGCGTTCATTTCGGGTAAAACGGAGAGCGGAAAAAAAAAAACTTTTTTGTTAACAGAAGATACAACTTTTTTTTGTGGCCACACATCCAAACACACGTCGGCCGATGGCGGACGAGGACGTGGCGTTCCCGCCCGAAGTGTGGGCGGTGGTCGCAGCCTTCACACGTAGCAAGAGGAGCATCTCACGCATTGGCCGAGTCTGCAAGAAGTCACACAAAGGCGTAACCAAGTCGGTACATCCCTGGCGCGCGCTCGAGAGGAAATACGGCATTCAGCCGGCCGAGGATCCCGAGCGGGCTCGCGAGAACACCATGAGGTACGTGAAGGAACGAAGGCTGGTGAAGCGCGGACTCGAGAACTTCGCCCATACTGGACATCTGGTAGACAGGGCTCCACGGCTTCGGCCAACCGGTCTCCGTTTTTGGGAGCGCCGTTTACACTACCTAAAGCGCGACCCAGACTTCTACCATGTCTTCCTGACAGCGCTGCTCGACAAACCTGTCGTCGACACGGTGCCTACCCGTGAACAAGCCGAATTGACCAACGTATGTGATCAAATTGGAAAGCCTCTTCGCGAGACACCTCTCGTTCTCCAGACACCACGCACGTTGCGTGGGGGGGGTGCGCAGCCGGAAATGGACATGACGATGTTGTGTGCTGTCTACACTGCCGTATGCAAGCCTGGGACGAACATACTTGTACTTTATACCAAAGACTACAACATGTACGCCATGCGAATGCGAATCGATACTTTCCTACAGGGGTTTGACGGTGCCAGTGTTGAAGGATTGCCTCCGCCGAACTGGGTAAGACACACAGAGAGACTAGAGAACAGCAAATACGGCGCGTGGATGCACTTGCGGAACTCGAGTTCCATCATCCTGTGTTCCACGGACGACCCGCTGCCACGGGTACTACAGTTTGACGGTGTGATCGGACCCGGCACCGGTATACGTCCGTTGGTCTGGTTGCTTGAGCCGACTTTCCCCTTTCCCAAGCACTACGTTGATTTCACGGTGCCACACGCGGATTAAGAGAGAGAAACCCAACTTTTGCTGATAGTTTTTTTTTTAAAAAAAAAATGTAAAGAGTCTCTTTGGCAGAAGATACACACACACCAATGGCAGACACCGTATCCATTCTGCCCGAATTGTGGGCAAAGATCGCAACCTTCACCCGCAGCAAGCGCGGCATCTCGAACACTGGACAGATATGCCGCGCGTCGCGCCAAGGCGTCGCCAAGTCGCATCGGCCGTGGCGCACGCTCGAGAAGAAATACGGCATCCAGCGGTGTGAGGATCCAACGCAAGTCCGCGAGACCACCATCCGATTCCTGGAGGAACAAGAGGTGGTCAAGCATAGATTCCTGGACTTTGCTTCCCCGCCCGCGACCGAAGCTCCGCCTCGTCCAATCTTTCTGTTGATTTTGGAGGGAATCATGGATAATGTGATGACGGATCGAGACGTCTACCACACCTGCCTCGCGGCGCTCCAGCGCGACGACTCAACTGATGTTTTTTTCCGTTCAATCAAAGTACCCTCACCAAGGACAAGGAGTTCATCAGTGGGAACGCTTACGGCGCGAGCTCTCATGGGATGTCTGTGCGCTGCCTACGCCGCCGTGTGTATGCCCATGGCCATACTCCTGGTCATAAAAGACGAACCGCACGAATATATCTCTGTCGATACCCCCGCGGAGGCGTTGAATTGTCTTCGTATATTTCTCGAGAACTTCACCAACAAAGACGAAGACCTGGCGCCAGATTGGTTGGTCGGCTGGGATTCTATACATGATGACATCACTAAAGGTGTGTCTGTGCTGCTGCGTTTGCGTAACTCGAGCACCATCTTTGTGACTTCTATGGACGACACGTTTCCGGCGCTCTGGAAATACGACGGTATCGTGGTTTGCGAGCAGAGTAACGGCCCAAACATGTTCATAATCAGCCAACTACACTTGGTGACGACTAGGCACCGTGTTCATTTCGGGTGAGACACAAAACAAACAACGTACTCATGTTCTCCCTTTTGTTGGTGTGACCTTGTATCTTCTGAGCTAATAAAAAAAATGTATCTTCGGTTTCTCCCCCCACAAAAAAAAAAAGAGTACGGACCCAAGGTTGCCTCTCTAGCGTTCGGCCGCGTCTGGCGAGGGTG
>SDBT01020812.1_pt1 | contig 10253 bp, 11 predicted proteins | sample 2277101 | NCBI WGS metagenome assembly SDBT01 (sample SAMN10404973, study PRJNA504765) | marine sediment metagenome | isolation source: marine sediment core GS10_PC15, 103 cmbsf | place: Arctic Ocean: Southern Knipovich Ridge | collected 2010
ATTTACAAGTTTTTATAAGTTATAATCATCCCATGAAATACTTTTCTAAACTAACCATAGGTTTGGCGGCATACATCGTTATATCCGCCTCTTTCATGCTCGAGATCAGAAACTTTCTGGTAAAGGCCTTCGGAGGAGAAGTTATAAAATTGGCATTCACTTTTTTGTTTTTTCTCATAGTATTGCTTTATATATTGTATCTTCTGCGCATGAAAATACCTGTATCAAATATAATATATCGTATTTTTATTTTTGTACCGGCTTGGTTACTTATGTCAAGACAGCCGTATTTCACTGAAAAAAGTTCATGTGCTTGAATACGGTATTTTGGGATATCTTGCGTTTCGCGATCTTTCAAAGAGAAATAAAAAGATTTTCAAAGATATCTTGTTGGCGTTTTCCTTTATATCTCTTATAGGAATCATGGACGAGACCTTTCAAGGATTTTTGCCTTACAGGGTTAGGGAAATAAGGGATGTTGCGACAAATGTTGTAAGCGGCCTTTTAGGCATTTTTCAATATTTTATTTATCGCGGCAAGGCCGCGTGATATAAAATCCGTAGATAGCTTTCGCTTGATTCTGGAGGAATCTTCGAAATTAATTGCTGTTGCATTTTTATTTTTAGGCCATATAGCGGTTTTTATTGAAAATATAAAGGTGTTAGATAAACGCGTAAATCAAGGAAATCGTCAATGAAGAGGAGCGGGTGGTCTTCAAAACTTATATTTATGTTTGCGGCAATCGGTTCTGCAGTGGGTTTGGGGAACATATGAAGGTTTCCGTATTTGGCAGGTAAATACGGCGGAGGGGCCTTTTTGGTCCCGTATGTAATAATGCTGGTTGTATTGGGAATACCTCTTCTGATAATGGAGTTTGCCATAGGTCAAAAAATGCAATTGGGGGCCGTCGGATCTTTCAGGAAGATAAAACACAGGTTTTCCGGCATAGGCCTTGGCGCAGTCTTATGTGGTTTTGTCGTTGTGAGTTATTATGCCGTTGTTATGGCTTGGTGTTTATTGTATTTCGTCTATTCCTTTACATTGAAGTGGGGTGCCAATACCAGGGATTTTTTCTTTAATAAGGTGCTTCATTTAACTGAAGAAGTAGGACGGATGGGGTATATATCTGTAGAAATTATTTTTGCTCTGATTATTGTATGGACCTTGGTATATTTTTCGGTCTGGAAAGGTGTTAAGAGTGTAGGAAAGGTTATTTTGGTAACTATGCCTTTGCCTCTAATTTTATTACTTGTTCTTTTAGTAAGAGGAGTTACTTTACCCGGAGCGCTAGAAGGAATTATCTTCTATTTAAAACCGAATTTTATCGCCTTGTTAGATTTTGAAGTATGGAGCGCAGCAATGTCTCAGATATTTTTTACTCTAAGCTTAGCTTTCGGAATAATGATCGCATACGCAAGTTTTCAGCACGAATCCAGCGATATAACAAAGAGTGCGGTGGTTGTTTCTTTAACAAATACCAGTATTTCTATTGTTGCAGGATTAGTCGTTTTTTCAACTTTGGGCTACATGGCTACAAAATAGGGCCTACCAATTTCCGAACTGGCAGCCTCAGGCCCCAGCCTCGCCTTTATTGTATTTCCTAAGGCACTCTCCCTTATTCCGCTGGCGCCGCTTTTTGCCGTATTATTTTTTGTTATGCTTATAACACTTGCATAGATAGCGCGTTTTCTTTGGTAGAAGCGGCATCTACCGTTATACACGATAGATATCCGCATATAAGAAAGGAAAGCATATCGTTATATGTTTGTGTTATCGGATTTATTTCGGGAATTATTTTTACGACATTTGCGGGACTGTATTATTTGGATATTGTGGACCATTTTATAACTAATTACGGACTTGTAATTATAGGCCTGCTTGAGGTATGGGCTGTCGGGTGGATATACGAGGCTGGCAAGTTGAGAGGATATATTAATAAGGTTTCAGATATAAAAATCGGGAAGTGGTGGGATATTCTCATTAAATTTGTAATTCCGATATGTCTTTTAATTCTTCTGGTCACAGGTCTTTATAGGGATATAAAAATACCTTACGAGGGGTATCCCCATTGGGCAATTTTTGCATTTGGATGGATGATGCTTTTGGGGGTATTTTTGATAAGTTTTCTCTTTGCGCATTTTTCAAAAGAGCAGCGCAAATTAGGATGATTTTTTGGACCGCTATTGCATAATCACATATTAACATTATACTACTAATAGGCAAGTTGACGGGGGAAGAGCCCCTCACTGCCACAACTTGAGCGCAGGCCGTTTCCCTCGCAACCTAAACTTAGACAAAGGTTGCTCGGGATTCCCTTCGGTCGCGGGACAATTTTTCCAGTACAAAAATTGGAGGAGATATATGAAGACTGCGGTAGTTTATTATTCCTACACGGGCAATACGCATCGTGTAGCACGACTTATCATTGGAGTTTTGAAATCAAAAGGCGAGGAAGCCATTCCTGTAAGGATAAGACCTCTAAAAGAAGAGACAAATTTTTTGAAACAGTGCAGAGATTCTTTTTTTAGAAAAAAACCGGAACTTTATAAAACACTGCTGGAGCTTGAGAATTACGACAGGATTATTTTAGGAAGCCCCGTGTGGGCATTTAACCCAGCCACGGCCCTTAATACATATTTAGATAAATGCACTTCGTTGGAGGGCAAAGAGGCGATTTGCTTCGTGACATATGGAAGCGGTGCCGGGAAAGAAAAGGCGCTTGGAATTCTAAAAAAGAGCCTTGAGGCAAAGGGTGTGAAGGTTGTTGGAGAGATTTTGTTTAAACAGAATGAAAGTTTAGAGGTCTCTAAGGGGCAAATATCAAAAATATTGGAAGGAGGGAAGGTATGAAAAGTTTGTTTAATATTCTTACGCTCTTATTAATTGTAGCATTTGTTGCTGGTTGTGGAATTTCGAAAAATGAATATGATTCAGTAGTGGGGGAGATGTCAACATTTCAGGCAAAGGCCAAATCTTTAGGCAAGCAGGTAGGGGCATTAAAAGCCGAACACGATAAAATGGTTGGCGATTTGGCGTCTTTGAAAGCGGAGAATGCCAAGCTCCTAAAGGAAAACAAGGCGCTTGCGAGTAAGGTTGCAAAACTAGAGAAAGAAAAAGAAGCGCTTCTTACCCCAGCAGCAGAATAATTTTTGTACCGTCAGCGCATAATGCACACCCCTAGGGGTGTAACCGAAGGTTACTCCCCTAGGGGTGCGGAAAGATGTGCCAAGTTCCTCTCCCTAACAAAGCCCATCAAAAATTCCTTTATTTCTTATAATATTCGTAATATAATACTATGGATATGAAAGTCCCTATTTCAGTTGCGATCATAGCCAGGAATGAAGAAGAACACATAGGCGAATGTGTAAGAAGCGCTGTTTGGGCAGACGAGGTTCTGGTTGTGGATGATAACAGCACAGATAGGACCCGCGAGATAGCAGAGAAAGAAGGGGCAAAAGTTATAACTCGGAAAATGGATATTGAAGGTATCCATAGGAACTTCGCCTATGCCAGAGCAAGAAATTTATGGGTCCTAAGTCTTGATGCGGATGAGGTAATTACCCCTCCCCTTAAGGATGAATTAGAAAAGACGCTTTCGTCGAACGTATCCCATGGCGCATTTACTATCCCAATTAAGGCCTATATAGGTGACCACTGGATAAAGTACGGCGGCTGGTATCCGGCGCCAAAGGTAAGATTTTTTAGAAAAGATAAATTTAAGTATGAAGAGGTCGAAGTTCATCCACGGGTTTTTATTGAAGGAACATGCGGACATTTGAAAAACGACATCATACATTATTCGTATAAAAATTTTCATGAACTTTTCGCCAGCCTCAACAATCAGACCACATTGGAGGCCAAAAATGGTTTAGCGAAAAAAGGAAAATCAATTTTTTAAAGATGATGCGGAAATTTTACGATAGATTCGTAAAGTCCTATTTTTTAAAAGGAGGATTTAGAGACGGCTTAACCGGTTTTGTTATTGCATATATAAATTCGCTCTACCAGCTAATGAGTTACGTAAAATATAAGGAAATGGCGCGTAATGCCAAAGATGAAAATATCAGCGGTAATTATAACCAAAAACGAAGAAGATAACATAAAACGTTGTTTAGAAAGTCTTGGGTGGGTGGACGAAATTGTTATTGTGGACGGAGAGTCTACGGACAAGACCATAGAAATAGCAAAGTCCTATGGAGCAAAAATTGTAACACATAATTTTGAAGGTGATTTTGCCCTTGAGCGTAATATAGGCAATCAGAATGCCTCGGGTAACTGGATCCTGGCTTTAGACGCAGATGAGGTTGTACCTCACGAGACAAGGCAAGGGATAGAAGAGATTCTAAAGAGGGGCACAGATATAGATGCCTTTAATGTCCTGCGCAAACAATATTTTCTGGGCAGATATATGCGGTACGGAGGTAGATTCCATAGAATAATAAATTTATTCAGAAAAGATAAAACTCATTTTGAAGGTAAAGTGCACCATCTGGTAAAAGTAGACGGCAAAATAAAAGATGCCGATTTCTGTATCGAACATTATCCGTTTAATTCTATTTCGCAGTTTATAAACAAACACAATAGATATACGGATTACGAAGCCAGTGAAATGTTCGAGAAATTCGGAAACACTAAAGCAGGAGAAATTAAATATAATTTGTCCTTAAAGCCTATTAAGCTATTTTTTAAGACATACGTTAAAAAACAGGGTTATAGAGACGGATTGCACGGACTGGTGTTTTGTTTGCTTTTTACGTGGAGTTATATCTTAAGATGGGCAAAGTACTGGGAGCTTTGTGAAGGAGTAAGAGACAAGGGGATAAGTTAAATGAAAAGAATATTAGTCACGGGAGGGGCAGGATTTATCGGTTCGCATCTTGTCGATAGGCTCGTAAGCGAAGGCTATTTGGTGCGCATCCTCGATAATTTCCAGGCGCAAGTACACCAGGGTAGAAAACCGAAGTACTTAAATAAAGACGCAGAGTACATAGAAGCTGATGTGCGAGATGAAGATGCGCTTAGAAAAGCCCTTGATAGAGTAGATTGTTTATTTCATTTTGCGGCAAAAGTAGGCGTTGGCCAATCTATGTATGAAATCAAAGACTATGTAAGTTCAAACACATACGGGACATCGGTTTTGTTAAATTTTATAGTCAATAATAAGATTTCGATTAAGAAAATTATAGTCGCCAGCTCCATGTCTATATACGGAGAGGGGTTGTATCTGTGTAAAACCTGCGGCGAAAAAACGCCTTATTTAAGAGAAGGAATTCAATTAAAAGAAAGGAACTGGGAAATATTATGTCCGGATTGCCGGGCCCCCTTAAAAAGCATTCCCACAAAAGAGGGCAAGAAATTACTTTCGACATCGATTTATGCCGTAACTAAAAAAGACCAGGAAGAGCTCTGTATGATTGTAGGGCATAGTTATAGAATACCAACAGTTGCATTGCGTTTTTTTAATGTTTATGGACCGAGGCAGTCTCTTTCCAACCCCTATACGGGGGCCTGCGCCATATTTTCATCAAGAATAAAAAATGATAAACCGCCGCTTATATACGAAGACGGATTACAGACAAGAGACTTTGTCGACATCAGGGATATAGTCCAAGCCAGTGTTCTGGTGATGGACAATACCCAGGCGGATTACAAGGCCTTAAACGTCGGAACAGGAAAGCCGGTAACTATATTAGAAGTAACAGATACGCTTATAAAATTATACAAAAAGGATTTAAAACCAAAGGTTGTAGAAAGATTCAGAATGGGCGATATAAGACACTGCTGGGCCGATATTTCCCAAATAAAGAAAATAGGTTTTAAACCAAAGTATTCTTTGGAAAAAGGATTGAGATATTTAGTAGAGTGGGCCGGAAAAGAGGATTCACAAGACAAAACGGATTTAGCTAATAAGAAACTGGACGAATTTAACCTTAAGATTTAATGAGCAAAATTTATTAATGGATTTCTGTGAAAAGATCTCATTTGACGAAAAATACATAAACGAGGATTAAACAATATGGATAGGGAATTTCTCTCTGTTATCATGCCGGTTTATAATGAAAAAAACACAATTTTAAAGGCCGTTGAGAGGGTGCTCGACCTTGATATTTTGAAAGAATTGATTATTATTGACGATGCATCAACGGACGGCACGCGAGAAATCTTGAAAGAGAGACATTTCCCAAATAAGGTAAAGAAGCTGTTCCATGATAAGAATATAGGCAAAGGCGCCGCCGTAAGAACCGCGGTTAAAGAGATCACAGGCGAAATAATTGCGATACAGGATGCCGATTTGGAATACGATCCTGTGGAACTTCGTGAGTTGGCAGAGCCGATAAAAAAAGGCGTTGCAGATGTTGTATATGGTTCGCGTCTTTGGGGTGGAAAAACACAACGGGTCCATATGTTCTGGCATCTATTGGGAAATAGATTTTTAACGCTGGTTGCGGATGTCTTATATAATACCACCTTAACCGACATAGAGACCTGTTACAAAGTATTCAGGGCGGATGTATTAAGGGGGATCAACATAAAATCAAACGGTTTTTCAATCGAACCGGAGATTACGGCTAAAGTTCTTAAAAAGAAACTACGCGTTTACGAGATGCCTATTTCGTAGTACGGTAGAACATATGAAGAAGGAAAAAAATTTACCTGGAAACACGGTTTCAGCGCGCTCTGGGCATTATTGAAATACAGGTTTGTAGATTGAGAATTGAATATACTTTTAGTCAAACCCTATAATTTAAGCGACCACATCCAGCCGTCCCTTGGTCTGGGCTATCTGGCTACCGCTATCCGCAATAATCACAATGTAGAGATACTCGATTGTATTAAGGAAGATATTAAGTCAGCGGATTTTTATGATTACATAGAAGGTAAAGACTTGGATGTGATAGGTTTCCAATGTTATACGTATGATTTGGCAAACCTAAGGATTATGCTTAAGGCCTGCAAAAAAAAGAAGGCCGTTACTTTATTAGGCGGACCTCATCCCTCGGCGCTTCCCAGAGAAACCATGGAGTGCTTTGATGATGATTTAGACTATTGCTTTCAGGGGGAGGCGGAGGCAGGATTAGCCATGCTATTGGACGGTTTATCAGGCAAATCCAAATTAAATAAACAGGAAATTCCGGGGCTCGTTTGGAGAGATAAAAACCAAATAGTTCTAAATGAAAAGATTTACATAAATGATTTGGATAAACTGGGAATGCCGGCATGGGATCTTATAAAACCATACGAATATCCCGAAGCGCAGCATGGGGCCTTCTTCAAAAATTTTCCCATAGCGCCTATAACGATAACGCGGGGATGCCCCTATTCGTGCACATTCTGCGCAGGCAATTTTATTTCAGGCAAAATTTTCCGCAAAAGGAGCGCAAGACATGTTGTAGAAGAAATAAAGACTTTGCATGATAAGTACGGCATAAGAGAGATTCATATTACGGATGACAATTTTACCTTGGACAAGGATTTTGCTAAGGATGTATTACGGCATATCAAGCAAATGGATTTTAAGATAAGCTGGTCTGTCCCCAATGGCATAAGGGCGGAATCGCTTGACGAAGAGCTGCTTTCGCTTATGAAAGAGACAGGATTATATCTTATATCTCTGGGCATTGAGTCAGGCTCCGATAGAATTTTAAAATTAATGAAAAAAAATACTACAACATCTTTGATGAAAGACACGATAGAGCGGATAAGGAAATTCGATATTGATATTGCAGGATTTTTTATCATTGGTTTTCCGGGAGAGACCCTTGATGATATTGAAAGAACAATTCAATTTTCTTTGGATCTCGATATTGTACGGGCTAATTTCTTTACATACCTGCCTTTTCCTGGGACGGAATCATACGAATACATAAAGCAAAAAGAAGGTCTTGATAAAGTAGATTGGGAAAAATTTTATTTTTTCAGCGCCTCATATTCTCCGGAAGGTATGGATGTCCACACCCTTAAAAAACTACAAAGAAAAGCCTTTGTCAAGTTTTATTCAAGACCGAGGATATTCTGGAAGAATATAAGAGGAATAAAATCATTGAGACATTTTAAGTTTCTCGCGAAGAGATTTTTTCATTGGATATTAATGAAATGAGAATAAACAAAACTATTATAGTAAGAGCCGTTTTTGCAATTTGGATTATTTTATGGGTTAATTTTATCTTACGGGATCTTTTTAGAAAGAGATATTTTTATGATTATAAAACGCTGATAAAGAGAGATGAAGAAGGTAGAAGGTCTTATGTATACGGAGACGATTTTTATTCATTCCTAAAGTTTTCAAAGAAAACCTTACGCGAGAATTTTACCTATGGATTTATTGGGATAAAAGATCTTTCACTTGCTTATAGACGCGCAGTTTACTATTTATACCCCTTAATCGAGTCGGATAACCCAGATTATATATTGGTTTATAATAGGGCTGGATTTCAAAAAAGGGGATACGAAATTTTCGCTAAACTCAACCATAAAAAGTATATCTTAAAGAAGAGTCGAGATTGAAAGACTTATTTTATACCTTTCTTTGGATTTTTCTCACAGCATTTATAGGCTTTAATATAGTAGTTTTTCTTGACAGAAAGAAACTGATAACGCCCCTTGAGGCTATAGGACTTTCGTTTCCTCTGGGAATAGGAGTAATATCCGTAGAGATGTTTATTATCGGCCTGGTCTGTGCGCAATTTAGAACGGGTTTAATACTAGCGCCGTGGATTGCGCTTATCGCATATAATTGTATTTTTTTAAGACCATATTTCAAATATAAGTTGTCCTTCAAAACAAACCCCTCCTCCAGAGTAGAAAAAATAATCTTTTCTTTTATTTGTTTTGAAGTTATTTATACCTTTTTCAGAGCGCTCATAAAACCGATAGAATCTTACGATAGCGTGGCTGTTTATGCTTTAAAAAGTAAAATGCTTTATTTAGCAGGTACGCTGCCACAGGATTTTTTTACTAAGATTGCGAATAATTTTCACGGCGCGCACCCCGATTATCCCCTGCTAATACCCATGGCAGAGACCTGGTTCTATACGTTTATAAGCAATTTTAATGATTTTTTAGTAAAATCAATTTTCCCAATCTATTTTCTTTCGTTTGTTATAGTATTTTATTTTATTTTGAAGAGAATTCTTGGCAGTAGGTTCATCGCCCTGTTATTTACTTTTGCACTGGTTTCAATAAAGCAATTCAATGATTATGCAGCAATTGGAATGGCAGATCTAATATTAGGTATATATTTTTGTTTATCATTTTTTTATCTCTTTTTATGGATACGGAACAATAATAGATATGTTTTTCTCTTACTTTCATTGCTTTTTTCTATATTAACTCTTTGGACAAAGAACGAAGGGCTAATACTCGTAGCTATAAACGGGATTATTTTATTGTTATTCCTACTAAAAAATAACGCCAGATGGACCAAGGAAATATTAATACCGGTATTTTTATTTTTTTTGATTATTATTGCATTAGCCTTTAGTTGGATAGGCTACAGAAGTTATCTTGGTCTGGTAAATGAGAATTTTAATTTTTCAATGGTAAGTTTTAAAACGTTCGTTTCTAATTTCAATAAAATACCGCACATGTTATATGAATACCAGAAACAGATATTTGGATTTAAGAAATGGAATATAATGTGGATTACGATATTATTTCTTTTTGTAGCAAGATTTAAAAGGTGTATCAGCCGTGATGTGCTATATCCCACATTGACTATTATCATGTTTTCTGCAGGATATTCTTTCATGTATATATCTTCAACAGTTGAAGTAAAATATTTTTTAACAAAAACAACTTCCAGATTCCTTCTTCATATTTTACCGCTTTGTATTTTCTGGATTGCTTACATAACTAAAGAAGATTATATAGCAATATGTCTAAATAATGAATAAATTAATAAATTTTTGCATAAAAAATCCTATCCCGATATTACTGTTTATAAGCACCTGCATAATGTTCAGTGCATATAATAAATATTGGGCGCCTCTTGACGAAGGTGTGGTTACGGTGGCAGCTGAAGAAATATTACATAACGGCGTACCTTATAAGGATTTTTTTATGGTAAATTATCCTCCCGGACAAATTTTTGTCCTCGCGTTTCTTTATAGAATTTTTGGTATTTCCCTTGAAGTGGGGAGAATTTATACAGTTTTTGTTCAGGTTTTTATTGCGTTGCTTAGTTTTTTGATGTGTAAAATGCTGACAGGCAAGAGAAACATTTCTATGCTGGTCTGGTTTATTGTCTTGACTTG
>SDBT01020813.1_pt1 | contig 10253 bp, 9 predicted proteins | sample 2277101 | NCBI WGS metagenome assembly SDBT01 (sample SAMN10404973, study PRJNA504765) | marine sediment metagenome | isolation source: marine sediment core GS10_PC15, 103 cmbsf | place: Arctic Ocean: Southern Knipovich Ridge | collected 2010
ACAGCAATCACCAGCCCGAACAACCCGTCAGCCTCGCCGATCTCATTCGATCTGACTTCACTCACCGACCCGGCTAACGCTAGCTTTCACACTGTAGCTGTCGGATGGCGACGGGTCGGCGGAAACAGGGCCATGACTCTCGACACTCAGCTACGTCAAGGCTATGCCAACGAGTCCACCCTTGGCACCCTCATAGCCTCTACCGGGGCGCTTGATGCCGATGCTCAGTTCAACTGGGGCGGCGACATCCTGCAACTCACCACCACCGAAGCCGACAACATCACCGACTACACGGATCTGCAAATCCGTTTCCTTGCCGACACCAGCGGCGGCGGCAGTACCGCTAACGCTGAAATCACCAGCGTCCGGCTCCTCATCGACGGAGGTGCTGCTGCCGCAGCCGCTGTCTATCCCCCGTTCCCACGCAGACCGTGGACACCTGGACGCTGCTGGCGATGGCGGGCGGCGTTCCGGTGCTCGCAGCCGCCGACGGATCATCCGATTTCCTGATCGACGGGGAGACGGCGATGCTGTTCGAGCGAGGGGACGCCGGCGACCTGACGGCTAAGCTGACGGCGCTGCTCGACGATCCACGGAAGGCCCGCGAGCAGGCTGAGCGCGCCCTGTCATATCTTCACGAACATCACAGCGCCCCGGGGATGGTTTCCGAGCTGGCGAGAATCTATCGAGAGTCTGTTCTTTGAAGGTACTCACCATCGGTATAGGTGGGTGACCGCGGGCAGTCTCATACTATTTGTCGGTCTTCGGGGGGGAGTGTGGAGTTCGACGAGGGCAAGGTCGGGTCCTGGAAGGGACCTCAGCCTGCGAGGAGCACAGCTAGTTTCATCTCTGCTGCGGGAGACCCACGTGCGCTTCTTCCTCAGGGCTCTTCGGCGCTACGCCTCCAGCTCCTGGACGTCCACCCAGGATCGCTTTTTCGAGGACTCGATCGCCAGATCGGCCAGTTGCACTCCCTTGGCGCCTTCGAGCAGGCTCCACTTGAACGGGGCGTCGAGGACGACGTGCTTGAGGAACATCTCCCACTGGATCTTGAAGGCGTTCTCGTAGTGGTCCTCGCCCGGGACCTGCTTCCAGCCCTCGTAGAAGTCGATCTCCTGGTCGATGTCGGGGTTCCACACGGGGCGTGGGGTGTCGGCGGCCGACTGGACCAGGCAGTTGCGAAGACCGACCACCGCCGACCCCTTCGTCCCGTCCACCTGAAGGACGAACAGATCGTCCCGCCGCACGCGTGTCGCCCAACTGGAGTTGATGTGGACGATGATCCCGTTCTCCAGCTCGAACGTGCTGAAGGCCGCGTCGTCGGCGGTGCACTTGTATGGGTCTCCCTTCTCGTCCCAACGCTGCTTTACGAGCGTGGAGGCGAGGCAGTTGACGCTCTTGATGGGACCGAAGATGTTGGCGATGACGTAGCGGTAGTGGCAGACCATGTCGATAATCATTCCCCCCCCGTCTTCCTTGCGGTAGTTCCAGGAGGGGCGCTGCGAGGGCTGACCGCCGGGTTCGCCCTCGAACACCCAGTACCCGAAATCGCCGCAAACCGACAGGATCTCGCCGAAGAAGCCCTCCTCGATCAGCTTCTGAAGCTTCAGAAAACCGGGCAGCCAAAGCTTGTCCTGAACCACACCGTTCTTTACGCCCTTTTCCTTCGCCGTCCGGTATAGCTGGTAGGCGTCTTCGGTGTTCACGGCCGTGGGCTTCTCGCAGTAGACGTGCTTGCCCGCTTCAAGCGCCTTGGACACCCATTCGAAACGCCGCGTCGTGGCCTGCGAGTCGAAGTATATCGGATAGTCCGGGTTCTCCAGCAGGCCCTCGACGTCTGTGGACCACTTCTCGATGCCCGAACTGGCGGAAAGCTCCTCCAGCGCCTTGGGGTTGCGGGGGTCGCTCAGCGAGCCGCAGAGCATCACGTCGGGAACGATGACTTCGTTCGGTCCGACCTTGACCCCTCCCTGCTTGATGATCGCCAGCAGCGATCGCATGAGGTGCTGGTTGGTTCCCATGCGCCCGGTCACCCCGTTCATCATGATTCCGATCTTGTGAGTCTTTACATCCGCCATCTGCCTTCTTCCTCTGCCTTATTCGTTCTCGGACTGCACGGGGTCATTGCTGGGGCTTGTCGGTGCATTGCGGCCAGGCGCCTTCCGGGAGCGCCGGTACGTCCACTCCCGCCTTCGGTAGCGTTCCCTCCAGCTCCTGGCGCCAGTGCGCAACGTCGCCGGCCGGGCCGTAGCAGTATACGAACGTCAGCGGGGTATCGCCGACGTTGCTCAACTGGTGGTACACCCCGCTGGGGATGTACACCGTCTGACCCGACGTCATCGTCTGACGCTGGTCGCCCAGGCACATCTCGCCGGTTCCCTCGACGACGAAGTAAACCTCTTCCTGGTCCTGATTGTGCCACGGCACCTGCCCTCCCTTCGGTTCCAGCGTGACAAAACCCATCGAGAAGCTCGCGGCCTGTATCGGCGAAGGACCGCCCACGAGGTTCTGGGTTCGCCGTCTGGCCGGATACGTCCGTCCCTCGATCTTGCTCAGGTCCGCTATCTTCATCTCTGATCTCTCCTCGAAGCACTCATCTTCTAGGTTCCGCCCCGCTCGCGACCGCTACATCGGGTTCCACCGAGGGCGCGAAGACAGGAAAGGTAGCAGAATTCCGGCAACTTTGGAATCGCGGGGATGGTTTTTTTCTCGTATCTGAGCGAGCTTCGCCCGCGCTCCGGGGATAGCGAGGGAACGAACCCGAGGTGGCGGGGGCCTATCCCCAGAACGTCAGATGAGCTTGTAGTCGATGTCGATCATGGCCTCGGTGCGGTTATTCCTTGGCGTCCACGCCGAACTCTCTCAACATCTTCCCCAGCCCCCCGCGGTGATGCTCGCTGAGCGGAACGAGGGGGAGGCGCAGTTCGTTCTGGATCATCCCCGCCATCGCCATCGCCGCCTTGATCGGGATCGGATTTGTCTCGACGAAGATCCCCTTGAACAGCGGGAACAGTCTGCGGTGCTGCTCGCCGGCTGCGCGCATGTCGCCGGCTGCGATCAGGTCGCACAGCCTGCGGACCTCGCCCGGGAGGATGTTGCTCAGCACGCTTATCACTCCGCACCCACCGACCGAGCAGATCGGGAGGGTCAGGGAGTCGTCCCCGGACAGGATGGTGATATCGCAGCTCGAGGCGATCGCGCCGGTGATGTTCAGGTTGCCGGCGGCGTCCTTGAGCGCGACCACCATCTCGATCTCGTCGTACATCCGCGCGATCGTCTCGACCGCCATCTCGACGACGGACCGCGATGGAATGTTGTAGAGGACGATGGGCAGTTCCACCTCGGCGATCCGCTTGACGTGCTCGTACATCCCTCCTTGAGTGGGCTTGTTGTAGTAGGGGGAGACGATGAGGCAGGCGTCGGCGCCGGCGGCCTTGGCGTGGCGGGTAAGCCGCATCGCTTCCGCCGTCGAATTGCTGCCCGTCCCGGCGATGACGGGGACGCGGCCGGAGACCTTCTCGACGGTGAACTCGATCACCTTGCCGTGCTCGTCGTGACTGAGCGTGGGCGACTCGCCTGTCGTCCCGCACGGGACGATTCCCTGCGTCCCCCCGGCGATCTGGAATTCGATCAGCTCGCCCAGAGCGTCGTAGTCGACCTCTCCACCGGAGAACGGCGTGACGATCGCCACCATCGAACCTTCCAGCTTCATTCGCTCCGCCATGATGGGTCCTTCTCTCTCCGAGTTCTTTCCACTCCCGCACTATTCCACGAGGACGGCGCATTGGGGCAGCCGAACGGCCGACATTGTATGCACCCCTCACTGCATTGCAACGATAACGACGGGAGCGGGATCAGTCGGCGCCCCGCTAAGCCGGTTCCCCGTTCCTGCCCGTAGTACGCCCTCTCGCCGTGCTTGCGATAGTAATGCTTATCCAGCAGCCCGCGGAGGAAGAGCCTCGCGTATGGTTCGATGGTAAGCGTCCTGATCGCCAGGGCCCAAAGGTGCTCCAGGATCGCCGCGTGGACCTGCTTCTTCAGTTCTTCGAGCACGTATCTCCTTTCCGGGCTCGCCGCCGGTGTACCTCGATCCACGGGCGTCGTTTACGTTGAAGGAAGACCGCCTTGATCCCTCATCTTCTCGCCTTAGCGCGGATATCGAGCAGTTGTTTCATGACGTTATACAGGTTGCCCTTCCACTGCCTGGTCCCGAAGGCGTCGTGAAGCTGGCGGTACAGCGCGTACAGTTGCCCGTACACCGCGTGCGCCTTTGCGCTGGGCTTGTAGACCTTCCTCTTCAGCCCGGTCATCGCCCTCTGGGCCGCCGGTACGCTGGGGTATCCGCCGGCCTTCCTCCCGGCGACTACCGCCCCGGCGATCGCGGCCCCCAGGGCGCAGGTCTGCGGCGATCGAGAGACCTTCATCGGGCGGTTAGTGACGTCGGCGTAGATCTGCATGACCATGGGGTTCTTCTCGGCGATCCCTCCGCAGTTGACAACCTGCCGCACCTCGACCCCGTACTCCTCGAAGCGATTGATGATCGTCAGGGCGCCGAACGCCGTGGCCTCGATCAGGGCGCGATAGATCTCGGGCGGGGTGGTGTAGAGCGTCTGGCCGAGCAGCAGCCCGGTAAGCCGCTGATCGACCAGTACCGTGCGGTTCCCGTTGTTCCAGTCGAGCGCGAGCAGTCCGGAGGCTCCGGGGGCGATGCGCGAGGCCGCCCGCGTGAGCGCCTCGTGCGACCCGGCCTTTCCTCCGGGCTGGACGTAATTGACGAACCAGTTGAAGATGTCCCCGACGGCCGACTGACCCGCCTCCAGTCCGTAAGAACCCGGACCGATGCTCCCCGGGACGATCCCGCACAGCCCCGGGACGTCCGCGAGCTTCTGCTTCAGCGGGACGACCATCATGTCACAGGTGCTGGTCCCGATGATCTTTACCAGCGTTCCTGGAGCAATACCCGCCCCGACGGCGCCTAGGTGCGCGTCGAAAGCGCCGACGGCGACCGGAATGCCCGACCGGAGCCCGGCCTTCCTCGCCCACTGCTCGGTCAACCCACCGACGGTTCTGTCGACGGGGTGCGCCTTCGCCTGCAACCGCCCGCGAAGCGCACCGAGCTTCTTGTCGAGGCGGGACAGGAACCGCTTGTCGGGGTATCCGCCCCACGCGTCGTTGTACATCGCCTTGTGCCCGGCTGCACAAACGCCAACCGTCATGCGGTCCGGGGATTCGTTCCCGGTGAGCATCGCCGGAATCCAATCGGCACACTCGACCCAGGTGTAAGCGGCGTCGAAGACCTTCGGGGAGGTGCGCAGGCAGTGCAGGATCTTGCTGAAGAACCACTCGCTGCTGTACGTCCCCCCGCACTTGGCGAGGTAGTGCGGTCGGAGTCTGCCGGCGAGGGCGGTTATCTCCTCGGCCTCGGCGATGGAGGTGTGGTCCTTCCACAGCCACCCCATCGCCGCCGGATCCCTGGCGAGCTTCCTGTCGAACGCCAGCGGGCTACCGTCGGCGTCCACGGGCAGCGGAGTCGAACCGGTGGTGTCCACCCCGATCCCGATCACGTCGGCGGGCCTGAAGCTCTTGTTTGTCCTCCTTGCGGCCCGCAGCGCGGACCTGATGGTCTCCTCCGTACCCTTGACGTAGTCACCCGGGTGCTGGCGCGCCAGGTTCGGATCGTCGGTGAGTATCACCCCCTCGTGACCGTGCGAGTAGTTCCACACCGCCTCCCCCAGCTCCCGTCCGTTGGTGGCGTTCACGATGAGACACCGAACAGAATTGGTCCCGTAGTCCAGCCCGATCGTGTACCTGCCCATTGGCGTCTCCTTTCCCATCTGTCGCGAATTGAAGCGGGGTCCGTCCCGGGGAGACGGTAAGAACTCGGCGCCCGGTTGTCCAGAGCAGATTGGCCGGCGGACCGGCGCTTGTTGTCGGCAGGGGTGAAGCAATGTACGGAGAGGAGAAAGAGAGAAGGCCACCGACCGTGGCTCGGCCGGAGGCCTTCTAAGTGCGCAAAAAAGAGGGCGAGACGTTGCTTGCTCAAGGCAGCGTCATCGCCCTTCGCCTTGGTAGAGATCCCCTCACCTGTGAGGCTCTAGATGCGACATTCCGGAGGAGGAGGGACCGGAATAAAGCCCGTGGGCGCTCATCTCCACGCAGCCTTCGCATTGGCGCTCTAACCTCTACCTTTCGAGAAACCTCCGCCGGCCAGACCCCAAGGGATGGGGTCCCCTCGAGTGGGCGCTCATCTCCACTCATCTTAAACGGCCGACATAGGGAGGAGGTTCCTCGCCATGAGGCTCATCGCTCAGCGGTCCGGACGGGACCGCTGTTGCTGGCTCCTCGGTCAACTCAACTTTTCAAGCATCGTTCTCTGGAACGGTTCGGCTGTCGTTGGTCAGCTTTTCCCTCGACGCTCCGCCCGACCGGGCCCCGCCAAGAGCGTGGGTTAGAATGCTGTCCCACTGCTCGGGGTCCACCGGTCGCGTCAGGTAGTAAGCGCCACCTTCGCGGGCGGCGATCTCCTGTTCGCCGCTGCCCACGTCACCCACAACGGTGATCGGCGAGCGGGGCCAGCGGTGCCGCAGCCACTTGAGCGTCCGCCCGGTTGCAGCCGGAGTGTCCGCCGTCGCCAGGATAAACAGCGCCACCCTCCCCGTCGGGAGGTTGTACATCAAATCCTCCGCCCGTCGGTAGGTGACCAAGCAACCGCTATTCAGTTCTAACAGCCGCCGACCAATCAAATCGGCCTCTTCCATGTCTGCACAAGCCATAACGATGCACAGACGTCCGCTTGTCGGCCTCAACGCCGACGCGCGCTGTTCCCTCGTACTCACTGTCAAGGCTCCTCGTGCTACTCAACTCCCTCTCACACCTACGTAAAGCAACCGGGGTGCCAAGAGTGAAGACGTATGCAGGCGCGCTGGGCATCCCTCTATCGCACAAGAGATTGAGAGTATTCTTTTTCTCAGAAAGGCTTTCCGAGGTCTTTGCAGGGCGGTCTTCGCTGTCGCAGGATGCGTCACCCTCCGTCGCGCCGTGCGGCGCCCGTTGTCGCGATATGCGTCACCGCCTGAAAGGACGAACCGCAAATCCCGGACACCAGACTACGAACCAATTCGAAAACCCGAATTCGGATGTTCCTGCGGACCTGAGCCCCGATCAGGTCCGACCAGGGAAGACGAGCACCGTCTTGAGAATCCGTTTGGGACGACCACGCGGGTGAGACCGCCTACTCGTCCGGATCCAGCCCGTATCGGCGGATCTTGCGGAGCAGTGTCGAGCGGTGAATCTCGAGCATCCTGGCGGCCGCCGAGCGGTTGTATCCGGTAGCGTCGAGAGCCCGGCGAATCGCCATCGCCTCACTCTCGGCGAGGCTTCGCCCGACCGGGGTCCTGTCCAGCGGGGGCATGCGGCTGGGATCGGGTTCGATCGGTTTGGGGGTGGGATAGTACCCGTCGTCCCACGCGGAGGCGGTCGGGGGCACGGGAGGAAGGTCGGCCGCGTAGAGCCTTTCCACATAGGCGCATAGCTCGCGGATGTTGCCGGGCCAGGGATACTCGCGGAGGCACGCCCGCAGTCGAAGGCCGAACGTGCGCTCGGGCTTGTTGTACTGCTCGGCGTAGTACGACAAGTAGAAATCTATCAGTGGTTCGATGTCTTCGGGCCGGTGGCGAAGGGGAGGAATCTCGATACGCACGATATTGAGTCGATGATAGAGGTCGCCTCGGAACGTTCCCTCGGACACGCGTCGGACCAGAGAACAGTTGGTCGCCGCTATGAAGCGGGCGTTGACGGGAAGGGGCTTGGAGGCGCCGACGGGGGTCACCTCCCGCTCCTGGAGGAGGCGGAGGAGCTTCGGTTGGAGATGGAGGGGAAGTTCGCCGACTTCGTCGAGCAGGAGCGTCCCGTTCTCGGCCGCCCTCACCACCCCAAGCGTGTCGGTGGCTGCGCCCGTGAACGCGCCTCTGACATGCCCGTAGAACTGGCTTTCGAACAGCGTCTCGCTGATCCCGGGGCAGTTGACGGGTATCAGGACACCTTGGGCCCGCGACGATTGGGCGTGGATCCGCCTTGCCAGGACTTCCTTTCCGGTGCCCGACTCGCCTTCCAGCAGCACGACGCAGTCGTTACCTGCGACGGCGTCTACGACGCTCACGACCTGCCGAAAGAGTGGACTGACACCGACCAGTGCCTGGTTGACACGGCCGTCACCTAGCGGCGAGCGAACCGCCGGCGGAACGAGATTGCTTCCTCCTTCGTCCATACGTAAAAGATCTGAGCAGTTCCTCTTGAGCCTCTCTTATGCAACTCTCATGGGTGCACGAATTGAGCAGTTTACGTGCGACTCATCTCTTTATACAGCAAAACCCTGATTTTGGCAAGTGCAAACTTAACCATCCTTGACGGTTCCACTTGACCGATACGGGCGGGAAGCAGCGCGGGAGCAGGGCGTCGTCGGTCTAACATTTGCTCAGAGCGTCTCTTGCACCCGGACGCCTCACCGGAAACACCTCGCGAACCCGCACCGGCGGGCGACTTTACTTACGAAAGGCGCCCCACGGAGAGGCCGATAAAGGCGCAGTAATTGCAACCGATTGCAAACGCGAGGTGTTACGTCCTCGCGCAGAGGTCGCTGCTGAAGTCCCGGACCGGAGCGTATGCCGAAATACTCCCAGCATCTGCGGGTCGGCCTGCAGTGTAAGGCTAGCTTGATCCTCATCGTCGTCGTCCTCGCCGTGACGATGGCGGGGGGGTGGTTCTACTTCAACAACACCCGCGCCTCCTTGCGGAGCAACGACCTGCAGCACGCCGGGAGGTTGGGGATGTCCCTGGCGGCGGCGACCCGGTATCACCTGCGGGACGAGCAGGCCGTCGCACTGGAGCGGTTGGCGGGGGACTACCTCAGAGACCACAGCGTTCGATTCCTCGCGATACTGGATTCGAGGGGCAGAGTGGTCGCCTCTGCCTCGCGCGACCTGCTCCCCCACAGGTGGTCCCGCCTGGTCAATCTTCCACTGTCGGTCTCGTCGATTACCCAGGTGGACGACGACGTCCTGACCGTCGTCCGCCCCGTGGTGCTCCCCGAAGCCCTGTTCTGGGAAGACCATCTGGTGGGAGCGGTTAGGTTGGTGGTCGACACCACCTCGACCACTACGAACCTAACCCGCGTGCGGAAGCGCATGGCGGTCGTCGCTATCGCCATCATACTCTGCGTGATCCCGGTGGGACACCTGCTGGTCTGGCGGGTTCTGGTCCAGCCCTTCCGCAAGCTTCTCACCCAGACACGCAGGTTGTCCGAGGGCGACTTCGACGCCAGGGCGGGGTTCAAACAAAACGACGAGGTCGGCGAACTGGCCGATTCGTTCGACACCATGGCCTCCGAGATCTCCCGGATGCGCACCGAGCTGGTGTTGGTCAACGAAGGTCTGGAGAGGAAGGTGGCCGCGCGGACCACGCAGATCCGGCGGGCCAATCACCGCTTGCAAGAAGAGATGGCCGAGAAAGAAGAGTTTCTCCGGGCGGTCAGCCATGACCTGAACGCTCCCTTGCGGAACATCGCCGGGATGACCACGCTGATCCTGATGAAGTGGAGGGACGACCTGCCCGAGGACGCTGCCGCCCGCCTCCAACGGATCCAGGTGAACGTCGATGCCCAGGCCTCGCTGATCTCGGAGCTCCTCGAGCTGTCGCGCATCCGGTCACGCCCGCAGAAGAGGAAGCTGGTGAACATCTCCGACCTGCTGCGCGATCTCGCAGGGGCGTTCGAGTACGAGCTCAAGAACCGCGGGATCGCGCTGCACATCGACCGGAACATACCGAGCCTCTACGTCGAGAGGAACCGCATCCGCCAGGTCTTCCAGAACCTGATCGACAACGCCATCAAGTACATGGATCGCTCCGAGGGCGGGCGGATCGAGATCGGGTATTCCCGGACGGACGGGGTTCACAAGTTCTCGGTGGCCGACAACGGCCCGGGCATCGCCACGGAGGATCAGAAGCAGATATTCCAGGTATTCCGTCGCAGCGAGAACGCTGCGGTGGCGAAAGTGTGCGGTAAAGGGGTCGGACTGGCGCTGGTCAAGAGCGTCATGGCCAACTACGGAGGTCGAGCGTGGGTGGAATCAGAAGTGGGGGAGGGGGCAACATTCTTTGTGACGATGGAAGTCCACAACACCACCCCGCCGAAGGAACAAGTGCGCGATGAGCGATACACAGAGCAACCGGCCTTGCATCCTGCTGGTTGACGACGA
>SDBT01020814.1_pt1 | contig 10252 bp, 12 predicted proteins | sample 2277101 | NCBI WGS metagenome assembly SDBT01 (sample SAMN10404973, study PRJNA504765) | marine sediment metagenome | isolation source: marine sediment core GS10_PC15, 103 cmbsf | place: Arctic Ocean: Southern Knipovich Ridge | collected 2010
GCAGGAGGGTATCCGGCTGATCCTGGACGGCCAGGTGAACTTCAAGATCGACAGCCAGGCGGTGGTGACTGCCCGGCGGGCCAACTGGAACATCCAGATGGTGAAACTGCTGGACAGCGACTACTACCAGGTGCTCAGGGCCAAGATGGGTTGGTCGGGGGATGTACCGGGGGGTTAGGGCGTGAGGAGATGGGGAGATAGCTAGGGGGAGCTGTAATTGGTAAGGGAATGAAGTATTACGAAAATGGTTAGAACACAAAGATAATGCCACACACCATCAATATCGACTCAATACGCGAAAATATCTTCCTGCTTCTAAACATGGCCTATGCTTCTGGCGTATTCGCCCAGAAGCACGACATTGTTTCTTCTGATTCGGAAGAGATAATAGATCGGGATTACTATTTTGGATGGTTGCGGGCAATCCTGAGTGAAAAACTTATTGAATCAGCAAGCAAGACACGGGTACTTATAGATATTGTACTTAAAGAAGAGGAATACTACAAACAGGACGGAGAAACGTACCCCACGGATGTGATAAAGATGGACAAAGAAATTTGCTCACGCTTTCAGATAGGGAGATTCGAAAAAGGGACTGGTCCGCTCTCATTGCGCGAAGCTTGCAACAAGATCATTCATGCCACTGATTGGCAACCTGATATCGTTAATAACGTCGATGACACACCACGAGGGATGCCGATATGGACAGGCCACCTACTTTTGTTTGGACAAAAAGGAGAAGACGAGTGGACCTACATACTCAATGTAGTCAATTTCTGCCTTGCCATGGAAGAGTTACTTAGTTACCTAGAGAACGAAGTAGATTGGCACCATATGTATAAGTATGATGATATTTTCTAATAAAGCCTTTGACATGTACGTAGGTACGCCGAGCCGCGGCTTCCTTGCGCCTCCCGGAAATGATTAAAATAAACAATGCCTTAAATCACGAGGCCCTCCAGGCCCCCGAACCCATAATTTTCGTTGCCGTATCGTGGGTAAACGCATTACTATTTAGTCGTGAGCAGGACATTTGAACGAATATTGAAGCTTATCCAAGGTCGTGACGTGAAGATCTCCGATCATGGTTACGACGAAATGTCCAAAGATAACATTCTGGTCAGGGATGCCATGGCCGGTGTTTCAGAGGGCGTAATTGTGGAAGACTGCCCGGAATATCCCAGGGGACCATGTGTTCTTGTTTTGCAACGGGACCTTCAGGGCAAACCGGTCCACGTGGTCTGGGGGATTCCAAAGAATGCTTCGTCACCTGCCGTCATGGTCACAGCCTACAGGCCCGATCCTGAGCGGTGGTCGGAGGATTTTATAAGGAGAAAAACATGAGAAAAAGGCCCCATAAAAAGCTCGTACATGAAGGGCAGTATGTTGCCGAAGTCGATGTCGAATTGATTGATATGGATGAGGGTTGGTCACCTTATCTGTCCCTGGAGGATGCCTACAAGCTGGACGATGTCCGTGAGGCCTTGCGTCGTGGAGATGTCAAGAGTGCAGCGCTGTTGGCGAGCGTCTTTAGCCTCACTCCCGTCGCAGTCTAGTTACCGGCTGGAGAACCAGCGAGCGAGGTGGTAAACCACCTCGCTGAATCGAACCAACCCCCGCCGTTGGCGGGGCTGTGAATCCCTCACAGGCGGCTTTAGCCGTCTTTTTTCGAATAAGCGAGTCCATTTATGGATTCGCGTGCCAGCCTGGACGGCTGGGAGGACGTCTATTAATGCCGGTTTCTGAAGAAGCTACAGTTTCAGCTGGCTCAACGTGTTCTTGACCGCCGCCGCCGATTTTTGCAGGGCTGCCTGCTCCTCCGGGGTGACGTCGATCTCCATGATCTTCTCCAGACCGCTCCGGCCCAGGATGCAGGGGACGCCCATGTAAATCCCCTCCAGGCCAAACTCGCCATTGAGCAGGGCCGAGCAAGGGAGCAGGCGCCGCTGATTGTAGACCATCGCCTCCACCATCTCCGCCGCCGCCGCCGAGGGAGCGTAATAGGCCGAGCCGGTCTTTAAATAGTTTACGATCTCGATGCCCCCCTTGCGGGTCCGATCCACCAGGGCGTCGATTCGGTCCTCGTTCAGCAAGTTTGCCAGGGGGATGCCGCTGACGGTGGTGTAGCGCACCAACGGAACCATGGAGTCGCCGTGGCCCCCGAGCACCATGGCCTGGATGTCCCGCACCGACACCTCCAACTCCATGGCGATGAACGAGCGGAAACGGGCCGTGTCCAGGATGCCGGCCATGCCGATTACCTTGGTGGAGGGCAGGCCGCTCTTGGCCAGTGCCACGCTGCACATGATATCCAGGGGATTGGAGACCACGATCAGGATTACATCCGGGGAATGGGCCAGCAGCTGCTCGGTGACCCCCCCGACGATGGCACTATTTTTCAGCAGCAGGTCGTCGCGGGACATGCCCGGCTTGCGCGCCAGGCCGGCGGTGATCACGGCGATCTGCGACCCAGCGCTGGCCTTATAATCGTTAGCGCCGGTAACCATGGTGTCGAAACCCAGCACCGGGGCCGACTCGTACATGTCCAGTGCTTTGCCCTGCGGCAAACCCTCCACGATATCGACCAGTACCACTTCATCGGCCAATTCGCGTTCCGCCAGGCGCTGGGCGGTGGTTGCGCCAACGTGTCCGGCGCCTACGACAGTAATCTTCATGACAGACTCCTTTTATTGAGCGTAAAAAAACCCCCCAGGCCGGATTAACAAAAAGTGGGGTGGCCTGCGGGGTTGCATTACAAGTATTAGTTTAGTTATGTCTGTGGATAGACCGATACCTGCTTTTTGGCTCGTCCTTTCCGCTCGAATTTAACCTGCCCGGTGATTTTTGCAAAGAGGGTATCGTCGCCGCCGATGCCTACGTTCCGGCCGGGATGGATCTTTGTGCCCCGTTGGCGTACGATGATCGACCCGGCGCTTACCAACTCGCCGCTGAAACGCTTGACGCCCAGCCGGCGACCCCGGCTGTCGCGTCCGTTCTTGGAGCTGCCTACCCCTTTTTTGTGTGCCATGGCTGGGTTACCTCCCTATCCCTTTTTCCCACTGCTTTTTTTCCCGCCGGTCCCCGAACCACTTTTACTTTTGGGGGCCGCAGTCTTTTTTACCGGAGCGGCGGTTTTCTTAGCCCCGGTCGTCGCTTTTTTAGGTGCGGCTTTCTTGGCGGCGGCCTTGCCTTTGGCGGGGGTGGCTTTCGCGGCGGGCTTCTTTGGGGCCGCGGACTTCTCGGCCGCCTTTATGGTGGCCTTTCCCTTGGCAGGGGTGGCTTTCTCGGCGGCTGTAGCCTTGGCCGCCGGCTTGGACTTGGCGGTGTTGATGGCGTTGATCCGCAGGATGGTATAGTCCTGGCGGTGACCAGTCTTCTTCCGGTAGCCTTTGCGGCGCTTGAATTTGAAAACGACCACCTTACGTTCCCGGCCATGGGAGAGGATGGTGGCGTCGATGGAGGCCCCGCCTACCACCGGTTGGCCGATGTGCGTGGCGCCGTTGTCACTCAGCAGCAACACCCGCTCCATGGTTATGGTGGCGCCCGGTTCACCTGCCAGCAGAGGGAACTTTACCTCTTGCCCCTGCTCTACCCGCACCTGCCGGCCAGCGTAATCGATAATCGCGTACATCTAATTGATGATCTTCATTTTTATTTCGCCAAAACACATCCAATATTTGCCGTCTAAAGCCTATAAGCTTACCGGCGCGAGTCCGTGACAGTCAAGCTCTAGATTGACCCGGCCTAAACCGCATCGGTGACGTCGGCCTTGCGCCGCTTGGAATATACCCGGAACTCGTCCGGATTGAGCTGTTCGTCGGCGGTCAGCTCCAGCCATACCCAGTGCTGCCACATGAAGTTCTTTACTACCTTGCTACGGGTCTGTGAAATATGGGATGCCAATTCGGGGTGCACGGTTATCACCAGCCGGCGGTCCCGGTGGGCGGTGCGGAAACGCCGCAGCCAGCTGTCGATCTTGGTGATCATGGTATCCTTGGAGGGGATCCGGCCCAGCCCTTTGCAGGTGGGGCACACCTCGCTCACCGAGTGCAACAGCGACAGGCGCACCCGCTCGCGGGTCATTTCCAGCAGACCGAATTCGGAGATGGGCGACACGGCTACCTTGGCCCGGTCGTTCTTGAGCTCCTTGACCAATTCATTGTAAACCCGCTTGCGGTTAGCCGACTCGTGCAGATCGATGAAGTCGATGATAATCAGCCCCCCGATGTCCCTCAGGCGCAGTTGGCGGGCCACCTCCCGGGCGGCTTCCAGATTGATCTTAAGGGAATTCTGCTCGTGGTCCTTTTTGCCGATGAAGCGCCCGCTGTTCACATCCACGACCATCATGGCCTCGGTCTGCTCCATGATCAGGTGGCCGCCGCTCTTGAGCCACACCTTGCGCTGCAGTGACTTGTCGATCTGATCCTCGATGTCATGCTTGGCGAACAGCGGCTTCTTGTCCCGGTAGTATTCCACCAGGTTTACCAGGGAAGGCGACACGTCACGCAGGTAGCTCGACAGCCGCTTGGAGATATCTTTGGAATCGATGAGCACTTTGTCCACATCGGGAGTGAGTAGGTCTCGGATGACGCTGTCGGTGGTGGTCAGATCGCGGTATAGAGGCGCGGGTCCCGGAGTCGACTGGGACAGGCGGTCCAGTTCCCGCCACGATTCCCAGAGCTTGTTGAAATCCCTGCTCAGCACCTTCTGGTCCTTCGATTCGGCCACGGTGCGGACGATGATGCCGAAACCGCCCGGCTTGAACGATTCCACCACCTTCCGCAGCCGGCGCACCTCGTACTTATCGGTGATCTTTCGGGATATGCCGATAAAATCGGCGTTCTGCACCAGCACCAGCAGTCGCCCGGGGATGGCGATGTCGGTGGTCACCCGGGGCCCCTTACCGGCAAACGGCTCCTTGATCACCTGCACCAGGATTTCCTGCCCCGACTTCAAATCGGGAGTCTTGGTCTGGGGGCCGTTGCGCCGCTTACCGGACCGGGCCGGGCGAGGCGTTTTACTCTTGACCTCCTCCTCGTCGGAGAGAGTTACGTAATCGAGATTTTCCGGATTGCCTATTTCGGCAAAGGGCAGAAAGGCATTTACCGGATAGCCGATATCAACAAAGGCCGCCTGCATGCCGGGGATGACGTTCTCCACCACCCCTTTGAAGATGGAACCCACCAGCCGCTGATGATCGGGACGCTCCACATAGAGTTCCACCAGCCGCCCGTTTTCAACAATGGCCAGCCGGGTATTCCCGGCGGTCTCATTGATATACATTTCCTTAACCACATCACCTGCCATAATGCCTTTACCCTCCATAACCATACATGAATGGTTGGATGATTGATTTCTTCCAGGGGAAGGGCTATGTCGTTCTCAGGGGATGCAGAATAATGGACGTTATCGGGTGTAAAGATGCCGGTTTCGTCCAGGATGAAGAATTCTTTCTGCTCCAAATCTTGCTTCTGCAAACCCCTCAGCAATTCACCAAGGGCTGCTATTCCTTCCCCGTTATCTCTGGATTTATTTCTGCTCGGGGCACTGGCCCCGCGTAAAAAGTGAATAAAACTGTTAAAAAAACATATACTCCAGAGCCGGAAGGTACGGAAACTTTATATGACTATTCAAGCAGAGATCTGAAAATCTCCCCGCAAACCCAGCTCCACATCGATCTCCTTCAGGGCGTCGATGGCGAACTGTATATGGGCGTCCCGGTCCGCCCCCAGCTCGGCGATCCCTTGCTCGATGTCATCACGGTTCACCTTGGCGGCAAAACTGCGCTGCTTGAGCTTTTTCTTCACCGATTTGGGCTTGACCTCACGAATCGATTTGGACGGCCGCACGAAGGTCACGGCAAACAGGAAACCGGTGAGTTCGTCGAAGGCGAACAGCACCTTGGCCGCCAGTGATTCCCGTGGGACGCCACTGTATTGGGCGTGCCCCAGAATAGCGGTGATCACCTCCTCCGGGTAGCCCCGTTCCTTAAGGATCTTGGCCCCTTCGAAGGGGTGTTGTTCCTCGGTGGGATACTTCTGATAGTCGAAGTCGTGCAGCAGGCCGATTATCCCGAACAGCTCTTCGTCCTGGCCGTGCTCACGGGCGTAGGCCCGCATGACCTGTTCCACCGCCCGGGCGTGGTTGCGCAGGGCGTCGCTGGTGGTGTATTCGGTGAGCAGTTCCCAGGCCTGTGCGCGCGTCGGCAGGTTCATGGTGTCCCTCGTGGTTGTTGCTTGAAAGTGGAATTTAGGACTGGCTGCTAGTGGTTAGCCATTGGTGGTTAGCTGTCGGCCGTCAACGTCATGGGGCTATTGAGTGGGCCCGGTTGAGAGCGGTTGAGCAGACCTGATATTTGTTGAATAGCGATCATGCCCCTTTGACGCGGTTACATGACTCCCCGGTGATTTATTCGTCCGAATAACTATTCCCACATGTCTGAAACTCAGTGAAAGCCATGCGATGGCATAAGCGGAGCTTGCGGACTAATAGCTGGTGCTTTTCGGCTAATCAGGGAGGAGGCGAAATCTAAGGTTTGATTCCTGCTGAAAACCTTATTCGATTTTATCCCAGGATCTTAACCCAGGATTGAATTTTCGTGGTCAGATTATCAATTGCATCGACAATAGGCGGAATTGCCTCTGCGGTTGCTGCCAGTATTTTTTGGAATTCCATCATAAAATGGCGCAAATCATTATCTTCTTTGAATAGTGCCCTTGAGGCGGTTGCTCGAAAACTTGTCACCCACACGTCAGCCAATCTGGCGGCGATAGCCGGATTCCAGTCGGGAGTCCCTGGATTCCAATCAGGTGCCGCAAGAGGCAGATGCTGTACTAACGCGATACCTGGCGGCCGCCTCCGAAGACCGCTGAGAGGAACAGATGCGGAGATAATTAATGGCCCATCCAGTTGCTCTTCATACATCGTCAGAATTATCCGTTGCGCACGAATATAATCATAATGGTCTAGCAACGATTCTGCTAACGCTTCAGGATCAGCGTTTTCCGGTTCCCACCTCTGCTCGATTGGAAGATAAGTAATATTGATCCCACTGGAATCAAACAGTGCGCTTGCAATGCTAGCCTCAACCGTCGTAATCCGCAGATAGGCTCGCATTATGGCTAAATATATTTCTCTAATGTCGTCGTTGGCGGGAGGTGTGCCGATTAGTATATAGCTATAGAGTCCAAAACCGGGGGCTTCCTGTTCCCCCCGGATCAGGAATTCACGACTGGTGATTAGAGGTTCTGCAGCTTCTTCTGCGGTAAATTCTGTGGCTTCTTCGGCGGCAGGTTCTTCCCATGCTTCTATAGCAGGCGCTGCAGCAAGTTCCATCCACTCTTCCATAGCATGCTCTGCGGCGTCTTCTATAGCATGCTCTGCGGCTTCTTCTACTACAGGCTCGGGAGAGGGAGGCCTAGCAAGGCCGGGAGCTCGGGCGCAGTGTACAAAAAAAAGAGCGAAGCCTGCAAAATGAACGACCCGATTGCATATTCTTAGGTTTACCAAGTCTATCCCCCTCGCTCTTAAAACACTGCCTTAATCAACTTCCAAATAAAATTGGCTATTATAACTACGACTGAACAAATAACTATCAGGGCAGTATAATATGGGACCGGCCAGGGAGTCTCCGGTAAAACAATTATATATAAAACCCTAATTGAAACCGCCAGTATAAAGGTGGCAAAAATCATTTTGGTCAATCGCATCATAATTATCGTAATGTTGATATATAATGTAGGATATTTTCTACTGCCAGGCAACAATAAATACAACCAGCTTCAAATATCATCGATCAGTGAAATTTGTAACTGGGCATTAACGGCAGATTTATGCACGTGCCATAAACTGCCGCGTGGAAATGAAAGGTGACTACCTGTATGAACAATACGAGTTGGTCGGAGTTTCTTACTGGGCGGTAGTTCTAGATAGCGGCAGCTTCCCCAGTAGTCGCCAAGGCCATCAGTGTTCGGTGGCTGGCCTGCGCCGATAATGCCGCGTTAGATTGAAGGTTATGGTGGCACCGGCCGCCGCCGTCAGTGGCAGGAGATAGGAGCTGAGCCCAAGTTCGACTGTCGCCGTTCCAAAAATAAATAATCCAACCAGGCTGCCGATGCCTGTGGCCCAGAGTGAGCCGGAAGTCGAGTCTCGGTGGCCGGCAGCAAATACCCCTATGGTGCTCCCGAGGGGTATACCGATGCCTGTCCCCAGCATCAGACCCATCATTCCTGCGCCGGAACCCCAGGGCCCGCCGCCATCACCGGTGAGAAAAAAAGGAAGCGCTACCCCAACAAATCCGGCGATTCCACCCACGGTCCCGGCGGCCAGCTGCAGGGCCACGGTCTTCGGTTCAAGCGGTGGCCGGACCCAGGCGGAATCCAGGTGTGCGGGAGACTGTGCGAAGCCTGTCGTCAAGGCCAGGGAGATAAGGATTGCCAAAGCCATGACCTTTTGCACTTTCATGGGCTATCCCGGCAGCTTCCCCAGCAGCCGCCACACCCAGCGATGCATCCGGTGCCCCAGGCCGGTTGGCTCGGCGAACATGAGGATACACTCGCCATCCACCACGTCCATCCCCTGCTCGCGGCAATAAGCGACGGCCTTGGGCGAGGCTGCTCCCTGTTGTAGCCACACCCGCTTGATGCCCGCCGCCGCTGCATCGCGCACCACCTGCTCCGTCCGGGCTGGGGGCACCACCACCAGCACACCGTCCACCGGCTCGGGCAGGTCCCCCAGGCTGGGGTAGCAGCGGTCGCCCTCTACCTCGGCCGCCTCGGGATGCACCGGGAACAGGCGGTAGCCCTTTTGGCGCAGATTGCGGTAGGCCATATTGCCGAACTTGCGGCCGTTGCGGGAGACGCCCACTACGGCCAGGGATTTCTGAGTAAGAAAGTCGTTGACGGCAGCTTTAGTAGTCATGTTTTGCCTCTATCGAAATACAGAAGTAGACTGCCGGTGTCTAGCCCCGGATCATGGTCAGAAGCATCTTGAAGCGTTCGGGAGCCTTCAGGGCGTGGGGCCGGTTAGCCGGCATGACGATCATCTTACCAGCCACGAGCTGATGAGATTGACCAGCGATAATGATCTCCGCCCGGCCTTCCAATACCTGCACCAGGGCGTCGAAGGGGGCGGTGTGCTCGCTTAGCTCCTGCCCTTGGTCGAAGGCGAACAGGGTCACGTTACCCTTTTCCTGTTTCAGCACGATTCGGCTGACGATACTGCCTTCCTGGTATTCGGCCAGTTCGGCCGGCTTAATCACTTGGGCTGTCAGATTTTCCATGGTTGGTTTTCCCTTAATTATTCACGTTTAACTCATGCCGCCACCACCGTCTCCACCGGATTCCATCCAAACGCATACCCCAGCCACCTGTAATCGGGCACGTCGCAGATGATGAGGTCGGCCCGTTTACCCGGCTCCAGGCTGCCGGTCTCGCTCCCCAGTCCCAGGGCGTGGGCGGCGTTGATAGTGCTCGCTATGATCGCCTCGGCCACACTCATCTTCAGTTGCCGGCAGGCCAGCTGGATCACCATTGGCATGGACGGGTTGAAGGCCGAGCCGGGGTTGAAGTCCGTTGCCAGGGCCACCGGCACCCCGGCGTCGATCAGTTCCCGGGCCGGGGCCTGATCGTCCAGCCCAAGGTGGAAGGCCACCGCCGGTAAAAGCACGGCCACGGGTGGCAGCTTGGTGCTCGCCAGGGCCGCTAAACCGGCCGCGTCAATATGCTCCAGGTGGTCCACACTTACCGCCCCCAGCTTGGCGCCCAGGGCCGCCGCTCCCGAGGCACTGAACTGCTCAGCATGCAGTTTCAGGCCGAAACCCAGGCTTCGGGCATGTTTAAGCAGACGTTCAGTTTCGGCCAGGGTGAAAGCTTCCTGCTCGCAAAACACGTCGAAAAAGCGCGCCAAACCCCGCTCTTTTATCTCTGCGGCGGTCTGCTCCACCTGGCGCAGGTAGCCCTCCCGGTCGGCGGCCATCTCGGCGGGCACTACGTGAGCCCCCAGGTAGGTGGCTACCACCCGCGGCAGATCGTCCCCGGTGAGCCGTTGGGCCACCTCCAGCATTTTCAGCTCGTCCTCCCGGTTCAGGCCGTAGCCGCTTTTGATCTCGATAGTGGTGGCGCCATGCTCCAGGCAGCGCCCGGCCCACTGGCGGGCGTTTTCCAACAACTCGTCGGCTGTGGCCGCCCGGGTGGCCTGCACCGTGCTCTGGATGCCGCCTCCCTCACGCAGGATCTCCAGGTAAGGCTTACCC
>SDBT01020815.1_pt1 | contig 10252 bp, 6 predicted proteins | sample 2277101 | NCBI WGS metagenome assembly SDBT01 (sample SAMN10404973, study PRJNA504765) | marine sediment metagenome | isolation source: marine sediment core GS10_PC15, 103 cmbsf | place: Arctic Ocean: Southern Knipovich Ridge | collected 2010
CCGCACCTGGTGTATGCCCAACCGTTCACGTTCCCGGTGCACAAGGGTGACGCGAACGGCCTGTTCCTGATCGGTGTGGGTCTCTGGCTCTACGACTTCCTGGCGCTGTTCAGAAACGTGAAGAACCACAGAATATACCTGAAAGAGCGCACGCTGGAGATGGAGCCGGAACTCGACCCTGAAGGTCTCAAGGGGTCCGGGGTCTTCTACGACTGCTCCACCGACGACGCCCGCCTCACCCTCGCCTTCGCCCTGTCGGCCATAGACGCCGGGGCCGATTGCGCCAACTACGTCAAGGCCACCGGCTTTCTGCGGGAGAAAGGTGACCGCCTGTCAGGAGCCCGGATGCGCGACGCCCTGACCGGCGAGGAGTTCGACGTGGAGGCGCGAGTAGTGGTGAACGCCACCGGGGCCTGGGACGACGAGGTTTGCCGGATAGACGAGCCGGGTGCACCGGTCAAGCTTCAACTCACCAAGGGAGCCCACATAGTGGTGCCGCGGGGCCGCGCCCACACCGAGAACGCACTCCCGGTGGTATCCCCCACCGATGAGCGACTCATGTTCATTATACCCAGGGGCCACTTCACCCTCATCGGAACGACCGACACCTACTACCACGAAGACCTTGACCGGCCGTATGCCACCCGCGAGGACGTGGAATACATTCTGGAAGCCGCGAACCACACCCTGCCGAAAGCGCACCTGGACAAGGGAGATGTAATCAGCACCTTCGCCGGCCTGAGGCCCCTCGCCATGAAGGAGGGCGGGAAGGACATAGCCGAAAGCCAGGTTTCCCGCGAGCACCGCATCTACCAGGGGCATTCCGGCCTGCTCACCATAGCCGGTGGGAAGCTGACCACCGCGCGCTCCATGGCCGAGGAGATGGTGGACCTTGCCGCCGGTGTGCTGCGCAATGATTTCAGCGTCAAGGCAAGACGGCCGTGTCAGACAAAGAACAATCCGGTCCTGGGGACCCCCTCCAGGGACACCGAGGCGCGGGTAAGGGCGCTGGCGGCGAACCTCAAGTTCGACGACGACGTACTCCTTGGGCTCTTCAAGCAGGGCACCGACGCCCTTAAGGTCCTCTCCCTGGTGGAGGATGACGGCTCGCTTGCCGAGCTGCTCGCCCCGGAGATACCGCACATCAAGGCCCAGGTCGCCTTCGCCGCCGAAGGCGAGATGGCCCGCACGGTGGACGACTTCCTGGTCAGGCGAACCGAGGTATTCTACACGGCCCCCGACCAGGGCCTGGGGGTAGCGCCGATGGTGGCGGACATCATGGGTGACGTCCTCGGCTGGGACGAAGAAGAACGCAAACGCCAGGTCGAGCAGTACGGCGAGACGGTGGCGCTATCCAGGCGGTATAACGAGTAGGCGCGCCCCGTCGCAGTCGCAAGAATGCGCCAATGGTGCCAGGCACCATTGGCGCATTCGAATCCCATCGCCGAACCTCCTGCCCGGGCCGCCGGAAAGCGATTCTTCCGCTCCTCTGGTATCATATTTTGTTAGAGGAACCAAGACAACCACGGCACAGGACAGGGCAGGGAGCCATGCAACAGCGGTATGAGTCCGGCCATTCAACGAGTTCGACCACTGCCCGTATAGCCATCGCTATCGTGTCGCTGGCGATGGTTTTGCTCCTGGTGCTGCCGGGAGCCGCTATAGCCGGAGGCGAGTCCGGCCCGGATGCCCCCGATGGCTTCGGGGTCTTCGAACGCCAGGAAGACCTGGGCCTACGGATTACCCTTACCTGGAACCATACCGACGAGTGCTTCGGCTACAATGTTTACCGTTCCGAGAGCGAAGAGGGCCCTTACGAGAACATCGGGGGGGTCTCCGGGGCCACCATGGCTGATTTCCCGTTCTTTCTCGACGACACCGTCTCGGGTGGCAAAACGTACTACTACCGGGTTTCCGCTATAGACGATCAGTGGAATGAGGGGGGCATGAGCGCTCCGCTGAAAGCGCGCTTCGAGAAATACTATCGCGCGTCGGCCGCCACCAAGAGCATCGTGGTCTCGCTGACCGACCAGCGCGTATACTGCCTCGAGAACAAAGTCGTCGTCAACATCTTCCGATGCAGCACCGGATCGATCGGCCCCACACCGACCGGACGATTCCGCATCTACGCACACCGCCGCTGGGTGGATAGCTGCGAGTACTGGATGGACTGGAAGACCAACTATGGGATACACGCCTGGCCCCGCTACTCCAACAGCTACGGCGATTACGAGGAGAGCCTCGGGGTCCGCCCTCGCTCACACGGCTGCATCCGGCTCCACCCGCTGGAGGCGTACTGGCCGTATACCTGGGCGCCCGACGGCACACCGCTCACCGTGATGTCCGGCAGTTACGGCAAACTCCCGCTCAAGGGGGCGAACTGCTCCCTCGGGGCGACTGAGCCCTCGAAGACATGGTACTTCGCCGAGGGGTACATCGACTCCAATTTCATTGAGTACCTGCTCCTGTTCAACCCCGGCCCGGACCCGGTCGAGGTGGAGATGACGTACTACCCCGAAGGCAATCCCCCCGTTACGGATAACCTCTTCCTCGAACCGGGGACGCGCCATACGGTGTCGGTAAACTGCGTGCCCGGTATCCCGTCTTCAGTGGGGCACTCCGTCAAGATAGAGGCAACCGGGGGTATCATCGCCCAGCAATCTGAGTACTTCGACCTCGGGGGAAGGCGCGGCGGGCACACCAGCATCGGGGTTACCGAGCCCTCCCCTGAGTGGTACTTCGGGGAAGGTTATACCGGTGGGCTTTTCAGTACCTACCTTCTCCTGTTCAACCCCAACGACGAGCGGGCCGGCGTTAGCGTTACCTACATCGTCGAGGGTGGGGCCCGGTACGTGCACGAGTTCGAGATGCCCCCCAACAGCAGGGGCACCACGTTGGTAAACGCGCTGCCCGGGCTCCTTGATAAGTCGGTGGCGATCTGCGTCAAATCCACGGAGCCGCTGGTGGCGGAGCGCACCGAGTACTTCGCGTGGGCCGGACACCCCAACGGGGTAAACGGCGGCGGCGCAGCGGCGGGCCTCCGCGAGCTCTCCAAGACGTGGTACCTGGCGGAAGGTTGCACGGGACACTTCTTCGACGAGTATATCCTTATCTTCAACCCGGGGGATGAGTCGACCATCGTCACCGTGGAGTTCCTGAGCTCCAGTGGGACCTTCGCCTACCCGTTCTGGTTTCCCCCTCGCTCCAGGGGGACTATCGCGGTTGATTCCGTTGCCGGACTGGGCAGCGCGGAGACGGCCGCGATCATCACCTCCGACACGGATATCGCCGTCGAGCGGTCCATGTACTACGCCCGTGACTCGAGAAGGGGGGGACACGTATCTACTGGTGCAAGTGATACCTCCAAGGACTGGTACTTCGCCGAGGGCTACACTGGAGGCACGTTCGACGAGTACCTGCTTCTTCTAAACCCGGGGGATCAAACCGCGGTAGCCACGCTTCTCTTCCACCTCGAGAACGGGGCCAAAGTGAGCGCCCAGTACGCCATCGGCCCGAAGAGCAGGGTTACCGTGGCTGTTGACGCAATCGGGGGGCTCACCTGGACCGCGAGCGCCGTGGAGATCCACTCGGATCGGCCCATCGTCGCGGAGCAGTCCCAGTACTTCTGCCTGCCCCGTTGACCGAAACCATGTCCCTGCCAGGACCCGGTTTACACTCCCGGTGTTATCGACCACGCCGCCTCGGTTCCGTTTCGCGATCGGGGCTCGGTTCTCACCACCAACCGAACTATTGCTATAATCTATTTTGAAGAACCAAACTGGAGGTCACGAATAGATGAAATGCGAATTCTGCGGCGATAACGTCACCGAGGGTGCTCTGGCCTGTCCCCGGTGCGGGGCACCGGTTACAGTGTCGCCCACCCAAGAGTCAGCGCCGGGCGGGCCCATGCAGCCGCCGGAAACAGACGAGCCGGCCGACGTGCCGCTGGCCCCCGTTGAAGAGGACTTCATCGCCATGGCCGAGATGACGGTTATCGAGGAAGGGGGCAGCCAACTCGCGTCCGAGTTCGCGGCCGAGCAGCCGGAAACGGAAAGCGGAACCGCGCTCGCGGACCAGGTCGTACCCCCGGGCGCCCACGTCACGGCCGAAAAAATAGAGTTGGACTCGACACTCACCGGCGGTTACAAGGGCCCCGATGTTCCAAGCGTTGCGGGGGTCGGTGAACAGACTGCCGATGACCCGTTCGGCCTCAATATAGTCGAAACCGCTCCACCAGTTTCCGGCGACATGACGAAAGGCGAACCGTGGGACTACCGGAGAATTCGAAACGTGGTTGTTATGATCGTCTCCCTGCTGGCCGCGTTTTCGATTGCGGGAATCGGTATCTACTTCGGGCTTATCCGGGAAAGCGAGCCCGCGCCCGCTAAACCGGAGGAGACGGTGGAGGAGTTCTTCGAGATGATGGTCACCGGCGACCGTGAAGACCTCGGGAGTGTTTCCATCAGTAACGCCAAGATCATCGGCCAGATGGAACAGTTGATTTTGCCTTACAAGAAAATGGGAGTTATCAGCCTCAAGAAGTTCAGTTCTGAAACAACCAGCAATAAGGACGGTCAGGCGACAGTGTTAGTGAAAGATCTAATGCTAGAGATCAACACCGAGATGGGATCAGACACCTTCGACATGCTCGAAATGACAAAACCATTCCCCGTTCCAACAATCATACAGCTGATCGAACAGAACGGGAAGTGGCTGATAAGCAGTTAGCGACCGGGATACGAACTCCATACGATGATCGCTCGCATCCAACCCCATGGGTATCAAACGCAAGGTGTTTAGGAGTAAAGTACTTGCGTTTGGGGCCAGGCCCCAAACGCAAGGCCCCAAACGCAAGGTTGCCCCGGGCTGTTGCCCCGGAGCTGTTGCATAATGAGGTGTTGGTTTGGATAGAGGGTCCAACGGCACCAGCCCGGGGATAGCGGGTTTTGTCTTGCGTTGTCGCGTGTAGGGGTGGTGCCAGGCACCTGCGTTGCATTATAGCGAACGGCTTGTGTGGAGGGTCCAACGGCAACACCTGAGCCAGGCACCATTTGGGTGGGGCGGTTAACGACAAAAGCTTGGGCCAGGCACCGTTTGGGTGGGGCTACGGCAACTCTACCGTGGTGCTGCTCGAGTAGACCATGACCGCGCCCTCGACGACGAGCCCGACACGGTAGGTGTAAGTGTGCTTTGGGGCGGCATCGCCATCCAGGTACGTATAGAAGACATCATCGCTGTCTATGCGGGTCACGTCGACCCCGCCGGCCGGGGTCTCGGACTCCTTGGGCGCCTTCTCCACTATCCTCTCCACCACGAAGCCGTTAAAGTTGGTCACGCCGGAAACGCTCCACTCCAGGGTAACGCCGTTTGCCGAAGTCGAAGCGGACAGGGACATCGATGCGGGCTCCGGTTCGGGCTCGGGCACGGGGACGTTGATCACCACGGTATTACTATAGGTGATACTGCCGTAACCGGAGCGCGCGGCGAGGCGGTACTGGTACGTCTGACCTCCCGTCACGCTATCGTCATCCGCGGTTTTTATCGAAACATCGGTGTACCTGGCTATCTCGTCATCGGGGTACACCGGCTCGGAATACTCGGAGCGCAGCACCACCAACTCGTGGAACTCGCCTTCGTGCTCCGCACTCCAGTTCCAGTTAAGGGATACCATGGCTTCGGTAACGGACCCCTCGAGACATATCACCAGTGAGACCTCGTCCTGCCCGTCGGGCTCTTCATCCGCCAACTCCTCCGGCTCCACATCGACCTGCTCGTAGATTCCGGTGCTGTAGCCCTCCTGCGCGTCCTGCTGGACATTGGCGTAAAGTCTGCCTTCGGCAAGCCGCTCCCGGGTAACCTGTTGCTTGACGGCCTTCTTGTCCTCGGAAAGGGAGACCACCATGACCTCTCCCTCGTCGACCTTGATCGGCTCATGCCCCCCTATGCGGACCTCCACCGCACTCTGAACCGTGAGTATCTCCAGGTTATCCGGGACGCGGTTGTCCACGTTGAACGCCGTTCCCAGCGCCCGGGAGGAGACGTCCTGGCTCATCACCGTGTATCGCGTGCCCTTTTGGACCCTGTGGTATGTGCCGCCCCTCACGTGCTCGAGTGAAACCGACTGCTCGCCGAGTCCTCTTATCCGGGCCTCGGAGCCGTCGCTGATACGCATTATGCTTCCATCGGGAAAGAGTATCGTAACAAATGAGCCATCGCCTGTTCGAACCGAGACACCGGCCTCGAGGCTCTCCCCATTCACCACTGCCCGCCACTCGCCTTGGGGCTGCATTACCTCCACGTTGCCCAGGAAACCGCTCGCCCGCGCGAACTGCCTTGCCGGCTCGGGCTTCTCCGGTGTGGGTACCATGATCGCCAATGCAACCGCGATGGCGGCGGCGGCGGCGACTCCCGCGATCAGCACGGCCTTCCAGCCAGTCCACCCGCGCCCGTGCCGCTCGCGGACCATTCTTCTCTGGGACGAGAGCAGGTGGCCCATCAAACGCTCCCGGGCCTCCGGGTCCATCTCGACATCAGCGGGCTCCAGGGAATTCATGACCTCCGCCATGGGATGGCCGGCGTCAAACTCCTCGCTAACCGCTTTTCCTTTTCGCCTTCCGGCTTTTCTATTGAACAAAACCATTATCCCAGTCTTTCGCCGCCTTAGAGCAGATTCCCCGCCGGGCCCTTAGTGGCAAGTTTCTTCAGTTCGTTAAGGCCCCTCAATATCCTCTTGGAGGCCGCGCTCTCGGTGACACCGAGAACCTCCGCCACCTCCTGCACTCTCATCCCGGCGAAGTACCTGAGCGCAACCGCCTCCTGGTACTTCCGGGGCAACTCAGCCAACAGTTCCACCAAGACCATGGAGAGGTCCACCCGCTCGATGTCGGCATCAATCAGGTGCCTCCTTTCGGCCTTTACCTCCTCCAGCGGGGTTTCCTTCCTCCTTCCCCCGCTGCGGTAGAAATCTGTAACACAGTTCGTGGCTATCCTGTATATCCAGGTCGAGAACGAGGCCTTCGAACCGTCGAACGAACCCAGGTTCAACAGGACCTTCTCGAACACTATCGACGTCACGTCCTCCGCATCCTGTACCCTTCCAACCCTCTTGAGCACGTAACCGTATATCTTGGGTATGTAGTAGTCGCACACCCGCTCCAGCGCCTCGGGCGAGTCAAGCGCCTCCTGTACCAGGGAACCCGTGACCCCCCCTTCACCGGGGATCACCACCAGTCCCTTTTCTTGCCCTCTCGGTCCCTTTATACGTTTCTCGGACACCAATTCCCCCAATCCGGCCGGAATCTTTATCCGGTTCCCCGCGATTGCCCCACATGTGATTATATTATCGATGATCACTATTTGATAATCGAGGGGAGGTCACATGCTCGAGGACATCGCCAGCAGGTTCCTTTACTACCCCGAACCGATACCCCGTGACATGCCTCCGCCGCAGTGGGCGGCGGACGCACGGGAGGTCTGGATCGATACCGAGGACGGCCGCCGCATCCACGGCCTCTGGTGGCCTGCGCCGGAGGGTCGCCCCACCCTCCTGTTCCTGCACGGCAACGCCCAGGAGGTCTACTCGTGGTCCCTGGTTCGTGAGGACCTGGCCGCCCTCGAATGCGGGATGCTGCTCATCGACTACCGCGGCTACGGCAAGAGTGAGGGGAAACCCGGGGAAACCGGCCTGTACGCCGACGGCCGCGGGGCGCTCGAGTGGCTGCGGCGCGAGGGTATCGGGGCCGGTGAAACCTTGATCTTCGGCAAGTCGCTCGGGGGGGCGGTCGCCTGCGAAATAGCGCGCGGCATCGCCCTGAAAGGGCTCATCCTGGAATCCACGTTCACTTCCCTGGCGTCAGTCGCACGCAACCTGTTCCCGTTCGCTCGCGGCTACACTCCCGCAGACACCGCCTACAACTCGCTCGCGAAGCTCCCTGAGATACAGTGCGGGCTTATGGTCATTCACGGAGATGCCGACATGCTGATACCCGTCGGGGAAGGGGAAGCGCTCTTCGAGGCCGCGGGCGAGCCAAAGGAGTTCCTCATCGTGCGCGGCGCGGGGCACAACGACGTGTCGATGGTTGCCGGGTCCGAATACTGCACACGCATCCGCGAGTGGTTGGACGGTTTGCCCCGGGCAGTTGCATGATGGCGCGCAACCACCCCCAAACCAAAAACGCAAGATGGTGACAGGCACAAACGCAAGATCGCCCCGGTCTGTTGCATAACAGACGTCGGCTTGAGTGGATGCTGCAACGACAACAGCCCGGGGTTGGCGAGTTTTGTTTGGCGTTGTCGTATATAGAGGTGGTGCCAGGCACCGGCGTTGCATTACGGCGAGTGTTTGTGTGAATAGGTTAACGACAACACCTGTGCCAGGCACCGTTTGCTAGGCGGGGATACCGCAAAGGAACCGGAACATCGACTCGCCGGTGTTCCGGTACTGGTGGCGGACCCCTGGCGGTACGAAGATGATGTCGCCCTCGGACACCTGTCTCCACTTACCCTCTATCATTACCTCTCCGTTTCCATCGACCACGAAGTTCTCGTGCTCGAACGGGTGGTCGTGGTCGGGGGTGTTCCCGCCCGGGTCTACCTCGATCATCCTCAGGACGTAAGTCGGTGCCCCGTCACGCTCCCGGTCAATCAAGAGACGGATTTTCACCCCCGGCGCCTCGTCCCCGAACGACTCCGCCGGTACGTCCCCATAGTGGATTACCTTTGATGGCGGTTTCTCGGTTGTCAATTCAATCGGCCTCCCCTCCCGGTCCGATGTTCCGTATCTACGAATGCAACTTCTAAGACCTGACCCCGGAATTCGCGTTTAGAAGCCGGGGCCGGCCTCCAGTTGGCCGGGCTGCAGTGAAAGGGGCGTTACCGGTTCCAGGCCCAGGAAGTAAGCCGCCGCCATGAGGGCTCCCCCCACGTGGCCGGCGGCGATCGCGGTGTGGTGGGGAAAGCCCCGCAGTACCTCCGCGTACAACCGGTCGAGGTCCGACACCCGCACCCACCCGTGGCTTCCCGGGGGGCTGCCGGGCACGTCCACAACGTCCCCTTCCGCGATAAGCACCGGCCAGGTGTCCCAGGGGTGCTCGGTGACCCGCGTCATCGTGACAGGCCCATCGTCTAGCCGCGACTCCACTGTCCCGAACTTCCCCTCGGTGGTGCCTGTGGAATCGGCGAGGATGTTGTGGTAGGAAATCCTCTTCTCGCCAGAACAGAGTGAAAGGGGGAAGACGCCGCAGTGCCACGCCGAGAACACGTCCGCCGCCCGGTAATGCCGGTTGTTCCAGTCCGCAAGCCCCGCGGTGGAACCCGCCACCAGTGAGAGCAGGTGCATGCTGAGCGTCCCGTGGATATCGACCTCGCAGGCGCATGGGGTCCCCCGGTCGGTGATCCTGGACATCACGAAACAGGGGCTCACGCCGTAGTCGTCCTGGATCGAGGTCCAGCACTGCAGGGCCAGCCCGCCCATCCCATGCTCTTCGATCATGCTTTCAAGGGCCGCCTCCAGACGGGCCATCTTCGCCAGGTCACCCTCCGAGACCCCGGAGCAGTCGGCACTCCCCTCCATGTCCTCCACTATCTCCCGCTCGACCTTCACCGGAACCGCCTCGGCAACTGAGAACAGCGTGGTCAGCGGCACCGGCACCACCCGGATGCCCAGCTTTCTCAAGAGCGATAACTCGTCAAAGGCGCAGGTCTCGAACTCCCCCGGCCTGGGGCCGAAAAGGCCGTAGACGGCTCCTCTCACTCCCGTGACCGCCCGGCAGGCGTTTCCGAACTCGAAGAGGGCAAGGCGAAACTCGGCGTCGGTGGGGAAACACACGGCACGCCGGGGGAAGACGAACTTCGACTCCCGGTGCCTCAGCGCAGTGGCAATGGATATCAACCCGCAGAACGAGTCGCGGCGGCTGGCCTCCGGCGTCAGTTCGCCCTCCTCGCCCACCCCGAACAGCATCACCGGGCGCTCATCGGACCGCCAGAGGGCCGCCAGGGCCGCCGGCACTTCGTTGCCGAAGTTCAACGCGCCGACCACAACGCCACAGACGCCTTCCTCCTCGAATAACTCTCCCGTCTTTCTGGCTTCCTCCGGTGTCTGCACCAGCCCCTTCCCGGTAAGATTATCGTCCGGCGCAATCACCTCCATCCCCGTCCCGCGGATGGCCTCGATCACGTCATCCCTCACCTTCACCGCCAGTTCCTGGTCGAAGATACCGCGGCTGGCGGGGACGAAACCAACTTTGAGCGGCAC
>SDBT01020816.1_pt1 | contig 10252 bp, 4 predicted proteins | sample 2277101 | NCBI WGS metagenome assembly SDBT01 (sample SAMN10404973, study PRJNA504765) | marine sediment metagenome | isolation source: marine sediment core GS10_PC15, 103 cmbsf | place: Arctic Ocean: Southern Knipovich Ridge | collected 2010
GCCGATTTTTCACGTATTCCGTACGAAGTGTTGGGATTGATAGCCAGCCGGATAATTAACGAAGTCCGCGGAGTCAATCGTGTGGTCTACGATATTTCGAGTAAGCCTCCCGCTACAATTGAGTGGGAATGAGATATGTGGAAACTTCGTCGCAAGGGAGGCCGACTTCATATTTTGTGCGCACTGTTGATGCTTGTTCCGGGTTGCGCGGTACGGTCCGAGTGCAATCGCCTTACAGAAAAACAAACCATTTCCGAAACGAATGAGCTGCATGCCGAATCAACCGGTCGGGATGCTGGGGGGGGGCAAGATGTTTCACAAATATCCTGCAGTGAGCCTAACGACACAAACATCGTCTTAGATTCGCTTTGGAGGGACTTATGGACTCTGCCCGAGACTATTGTTGATGAAACAACCGAGATTATCCATACCGGGAACAATTCGTGGTACCTGCTGTTGGCCGGCGGAGCGAGTATCGTGCTTCACAATACAAGAGCAGACCAGGAAATCGCAGAAAATTTCAATCTTAATCGCGCGCTGGGCAGAGAGGTCGATGAAATAGTGGCGAATCTCGGCGGGCCGGGCGTTCATTTTGCTGCGACGGGTTTGTGGTACGCAATGAGTGTGGATAATGGCGATGAGCTGAACAAGCAGCGTGCCTGGACGATGATGAAGGCTCTTTCGGTAACCGGTGCGACTACGATGGCCCTTAAGCTCATTGTAAACAATGATACGCCCAATGACAAATGGTTGGCCTGGCCGAGCGGGCACACGGCAAGCTCTTTTACGGTGGCATCGGTACTGGATGAGCTTTACGGCCCGGAGGTGGGGTTTCCGGCGTACTTAGCGGCGGGTTTTGTGGGCTACAGGATGATGGATTCAGGGGACCACTGGGCGAGCGATGTGCTTTTTGGTGCTGTTTTGGGGTGGATTGTCGGCCACCATATTGGCAGTGAACAGAAGGCTGTTGAGATTGGCGGATTTGAGGTGGTGCCGTATGCGAATGTCGGCGCCAGGGGCCAGGCGGTCGGCGTCAGCTTTGTGAAGAGGTTTTAGCATAACAGCGGGCATTATTCTCAGGCGGGGCGGAAAAATCCCCTTTTTCAACTTGTTCATGCCTTAATTTGTAAGTTTTCACTGGTATTTACCGCTGGATGTGTTATAATATTACCACTCTGGCCAAAAGACCTTTGGACGAGAGGAGGAAAAAAGTGGCCAATGAAACAAACTTGAACGCCCGCCTGATGGCAGCGGTCCCGTTGTGGGATGTCTGCCCACACTCATCCCGATTGAGTTTATCGCAGCAGCACGCCCGAAACGAGAACCCTTTAATATTGAGAACGAGAAACGAGTGTATTAGACGAGTTACAAACATGCGAATAAGACCAGATTCAATAATAGCCCTGGTAACCGGAGTGTTGATGATAGTGATAACGTCGCTGTTAGCGCCCAGCGTTTCCGCGGCAGTCGGCGACGTGTGGGATGCGAGGACGGATTGGAGCGAAACAAATAATCCCAATGAGCTGGGCTCACCACGATATGGCTCCTGGTCCTATCATGCCGTAAACGGGGATTTAATGGTCCCGGCGTTTGGTGATTGCGGGGGCTCGCCGGGTGACTGGTCATCCGCAACGGGCGGGTGTCCTAACCTCTTCAATGACGACTGGGCCCCGGGAGGCAGCCATGGTATATATGAATTTTGCGGTCATGGCCCGTGGATGGTGCGCTGGACAAGCCCGATTGATGGTTTCGTGCTTATCGGCGGCCGGATATGGCAAAAATTTGACACCTCAAGAAGGATGGCTTTCTACCTGAGTCAAAATGGTGACGCAGCATTTGCGCATGGTTTTGTTCAGCAGAGTGACAGCGGTGATACCATCCTTGGATGGACAGGTAGGTTGCTTGGGTTGGTATACCGCTTGGTAAGCGTCGGCGATACTATTGACCTCATGGTAGATGGTTCGGGTCCGGGTGGAAGTGGTGTTTCCACATTCACGGTAGCCATATTTAAAGTGGTGCAGGTTGACGAGTCAGAGGTCTCGCCAGGACCGCCGACGCCTGATCCTTCAACGTGGGCTTCGCCACCGGTTGCTCTTGGACCCTGGTCAATCAGCATGATGGCCACCACCGCAACCGATGACAGCGGTGTCGAGTACTACTTCGAAGAAACCACCGGCAATCCGGGCGGCGACGATAGCAGCTGGCAGGAAAGCCCAACCTATACCGATTCTCACCTCACCCCACAAACCCAGTACACCTACCGTGTCCACACGCGTGACCAGTCCCCCATTCACCTCACCGGTTCCTGGTCGAACTCCGTTTCTGCGATGACGGACCAACTCCCACCTGCAGGTTGTCCGGACGGTGATTTGGATGACGACTGCGATTGCGATATCGGCGACGCGGCAATATTAGCCGCCCAGTGGCTGTCTGATCCCGGCTGCTCAGGACATCCGGACGACTGCGCCGACCTCAATGAACGAGACGGCGTTGATGGTCAGGATTTCGCTGTACTGGCGGCTAACTGGCAGGAATGGGGTGCTCCCATCAGGCTCGTTATCAACGAAATGATGGCCGACAATGAAACGACCATCGCCGATGAAGACGGATATGACGACTGGATTGAAATTTATAATCCCGGTGCGCCTATTGACATGAGCGGCATGTATCTGGAAGACAACGACGGGTTCACGTGGGTGATGCCTCCCGGTACCACCATGGACTCCGGAGAGTACAAACTATTCTGGGCAGACGAAGGATGGCCAGATGAGGGAAATAACCACACCAACTTCGCACTGAATAGAAACGGCGACGGCGTCACCCTCTACAATACCGATGGCACCGGGATTGACAGTAAAACCTTTACGGGAATGAGCGACGATATATCCTTCGGCCGCTATCCCGACGCCACCGATAATTGGTACAACATGTCCGAGCCCACACCTGGTTCTTCCAACAAAGTTGGCACGGCCGGCAAAGTGTACTTCTCCCGCCCCGGCGGCACCTTTACGGAATCTTTCAACCTGGGATTGGCCACCCAATCTCCAACTGCGACTATCTATTATACGCTAAATGGTGATGAGCCAACCGACACTGTCAGTGAAACTAACTTCGAATACACAGAGTCTTTTTCTATCGACAGCACCAGGTGGGTTAGAGCGAGAGCATACGACTCCGGGCTCAGTCTGTTGCCCAGCCTAATCACCAGCGGGACATATATCAAATTAGACGCCGATGTTACTGGCTTCAACAGCCGTCTGCCGATTGTCATAATCAACTCATTTGGCCTTAATATCGATAGCGCAAATCGCAATTTCCATCCGGTTAGCGCTGTCTTTATCGATACTGACGAAGTTACCGGCACCGCCGCCATCACTGACCCTGCCGAGTGGGCAGGCTACGGCGGTATGCACATACGCGGTAACAGGAACTATCCCAAGTGGCAGTACAGGTTTGAAACGTGGGACGAAAACAGCCCCGACCCCGAGCCAAAGGCCAGATACCGAGACTTAGATGTCTCACTCTTGGGCTTCTCCGCTGAATCCGACTGGATAATCCACGCTCCTTATTCCGACAGAACGCTCATGCGAAACTTACAGACGTACACCTGGAGCAGACAGATTGGACGATACGCTGCAAAGTGCAGGTTCGTCGAGCTCTTCCACGACAAAGATGGCGCAAGTAGCAGTGTAGGCTGGAATTCGGGAACCGGCTCAACTGATTATTGGGGTGTATATATCTTCATGGAAAAAGTCAAACGCGGTCCTGATCGCGTTGACATCGCAAGGCTCGATCCATCCCACAACGCTGAGCCCGAAATCACCGGTGGGTACCTACTTAAAAAAGACTGGTATACCCCGGACGGCTTTACAACAACAACCTACTATGACCGTCTCCTCTACGAGGATCCCAGAATCGACGAACTCACTACCGCCCAGAAGAATTGGATCAAGGCCTACTTCAATGAGTTTGAATTGGCACTTGCCAGTGGCGATTATGACAATCCTGCCCACGCCGATTACTACGGCAACTACATCGACATTGACTCCTGGATAGACCATCACATCATCGTTGAAACAGCCAAGAACGTTGATGGCTTTGTCCTTAGTACGTTCCTCTCCAAGGATCGTGGAGGGAAAATCGTCATGGGGCCCGTCTGGGATTACAACGGTGCCTACGGTGCAAATTATTTCTGCAGTTATGACCCCACAGGCTGGTTCCATGAATTTAACGAAAGAACCTGTGTGGATAGTTTAAGTGGTTGTGGCTCCAGAGGGGAAGGATGGCAAGCTTTCCCGGGCGAGGATAATCCAAATGCATACAACTGGTACTACCGAATCACCGAGGACCCCGAGTTTCTGCTCGCCTACGCCGACAACTGGTTCGGCCTGCGAGAAGACCACTTCAAAACTGCAAACATGCTTGGCGACGTCGATAACAACGTCGCGCTGCTTAAAGCCATCCTTGCCTGCGTAGGACAGGACAACGCAGTGGACCGGAACTTTACACGCTGGAATATCCTTAATAATTACATCTGGCCGGACCTTTGGAGTATGTGCCATCGTTCGAATACATACCAGGATTTTGTTGACTGGCTCAAAACATGGCTCGACGCTCGGCTCACCTGGATGGACTTAGAAATAGATGCCACTTACGGCGATGCCCCGCCTGACATTAAGGTCAATGATATCAACGCCAATCGCGGCGCCCACATTTCATCGAGCGATTCGATCTCGATGACCAGCGCCGGCGGTACAATCTACTACACGCTGGATGACTCTGACCCACGCACACACGGTGGCGGCATCGCAGGGGTCCCGTACATTGTTCCGTTCACTCGCACAGAAAGTACACAGATCAAGGCACGTATAAGATATGCCTCGGATAACTGGAGTGCTCTTAACGAGGCCACGTTTGCTGTCGGCCCGGTTGCCGAGAACCTGCGCATTACAGAGATTATGTACAACGTGGACGACCCGAACCACGAATACATCGAGCTAAAGAACATCAGCGGCTCGGCAACGATACAGTTGAATCTCGTCAAGTTCACCGACGGCATCGACTTTACCTTCCCAAGCACGAGCTTGTCCGCCGGTGATTATTGTGTGGTCGTGAGAAACGAAACGAGCTTTATAGAGCGCTATGGTAGCGGACTATCCAGCAAGATTGCAGGCGAATTTATCGGTGCAATAAATAACGCCGGCGAAAGGATAGAGCTGGTCGATGCCCTCGGCCAGGTCATACACAACTTCCGGTTCAAGGACGGCTGGTATCCAATCACCGATGGCGAGGACTTTTCGCTCAACATCATTGCCCCGACCAATCCCGACCCCAATAGCTGGGAGTACGCCGACTACTGGCAGCCCAGCAGCGTAGCGGGCGGCACACCTGGCGAGAATGACCCAAACCATGTAGCCGCCCCCGGCGATATCGTCATTAACGAGGTGATGACACATACCGATATTCCATCTTACGACTGGATAGAGCTACATAACACCACGGGCTCGACCATTGACATCACCGGCTGGTTCCTCAGTGACAATGACAACAACTTTAAAAGATACCAGATAGGCGTATCAGCACCGGTAACAATCGGGCCAAACGGCTACGTAGTCTTCACGCAGAACAACCATTTCGGCAACGGAGGCGACCCCGGCTCCGATGTACAGTTCGCATTCAGCGAACTCGGCGAAACCGTGTACCTGTGTTCCGGCTTCGGCGGCGTACTTACCGGCGGCTTCTGCACGAAGGAAGATTTCAAGGCCTCCGAGGATGAAGTCAGCTTCGGCCGACATACAAAGAGCGCCGCAGCCGGTTATGACGTGGATTTTGTGTCGATGAGCAGCGCGACCTACGAAGACGAGAACACCACTGGTGCCAAAGTCGGGCCGATCGCAATAACTGAGATTATGTATCACCCTGCAGGTAACAACTATATCGAGTATGTTGAACTGAAGAATATCTCCGGAGGCACCGTCTTGCTTGATAACTGGAAGTTTACCGATGAGAATGAAGACATTGAGTATTACATCCCGAGCGGTACGACCTTAGCAAGCGGCGAATATCTGCTCCTGGTCAAGCACAAAGATGCACTTAATGGACAGTTCACTTTCCCCACCGGCATAACGATACTGCAGTGGCTGGAAGGCAGATTAAGCAACGCCGGCGAAAAGATCCAGATATCCAAACCCGGCACGCCTGAGCCGACCGGCTTTGTGCCGTACATACGTGTTGACCGGGTCAATTACAGTGATGGCTCCCACGGTGAGAACTTCCGCGAGTTGGGTTATAACGATCCCTGGCCTACCGCGCCTGACGGCACCGGCCAATCGCTGCACAGGGTAATCGATGGCAATTACGGCAACGATGTAGCCAACTGGACCACCGACGCCCCAACACCCGCCGGGGGTGCCCAGGGAACTACGAATGTTGAATTGAATATAGACAACTTGTGGATGTATCAGAATCTGCCGGACAGAATACTCTCTAATCTGACTGCGGAGGTTTTAATCATAAACGACCCATTAAACAACAGCAGCTACACCTACGTTTGGGAATTTGACCTGCCGGACGATGTGAGCATTGCGCCTGCAATAACCAACGGCGGCGGAGCTGCTGACTCGCTCTGCACGTTCGCAGCACCGGATTGTGACCAGCCGGGAGGCTTATCGGACTCAGGTCAGACGTTTACTGTCAGAGTAACCGTTACTGGCGCCGATTTCGGCAATTCGGCCCAGGCCGAGGCACTGTTCGGCATAGCCCTCTTAGGTGACGTCAATAATGACAGGATGGTAAACGTTACCGACCGTATCATTATGAACGCCTACTGGCAGACCGGTTCGGCGGAACCTTTCACCTTCAGAGACTGTGATATTGACTGTAATGGTCACGTCAACGTCGTCGATCGCATAATAGCAAATTCAATCTGGCGAGGCGCCCTCGGCCAAAGCTCCGTGAGCAATCCCTGTCCATTCAGGCAGGTGCCGGTTTCTCACTGGAAGTTTGACGAAGGTAGTGGCGATACAGCCTACGACTCAATCGGAAGCAATGATGGAACAATTTATGGAGCAACATGGACAACAGGTCAAATCGGCGGTGCGCTAAGTTTTGATGGGGTTGATGATTATGTGGAGATAACGTGGGATGAAAGTCTTGCCAATGTGGTCGATAACTTCACGATAATGCTTTGGGCACAACCGTTGTCCACACATCAAATAGATTCTGAAAGTAGTTCCGGGACAGGCGGAACAAGTGGGCAGAAATACGCTACCAGTCCAATCCAAGGGGATAATTGTTGTGGAAGCGGCCATGCCGGTGCAGGCATATCCATAGGAACAAACGGGGTCAGTGTCTACGAACATGCTGCTAACTACATGCCAGCTGTCCTTGTGTGGCCGGGCTCGGTGAACGGGATAACTCACGTTGCAGTTGTTTATAGTGATAACCAACCGCACCTATACATAAATGGGGAATCGAAAAAAACAGGGCAACAAAGTTCAAAAACAGTCCACATTTGGCCGCAGTACATAGGGAGCCACAGTTACGGTTACTTCAAAGGCCTCATTGATGAAGTTACGATTTACGACAAAGCTTTATCTGCTGAAGAAGTCTGGCAGCTTTATCAGGTTGGCTTAAATTGAAAACGTCAAATTATACCCTGTTTGGAGGTCAGAGAAATGAAAAAGGCAAGAATCAGGTGAAGGTAGTTCAGGTTGGGAAGAACCACAGCAGAACCTATTTGGACTATCTGGCTTTGGTCACCGAAACTGTGCGTATTACAGTATGGGTAATTGTCTCCACCGGTCCTGCCAGCGGCACTTATCGTGTTGTCCGCTGAGGTAAGCGCTAGGCCAGGTTTTCGACGGATTACAGGCCAAAAAAAGGTGTGGGGCTGCTGAGCGGTACTGGCGTTTAGGGCACGACAAACCGTTAGGATAATTGGGTGGGGCTTGGCCGGGGGGCGTTATATTCTGACACGTATCTCACAAAAGCCTGTTGAGCAAGGCGTCTGAGGGTCAAATTTATTGGACGCCGGGGGTCTTCGAGTGATTTTTTTTGCCTTTATTGCAGCCAGAATCTGCGATATACGGCCACAGATGTGGTTATTGTGGGACCAAGCGGCCGGGGGAAATTTTCCCGGGGCGGGCGGCGAAAAAAGGCTTGACTTTTCCGAGCCGATATGCTTAAATACAGCATACCTCAATATGGGGGAGGTGTGATAAAGATAGTGTTTTGTTAAGTTGTGAGGAATCTTTGTATTCACGGGAAGTGCCGTCATTGGGCCTGAACGGGTCTGCAATGATTTAGGCACCGCAGCTTTGGCTTAACACTGGGGGAGGTTGATAAAGCGATTCAGTGAGGATGGTGTAACAGCTTAGGTGGTGTGTGCGCGCCTGCAGCCAGGGCGCAGCAGGTTGTTCCTGTGAAAAATACCGGCTGCAAATGAGGGTAGTAGAAAAAGAGGTTAAGAGAGTATTGCGAGGAAAGGTCGTTATATGCCGATGAAAAGGTTGCTTTTTTTGGGTTTCCTGGTCCTGGCTATATCTGCGCAGAGTGTAAGCGCGATACCGGATGGATGGACGTCGGTTGAACAGTCTGAAACAAGCATATTCTCCGAGGTTCAGGTTGGGGGTGACCCTTGCATAGCCTCAGTTTACTCTGAGGTCTTCTACTATGATTCAGGGCCCTTTGATTACGTTTTTACCTACCAGATAACCAATATCTCCGACGCTGATCTTAGCTGGTTCTCGGTGCAGATATTGGAAAGCGCCGGCGTGCTCAGTGATCCCGGGCCGGCCTTCGACCCTGGGACGGGGATTGAGCCTGATGAATGGGATATTGTCAATTCGCCGGCTCAAAGTGTCGAGGGCATATTCACTAGTACAATCGGCCCACTTGAGAGTTCGGCACTTCTGTGGTTTGCAAGCGACAACGCACCAATCTCGGGTCAAGGCGCGCTTGCAGGCCTGTCGTCGGGTTTTGTCTTTGCAACCGGCGAGTTACTTGTACCGGCGCCAATACCGGAACCGGCAACTTTGCTGTTGCTTGGAACCGGCGGGTTAGTAGCTGTTATTCGTAAGAGACGGCCTGCTTAATAAAGGTCGGACAACTCATAGATTACACGGATGGTATATAAGGAGGCGAGGGAGAGAGGTTTCTATGTCAATAAAGAGGGTGCTTTTTTTAAGTTCCTTACTTGGTGCAACATTGTTCGCTCAGGATGCAGGGGCGGCGCTGGTGAGAGTGCTGCCGGAAAGTTCCCACTACCAGGGCTTCACGTTTTACGATGAGGAATGGGATGCGGGACTTGGCAGCACGACGATGCTGCGTGGACGCATAGACTTCGCCGTTTATGATACTCTGGGTGAGAATGGAAATGAATTTACCGCTGCCGGCTATGAGGCACCTGGTGACGGCCGATACATTTACGCATATCAGATAATCAATGACTATAATGCCAGCGAGGAGGCGGTTGCCTACTTTGCCGCGTTAGGTATCGATATGGCTTATGTCTATGATATCGGTTCGCAGGAGGACCCTTTCGAGGGCATTGAGCCGATCGACCAGTATTTTTCCGACGAGGATGATGACGGTTCTGGAGAAGCTGTCTGGGATTTTGGTCTGTTCGAGGAAGATTTGATACTTGACGGGGAGCATTCGTGGTTTTTGGCATTCAGCAGTGATAAAGACTGGGTACGCGGCGATTATGAGATAAGAGGCACTCAAACGAGCGACTTTCCGGTTCCTGAACCGGCGATGCTGGCATTGTTGTCAATTGGCGGGGCGATACTTTTTGGAAAAAGAAGGAATATTCCCGGGCGGCAGGCTAAATAGATCAAGTTGCAGGGGGATGTGATTAAGAACGACAAACTTAACTGTACTGCATGGAGGATGGTTTTGGGGGCGATGGCGGTTGTTATTGCCACCGCCAGCCAGATCGGGTACGGCCAGATATATGACTATTTCGATTCCGATGTCGATTACGACCGCGGCTATTGTCTCCTAATTGAGCAAAGCCCGATAGATGCCGGAAAGATTACGCCTCAGTCAGGTATTTATAATGCCGAACTGGACGAAGTTGTTGTGCTCAGGGCTATCGCCAGGCCCGGTTATCAATTTGTTTACTGGCTTGGTGATGTTACCGACCCAACTACTAATGAAACGACTATACTTGTGGACTCACCGAAGATAGTAATGGCTGTCTTCGAACGTTCGAAATTCGAATTACCCATTGAAAGGGACCTTATCAGCG
>SDBT01020817.1_pt1 | contig 10252 bp, 12 predicted proteins | sample 2277101 | NCBI WGS metagenome assembly SDBT01 (sample SAMN10404973, study PRJNA504765) | marine sediment metagenome | isolation source: marine sediment core GS10_PC15, 103 cmbsf | place: Arctic Ocean: Southern Knipovich Ridge | collected 2010
AACTTGATGTTGTTACCATTTTTGTGTTTACGTGTGATTAAGTGTTTATTAAAACACCAATCACATTGATAATTACAATTAGAAGTTAAATCTAAAGAAAGTTGTGTGAAACCAAGATTATTGTGGTTATTCCAATATGTTTTCATGGGGAAATGATATCCTTTGAACAAAGAACATTGTTTTGTTTCCATACTTCAAAGAATGATTAATTTCTTTTAAAGTTTCCTAAAGGATTCCCTGTTTGAGCATTGAATAGAAACAATACGCCCACGCCGAGCATATAAAATAAAAAAATCCCTCCACCCAGTTTTTTCAATTAGTTTATTTTTTACAAATTTCCAAACTAATTAACGAATCATCCAACAATGTGCTCTTCTTCCCATCTTTTAATTAATGTTTGACCTCTCTCAATTTCATCATTATAAAAAAAGACTTTTTCTCCATTAATACTAACAGAATCTTTTAATTTAATTGGTTTATTCGCAAAAATTACACCTTCCTCTCCAACAACATATAATATAACTCCTGGAGCAATTTCTTTTTCTTTTTCAGCGTTCTTCTTTAGATTTTGACTTCCAAATAAATCTTTTTTTAAATCCCATTGCCAAGAACCACCATCCCAATAAACTTCTGTCTTAGTTTTTGGAGTGTAATCTACACCAGATTTTAATTCTAAAACTTCTATAGCTTTTTCAGGATCTAGTCTATAAGAAGTATTTCCTTCAAAAAAATGATGATCTCTAATCAAATGAGGCATTAATGATGGAAACTTTATTTGGATTTTTTGTTTTAAATTTTTTATAACATAATCGCTACTTCCTGCACCACAATTTCCAAAAGGACATTCTTGAATACCCAAGGTTCCATATCCATGAACCCTAAAAAGATCACCAATTAAAACTCCTGGATCTTCTCCTGGTTTAGAATATATTCCTGCTCTTGAATTCAAATACCATTTTCTCTCAGCTTGTCCAGTTAAAGATTTTAATCTATCCCCTATTTGTTTATGTGTTATCCCATACTTTTTTAGAACTTGAGCATCAGCTTGGATTACCTCTACTAAATTATCGTTTTCTCCAAGAAAACCTATTTGAGAATTTTGACCAGGCCTCATGCCATTTTCTATAGCCTTAATTTGCTTTGGAGATAAGCTTTCAACTAATATTTGCTTTAAATCTTTCATAATTTTTTAACAAATCTTTAATTTATAAATCTTTCTATTTGTTACTACTCCAGAAGAACAATACGCCCACGCCGAGCACTTAGAATAAGTTATACGCCCTTATTTATTATTCATTTACATTTGCACAAATTGCAAATGCTTTCAATTTAACTGGATCGATATTACTTTCGGAACTATGAGATCCCTCGCAATACCAAGAATTTCCTTCTGGGTTACTTTGTCCCAAAGTAAACTCATATCCACTCCATCCTATAAAATCACAACCGCCTCCTAATAACTTCTTTCCTACAGGGCAAGCAACAATAACAGCACCATTAGATCCAGCTTCAATAGATTCACTTTCTTGAGTAACTATTTCATAACCAGATATTCCTGGAGATCCTTGTTCTCCTTGAAGCCCAGTTGGTCCTTGTATTCCTTGAGATAATTCAGTTTCTGTTGGAGAATTAACAATAGCAAAAATAGATACTCCTAAAGCTACAATAGAAACAATTAAAGCAATATATGTTATCACCTTCATAAGATTATAATTGAAAGAATCCTTTTAAATTTTTTGTTTTTAGACGCCCACGCCGGGGACATATAGAAGTTGTTATCTTTGTGTGATGTTAATTGTTTATTATAATTTGTCAAGACTGCCAGAGTTTTTAAGGATTGTCGAGATGGGAGTGATGGGTTGACGCCCACGCCGGGTAAAATACCTTTTTGGCATATTAATGAGGTGTGCTTTTTATATAATTTGTCAAGATTGTCAGAGTTTTTAAAGATTGTCGAGATGAAAACACCCTATCTGGGCGTTGAGGTTAATTTTATATATTACTATGAATTGTTTAAATTATGTGGGCCAAAAAACAAATAGAAGACCATCTTTTTGCTTCAAAGAAACTTGTCAAAATTAAAGATTATGTTTTTAACCTAATTAAAATAAGAAAGGATATATCTGAAGAAGATATCCAAAAATTCATATTGTCGTCTTATAAGAAAGAAGGATTGAAATCAGACTCCGATTTACCCATAGTTGCTTTTAATGATAATATTGCGATACCCTATTCTAAATACAAGGCAAGTAAATCGAAAAAACTAAAGAAAAACACCTTGGTCTTGATTGATATTTGGGCAAGAAAAAATTCTCCCAAGGCTCCTTTTGCAGATATGTCTTGGGTTGCATATAAAGGAAAGACAATCCCAAAGAAAATAGATAGTGAATTTAATTCTACAATTAAGGCAAGAAACAAAGTTTTAGAATTCATTAGAAAAGAATTAAAAAAATCAAAAATTCCTTCTGGAAAAGAAGTTGATGATAAATCAAAAGAATATCTAATTAAAGAAGGATACAATGGGAAAGGATTCTTCACAGGGCATTGTTTGGGAACCACTTCTCCCCATGGAACTCATGGAAATTTAAGCAAATCAAATAAAAATTCTTTAAAATTTAATTTAGGTTATGCCTTAGAACCAGGGATGTATGCCCCCGGAAAATTCTGGATTAGAAATGAAATTAATTTTTATATTTCTAATAAGAAAAAATTGATTTTAACAACAGATATGCAAAAGAAAATAACAAGGGTATAACAACACCCTGTTTGGAAAGTAAGACTCCCGCTCCGAGCGTTGAATAAAAAGAATACGCCCACGCCGTAACTTTATGCTAAGGTTAAAGTTATTTCAATAGTCTTTTTAATTTATCAATTCGGGGTTTAGCTATCTTTCTTGCAGATTTTAGATTTATCTTTTTCATAGATTTGTCATATAATTTAAAAAGTTCTTTTTTAGACATGCTCTCTCTGCTATGTTTTTGCCATTTATTATCAAAGAGTGTTCCAAGAGCATCTGCAGATTGAATTATTTTGACTTCAATTTCATTATCCTCGTTAGAAAACTTGCTTCCATGTTTTAAAATACATTTTAAGATTAATTTCTTTTTCTTTTCAGCTAAATCAGAATCTTTTAGGAATTTTTTTGATAGTTTATAACTCTCAATATGATGGTTTTTTCTTGCTTTATATTTTCCAATGTCATGAAGTAACGCCGCTATTTCAACAACATCTTTATCAGCATTTTCAATCTTTGCAAGTTTTAAAGCATATTTCTTGACTAAACAGACATGGTTCTCCCAAAGTTTAGGATCTTCTTTATCTTTTTTACAATATTTTCTAGAAAATTTTTCAACCTCTTTAATTTTCATAACTCTCTTAAGGATTATTAATTAATAAATTTAACTTAAGGATAAACGCCCACGCCGAGAATATAGAGTTTTGTCCAAATCAATGAGTGTGTTTTTTTACTTATTGATGAATTATAAAAGTGGTTTGTGTTTAAATAATTTTCTAGATAATTTTTATAATTTCTCCAATATTCGCCTTTAAGGAATACAGCATGGGGGGTCTATGGGAAACGTCTCTTTTAATTCCCTCTTCTTTAAGCAAATCAAGAGAGAGAATTTTTTTAGCGAAATTCCTCTTATCAAATTTTTTCTTAAAAACAGTTTCATAAAGGTTTTGTAGTTCACCCAATGAGAATTGCTTAGATAACATTGAAAATGCTACTGTTGTATACTCAAATTTCCACCTTAATCTTTTTAGTGAATAATTTAAAATCTTTCTGTGATCAAATGCTACTTGAGGTAAGTTGGAAACAAAAAACCATTTTGCTTCTGAAACATCTGTTGATGCTTTTAAATTTGCTATGTCAGAATTTATTAGAGCAAAATAAGAAACTGTTATGACTCTTCCTCTGGGATCTCTTTTAAGATCTCCAAACGTGTAAAGTTGTTCCAAATAAACATTTTTAACTCCTGTTTCTTCTTCTAGTTCTCTTTTTGCTGCTGTTTCCAAAGACTCATCTATTCTTACAAAACCTCCTGGAAGAGCCCACTTTTCTTTAAAGGGTTCTATATTTCTTTTAACTAATAAAACTTTTAGATCATTATCTTTTATTGTGAATATAACAATGTCAACAGTCACAGATGGCTTTTTAAATTTGTGAATATTTTCTTCTTTCATAGTGTTCTTATGACAATAAGCTATTTAAAATTTACCTTATTTACCTTGAACCAAATAAACTTTGTTTTTTGAGGGTTGAATCGTTGCAGTTCTTCCTGAAGTAAATTCCAGATAGTCTCTCTCAATACCATCTCCAAAAATCACTCCTCCTTCAGGCATGTTAGATTCTATTATAAAAGGATTTTCTTCTGTAACCTCACCATATACAATACTATTACCTGTAATTTTTGAAGGAAATGGTTCTCTAACTGCAAATATCAAATAGTTTGCATCTCTCTGAAAAGGTATTTCTCTAGAAAGGGTTGCTTCCCCGTTTGCAATAACTTGTGCTCCCCCCATAACAGAAGTTAACCAACCTGTAGAACCTGTTCCTGTAGAAACAATAATTCCGCTTGAAGATTGTCTTTCTTTTCTACCAGCATATTCTATAGAGTATCTTGAAGAAACATGTGTTTTTCTTCCTACAAACAAATCATTTAAGGCCCTTATTGTTTGGCCATCATCTAACTTTGCTTCTACCATTGTTAAGGGTTGTATTTCTGTTTTTTCTTCGAGTGTTCTTTCAAATACATAAGGAAAATTTCCTACATTGCAAGATGCGAGAATTCCATCAAATCTTTCTTCGTCAGGATTAACAGAAATGACTTGTTGATCTCCAATGTACTTTGCCACATTAACAAGAAGACCATCGTCTCCCACCACTACCACAAGATCACGATCTCCAAATTGAATAGTTCCCAAATCGGTTTTATCTATTACTTGTGTTCTTAATTTGTTTGGTATTGCTGCTAATGTTTTCTTTAAACCATTTTTATAAGTTTCATGGGCTACTTTATAAGAATTGTAAGAATGCCCCGATGATTCTAGATAAAATTTAGCTTGAGAAGTTGTAGAATGTCTCACTAACAACTCCTCAAGAGGCGTTTGCCTTTTAACAAAAACTATCTTATCTATCCCCATTTTGTGCTGCTACATACTTAATTGCTGTTCCTAAAGATGCGAGAATTTCTGGGGTTATAGTTATATCTCCAAATTTTGCGTGTCTTCCAAAGTCGCTTAAGGCCTGAGACGCTATTACAATAGGCTCTGCTCCTTTATACGCTGCAATCCTTTTCTGAGTCGCATCTGCCTTTGCTTCTCCTATTGCATAAATTGTTTTTGCACTTATTTCACCTTTTAAAAGAGCAACATTTGCTCTTCCTTTTCCTTCAATTTCAACAGCTTTTGCACTATCTTCCGCTTCTCTCAATGCATTTTGTCCTTGCAACTCTACAAGTTGTTTTCTTCTTTCTTCCATTTTTGTCTCAGTCTCCATCTCTTCATTTCTAATCTTTCTTTCATTTTCAACAGCCTGTGCTCTTCTTTTATAGATAACTACATCTGCTTTTTGGAGAAGAGTCTCTCTATAATCTGCCTCAAGAGCTTTAGCAATTTCTGGATTTGGTGTTATGGCATCAAAATATAGGTTTCTGAATTCTACACCCATATCAGGAATCAAAGATAATTCTGTAAGCTTTCCAGTTATATCTGTAGCTAGACTCTTACCCATGACTAAAACTTCTTCTAAAGAGGTTGTTTGTATAAGTGATTTTGCTTCTCCCCGAACTAATTGCAAAATATGTTGGGGAATTTTTGTAGAATCCTCTGTTAGATATTGTTTTGTATTAGGATCTATAGAAAAATTATATAGTCCCATCGCCAATTCTGGATCAGAAACCCTATAAATAAATCCGCCTTGAAGAGTAACTTCCTGATTATCTTTACAAATCTCATGAAAGACAAATGGTTGATCACTTGCAACCACCGGAACAACTTCTACGGTTGTTCTAAAAGGGAGGTAAAATCCAGAGATTCCTTCTCCTTGCTTTACAGATTCCCCTTTCACTCGCATTCTTGCGAATTCTGTCGGCTCTGCTTTAAAGTGTCTTACTCCTAACATTTTCAATTTGACCTCCTTTCAATTGTTTTTTGAGTTTGATAGTCTCTTAAAATTCCATTATGGTCAAAAGCTAATTTAGGAAGATTTTCTAGAGGGAAAAATCTAGCGTCTTTAGCATCATCATCTGCTTTTAGAACTCCAATAAACTTTTTTACAACATAAACATGAGAAATTACATGACCTCTAGGATCTCTATCAGGAACAGAATAAACTCCCAAAAGCCCTAAATCCTCTATTATTACAATTATAGATGTTTCTTCTTTTAATTCTCTTACAGCAGTTTCTTCTAATGTTTCTTCTCCATAATTAAGAAACCCTCCTGGAAGAGCCCACATGTCTTTAAATGGACCTCTTTTTCTTTTAATTAAAAGAATTTTGTTATCTTTTTCTACAATTAAATCCACAGTTGCGCAAGGGTTTTTAAATTCCATTTCAAACCTCCTCATATGTTAAATTTACTTTTCCTACTGGAGGAGCATTTCTTTTATGTTCTGTAATTTTGTGTCTTTTTGCCACATCTTCAATAATCTTTTTTTCAAAACCTGTAATTTCTTGAATTTGTTTTGTAGTATATCCTTGATCAAAGCCGTTTTGAATTATTTCTGATTGTTCATAATCATATCCTAATTCTCCTTCATCAGTTTGACCTTGCCATAATCCTGCTGTTGAAACTCTATTTACTAAGTCTTCTGGGGCTCTCAAATGTCTTGCTAATTCCCTAACTAATCTTTTTGGAAGATTACCCAAAATATTATTGTCTACTGCACCATCTCCCCTTTTTGTAAAATAACCTAAAACATAATCTTCATCTCTATTTCCTGTTCCCATAACTCTACAATTTTTAGCAGCAGCAAATCTACTCAAAACAACTGCTCTTAATTCAGAATAAAGATTTCCTCTATCAAATGAATTAAAAATCCCTAGATTATTTACAAAGACTTCTGCAAAAGGCTCGATTGGGACTACTTTTTTTTCAATTCCTAGATTTTTTGCAATTGTTAAACCATCTTGTAAATCTTCATTTGCATTTGCATTAGAAGGCATAAGCAATCCATATAATTTTAATGGTTCTTCATTAGGATGCTCAGCATTATATTTGTCAAAGGCATATTTAGACAAGTAAGCAACAGTTGTTGAATCAATTCCACCACTTAAACCTAAAACTCCTCCTTCTGCACCTGTTCCTTTTGTAAAATTAATTACTTCTTTAGACAATTCATCAACAGCTCCTTCTAATCCCTTTTTAAAATAAGCTCTTTGTATTTTCATTTCGTGAATATTCTTTTCTTCTCCAACCTTTCTTCCTTTAAGATGAAGATGGGGAGCATACTCTTCTCCTGTTTGGTCCATTCCTCCTATTCCTGGCATTTTATATTCTTTCCTCCAAAATTTGTTTAGTTGTTACAAATTTAGCTCCTGCTTTTGTCATTTCTTCTAAAGCAGATTTAGTTGTTTCTGGAGTAACACCTTTTATTGCATCTTCAACAACAAACGTTTGAATTCCTCTCTGCTGCATTCCAAGAACAGCTGCTTTTACACAATAATCTGTAGCTACACCATAGACAATAGCCTCTCTAACTCTTGAACTTTTCAAGAAAGGTTCAAATTCAGGAACAGTAAAAACATCGTAGTGTTGTTTTTCAAAATAAGTTTCCCTTATTTTTGTAGGAATTATCTTTTCTTGTCCTTTAGTATTTTTAATACAATGTGGCGGGAAAACTTCAAATTCAAGGTCATTTTCAGAGTGTGAATCTACACTTCCTACAATCTGAACATGGTTTTCCCTAGCATATACTGTTAAATTTTTTATATTTGGCTTTATCTTTTCTGCTCCTGGAACATACAAGGCCCCATCCTCATTCATAAAATCATTTTGAGTATCTACATCATAGAAAATTCTCATTTTATTTCCTCCAACCTTTTACTTAAGATTTCTCCTCTACCCTTTTTTGACAGTGGCAACCACTGTTCTTCTCTTTCACTATGATAAGCAACAATATCAGAAGTTGTCATAACTGGTTTTGCTAAACTACCTGTCCCAATAGAATCAAATAATGGTTTTCCATATCTTTCTTGATATGCTCTATCTGCTTCAACAAAAGCTGCTGTTTTTTTCTCATTAAACCCGCTAGAGACTGTTATCTCTATGTTTCCAAAATCAAATTTATCTAATGCTTCTCTCAAAGCCCAAACAGAAGAGATGGTTACTCCTTTCCCTCTGAGATATTTTGGATCCACTTCTAATTCTGGGAGTTCAACTTCTCTTGATCCCTGAGAGTAATTTTCTCCACAAGTATCTATTCTTACTCCAAATAAATTGGGAATATTTCTTGCTGTTCTTATTGAATCGTAGATCTCTCTGTTGAATGTATCTATTAATACAGTTCTAGGAACCTTAGGATCAATATTCTTATCAAAGGCTCTTGCTGCCTCAAGGGTGGGGTTTCCATCTATCCCTTCTTCTTTCATATATGCCGTATAAGAAAGTATCAAAGCATGTGGAATTGTACCAATACCTTTTGAATTCCATGCTTTTGCACCAATATCTGTAGAACAACCCACAAAACCTTCTTCCTGACATATTTTGGCAATTCCTTGGTCTAATTCAGGTGCGAAGTGTCTTGCTCCAAAATAATATGCTGGCTTTCCTTCTGCTGCTTGAACAACAGCTCTTGCCTTTTCTCTCATCTCTTGTATATCAATTGGACCTGTTAAATTTCCTGATAAAATCTCAAGATATACAGTTTCTAAATCAATAAGGTCTTGAGCTCTTCCTTCTATCTTCATTAGGGGCTCTCCAGAATGATATTTCATACTATCTCTTAAGGCATAGACTCTTGCCCTATCTCCAGCCACAGATTTAACAAATTCTGCTGCCTCATCAACCCCCCTCAAAAATCCTATATCTTCTCTAGCAAAGACCTGATACCTAACAATGGGATTTATTTCCTCTGCTTTGAGGATCTGTTTACTCCTTAGAAAATACTTGTCAGTATATTCTTGGTATGTGCCTGCTATGGCTTCATTCATTGTTTGTGTACATTCTACCATAACTTATTGTAGATTATACACTTTATAAGCATTATTGTGCTAGAGTATATGTATTTTTTACACTAAGTCAATTAGAAAAGAACTCCCGCTCCGAGCGTTGAATAGAAAGTTTGGTGCCCTTGCGATCACAACAATTTTAATAAAATAACTTTTTTTGAGATATCTATGTCTGAGAATTATGATCGTCAACTCATTAGAATTATTAAAAGTGAAGTGTGGTTAATGGATAGTTTAAAAGAGGTAAGAAAGTTGAATCTCCCAGATTGGTATATTGCTGCCGGAACAATAAGAAATACTGTATGGAATAATTTACATGGATTCCCAGGGGATAGTAATTCAACAGATATAGATGTAGTCTACTTTGATAATATTCATATTGAGAAAGAAAGAGAAAAACAATTAGAAAGAACTTTAACAAAAATTAACCCTTTATTAAAATGGGAAGTTAAAAATCAAGCTAGAAAAGAGATTATGAACCCAAAAGTGAAATCTTCTTGTGAATCAATTGCTTATTGGATCGAAACTCCTACTTGTGTTGGGGCTAGGTTAGAACAAGATGATTCTATTACTATCTGTGCCCCTCATGGGCTGGATGATTTGATGAATTTAGTTATTCGTCCAGTTCCAGGCCCGTATCTGGATAGGTCCCTTTACGAGAGAAGGATAACAGAAAAACAATGGGATAAAGTATGGCCCAAGTTAAAAAATCTTTGATTAACTCCCGCTCCGAGCGTTGAATAGAAAGTTTGGTTCTCGGAACGCCCACGCTGAGGATAGTACTTTTTGTCGTATTTAGTGGGCTTTTGATAAAAAGAAAACATTTAAATAGTAATACAACAGTAATATCTATATAATATAAATAGCATACGGAGGATAAAAATGAAAACAAATAACTTAGCAGAAGAATGCCTGAAGAATTTAAAGACAAAGAAAATATCTCTAAATTTAGATGTGGATACACTTGAGTTTGTTGATGAACTTTCCAAGTTAACAAATGTCACAAGAACAACAACCATAACATCAATTATAGGTTCTGGTATGAAGAGTATAGTAGTTTCTCTTGAAACAACCTGGAAA
>SDBT01020818.1_pt1 | contig 10252 bp, 19 predicted proteins | sample 2277101 | NCBI WGS metagenome assembly SDBT01 (sample SAMN10404973, study PRJNA504765) | marine sediment metagenome | isolation source: marine sediment core GS10_PC15, 103 cmbsf | place: Arctic Ocean: Southern Knipovich Ridge | collected 2010
GCTCTTGAAAGCCTTCCCACATCAAAATTTCTCATAGCACCGCATCTTACGCACTGAACAGTAAACGACCTATCCCCCTTAGCCCATTTATGTCTCTTATTTACTGCCATTAGATACCCCCTTGGTCTCGGGGTTTTTGCCATATCTATTTTGGGTGTAGCAATACGGGCATTCCCGCAAATCAGCCAATAGTGGGGATACGGCTTTAACCCTGACTTCAACGAAACAAGTTTTACAGATATAAGTTTTATTCCCCTTCATTTCACCCCTCCACTTGATTTAATAAACCCGTTACCGCCCACCATAAATGAGCGGTTGCCGATATACTAACTATAGTTATCTGGGCTGTCGCACCTTTCACAGTAAGTGCCATCTTCATCTGTTACCATTGGCCACTCGCACTCGGGACATAATTCTTTTGCCTCAGTTTCTACTTGTGTCTTTTCTTTTGTTGCCATCTGCCCAACTCCTTTTTATTTAATTATAGATAGTATAAACTACTTTTAACCATTTGTCAAGAGCGATATTTCTAACATTTGAAAATATATTTTAGATTTGGTACGATGTATGCTATACTAAGACTATGAGATGGTCGGTTAAGCTTGTTAAATTTTGGGTGGAGCATTATTACACCTTAAAGAGCCATAGTATTAAATTCTGGCAGGAGCAGGACAATTATGCTGGTGAGGTAGCGATACATTCTAAGGGGTCAAGGTTCAGAGCACCATTTATAGCAACGGCTGATAAGAATATTGAATTCGATTTATCCATCAAGGCATTAGGTGATTTAGGCTCGCAGATATTCAGGTTGATATATTTAGATGGGTTAACAATAGAGGAAACAATTAAGATAATAAATTATCCGGTAAGGGAAATAATAGCTAGAAAGAGGGGGTTAATGAAAGAGTTTATAAACTACTTGCTAGAGTGTGAGAAATGATGTATAATAAGAGAAAGGGGGTAATAAATGACTAAGGAAGGGATAAGGGAAGGGATAAAGAGGATTAGTTGTAGGTGGTGTGAACAACTCCCGTACTGTGAGGAATCTTGTGGTGTACCAGAACTAGACTTAGCCAAATTATCTGAATTAGGTGTAGTGATAAAGGTAGGGGAAGTATCAGAAAATATGGCACAAACAGCAAGCGAAGGTGACAAATATCTGGCTGCTGGTAATGGTATGTTTTTAATGTCATCTGAAAGGACATCACATATATTCAAGAACTTCAGGGATATGGGCTATGTAGCAGTAGTGCCATTGGTGTAGGATAAGAATTGGGACTCTGGGAAATAAATCTATAAACTTGACAAGATTTATGCTATACTTTAAATGAGGGGAGAAATGAAGGGGCGGTGCTGGTGTCCCTGTGTATCAAAAACTATCGGTGTGAATCAGGGTGCAGTCCTCCGAGTCAGCTAAGTGATTACAGCCGTTCTACTCTCTATAGAGGATGCAGTGACTAAAGAAGAGATAAGGCCTATAGTGCTAAATAAACGAACTGACAAGATACCACTCAATGCTATCTATGTGGGTAGACCTAGTAAGTGGGGTAATCCCTATAAGATTGGTGGTAAGGTTCTTGGGCTCAAGAAGGATAAAACCCTATCAAGGAAAGATTGCATTGTCATGTATCACGAATGGTTGCTTATGGAACCTGATGGGAAAGAATTACTCAAGGATATTGGGGAACTAAGGGGTAAAGACTTAGTATGCTGGTGTAGCCCTAATGAGTGCCATGCTGATGTCTTATTGGAGTTAGCAAATGCTGACTAGAGAAGAGATAGATAACACGATTAAGATAAAAGGTATCAAGCTCCTGATGCGGAAGGGTATTATGGTAGATACAGACGACAAAGACTTGTTACTATTCGTTGATGATATAAAAGCTGGTCTCCACTCTCAAGGTGTAGTGATAAAGGTAGATAGGGAGTTGCCTATAATACCAAGTGTTGCATCAAGAGGGTGGGAAACACAAACAGATTCTTGGCGAAATGGATGTGCTAATGGTCAGAGGCATATGGTTAAGGCTGGCTATGTAGCAGTAGAGAGTTTAATAAAGGAGGAAAGAGATGGGTAAATGGTTTGCATATTTCAGAGACAATGGAAAACTACCTCACTTCAAGTTAGTCTCTGCCTGTGATTTACACACAGCAGAAATGATGGCTAATGAATTAGCCTCAAGAAATAAAAGTAAGTGCATTGGTGTAATCACAGCTCCCGAAATATTTCAAGGTTAAGGAGGGGAAATGAAAATACGATTATATAGTAATCCAAAGGGTACAGGGTGGATGGGTTGGATTGATAACTGTAAGGGTCAAGTGATAGGGTTTATCCGCCTTGATGGTTCTCTAATTTGGGAATGGTAGCAGTAGAGCCATTGATATAAACTATGGTGATGGAATAGGAGATAACAATGAGTAAAAGATGGCCATATAAGATACTAGGACGGTGGCCTAAATAGAATATCCCAGTCACCCTAGAGATAGGGCTGAAGTAGGTAATATGGGTGCGAATAGCATTGCCTAGGCTACTGGCTGGGGAGAAGTAACTAGAGGGCTAGGGGGAGTCTGTCGCTGTAATAAGGCGACCACTTCCCCACTGACTGATTCGTGATAGCCCCACCACATATTAAATACAGGAGACACGATATATGACAGCAGAAGAGAAGTTAAAGGCATGGCCGAAGATTTAGTAGAAGATGGATTCGGAACCGCTGCGAGTGCTATCTGTTCTGAGTGTGGTTGTAGGTCTATGTATGTATGCCGCCCTGGGGATATACGCTGTGGTGTTTGTTATGATGGCAATTCCGAGGAGTATTATACCGGCTTAAAGTGCGAGGCGTGTGGGTATAGTGCTATTCACAATGGTAAATGCTTAATGTGTGCTAATTTTGATAGCTAAGCTAGTAGTAGAGAGGTGAAATGATACGACTAACTTCAGAAGAGATATGGGCTATAATCTGTGCTGATAAAACTGGTAGCACAAAGAGCATCGGAAAGGAACACGCAAAAGCCCAGTTGGAGAAGGTAGTGGCGTGGGGGAATGAAGAATGCACGGAACATCACGCAACATATACGCCTAAACACCAATGCGTTCAGTGTACGAGTTCTAAGTGGCAAGCCCTATTGGGGGAAATTAAGTGACATGCCCTCATTGTGGGAAGCTGGCGTATTGGTATGAACTTAAAACTAAAGGTGAGAAGACAGTAACCCGAGCTTGTTGTAAGAAGGCATTAGAGGAGGAGTAATGGTAAAACATAAAGTGGTAGAGAATAAGGCTGGTTACATTGTGGCATGTCTGTATATCTTACCCAATGGGAACTTACACGCTGATTCATGGCTTTGTCCGTTAGGTTGGGGTAGTCCAGGTCATTGGGCTCATGCCTAAATAACGCTATGGTGGCGGCGGTAACCGCCCACACGCACTGATTAATCAGGATGACGAATTATTTTTGACATGTGACGGTGGGGGTTAGTGGGATTTTGACCACGAGGTCTCATTAGCCCCTAGCCATAGCTAATAAACCCGCAGAGCCTCTGGAGTCGCTACGCGTCTTTAAGCGCAACCCTGCGGGTATTAGGTGATGCACTAGGGCTTAGAAATGAACCCTAGGATTCGTGGGGTGTCGCATACGTTAAACGCACAGTATTAAGTTAGAGGCTTATCTTATGGTATAGAGTCCCAACAGCCCCTGGATAAATTATGAAACTAACACAAAAGCAAGAGACATTCTGTATTAAATACTTTGAATTAGGTAATGCTAGTGAGGCGGCCTTAATAGCTGGTTATAGTCCGAAGTATGCTGCGACTCACACTACACGCTGGCTAAATATGGCTAACATCAAGGAACGCATACAGGAACTAAGGCAGAAGGCAGAAGATGTCTCGGTGGCCAATGCAGTAGAGCGCCGACAGAGGCTAACACAGTTTTTGAGGGAAGATAATTATAGCAAGTTTGGTATTAACAGGCAATCAAACATCCAGGCTTCAGACCAACTAAACAAGATGGACAAGCTCTATACTGATGGAGCCATACTTAATAAGGTAGAGATAAACATTGGAGACCCAAAAGAAAAGCTCCTTAGCCTCATCTCTCGCCTTGCTACCAGAGCAGGAGAGGCAGGAGGCGATACAGTTACTAAGTCAGAAGGAAGCTGAGGCTCTTCTATATGATTGGAAGTTTTGGGCTAGGTCCCAGCAGCTTCCGCCTGATTGGGATTGGTACATTTGGTTAATCCTGTCGGGTCGAGGGTTTGGGAAGACTCGCACAGCCAACGAGCTTGTTGTAAAATGGGCGGGTGAAGGTTATAGCCCCATTGCTCTAATAGGGCAAACCAAGGCAGATGTTAGGGATACAATAGTTGAATTAGGTGATTCAGCCATTTTAAATATAAGCCCTCCCTGGTTTAGACCTGAATATGAGCCCTCCAAAAGACGGTTAACTTGGCCTAATGGGGTTATAGGGGTTATTTATTCGGGGGATGAGCCTGACCAGTTAAGGGGACCACAACACGCCAAGGCATCAGTTGATGAATTAAGCAAATTCAAGTATCCGCAGGAGACGTGGGACAATTTAATGCTAGGGCTTAGAACTGGCGATAACCCGCAGGCGATTGTTGCGACAACCCCTAGACCTATTAAGATAATTAAAAACCTACTCAAAGATGAAAGGGTGGCTGTTACTAGAGGGCACACATTAGATAACAGGGCTAATCTGGCACCTGCCTTCCTGAAATACATTCTGGATAGATATGAGGGTACCAGATTAGGTAGACAAGAATTAGCTGGTGAGGTATTAGAAGATAATCCTGACGCATTGTGGAAGAGGTCTCTTATTGATGAAAGCAGAGCTGTGGGGCACCCCGATTTGGTAAGGGTGGTTGTTGGGGTTGACCCTCCTGGCGGAGTTACAGAGTGTGGCATTGTGGTAGTCGGGATTGCTAATGTGAATGGGCAAGAGCACGGTTTTGTATTGGAAGACAGAAGCTTGCATGCCTCCCCGGATGGATGGGCAGAGGCGGTACTTACAGGCTATAATAGAAACAAGGCTGACAGAATAGTAGGTGAAGCCAACTTTGGCGGTGATATGGTGGAGAATACCATAATGCAGGCAGCTAGGTCCAGGAATCAAAATGCCAGTTACAAACACGTCCACGCCAGCAGGGGTAAAGCGGTAAGGGCAGAGCCAGTGGTTGCTCTATATGAGCAGGGCAGGATACATCACGTTGGCGAATTCCCTCAGATGGAAGATGAAATGTGCGAGTGGATTCCAGGGGAGACCAAGGAATCACCCAACCGCGTTGATGCTCTAGTATGGGCAATAACGGAACTAATGCTAGGGGAACCTGAACCCAAAGAGACCATAATTGTTTATGATTCAATGGAAGCAGTAAGAGGGTTGGAGCTAGTGTAAAAGGAGTGGGGATGACTAAGCACATAGAAGAAGCTGCCCTACAAGCCCAAGTAACACCAGTAGTTACTTATGACTTGACACATCCGAGGGAAGATTCTAGTTATTGGGGAAAGGTTATTACTGATTTGGTAAAAGACCCCAGGAATCCTACGCCAGAAGAATGGGCAAAATTGCGTCCTGTATATGATTATTTAACCCCCCCTACCTTGGGGGACCAGGATTGGAAATCTGCTGATGCCGTTGCTCGTGCTATTGCTAAGGATGAAGGTATTATACCAATGGGACGGGCGGAAACAACTATTAGGGAGCCGAAATATACAGCTGGCGATGCTATGATAGGGCATCCCGTGCCCAAGAATAAACCCTATGTAGATAAGGATAAGTGAGTATGACACTAGAAGAAATACGATTAAGGGACTCAGCACCGAGAGATGAGCTAGAGATTTTATTCAGAGAAGCCACGGCTAGTGTTGAGGCTGATTTAGCGATAGAGGATGCAGGCTGGATTAACATAAGTAGCACGACAGCTGATGTCATCTCTTCAGCGGAACGCATAACGAATCTCCAGCTCTCACGCCTCTATTCTACTAAAGACCCATTGGGGAAGCAGTCTATAAGATTATGGACTGACTACACATTCGGCTCTGGCATGACCTCTCACTCAGACGAAGAGAAGACTGAGGAAGTCCGTAAATCATTTTGGGAGAGTAAGGATAATCAAAGCGTTTTATCAGCAAGAGGACAAAGGAAGTCATCCGATAAACTCTTAATTGATGGCGAGGTGTTCTTTGCCATCTTCTTAGGCTCAGAGGGCAAGGCTACTATCAGGTGGATTGACCCACTTGAAATAACAGAGATAATCACCGACTCAGACGATAAAGAGAATGTTTTATATTATAAGCGTGAATGGGCAGACGCTCAGAGTATAACACATACAACCATATACCGCAGCACGACTAATATTAAAGGCATAGGGGCAAAGAGTGCCGAGGGACAACATATTGCACCGACAGATGATGCCCTCGTTTATCATTTGACCTATAACACAATCACTCAAAGAGGTAATCCGTTATTATTACCAGCGCTAACCTGGATGAAGTATTACACCAAATTCCTATCTTCAAGAATAGCGGTCATGCTGGCGCTAGCTAAGTTTGCATGGAAGACCAAAGTAACAGGCGGGCAGGCTCAAGTAGATGCTATTAAGGCCAAGACCGAAGGCAAAGAAGTAAATGCGGGCTCTCAACTGTTAGAAAATATGGGCTCTGATACCACACCGATTAAAACAGAGACAGGGGCTTCGGCTGCCTATCAAGATGGCAGGATGATTAAGCTACAAGTCGCTGCTGCTGTGGGTATTCCTGAGCAGTATTATGGCGATATATCAATCGGCAATTTAGCCACTGCCAAGACGGTTGAGCTGCCAATGATGAAGATGTTTCAATCATATCAGAAGGTCTGGGAAGATACTTATAAGGACATTAACGAGGTTGTATTTGACCATAACAATATTCCAGAAGACAAGCAATATGTTGATATGGACTTCCCCAAGATTGCACCCGAAGATATACTAGCTGCGGCACAGGCTATGGTCTCAATACTTCAAGCTCTGCCAGCGCTTGGTGATACGGATGATGTTAAACAGATAGCCTTGATGTATCTGGGAATAAATGACCCTGCGGAAGTATTAGATGCGTTAGGCAAGACGGAAGGGACTACAGAGGCACAGATACTCAGGGCAGTCAAACAGTTAAGAGAAGCTCTAACTAAAAAGGAGTGAGAATGGCGTGGTGCAGAAGGTTAGAAAGAAAAGCCTTACTAATGTCTGCTAGTTGGAAGCGAGGATTTATTTGCATCCTTCCCTACTTTGAATTACTGGGGAGATATGCGTGGCTGAGTGCTAAACACGCTGAACTACAAGGTAAATATATGTGTCTAAAAAGGAGTAGAAAATGAAAAGTAATATCGTTGTTCTCTTTCTAGGTATAACAGCTATCGTAGCAACTATATCCTTAGTAGGGGTAATTGTTATGTATACTATGGTTGGATGGTAAAAAGGAGAAATACAGTGAAGTGTGAAAAGTGTCAGGACAGGGGATTTGCTGAGAAGAATCACGGGTTACTAATGGTGTTATGTGATTGTGAGGCAGGGCAGAAGAAGCGAGTAGAACTAGGATTGCCAGAGGTAAAAGATGACAGTAATAGCAGAATTGGACTCCCTGATTCAGATATTGGAAGCGGAGATACCAGCGAACCCAAACAGCCCAGCAAACCTAAGAAAAAGAAGACGGCTAGAAAAAGAGCTAAATAGTTACTTCAATAAGCTGGAGAAGGCGTTTCCGTATTCTAAGTTAAGTGCTATTTATAATAGGTATGCAGAAAAGGAGTAAAATTGTGGAAAATGAAAAGGTATGCACGACAGACGGAGAGGTTAATTGCTGGTGTTGCCCTTTAAGGGGGGTGTGTAATATTGTGAAGGAACAATATGATATTAAGGAATTAATTACACGGATACCCAAAGATAGAAACCAATGCCCTCTTTATAAATTACTTCGTGAGGTTCGAAGATACTAAGGGTAAATAGATGCCATTAGATAAAGACATTGAAGATATACTAGATCCGATACTGGCCACCTTTGACGATACGCTACAAGCGGAAGTGGCTGGACAGATAGCGGAAATTAACATATCAGGCACAGCTGAGATGGTAACTTGGGGTAAGACTAAGGCTGGAGTGCCGATAGCTTATGAGGGACCACCCATTCAAGGGGCGATAGACTGGGCTGGGAAACATAGTGCTACTCTAGTTAAGGGATTGGACGAAGAGACCAAGAAAAGATTAGCTCATACTATCAGTCAGGGAATAGAAACCAAACGAGGTGTCCCCGGATTAGCTAGAGATATACGAACTACCTTTGCCGATATGAGCAAGCATAGAAGTGAATTGATAGCACGAACTGAGACGGCCAATGCTTTATCTCAGGCCAGTTTAGACACAATGGAAGATATGGGTATAGACGGCAAGGAATGGATAACTGCTGGTGACGATAGGGTAAGTGAAGAGTGCGAGGCCAATGAGAATGAGGGTGTGATACCTGCCAATCAGGATTTCACAAGTGGGGTTATGGCTCCACCTCAGCATCCTGATTGTAGATGCACTGTATCTCCGTCAAGGCTACCTGCCAAAGCGAAACCTCCTGCCAAACCCGCCCCTAAAGTTCCAACAAGAAAGCCACCCACAAGAGGGAATCTGACAGGTGATGATTGGGTTAAGACTGTTACTAGAGACCAGAAACGGGCAATGGATTATTGGCAAGGTAGCGGTTATGAGAAGATGCGAGCCGCTCAACAAACAGGAAAAGCTCCAGCAAGTATTAAGGGGGCGATAAAAGACCTGAATGTAGCCCTTGATAAAGCCAAGCCATACGACGGACAGGTTTTTAGGGGTTTGAATAATCTTGACAAAAAGACATTCAACCTATTAAAGAACTCTAAGGAAATGAAGTGGGACGCATTGGCTAGTAGTGCTAAGACAGAGAAAGCGGCAGCTAGGTTTATAAGAGGAACAAAGGGCGATAGGATAATGTTTAAGATACAGAACAAAACTGGTGTTGACTTAACAACCCTATATAAACAAGAGGCTGAAGTTCTACTGCGTAAGAATGCGAGCTATAGGGTTGCAGGTCAATCCGAAAAGGTATATACTGTAGGTAAGGAGAAAATAAAGGCTTTGGAAATGATACTAGTGGAGATATGATGAGTAGATTGGCAGATAGCGATATATCCTTTATTACGATAGATAAAGGCATCTGTAGTCAGTGTGAACGCATATTAAAAGATGGGATTACTTGTAAGGCTTTCCCTGATGGTATCCCCGATGTAATACTGACAGGTGAATTTGACCACCGCAAGCCATTCCCAGGCGATAATGGCATACAATTTGAACCTAAAGAAGTGATAGCATAGCCAGCAAGATTAAAAAGATAGTTAACAATTAAAGAAGCGTTCTAAAGGGGCAACTTAAAAGGTTGTCTCTTTTTATTTTAGGAGGAACTATGCCATACGATACATTAGCTGACTTACCAGATGGTGTTAAGAAACTACCTAAGCATGGGCAGGAGATATATCAGTCAGCTTTTAATTCTGCCTTTGAACAGTATAAAGACAGAGGTGGGCAGAGGGAAGCCCTATCTCACGCTACGGCCTGGGCTAAGGTAGAGAAATCATACGAAAAGAGAAACGGTAGATGGGTCGCTAAGGAGGCGAAAATGCTAAGTGACAAAAACAAAAGGAATCTACTTCAATCGGCTTTGGTTAAAGAATATGGATTAAAGGATGAATCGCCTATACCAAAGAAGCTAGTGGTCGAGGAGGTGTTCGACAATGAACTCACCTACGACATTGACGGGCAGGCTTACAAGGCAAGCTATACATTAGATGAAGATAGTAACGTTGTAATAGGTGAGCCTGAGAAGGTCTTAAAGCAGGTAATCTATAAGCCGATGGAATCTTTACAAACTACCTATTCTGAGATTCTACAGGAAGCGGGCAGGCGTAATGCCAAATTAGATGCTTCCAGGGTGAAGAAGATTGTTGAATTATGTCAGGAGCTATTGTCATCTGAAGAAGAACCAGAAGAAAAGAAAACCAAAGAGGCACTGAAAGAAGCTAATGCGGTTCTCAAGATAATTAAGGAACAGGCGGTAATGAAGACTGAAGACGGGATTAAGTTCCCTGCTGAGGCGTTTGCTTATGTCCCTGACAAGGAATCGTCTTCGACTTGGAAATTGAGATTGTGGGAAGACGCTGAAAAGAAAGTTACTCGTGCTCAACTAGGTAGG
>SDBT01020819.1_pt1 | contig 10251 bp, 6 predicted proteins | sample 2277101 | NCBI WGS metagenome assembly SDBT01 (sample SAMN10404973, study PRJNA504765) | marine sediment metagenome | isolation source: marine sediment core GS10_PC15, 103 cmbsf | place: Arctic Ocean: Southern Knipovich Ridge | collected 2010
CGTCACTGGTAATTGCATCTAGCATTCCAGTCATTTTCCCTAAAGTAAAAGCATAATTAGGGCTTTGTAATGTGGACATATCCAAAAGGATAGCCTCACAAAATCTAGCTACATTCGAGCTATTAAACGGCTTGGCCATTATATTGTAAAGATTATTTCCCTATAATTCCGCAGCGGCTTCTGCTAAATTCTCTCTAGCTTTTGCAGCGTTCATTTGCTGAAAAGTCAAAGTGGAAGGCGTTGCTGGTTCAGGGGTCGGTGTGGGTTTCCCAGGTGATGGTCCTGGCGAATTTTTTATCCAGTCTTTCATCAATGGTTCTAGGACCTGTTTTAAAACAATTTGCTTATTGTTTTCAAAATATTTTTTAGTGGGATCGTTTCGATCATTGAACACTAAACCAGAATCCTCAAGACCCAGAACAAATCTAGGGTCTTTTCTGACGGATACCACCGTTGAATCTGCAAGATAGTTTTTCCCGCCAGGGATATTGTCTATTAAACTATAGTTGTTGATTTCTGATTTTACCAGATTATCAATTTTATAGTCAGTGAATTTATTGTCTTTTTTTGTTAGCTCGCCCTTATGTGTATCGTTAATAGTTGATATCTGGGTTTCATAAGTACTTTGCTGGGAATTGTTCTTTAAGATCAGTTCGTCATATTTTTTCTGAACTTCAGAATCATCATCATTGGGTTTATTGGCTGTTAGAAATTCCAATGTTTTCGCTAACTTATCGGGGGTATTTTTGATTTCATTTACGGTGGTTTTTTGTATCTCATCCAAATGGGTAAAGGCCCCTTTTGTCAACTGTTGATCTATCCTTGTTGCAAATTCTGCCCATAGTTTAGGCCTTATCTGTTTTTCAAGATCCGGGCTGTTTAAAGCGGCTTCCTTGGAAAGCATGTTATCATGGTACTTTTGGCGGAGGTCATCGGTAATTTCTACTTCTGAAATATTCGAGGCTGCATTGATAAATTCAATTTCATTGGCTTCAAAGCCAGCAGAGGAAAATACATCTTTAATCAGAAAATCTTTAATCGACTGGGGCATAATCTTTTATTTTTTCAAGTATTTTTTCTTTGTTCCATTTATGGTTTGGCATTCTGCCAGTCAAGTCTTTGTATTTTACTTTTAATTCTTCCAAGCTGAACAGATCAGGATTGTTTACTTTTACGTTTGCCACATGAGAGGCATCCCCGTTTTCGGGGCTTTTTTTTACTTGTTCAACTTCGAGGGCTTCGCTTCCAATAATTTCCCATCCCCTATCAACAAGGTGTTTTGCCGAAACCCATTGACGGGTAATAACTCTTCCGTCTTTTGGGTTGCGGATAGTTATTTTTCGGTCATTTGGGAATTTATTTGATAAAGCATTGTCCATTTGTATAGGCGTTTATACAAATATATGCAAAAAATACCTAATTTTCCCCAAGCAGGGCAAATTCTACAACAAGGGCTTGAAGTATTTTGAATTTATCTTCCCTTGTTTTTTCCAGAAACCCTACATCCCTAATAATTGCAGTGTCCACAAGGAATTCAATATTTAGGGATATGATGGCGTTTTCTTTCTTTGTCAGCCCATTTTCAACCATATTGGTTATCTCGTCTACCGTCTTTTCTGGAATGGGGTTAAGTTTGGTTATTGCATTGATCCTTTTTCTCAATGCCGGATCGGCACTGAATTGTTTATTGTTCAAATCAATTTGCACAGAATTAATATAACCACTTGATAAATTGCCTTGTTTGGCCTCTGTTAGTTGCTTGGTGAGTTCTTTTATCGTCAGGGTATCAAATTGAGTGGGCTTGATGATTGCCGGAAACCACCCATCCTCACTAATTGCATTTTGTTTAAAAGTTTCAATATCTTGCCCTGAAGATGTTTTGAACAAATAAACCCCTGTAAACCATATTAAGTTAAATACATGGATTGTAAATACATGGTCTGATATTGTTTGCAAAGTTGTATTCAACGGATCCCTGTCTATTTCTTTGGCAATGCCTGACTGGTTCTCCCCTATATCACTTACAATCTCCATATTAAGTGCCTCCAGTCCCTCTCTCAATTGCTTATCCCTTCGTTCAGACAATAGTTCGGTAGGCTCGGTCGGAACATTGACAAATGATACAGGGTCTAAATTAACTTCTTCTCCAAACTTGTCCTTGTTTACGATATATACCCCGTAAGGGCTTTTTACGGCCTTTCGCCCAGTCCCCATACAAGAAGAACAAGTGACATTTTTCTTTTTATTGGTATCGAATATCTGTCCGTTTATACATTGCTGGTCTTCCCATTGAAAATCACAATCACTTCCCACCTCTACCCTTATCGGGTGCATGTGGTTTATAAAAGCCCCGTCAAGATCAGATTCAGAAAGTATTGCCTTGTTCCAATGTGGGGAAGCTGGCGAGAAAAAAGACTTATAAAAAAACCCTTGAAACCTCCCATCAACCAGACCGCCCATATCCCATATTGGCACGATACCAAGATTGTGGACCCAATCAATTTCCAATATCCATACTGTTCCATTATTTGTTGGATGTTCTATCCACAGTTGTATCCTTTCGCTATCTACCACCCATATTTTATGAAATTCTTTATTACCGGATTTTTTACGTTTTATTGTCTCGGAATCTAAAAGGATATAGAACACCCCAGGGATAAATTCCAATATCTGCCAGCTGTTGAATATTATTGGAATTGGGGTTATCTTTTCGTTTTGCTCAATGAAGAAATTTGCTGGCCTATAAAATACCACTCCGTTGGCATCGGCAAGCATATTCTTCATTAAAACCTTTTGGATATAAAGAATAAAGTCCCCAAACAGATAAAAATTCTTCTCTAGGAATATCTGTAGCTCCTGTCCCTGCACATTGTCCTTATAATTTATTGACCAGAGTTTTGTATTGAATATTTTCAAAATTATAGTAAAGGCCTTATCAGATTTCGACTGGGTGGTAGGTTCAAATATATTTAAGCGGTATTCGGTAATTTCGGGGTCTTCCCGTGGCCTGACTATCTCCAAAAGCTTTCTGGGCTTTTCACCAAAAATATGCACCGCCATTTCAAGGGCTGCAATTACCATTTCAATATATAAAGGGTGGGGCCCCTTGACCAGATCCATGTTTTTCTTCTCATGGTCTTCAATTGTCTTGAGGGAAGCCTGGGAGGCTTTCAATAATTTTGTCAGCAATTCTTGCCCGTCTTTTGTATCAAAGTCCAGATGTGGCATAAAAGAATTTATTTATGCCTATCAACAATCAAAAACATTCGATGGGGTATTGACAAAAAACTCGTTGCTCAAAGCACTCCACTTGATATCAACCATCCATAATGCCATTGTCTTGATGTCCTCCTGAACTTCAACCCTTGCGTAAACAGTAACGGGTTCGTCTATATAACCCATAATGCCACCAGAAGTATTATAGGCAAACTTGTACTTCCTGCGGTTCTTATTCTCAAAGAAATCACGGTTGTTGATCAAATCCTCAACCTTAAAACTTAAAGTATGGTCTGCCCCTGTCACCTGTGGCCCTGATTTTCCAAGCCCTTCGATTTCTGTTGGGGTGGCAGGCGGTACAGAACCACGGGTTTCATTGACAATAAAAACCGTTGGTGGTGAAGCAGCGGTCTTATCAGTCCAAAAAGCAGTACTTTCCAGGTCTGAAGTCGATGGCTGAGGTGTGTCTATATCAATAAATGCGACAGATACAACACCTGCGAAATCCACGCCGCAATCTTTCTGCGTGAAATCTTCATCGTCCACGCCACAAAATAAGTCACTCATTGCAATAAAATATAAAAGGTGTTTTTTTACCCCCGAAAGGATACCAGAAATGCAGATTCATTGTAAAAATAGTAAAAAATAACATTAAAATATATTTTCTTTCGTATATGTCTTGTCTGTTAGCAGTACATGCCCTTTTGCCTGTCTGAAGTTATTGGCAAAAGGATCATGTTCATAATCCCCCTCGGCCACATAGGTTATGCCTTCTATTTCTATTGCGGCATGGCTGAAGATTATTGAAAGTTTTTCATGCATGTATTCGGGCATTATCCCTGTTTCGAGCATTACCTGTCGTTTCACCACTTGCCTCAAAGGGATTACTTCCTCTGCACTTGTGATGTGTATTGATTTCTCTTGTGGGTTTTCTATTTTCCAAAAATGAGCCTCTATCCTGATTTGGTTCACAAGGCCGTTTGTATAGTCAAAATCGGCAAAATTATCATCGTTGGTATATTTTATCAATAGGCCGCATTGGGAATCATTTTTTATTTTTATGCATTCTGATGTTGCAAAATCAAGTCCTGTCCCTGTCGTATCTCCTAAACTAAAAACCCCTCCATTATCGCCAACTGCAACAACAAATATCTGGCTTCCCGTTATAAAAGCGTGGACATTGTTCAAATTTACGCTTGATGGAAAGGTTTGCAAAACCCAAGTAAGTCCACTATCTATCGTTTTTATAACAGTGCCATTGTCTCCCACTGCCCAACCTATTGAGCTGTTGGCAAAATATACTTTATTTAAATTTTGTGCAGTTGGGCTCGCTATAACAACAAAAGTACTGCCATCTGTAGTCCTTAATATCCTTCCGCTATCTCCAACTACTATCCCAGCCGTAGAGCTTGTCATTTTTATACCATTGAGGTTAACTGAATCGGTATGAACTGTATTCCAAGCAGTCGCTGCCCCATCGGTCGTCTTTTCTATTGTTTTTGCAGCCCCTTGGGTAACAAAAAATATTAATGATGTTGATATTTCACAATCCGTAACCCCATTTGATGCTGCGTTTCCTGTAGAAACCCATGTAGCCCCATTATCATTGCTTAATGTAGCTGCCCCTCCAGACTTATTTACTATAAGTATCGTAGTGACATTCAGTGACCTCATAACAACGGGGCCACCGCGGGTATGGTTGGTATCGTTTACATAAGAATCCAGAGCATCAATAGAATATCCAAAACCATTAGTCCTTGCTGCATGAATTGTTTCTTCAGGTCCGGCCCTCATTGACAAAGCGGCCACACCCTGGGCCCCTGTAGCTGGGGCTGTTTTATCGCTAAAACTAACGGCTGAATCGGTTGATAATTTTAATAAAGCATTAGCTGAACTACCACAAATAAAAACAAAATCCAAACTGGAAACATGAACATCTTCTATATCTATTATACCCCCTATGCTATTGTCAATCCATTCACCTTGATCTACTTGTGTTCTGGTTGTGACTATAAATTGTATGTTCTCACAGTTCAGCCCTGTTAAGTCGATTGTTACTTCCCAAATGATGCCGACAACATTGGTAAAAGCTGTAATTGATGATTCTTCGCCTGTTGTTATATCGCTGATTGCAAGGTGTGGAGTCCCTGCGCCATTGAACTGTATCTGTATGACCGTTCCATCATCGGTATTGATGATCTGGCAGAAACACCCATCCTCAATCAAACATATCTCTGGCGTAATGTCGCAATCCCCAACATTCCACCCAAAAGGTGAGGCTTCTGATATCAAAAGTTCGTCCGAACATCTTGGGCATATTGCAAAAAGGCCTACGGTTGTTGTATCTGCGGCAGAGCCAAAATATAAACAGTCTTCGCCATCTGCAAAGGCTGAAAAATAACTCGATATACCCGTGACTGCCTCTTTAACGGTGACAAAATTTGTACCGTCATATCTTTGTATGGAATCATCTGTAATAGTGCCAAAATAAAGCTTGTCCATGAAAACAGCCATTGCTTCTATGCCGTTTTCAGTGGTGGATGTTACGCCCGCCCAACTGTTTGGGCTTATGTCATCATCTCTTAGCCAAAGGTCAAACGATCCACCTGATTTTGGGGTGGATGCATAAAGGCCTCCATTGAACACTTGAAAAGCATTTACCTGGTTCACCCCTGCTGCGGTCAGGTTATCTTCTAATGCCCATGATGAATTGTCAAATACAAATATTTCTGCATCAGCAGCTTTTATAGACCCCGCAAACAGAAGCCCGTCATGTACTGCCAATGCTGTGATGTCCCCGGAAGTTTCAGCAGCTGTTAAAGATGTTGTAAGGCTCGCCCCGTCCCATCTATAAACCTGGTCACCATTTGTGCCAATATAGAAAAGCGTCTGGAATTCGGCTATCGCATTTGCCCCAGAATCCGTGGTGTCGGCTTCCTCTGTCCATGTGCCATCGTTGTTGTAAGAATATAGTTTTCCATCAACACCTCCAGTCACAGCCAAAAGTTTGCCTGGCTCAACAGATGCTGCCGAACCAATAATGAAATCCCTTACACCATCCCCAGCGGGAAATGTAGAATTCAAGAGAAATGCCCTTGTTAACGGGTTGAAAGTCCAGATTTCGCCGCCCGCCGTTTTATTGGTAGAGAAAAATATCAGCCCATTGTACTTTATTATAGCACGTATCTGGGTTATAGTGCTGTTGAACTGCCTCAGTTCTGTAAATATTATCTCAGACATTTGCTTCTATTGCTTTAAATTTCCCTTCGCCTTTAAAAAGGTTGTAACTCAGTTCCCATAAAAATACTTCTATTGTTACCCCGTCTTTTCCTATTATTTCAAAAGAATCGGTTTTGTTGTCCCTCAATATTTTATAGTCTGTAAAACTCAGTTCTGTCGTAAACCTATACCAAAAAGGTTTGAAAAGTGGTGTTTGCTCATCAGTTTCAGGACTTGCGGAATAGTCCCACTGGATATCGTCTTTTTCAATTAAAATGTCATTGTTGAAAGAACCCTCGCAACCGTCCGCAATCCTTGATTCAAAATCCTGGTTTCCCTCACCTCCCTGCCACCTCCACAACGAGGCCGCATAATCAACCAGCCCAACATTGGCGACATTCCCCCAACGTAAAAAACTCCTTAACGGAGGAAGTCTCAGATTATAGGCAACTGCCGGAAATAAAATGTTGTTGACTGTTATAAAATTCTCGTTTTTTTCGGCAACCCCCAGGTTATTTGGATCATCCGATCCATCAACTGACCTGTTTAATGCAATGATAAAATTGTCATTGTCGAATCTGAATGATTTAGTTTCAGTTAACAATCGCCTCATTTTTTCGATTGCATAGGATGCAGCAATAAAATTGCTCTTTATATCTTTATCAACCCCGATTGTTGCATATCTTGAAGTCCTTACCTGGTTGGTTGACCAATCGTCAATTGAATTTAAGTCTTCTGATTTCCATTTATTAAACCCTGTGTCAACTTTCTTATAGATGAACTCCGTGGCTATTGACCGTTCATAATCAATGTCCCTCAAAGTTACAATTGGTGAACCTGACTGAAAAAAGAAAGGTTTAGGCTCCATCCTTACCCTGTCTGACCCGCCCGAATCTTCCACTACCAGCCCAAGGTTAAAAATCCCATCCTCCCCATCAAAGTAGTCTGCAAAAGACAATTTCCACGGGGCTGTTGTGAAACTTTTTCCCCTCAGTTGGTTTCCTGAATTACAGGCAAAGAAACTCCCGCAGCCATTGTCAGAATAGCTTTGTATCTGGGTCACTCGGTTTCCGAGATATTCGGAAAAAAACCTTGAATCAGTTCCTGTTATTGAATTTACGATCCTGTTCCCCAGTTCATGAACCAAAAAAGTATTGACTGTAAATTCTGGGAAATCGGTATCGGCATGGATATTAATATTTATGTTCTGCCCAAAACTGTCAAATTCCAAGTCTTTGCTTTCCGATCCTGCCGCCAATTGGATGTCGACTTTGAGATAAACCCTGAACTCATCCTCTTCGGTATTACTGCCAAAAGTGCGGGTGGACAATGGGATATTGTGATCTACCTGTGCGGTCGGTGTGCTTGGCGTTGTCAGTGTTGCCGGGCCAAGGCTTACCGCCGGGGCTGAATTCCGTTGTACAAACCATTGGGCATCAAGATTGGATACGTTTGTTCCCCCTCCAGTATCAACTACCCTAAATGATACCTGGCCTTCCATTTCAAAAACCGTGTCTATCACCAGTTCGTCTTCATTGATTGTATAAAGCGTTTCTGTGGGGGTTACAAGTATTATCCCTTCGGTGGCTATATTTGTTATTTTATCAAGTTCCACAATGTTTTCTGTCTGCCAGTTTACTTCACAAAATACTGTTGTAGTGCTGACGGTTACCCCAAGGTTTTCCTCATCAATACCACTATCGTCTGCATCAAATTGCCTTCTTATTGTTTGGGAATGTGTGGTGAGGGTGTTGAGGTTAATGGTTTCCCTGGTATCCCCGTAAATATCCTTTACCTGGTTAACATCTATTTCTGTTTCTTGGTGGTTCATAAACCTTGCAAAAAACCCGCTTCTTACTGCTGTTATGGAAACTGTATACCCTTCATCCCCTGTAAAATCTTCACTGAATGTTTCCCAATCGAATATCCCATCGAACAAATTTTCGTACGTCTGCCCTTTATCTGTGGAAACATCTAAATCTATCCTTGTTTCATTATCTGGCCCCTGGGTTGCCAATATGTTCAATAGGTATTCCCGTGCCTGTGAATAAAAGCCAAGATCGACTTCCATTAGTTCAGATGATATCGCAAAGAATTTATTGTCCCTTTCCAATACCAGGTCCATCCCCTCAAATTTTGTGGGGTCGTCCACTTGAAGTGAACCTTCAGTGTCATTGTCAAGTATAAAACGTAGCAGTCTGTTTGCCATTGCTATTTTATTTGTATATTTGGGTTCTAAATGATAAATGTTGAGGTTTAATAGCCCGGGTTTTCCAGAAATTTCCCGGGCTTTTTTAATTTCTGTATTTGTCCCTGAACCTCTTTATTTTTGCATTCTTTGTTATCATATAATTTGCATAGCCTTTTTCGTTCCAAATATTTTGGGTTATTGGTAGACTTTTTATTGACTTGTCAACACTTCCCAAAGCATGTATAATATCACCATTGTCCGTCATTTGTGAACCTCCCATCATAGTATGATATATATCATCATTCAGCTTTTCAGAATTTATTGCTTCTAGGAGTTTCGTTGATTTTTGGCTGGCCGATGCCTTAATCATGGATTCACGATCTGACATCCTAACCAGATTTGAATCCGATGTTGTGGAACCTTGTCCCCTATAGTCTATTACACCTTCTTTGAAACCAACAACTTGAGGTATTGCTGTTGCAACTATTGTGGCTATATTGATCCCTGCCAAAGTTGTAAGTTGTGCTGTTCTGGCCGCAATTAGTATTGCTGCTGCAACAGGATTCACTACAGTTTGTTCTATATGTAATGAAGCTACTGCAATTTGCGCCCCAGTTGAAACTATAATCCTAGATATTGCCAATATTTTCTCAAATGCCAATAGTGAAATCTGTAATGCCGATCCTCTTTCGGCCATTGCTGCAATTGAATTTGCAAGAGACAACAATGAATCAACCGTAGCTTTGTTTATTGCCTCGTCAAATTGTAATCTATCTTCTTTATCTTGTTTTTCCTTGTCCCTTATTGCTTTTAAGCTTTCTGCTGTTTCTCTAAATATTTCTACTTCTTCTTCATTGCTTTCTCGGATTCTTTCCAGCCGTGATTCACGCAATTCATCTTCTAGTTCTGCCTCTGTTGCCGGATCTAAGATTTCGGCAGCTAATTCCTCTAACGTTGTTGCTCTCATTTTAGCTTCTTCAAAGAATAATTCTATAGCCTTTTCTCTTAATTCAATACGTTCTGCTTCTGCTAAATTCTGTTCGTCAAGTTCGAGTTTTTGTTGCCTTCTTATCCTTGCTATTATTTCTTCTTTTTCTTCAGTCTCCTCAAGGTTCTTGATAAATAATTCAATATCATCCGATGCAAAGGCTTCCTTGAGAGCGGCACCTATAATTTTGGCATCTTCGGCAATTTTGACATCTGCTAAAAATTCTCTTGAAATTAGTTGGGCTTTTAATTTTTGTTGTTCTATCCGTAGTTTTTTTATTATACCTTCGGCTTCACGGGCTTTAGATCCATATATATCAAGACCAAATCCACTCTCGTCAAATTGTTTTTTTAATCTTATGATTTGCTTTTCTGTTTCTTCTATTTGGTCTTTTAGCTCATTTATACTTGGTTCTGCGCCACTCAAAGCATTTACCCAGTCCCTTGTTCTGTTTACAATATCCCTCAATAATTCGTTAAGAGGCGATCCTTTTTGAACCAAGGCATCAAATGCACTTCCAAGTTTCTTGAGATCGGTTTCGAGGTTGTCTTCCATCAGCCGCCTCATTCTATCAATTTCTCTTGTAGAATCCGAAAGTGATTCAGTAAACATTTGAACTTTTTGTGTATTTTCTGCT
>SDBT01020820.1_pt1 | contig 10251 bp, 16 predicted proteins | sample 2277101 | NCBI WGS metagenome assembly SDBT01 (sample SAMN10404973, study PRJNA504765) | marine sediment metagenome | isolation source: marine sediment core GS10_PC15, 103 cmbsf | place: Arctic Ocean: Southern Knipovich Ridge | collected 2010
GTATATTGTAATCAGTTGGCTTGTTGTCCTCATCCCCTACTATGTGCCAGTCTGTTCCTACCTCTACGCTTAGCGGGTCTTCTTCAATCCTCAGCCGTGCTTCGTCCTCATCGTGGTATTGCTCTTTGACTTCGAGAGTGGTAACGCTACCTTCTGTATACCATTCGCCAAGGCCGGTTATAATTTCCTTGTCGCTGAGTTTGTCGCAATCTTCACCCGCATTACACTCTTCACAGTGCTTCAACCTAGTCACCATTCCAACTATGCTCTCAAGCTGTGCCCTTGCCTGTTCCTCTGCGTGGTCTGTCTTATTCTCCGTTGTCATAATATGTCCCTCCTAATTTAATTCTCCTGGCTGATACCAGCCCTCCTTAAATAGTCATTTAGAAATACCCCAGGGCCACCAGTTGGCTGACTACCGGCAATCTGTTTCTCGGCCTCTTCTTTTAGCCAATCCCATGTCAGTGACGTCCAGGTTTCCCTTGCATCTTGGAAAACAGCCTTAACCAGTTTCTCTTGTTCGTTTGTCATTTCCTCTACCTCCGTTTATCTACTTTCTACCCGTGGCTTACGGTGTGCCGTCTTTCCCGCCTCTAGCTTGTATTTTAACTGTTATTGTGTTGTGCTTGTGGAATATGTGCTCTGTCCATCCCTCATGCTCCTTGGCCTCGTGCTTATCGTAGCTTATACTACCCACGCGGATGTTCCCCATATACAATAGAGCGCATGTACCGTACAGCTTGATATTTGGTTTACCTCTCATTACCACCCTCCTAATTTGATTCTACCCTCAGTATATACCCACCTACATACACACACAAGAGACAAACACCCCGTTTATTTGTATTATATACCCCTATTTACCCTATTAAAACTTGACAAACTGCTCTGAAAGGAGTAAACTATAAGAGACTAGTCACGCAGTCGAAAAAGAACAAGTGCTAGTCGGGGGTAATATAATTAAAAGACCCCACACCCCCCGGAATATGTATAATAGGGAGTATTAAATGCCACTGTCTAAAGAAGCTAATAGATTGAGAATGAGAGAAGCGAGAGGTACTAAACAAGAAGATACAACCAGTAACTTTCATTACGACGCGTCACTTACTATCCTGACTAAACATGAGAAAATGGAACTCTTGTCTAATATAGCTAGATCAGGGAACTATAAAATGTGCAACCCTATTGAAGCTACTAAGGAATTGAACAAGATGGAAGGCCACTACGCTCCCATCAAACACCAGGTCACTAAAGTAGAGTTCATTATCAGGCACCCGTCCATCGAGACGGTACAAGAGCAGCTTGAAGAAGGAGAGGTGGTAGAATCGTACTCGGAAGATATTTAACAGGCCTCTACGTGGCTCTCAGTGGCTCGTAGTCGTGAATTAAGGGGGATATATGGCGGATACTTGCACCTTTAAGGGGGAATGTTGGTTTAGGGATAAGTTTGGATGTTCTTTACCGGCTTGTCCTGATGACAGGCTTGAGAGACTTCACGATATACCCGTGTTACCGCAGAAGGTTAACCCGGAACCATACCTCACCCTGCTTGACTTACCCTTTGTCTTTATGGAAAAGGAGGAAGACTATGTTACATAATAGTGTGAACCATGATAAGCTGATGATGGCTCTGTTTGCCCTGTGGTTTAGTGCTACTACTGTGGTCATACTGAAGTATATAATGTACCTTGTTCTATTTGGCTTGACTTTCCTTGCTATCTTCTATAAGATAAGAATAAAGAAAGAAGAAGAGGGGGTAGGACAACAATTAACAATGAAGAGGGATATAAGAATAAGTACCCCAAAGTTTTATACACTGAATCTGAACTACTTAACATAAGGGGAAATATGATACTTGAAGTAGAGGGGAATATAACTACCGAAGTTCCACGAATGGAAATGGTACAGGCGTATCCACTCAGTCCTGCGCACTGGGTTGTAGGTCATATGGAGGGGATGGTTCATGGCAAGATACTGGAGAGGTATTCTTACATGGATTACTGTGCTGGTTCTTTGGTAGTAGGGGTAAGGTACGGGGGTGTTGAAAAGTGGGTTTGAACTACTTAACATAAGGAGATTAAATGAACGTATATATTAAGTGGGCTGACAAGTATTTACAGGTAGAAGTCTCAGGAGATACCATGCGTGGTGAGTCACCTGTGGCGGTAGCGATAGAGTACAAGAAGGTAATGAAGGAACTCAAGGAAAGAGAAGTAGATGAAGTGTGCAGCGTACAGATATCCTGATTTCGCTATCTGCGGACAGGAAGCTGAGTATACAAAGGGTGGTATTTCGATATGTCAGCAGCACATAGAGGAGTGGGCACGTTACAGCCGGGAAAAAACGAAGAAACACTTAGGGGATATGTATTCGGGGTACGCGGCTGAGTGGAGGATTGACTCATATTAACATAAAGGGACTTAGTAATATGATATTTGGGGTAGAGTTAGAAGATGCAGTATTTAAGCCCAAGACGGTTACGCTTAGTAAGAAGCAAACAAAGGAGATGGATAAAAGGGTTTGGGAAGTTAAATCGCTTGAAGACCCTCACAATCCTAGGGTGCTGACGGGGAGGGATAGATTAGTATGTTGAGGGACTTGCTGATGGCGGAATAGGTAGACGCTACAGAGTAGACACGCATTTATATGTTCTGTGTTATCCGAGGGTGCAAATCCCTGGTCAGCAGGCTAAGGGGTGGGGTTATAGAGGTCTATTGGTAAGAAGTGGAAGTAAGTATTCGACATAACTCAAGGTTAAAGTTCTATATAATAGATATACCTGATTATGTACAGATAGTGGTAAGACGTTAAAAGAGGTTGTAAAGGAAGATTGTACAAGGGATGTATACTCTGAGAGGTTAATATGGCTTTGATACTTACTGATGAGGAGAACCCACATAAACAATGCACAGACTGCAAGTACGAACCCGACAACTGTGATATGGAGTACTGCGATGGGGATAAAGATGAGTTCAAAGCATTTAACGAGGGAGCCGAAGCCCAACTAAAGAAGGTGGTAGAGTGGATTATAGACAATAGTGCTTCTTGTGGGGATAATCAGGAACACAGGATAATTCCTTCTAAATACTGGCAAGTCTTACTAAAGGAGATTGGTGGTGGCGACTAAAGAAATGACCAAACAGGAAGTGATACGGAACGAGTTAATAGATTTTCTAGACGGATTTGAAACACCTTACACAGATGAAGATAATCGCCCAAGAGGGCACGTTGACGAACTACTAGAGCGTCTTCAGAAAAAAGGGGTATGTATCAGGGCAGACAAGATACCCGATTATCATTTCGGTAGAATAGAGTCTTTAATGTCAGAGACTGAAAAGTATATGCGCGAGAGGGGAAGAGAGGAAGGTAGTTTTGAGTCTTTATGGAGAGAATAATGGCAGACCTTGAAGAGGTGAGGTCTGGGATAGAAGATGTAGTAAGGGGTTATGAGGATGCAGAGCGTTGGTCTAGCATGATTACTGATGATATTATGGATTACCTCGAAGATTGGTTTACCCCAGAGGAGTAGATGGAAGAAGAGGTATTACAGGTTAATGTTAATTTAAGGATTGCTCATTCACCAGAGCAGAAGGCTTTTATAGAATGTACAGCTTTAAGACAGGTTATCAGGGCTGGTCGGAGGTTTGGTAAGACTGTAGCGTTTTCTATAAAGGCTGTTAAGGCGTTTCTAGGGATATGTCCTAAATGCGATGGTACGGGGTGCGACTATTGCGACCTGGGGAAAGTCACTCCCAAGAGGGTTTTGTATGCCGCCCCTACCGCCGAGCAGGTTAGTAAGTTCTGGTTTGAGGTTTGCACGGCGTTAAAGGATTGTATAGATGCTGGTGTTTTAAGAAAGGACGAAACTGAAAAGATAATAGAAAGACCAGGTACGGAGCAGAGAATAAAAGCCAAGACAGCCTGGAACGCCAATACGTTAAGGGGGGACTATGCCGACCTGCTGGGTTTTGAAGAATACCAGCTAATGAACGAGGATGCGTGGGACGAAGTAGGGCAGCCGATGCTACTGGATAATAACGGGACGGCTGTTTTTATCTATACGCCTCCTTCCTTAAAGAGTGAAGGGGTCAGTAAGGCTAGAGACCCTCGCCATGCAACTAAACTATATCAGAAAGCTAAACAAAAAGAAGAGGATGGGGATAAGAACTGGAAGACCTTCCATTTTACTTCATACCATAATCCTACTTTAAGTACGGAAGCTCTTGGAATGTTGTCCGAGGATATGTCTCTTGAGGCTTTCAGAAGGGAGATACTTGCCGAGGACGATGAGATTCAATTATCGTGGCTGGTTTACAATGCTTTTAAGGATATATGTAAAGTGAAGAGATTTGAAATCCCTTCTAACTGGCCTGTAATCACAGGGCACGACTTCGGCAGTGCCAACCCCGCTGCTTTGGTTGTGGCGCAGGCTAAACTCCCTTTGCCTGAAGGAGCACCCGCTGGTTTAAGATACGGTGATTACGTTGGTTTCAGGGAATACTCTCCAGGGGCGGGTTTTTCCTCGTTACAGCACATTGAGAAATTCAGGGATATGACCAAAGGTTACGGAGTGGAACAGAGCATTGGTGGGAATATAACCAACGAAGGTGAGATACGCCAGTTATACGGTGCTCACGGGTGGCCTATCTCCGCCCCCATTCTGACGAGGGTTAATGCTCAGATAGACAGAGTAATAGGGTTAATGGAGATGAACAAGTTTTACATTATGGACGATATGTTCAGGGTACTTGGTCAGATAGCTAGTTGTATGTGGATACTTGATTCTGAGAACAAATCCACTAATAAGATTAAGGATGAACCTAAGTATCATATGTTAGCTTGTTTAAGAACAATGGTGACATATTTCAACGTAGACAGACCCTTTCTGAAGCAAGGTGTGGACAAAGTAAAGGTTTCGATATGGTGAAGAGGTAGACAGATGCCATTCAAAGCCGAAAGAATAACATCAGGCAAGAATAAGGGTAAGTGGAGAGTAATTAACACTGATACGAGAAGTGTTAAGGCTAGCGCAACGACTGAGGCAAACGCTAAAGCACAGGTCAGACTACTTGAAGGGATAAAGCATGGAATGAAGGTTAGGAGTTAAAGATGTTAGGTGAGGCAAGCGAGAATATTACCAAGAAGAATAATGCCAGAAACCATAAGTCCGAGTTGAGAAAGAGGTTCGAGGATGACTACGATGATTTCATAGGGGAACAGTTTAATATTCCCCGTGTAGAAGGTAAGTGGGAAAGTTATACAACCAACAGGCCTTCAACCGATGCAGGTAAAACTATAAGCCTTCTCTCTTCAGCCCGCGTGAAACTCTGGATACCTATTCCTGAAGGTGAGGAGAAGAAAAGAAAGGCTTTGTCCAAGACAGAACAGTTCGTTTATGGTGCTATAGCTTTAAGAGATAGTGTCGTTATGACAATTCCCGAAGCTCTGCCGTTGCAGTCGGGTATAGTATGGGCACCAGTAGTCAGGGGGTGGTCGGTTGTGAGGGCATATTTATTTGAAGATGATGATGGCAAGAATGGGAAGATATTTTCCGATATTGCTGTCTGGGATATTCTCAATGTAGACTGGATTTCGGGGTCAAGGGGACTTCTGTGGGTATGTAATACGAGGTGGGCTACGCCGGAAGATGTGAAAGACCAGTATGGAGAGGAGTTAGCCCCTGACAAAAATGGCAGAGTAGAACTGATTGATGTCTGGGACGGACAGGAGAAGGGTGTCATCGGGGGACACAGCGACGAAGATAATAAAGGTTGGCTTAAAAAACCTGATGTGCATGGTATTGGGCATCCCCCTGTTCTGATTCTGCCTAACGGGTCTACGCCGTTAGTGCAAAGCGAAAGGCACTCCGATACGATTAAAAATGTTGGTGAGAGTTTCGCACAGCATAATAGGAATCTGTATAAAACAGAGAGCCGCATGGGTAGTTATTTCCTGACTATGGCTGGCATAGCTGCTAAAACGCCAATGAGAGCTATGTATGATAGTATAAAAGGGGGGCAAGCGATAGAATTTGAGGGAGCAAGCCCTTTTGAGAAGGGGAGTCTGGTTAATCTGGACGAAGGTAAGGGGCAGAAGTTGGAGTCAGGAATCACCCCCCAGATGAGTCGCGATGCCTATGCCTTCTGGGACTATTTACAAGCAAGGGAGAGGGCTGGTGGTGCTGCCGCTATCAGCTTCGGGGAAAGTCCTTTTCCCTCTACCGCTGCGGGCACTTCGCAGATACTCCATCAGGCGCAGACGGTTATTCACAATCCGCGGGAGACTGTTGAAACAACTTATGTCTGGTTGGCTCACGAGTTAATCAGTCAGTATAAAAGTGGTAACTTCGGTGAGATGGAAATACAGGGCATTGACGGTTCAAATCAGAAGTTTAAGGTGAAAGTCAAGCCTAATGAAATTGACGATAGCTGGCAGTTCCAGGCGAAGTTAATAGTAGATATGCCACAGGATGAACAGGCTAAGGCAGGCATTGCTGTTATGCTCAAGGAGGCTGATTTACTATCCGGGCAGACCATAAGAGACAGGCATCTTGATGTCGATGATACTGATTACGAGCAGCAGTTGATTGACAAGGAGAGTGCTTACAGTGTCGCCAGTATAGCAATGAGAAAGGTTGCCGCAGCTTTAAGAGTGGATGGTGATGACCAGGGGGCCGACTTCATAGAGGAATCTATTGAGCAGGCCAGACAAACACAGCAGAGAGGTGTAGCTTCTCAGCCTGGAGTTAGAACTCCAGTAAGACCTTCGGGTCAGGTAGCGGCGGCTGCCAACGAACCACCCGATAACACAACTTCGCCGAGGGGTCAATCTAGGATAAGAAGATTCCTGAGTAGGGGAGGGTAATTATGGCAGATGAAACGACTCTTGAGGGAAGGCTTATTGAGTTCCTAATAGACTTTTACGAGGTAGAGGAAGAGATTGCACAACAATTAGCACAGGTCGTTTTGGGTACTCCGGGGATAGAGAACTTATCGGACGAGATATTTGATGATGTTGTTTGGACATTGGTAAATTGGGGGAGTATAACTAAACCCCCTGAATTGAGAGGTGCTACTGCCCAGCAGGTGTTGCCGTGGCTTGTCACGCCACAAGGTTTTACTTGGGCAAGAGCAAGGGCATCTGAGGGAGCACCCCTTTCTACTCGCCAAAAACTTCTCCAGGAACAATTTGCCCGGACAGCCCCTACAGGACAGGAAGCCTTTATGCAGTCAGAAGTAAGAAGACTGGGGTTGGGTGTCGGGCCAGAGAGGGAAAGACAGCGTGAACTTGACCGTTTAGCGGGAGAGCAGGTAAATCTACAGCAAATAGAAGCTGTCAGACAACGTGGAAGGTCTCAGCAGGAACAACTGGAAAGGGAACAATTTGCTAATCTAGTAGGGGAGTTTCCTTCTCAGCAACCCCTTGTATCAGGAGCAATAGCAGGGATACCCGTTCCAGCAGCAAGAAGGTTTTTCAGCAGAGAATTACCAGGCATCATCCAGGGGGCGGGAATACCGGCTCTCAGGAGAGCGTGGTGGGAGAGAAGGGCAAGATTCCCTGGAGTATCCCCCAGGGGGGCAGGAGATATATCCGTGACTGGCACGGAAGCAGAAATAGCAGAGGCGGAAGAACCTTTGATAGAATTTGAGAGGGCTAGAGAGAGGCAATTAGCAGAACCTGACCCGCTTAAGACGCTCCTGGGAGGTTTTAATTTCCTTGAGAGGTTTCAGGCTGCAACGCCCAGAGAGAGGGGCTTCCAATCAAGGCAGTTCAGGCCGAGGACTCGTTTCATCAATTTCTAGGATTAAAAATAGGATGATTTATGCCGCATACAGATGAACACATAAAAAGAATAGCAAGAGATATAAGTGTTGATAAGGACGTTTTAAGAAAACGCTTAACAGGTGTCGGTAGTTTCAGGGAGTTTAGAGAGGGTGTTCGCCCGCCATCTGACCCTCCCGAGCCACCAATAGAACCACCTGTTGACCCCTTTGTCTCCCAAGAACCCTTCCCCGCTTCTGCTGCGGTGACTGCACCCACTCCTGAACCTGAAGTGTCAAGGGATATAGCGTTGCAGGAAGCAGAGAAAAGGGAGGAGGAGATAGCATTTAGCGATAATCCTACTTTCTGGCTTTTCAAGCGTAAGTTGTTGCCTGAGTTTATGTTTCAGAATACGCTTGCCCAACAAGCTATTAGTAGAGGCGAACAAGGTTTACCATCTCCTAAACCAGCCCCAGGAATAATAGAGGGTTTCCGTCAGCAGCGGCGGGCTGAGGCAACGGGACTAGAAAAAGCCGCCGTTACTCCAATCTTTGAAATATGGGGAGTACCTATTGATGCTACGGATATTACAGCTATCGCCGCAATAGGAGCAGCGGCAGTTACTGTTGCTAGAAGTTTCGCCCCTGTTGTTGGGAAGTTCATAAATACTAAATTTCAAGTGAGTATGAAGGTAGCCATGCGCAGGGAACTGAGCCAATCAGGCATAGAGATGGGGCGCAAGGAAATCAATGGTCTTGTTAAGAGTTATAGGCAGGAATTACTCTCTCAGTTGGAACAGGAATTACGGGGTTTCCAGTCGAAGAATCCTAATGTTAAAATCCCAGCAAAGACAGCAATTAAAGCTATAGAGGATGTTTCTGGCAGAATCTCTCCTCAATCTGCTGCTCAACAAATAGTAAAAGCTCTAAGGGACGCTCCGATTGTGGCAGGAGAGGCTGCCCCCGCCACGGCTGCTAGGTCAGCTGCTAGTGGGATGGATGCGATTCTTACTACTTTAATACCTCGCGGGACAGCGACAGGTGTATTCAGAGGCGGGTTACCTGCTCAACCTGGGGCTGAAGCAAACTGGAACGCTTTGGCAGTCACCCAAAGAGCAGCAATGGCAGAAAGGGCTGGGTTAAGCGGTACAGTAGGTTCTAAAGAATGGGTTGCCCTATCCATACAGGAGAAGCAGTCTCTCACTAAGGCTGGGTTACCCGAAGTCCCTGCGGAAGTAGCCCCTACACCCGTTACAGAGCCTGTGGTAACAGGTGAAGTGACATTCTTTCACGGGACAGATGCTGTCTTTGATATATCCGAGTTAAGGGCTAAAGGAATAGGAACAACATCAACAACTTTCGGTGAATTACAGGGAGAAAGGCACGGCATATTTCTGTCAGAATCGCAAGAGTTTGCATCAGAACATGGCAGTAATGTAATTCCGTTAAAAGTTAATATATCAAATACTGCTGACTTAGAAAATCCAACGCAGACATTAACGACTATACCTCAAATACAACGGGATTTTATTAATTCATTCGACCCCTTCGGGTCTGACAGGGATATTTGGCTCCAAGTTAAGAATACCAAGGAATCATGGATGCTGTTTGATGGGGAATTAGGAGATAAATTCACCAAATATCTAAAGGCACAAGGTTATGATTCAGCGACATTTAATGAGGTAATCCCCGCTGAGTCTACTACAACTGGTAATGAGATAGAGGGTAAGACATTAGTTGTACTAGAGGCAAAAAATATACAACAGTTACCTACCCAACCCCCAGTAACCCCTGAGGTAGTACCTGAAGCTGTGCCTCAAGCTATTCCAGAGGCAATACTTGAAGAGGAGATAGCTCTGGTAGAGCCTGTCTTTGGAGCAAAGATACCAGAAGAACCTGCAATTGCACCACCACCCAATACTCCAGAGGGGATTGCGTTAGGTAGGAGTAATAATGACTTTACAGGTGTGGCAATGGCTGATTTGCAGGATGCTCAGACAGTCGCAGACATTGCTTTCAGGGATGATTTTCTTAGGAAGTGGATAAATCTTTTACCCGAGATACATGGTTTTTTTCGTAGGCTTAACCCTAGCGCAATAGCAAATACACCCGCTGAGAAGTCAATAAGTATCCGTGCTGTTCTAAGAGACGAAGCTACACAGAAATCTCAGGGGGTCATGGCATATCTTGGTGAGTTAGGTAGCCAGGAGAAAGTGCTGGGCAAGCTAAATGACAAGGGAGAACTTGCCTCTGGTAAATTCAAAGGTCTGGCAGTAGGAGATATTGCCCAGAACTTTTCTAAGTATTCCGGGCAAATGACTCAGGCAGAAAAGGATTGGTTTAACCGTGCCAATGAAATAGAAAACTCCGTGAGTGCTTTCTTGGAAAAGAACGGTATTGACATCAATCTACTCTCTCTTGAAGAGGGGGGTCATTTTGCCACCAGAAGGGTGTGGGCTAAGGTGGTTGAGGGGGAGGTGCTGGATAATAG
>SDBT01020821.1_pt1 | contig 10251 bp, 8 predicted proteins | sample 2277101 | NCBI WGS metagenome assembly SDBT01 (sample SAMN10404973, study PRJNA504765) | marine sediment metagenome | isolation source: marine sediment core GS10_PC15, 103 cmbsf | place: Arctic Ocean: Southern Knipovich Ridge | collected 2010
ATCCCCCAGTTTTTGAACAGATATTCGTTGGCATTTCTGAAAGCACCATAATGGATTTGCGTCACCATTCCTTTTTCCTGGTTCATCTCGCAGAGTTTGTGCATCAAATATGAGATAAACTCTCTTGTCTCCTTGGACCTGATCCCATATTTTTTCTTTCTCCCATATGCCTGATTGAAAATTTTTTCAGCTTTTTTCTCTGTTATCTCTAAACCATACGGTTCCAATAGACCGTGGTCGCTCGACTTTGCGCCCTTTTGCGCAAAATAGTCATGCCTCTTACGCAGGGCCGCCTCAAGGCCCGTGAGCGTCGTATCCTCCCCGGTCAATTGGCAGATTTTCTCGATGTCTGAACGCCAATGATCGCTAAAGATGTTGCAGTAAGCATCCGGCCTGAAAGTTGGCAAGAACGTGATGCCACGTATTTCTTTTGCCATTTCGTGATAGCGCAAATCGTCTGAAGGATCATCTGTGGTACAGATAACCGTTGCCCGGATCTTTTGCAGTATGGCTTGCGGCAGCATTTCCTTCCCTTGTAATCGTTCACTGGCCAATGTCCATATTCTGTCGCCTGTATCCCCATTGAGTAACAGGTCAATATCAAACATCCTCCGCAAGTCCAGGTGCAGCCATTGATGAACGTGATTTCCTTCAAGTTCAGGAAAGACTTTGCTCAGTGCCATCCACTTGTCGTAATCGCGAATCTCAGAGTCCCGAGCAAAAACCTGAGAAAACCTTGGGATTTTTGCTGCGAGTTGGATGATGTAGTGATCGTTGTTTGCATATTCTTCCCTTGGCTCGAGCACTTCTGCTCTCCAAATATTGGGAAAAGGATGGTTTTCGACAATCTGCTTTAAATTATGATGTGTATGTGTGTCAACGATCCCTACCTCTTCCCTAAAGGGAACTGCAACCTCGTGGTACAATTTTATTGCTTCTTCTGTATCTAAAAGCCAGGCTGCTCCAAGAAACTTTTCTTCCTCCGGCATTTCCTGTCTCCCCCAAAAGGACACATTATCTTTTACAGTAAAAGAATTACAATTATTATGCGATAAACAAAATCTTTACCGCTTCCCCCTAATTTGTGCCGGTAAAGTTAATTTGCAAGTTTATTGGGTATTTCTGTGTGACGAGGGACAGCTTCAACATGCCCCGTTTGAGGATTGCACCATAGGGAATGAGAACTCCCTTCTCGCTTAAGGTAACAACCATGCCGACGTAGATGTTTCAATAACGCTTCACGTTTCTTCGACGCTAACAACTTCTTGTATGGCGGCCGAGGGAATCCCCCGTAGTGCGTCCTGTCGCCGATTTTCCAAAATCAAGTGGATAGCATCGGAAAGGCTTTTAAGGCATTCTTCTTTTGTCCGTCCTTGTCCATTTGCTCCAGGAATTTCAGGGCAATAGGCTATAAACCATTCGCCATCTTTCTCAACAATGGCATTAAACTCATTATGCATGGGGCACTTCCATATAATCAAACATTGTTTATCATAATGAAAAATCAGCTATAAAGCAAGGCTTGTGTAACAATTTAATTAAGCAGAAAATATTCTACATTTATCACTATAAGCTGATATTGCGGAAAAAGTGGCATCAGGGACGTCCTTTAGTTTTGCAGTTTATACGTGAGTATCAGGGAAATTTCTCTTGACATGGAAGTTATAATGTTATTAGAGATGAAACCGCCTTTTAAGAAATCAGCCCCGCTAAGGACGGGATTTTCGACATTCCAGTATTCCAGTTCAGAGGCAAAGAGTTAAGCCTCATAAAACACCCTGATTTAAATGAGTTGTAGAATTTCCGATAATAATTATGCCTATATCTTTAGCTTGATATGGAGGAGGGGAGAATGAGCGAGAAAGGTATTGAGGTGATCCGGACTACTACGTGGTCTGCAGGACCTGGTTGCCACGGAGGCTGTGGCGTATTGGCGCATGTTAAAGATGGGAGGCTGGTAAAGATCGAGGGTGATCCGGACCATCCCTGGAATCAAGGACGCCTGTGCCCCAGATGCCTGGCAATGACCCAGTACATCTATCATCCTGACCGCCTGAGACACCCGCTAAAGAGGGTAGGTAAGAGAGGTGAGGGCAGATGGCAGCGCATCTCCTGGGATGAGGCCTTTGATCTGGTAGAAAAAAAGATGAAGGGTATTCGAGAGACATATGGCGCTGAGAGTATGATATTTCTTCAGGGCACAGGCAGAGATATCGGCGGGTGGATCTCGATGTTGGCTTATGCGTATGGGAGTCCGAACTGGGTCTTTGGGCTCAGTGGGCTTTCGTGCTACACTCCCAGATTGATGGTGATGTGGATCACTCAAGGCGACCACTGCGTAGCGGATGCCTCCCAGTGGTTGCCACAGCGCTACGATGATCCGGATTATCAGGACCCGAGGTGCATCATGGTGTGGGGCCAAAGCCTCCCTGCCTCCTGCCCGGATGGGTTCTTTGGGCATTGGATTGTTGATCTGATGAAGAGGGGCTCAGAGCTTATAGTCATTGATCCTAGATGTACATGGTTGGCCTCCAGGGCCAAGATATGGCTACAGATTAGGCCGGGGACTGATGCCGCATTGGCGCTATGCTTTCTCAACGTTATCATCAATGAGGGGCTCTATGACGAGGCGTTTGTTAAGAAGTGGACAAATGCCCCCTTTCTGGTCAGGGTTGATGATACGAGGAGAGGGCTTCTAACGGAAAAGGACCTGAAAGGCAACGGGGAGCAGGAGAATTTCGTCGTCTGGGACATGAGGTCCAATCAGCCCAAAGTATGGAGCTCCACCCTGGTAGAGTATGCTTCTCCAGATGTAGATCCTGCATTTGAGGGTACCTATGAGATTACGCTGGCCAATGGAGAGGTCGCCGAATGCAAGACAGTGTGGACGCTGCTAAAGGAGAGTGTTAGTGGGTATTCACCGGATAAGGTCTCTGAAATCACCTGGGCACCGCCGGAAAAGATCGTAGAGGCAGCCCGTTTCTATGCCAAAAGTAAACCGGCCTCATTACACTGGGGCTTGCCCATAGACACCATCCCGAGCACTACCCCTACGGCACAGGCCATTGCCCATCTGTGGTGTTTAACCGGAAACCTGGATGTACCCGGCGGTAATGTGATTGCCCGCTATCCGTTTGATGTGGTTACATATCCATTTCACTCCGGAGCGGGGATGTTGAGCCTCCCCCCTGAAGTTCATGAGAAGAGGATTGGTATCCGGAAGTACGGGCCGCTTAAGGATTTCCGCGCCTGGGCACATCCGGATACTGTCCTGGAGCAAGTCTTCACTGAGGAGCCTTACCCGATTAAGGGCATGTGGATACAGGCTGCTAACCCGATTGCCTGCACTGGACTGGAACCCAAAAAGTGGTACGATGCATTGAAGAAGCTGGACTTTGTTGTGGTGGTTGACCTGTTCATGACGCCAACAGCCATGCTTGCCGATGTGGTACTCCCGGCGGCCACCTTTCTGGAAAAGAACTCTCTCAAGGCATGGTGGGTACCCCTTCAGGCCATTAATAAGGTGGTCAGTGAAGGGGAATGCAAGTCAGACATTGAGATAAATTTTGAGCTATCTAAGCGGTTCAAGCCCGATTTTCCCTGGAAGGGCATCGAGGAGATGTACGACCATATCCTCAAGCCGTCGGGTATGACATACAAGGAGCTCGGCGAGAAGGGCTGGGTGCTTCCTCCAAAAGGGCATCCCAGTGCCCCCTACCGCAGGCATGAAAAGGGACTGCTACGCCAGGACAAAAAGCCGGGCTTTCTAACGCCCTCGGGCAAGATCGAGCTTTATTCCTCCTGGCTCGAGCGTTGGGAACTGGATCCGCTTCCCTATTATGAGGAGCCCCCATTCAGCCCAATCAGTACCCCTGACCGCTATAAGGAATATCCTCTGATTCTGACAACTGGACGGAGGTCGTCGGCCTACTTCCACTCAGAGCATAGAATGATCCCATGGCTAAGGGAGATAGAGCCTGATCCGATAGTAGAGATCCATCCAAAAACAGCTGAGCAGCTTGGCATCAAGGATGGTGACCAGGTATGGGTGGAAAACTGGCTTGGCAAATGCCAACGCAAGGCCAAGGTCACCCCTGTAGTACATCCGGAGATTGTCATGGTGACGCATGGCTGGTGGTTCCCGGAAAGACCAGGTCCGGAACCTTCCTTATTTGGGGTCTGGGAAGTGAACGTAAATCAGCTTATCCCGATGGGGCATACAGGTAAGTCCGGGTATGGATGCCCCCTGAAGAGTATTCTCTGCAAGGTCTACAAGGTAGGAGGGGAGTAAATGCCTGAATATGGTATGCTGGTTGATTATGAGTACTGTACCGGTTGTCATGCCTGTGAAGTTGCCTGTAAACAGGAGCACCGAATTCCTGCGAAGAAGCAAGGTGGGATTAAGGTTATCGAGTTAATACAGGAACTTCCCGGGAGAAAGTTAGACATCCATTACTTTCCGCTCTTGACCCGCCTGTGCCGTTTCTGCCCCCCTAGGGTTAAGAAGGGTCTTTTGCCTGCTTGTGTAAAGCACTGCATGGCCAAATGCCTGAAATTTGGTCCTGAGGAAGAGGTGGTCAAGGAAACGCCCCGGAAACGAAAGACAGTTCTATGGACGCTATGAAATGCCCCCAGGGACAAGTAACCGTTCAGAGGTTCAAGGGTTCAAGGTTCAGAGGTTCAGGGTTCAAGGGTCAAAGGTTCAAGGTTCGGGGTTAGTGAAGGGTAACAAAACAAACAACCCTGAACCTGTGAACGTCTACAGGGACAACAAGGAAGCCTTAACGCATGAGGCTGGGCAAAAACAGGGCGATTTGGGGGAAGATGATCAAGATGATATTACAGACAATCAGGGCCCCCAGTAAAGGGAGTATGCCTTTGAAGATAACCTCCAAGGGGACATCTTTGGCCACACCGCTGACCACATAGACATTTACCCCCACCGGTGGCGTGATCACCCCCATCTCCGTTATCAGCACGATGATCACCCCGAACCAAATGGGGTCATAACCGAGGTTGACTGCGACGGGGTAGAAGATGGGGATGGTCAGCAGGATCATCGCCAAGGAATCCATAAAGCATCCACCAATGAGATAGATAGAGATGATCAGCCCCATGATAGCCCATGGAGGTAATGGGAGCCCGGCCACCCAATCTGCCAGGATATAAGGGATCCTGGTTACAGCCAGAAAATGGCCGAAGACCGTTGCGCCTGCCACGATTACCAGGACCATACAGGAGATGCGGACGCTCTCCCAGATAGCCACTAAAAACTTCTCCCAGCTTATATGTCTCCTGCCCACGGCGAGCATAAGGGTGATAAAGGCGCCAGCGGCCCCTGCCTCGGTGGGAGTAAAGAAGCCCTTGAACAGCCCCCCCATGACTAGCCCGAATATAAGCAACATCTCAATGACCCCTGAAAGGGATTGCAGCTTTTCTCTGAGGCTCGTCTTGGGGCCCGGGGGACCCAGCACGGGCTTGATGCGGACGCGAATATAGATGGTTAAGATAAAGAGGATGGACAGGAGGATGCCCGGAAGGATACCGGCGACAAAGAGCTTACCAATGGACTGTTGTGTCATGATGCCATATACGATGAAGATCACGCTGGGGGGGATGAGGATCCCCAGGCTGCCACCCGCAGCGACCGATCCGGTGGCCAGCTCCATGCTGTATTTATATCTCTTCATCTCTGGCAGGGCCACTGTGGCCATGGTGGCTGCGGCGGCATTGGTAGATCCACAGATGGCAGCAAAACCAGCACATGCCCCAATGGTGGCCATGGCCAAACCACCTGGGAAATGCCCCAAAAAGGTATAGGCAGAGTCGTAGAGTCTGCGACTTATCCCGGCATGGAAGGCGATCTGCCCCATAAGGATAAAAAGCGGGATAACGGTCAGACTATAAGAGCCGAATATGACGAAGATATCCTTGGCAAAAAGCCTCAACCCCCCCTCCAGGGAGACCAGATAGCTAAACCCAAGGAATCCTACGAGGGCCATCACAAATCCGACGGGCATACGGGAAAAGAGGGCGATGACAAGGATAGCCAGGCCGATTAGTCCCACCGTTGTTGGATCCATCTGCCTACTCCTTAATGACCAAGATGAATCTCCTTCGGCCACGCCTCTGCCCTCTTAGTCATCATCAGCAGGATGTCTACTAAAAGGACCAGGCAGACAGTGACGGCGGACAAGGCAATTCCATAGAGTACGGGGAAAAAGGGTAGCTGTAAGGTCATTGACACCTCCCCAGAGGCCCACAAATCATTAGCATACCTTACGCATTCCCAGGCGAGCAAGGCAAACAGCAGGAGACTCAGAAGATGCGTGATCAGGTAGATAACCTCCTGGACCCGGGAGGAAAACCTCTGGACGACTACCTGCACAGCTACGTGACCGCGTTCAATAGTGGTCTGGGCCATGGCAAAGCTGGCTACCACTGCCCCCAAAAAGCCCACGATCTCATACGTGCCGAGGATGGGGCGTCTGAAAAGGCGCAAGACGATATCCGCACAGGTAAGGCCCATCATCCCCACCAGACTACATCCTGCCACCCAGTTGAGCATCCGAGATAGTAAACGGGTCAACCTTATAAGTTTAGGCATCTTCTTAGTATTTCTTTATCAGCTTTCTTATCGCCTCTACATAGGCCTTCCCTGGAAACCCTTTGCCCTCGGCACCCTTTATCCACTCATCAATCACCGGCTTAACGGCCTCGGCCCAACGGGCGCTCTCCTCCCTGGAGAGCGGGATGATCATGTTTCCCAGACTTAGGGTATATTTCCGACCTTCAACATCAATGACGTCCCATGCCTCAGCATGCTTGGCGATCCACTCCGTACTGACCTCATTGAAGACCTTCTGGACATCTTTGGGCAGGGAGTTCCACTTTTTTTTGTTCATCATGACATAAAATCCGGTGGTATAGCCGATGCTATAAGATTCGGTGGTATACTTGATCACCTCGGCCTGTTTCCATCCCTTTAAGGCCTCTATGGGGCTGACGGTGGCCTCCACGACCCCTTTCTGAAGGGCCTCGTAGGTCTCACCCATAGACATGGCAACAGGCGCTGCACCCAGGGCCTTACACACCTTGGCGAAGAAGCCAGTAGAGCGGACCTTCATTCCCTTGAGATCCTCCAATTTGTAAACGGGCTTCTTGCTGTGGAGCAGTCCTGGTCCGTGGGCATGAAGATAAAGCACCTTCACTTCCGCAAGCTCCTTGGGCTGGAACTTCTTGTAGAAGGCATTAATGATCAAGGTCGCCACTCTTCCACTCGGATAGCCCAATGGCAGATCAATGGCCTCCATGACCGGGAAGCGCCCTCGGGTGTATGCAAAACACGACATCCCGATATCTGTGATACCTTTAAGAATCCCGTCATACATCTGAGGCCCCTTAAGTAGTGCTCCACCCGGGAAATAGGTGATCTTTGCCTTTCCATTGGTGCGCTTCCCTATCTCCTTTGCCCAGGCATCGCCCAATTTGCCATGGATATGGGTGGGTGGGAAGAAGTTGCTGTAGGTAAGATTGATGGTTTCTCCCTTAGCAGATGGCACAGTGGCAATCATTAGGGAGACTAAAAAACAAGATGCAGATAATAGGGGCAAACCTTTCTTTTTCATTTTTCCCTCCTTTACACCTTCTTTGCCCTTTCGATCAGATCCACCAGGCTCTGAATCTTAGGCTTTGGGGGGGCAAATATTTGGTCCAACTCCTCCTTGGAGTAATGGTCCGCCAGAAACCTATTGATATCCATCTGCATCTGCCAGCAACCGACTATCCATCTGCAGGGAAGCATGTTATTCTCGAAACGGCAGTACCTAAAATTGACCTCACCGCCCACCCTAGGGCATCGAATCGTTTTGTCATCGTGCTGTTCAAGCAATCTGTTCACCTTTCTTGTTAAACCCAGATTGTACAGTAGGCATCTACTGCGGCTTGAAAATCCATGCTATCCTGTCGAGGCGGAATTTCACGATTTTGGTCCGCAACATATTGATGAATATGCCTGCGGGCCAAAATCGTTCCAACTGCGCGTTTCGCAATGGCTTCCTACGCCTCGCTACAATGCCTACCGCACAATCTGGGTTAAAATGGGTGCACTCACAACTATGAAGGGATAGAGTTTGCGAGTGCACCGCTTTGAGCTGAAACATAGGGCTTAGACCTTGGGCAGTTCAGCCTGCGCCTTCCTTACCTCTTCCTCAGGATAAGCAAAATCTTCGAGTTTACCCGACAGGTAGGCATCATAGGCAGCAAGGTCGAAGTGCCCATGCCCGCTGTGGGCTATCAGGATTGTTTTTGCCTGACCAGATTCCTTGCACTTGAGGGCCTCATCAATGGCTACCTTAAGGTCGTGGCACGGCTCAGGGCCGGTTATAATGCCCTCAGTGCGGGCAAACTTTACCCCGGCCTCAAAGATGGCAGTTTGGTGTGCAGCCACCGCCTCAATCAGGCCTAAGTCATACAGTTTGGATACGATTGGTGCCATCCCGTGATAGCGCAGGCCTCCCGCGTGTATTGGGGGCGGGATAAAGCCATGACCCAGGGTATGCATCTTGGCTATGGGAGCCATCCCGGCCGTATCGCCAAAATCATAGGCATAGATTCCCCGGGTCATAGTAGGACAGCTTTCGGGTTCAACACAGACAATACGCAAGTCTGGCTTTGCACCGCTTATCTTATCCCTGATCCAGGGCAGGAATTGCCCGGCGAAGTTTGAGCCCCCGCCAACGCAACCTACGATAATATCCGGGTAGGCATCCGCCATCTCCATCTGTTTTCTGGTCTCCTCCCCGATAATGGTCTGATGAAGCAGGACGTGGCTAAGCACACTGCCCAGGGAATAGTGGGTATCATCACGAGTTGCAGCATCCTCTACTGCCTCACTGATAGCCAGCCCCAGGCTGCCCGGGCAGTCAGGCCATTTTTCCAGCATGTCTCGCCCTGCTTTGGTATCAGGGCTGGGGCTGGGGACACAATTAGCACCCCAGGTCTCCATCAAGATGCGCCGGTAGGGTTTTTGGTCATAACTGATCCTGACCATATAGACCTTTAATTCAACACCGAAGAATGCACAGGCCATAGCCAAAGCGCTACCCCACTGCCCAGCGCCGGTCTCTGTAGCTATGCGCTTGATGCCTTCCTTTTTATTATAGTATGCCTGAGCTATAGCTGTATTGGGCTTATGGCTCCCGGCCTGGCTTGTCCCTTCATATTTATAGAAGATCTTGGCCGGTGTATCCAGGGCCTTCTCCAGCCGAAATGCTCGATGTAACACTGTTGGTCTATAGGTGCGGTAGATATCCTGTACTTCCTCAGGGATCTCAATCCAGCGCTCGGTACTCACCTCCTGCTTAATAAGCTCCATGGCAAATAGGGGTGCCAGGTCCGCTGGGCCTATAGGTTCTTTCGTCGCTGGGTGCAAATATGGTGACAGCGGCTCTGGCAAATCAGCCTGGATGTTATACCAATGAGTTGGCATATCCTTTTGGTCAAGAAAATACATTGCTCTTTCCATTTTTCCTCCTCCTTTTTTTTAGTTTGAAAACTCACCTCCTAAAATTATGCACCCTCCACCTTCAGAGGGGCGGGAGGTTTACTTCCTTCTCCAAAGATAAGGCAATTTGATCTGTTTTGTCTCCATAAATCCTCCTTTCATCCTTATATGGTTTGCCCTTAAAGACATTAGCCTTACCAATAAAAAGGCCGTGATCCCTGCGGGGTCACGGCCTAAAATAGGGAAAAACTGATGCGCACTACCCCGCATGCAAATAATGCCACCACCAGTTTTTGTTAGCGTGAGCCTTTTTCATTGCCTTACCCTTGTAACAGGCTCAATTAGCATATATATTTAAGATATATTGTCAAGAAAAAATTTATATCTTTTATTGACAGGTTAATAAATTAGTGAAAATATTACAAAAGTTGGCAGGGTTGCATAATTTCCGGGGGGCCTCAACACTATCCTCGCAGATCCTCGTACAAAAAGAGCCCTGCTCAGATTGACGGAAAATTGGCTGGAGTGTTGAATAATCCTTAGTTGGTAGTGAAGGTTCGACCCTAATCCCTTGCAAGATTACTTTTTGTCCAGCACCTTCCGGATAGTCTTGGCGAGATCAGTCATCACGAGTGGCTTCATGACAAATTTCCTAATACCCATCTTTTTGGCCTGCTCTTCTGTGATTCGGAGGCTAAATCCAGTGCAAAGAATAATCGGGATATCGGGCCGGAGAGCCATAATTT
>SDBT01020826.1_pt1 | contig 10250 bp, 17 predicted proteins | sample 2277101 | NCBI WGS metagenome assembly SDBT01 (sample SAMN10404973, study PRJNA504765) | marine sediment metagenome | isolation source: marine sediment core GS10_PC15, 103 cmbsf | place: Arctic Ocean: Southern Knipovich Ridge | collected 2010
TAGATTCTGCCCCGGTCTCATCAATGGTATCATCCACGGTTGAACCACAGGGGTCTGACCAGAGAGGGCCGCGTGTTGCAACCACGAAATAGGTTGTGCGGCCAACTGGGCAAGTCTCTCTTCCCTTTGACCGGTAAGTTGCTGCTCCCTGAATAATCGGTCGGCCTCTAATTGCTCTCTTTGGAAACCAAATTGCTGTTCACGGAATAGTCTAGTGGCCTCCGCTTCGGCGGTAAGCCTTTGTTGCGTGGTTTGGAATTGCTGTCGCCCCTGTTCCTGTTGGGCTTGTTGGAATGGGGTTAGTTCTGTGGGTGGTGCGGCGGTTAAGGGTTGAGTCCGCCGTGCAGGGTCGAAGTCCGTTCTCTGAAACTCCCCAAACTCATCTCTTTCCCAAAACCAACCATCAGGCCCCCAAAACCCTTCTCTGCCAGTTGCAGGGTCTATTTCAATATCGGGTTCTTCGGGTGGGGCGGCGGCTTCCGTGACAAGTTGCTCCACTGCGGCCAATGGCCCCGGAGTAAGTATCGGGGTATCAGATATATCGAAGGGGTCGGTTGGCCCACCCGGTAGAGTTGGTTGTGCAGGGACAAGCGGTGTCGTTGAGGCTTTGAAAAATAAGTACAACTGGTGGTCTTGAAAGTTATCAGGGGTTATTGATTCTGCGGCTGCTTCCCCAAAGCGATTCACTATCCACTGTCGGAAGACCCCAAAACTTAGCGGTCTGTCTTCAGCCGCTTCTCTAAATTGTTCCGGCCCAAACGCTACAGCCATTATAATCCACGCTCCAAATCCTGTACTTCCGTGTATGCCCTATCGAATTCCCGCCGTTCCATCTTCTCTTTCTGTTTGATTAGCGGAACGAAGTCAGTCTCAAAGACTCTCTGTAGAATCTCCATGTCCTTTATGATTGCTCTTTGGGTCAGGTCTACTACTGTATCAGCCATTACCTATTACCCCCGCCACCCTGACCCTGAGAACCCCGAATCCCACTCACAGGAGCAGTTGGCATATTCTGACTTATATTCTCAGCCGACCCAGGGGGCGCTCTACTTGGCACTTGTGGCACTAATGGCCTCTGCCCCCCCTCCGGTGGTGTCCCTGCCCCTTGTGCGCCCTCTTGTGTCACGGGAGGCGCAAGTTGGAAGGCGTTTTGGGCCATCATTCCTACGGCTTGGTCTAGCGTAGCAAGATAGGACGGAAGTTGGCGTATCATGTTCATCTTGTCTTCTTCTTCCATCGCAATCGGGTCAATGCTAGACATCTGGCGTCTAGCCCATTGTTTCGTTATAAGACCATTCCCGTTATTCCACAACTTGTTCAAAGCGTCCTGTCGTCTATACTCGTCCTCTTCTGAAATAGGGGCGAATTCCACATAACAAGTGAACGGTTCCTTCATCATGTCTTTCTTGATTACCGCGTCAAAACCCTCACCAGTAGTAGGGAGCGCCCACAACCTAACATTCTCAGGGACGACATTCTTATAAAGTCTGGCACACTTGATAAGAACTTGCTCGGCCCCATGTTTGAAAGCCTCTTTAGAATACTGGAACTTAGCTGCGGCTTCTGAGATTACCAAACGTCTATCAGCACCACTTCTTACACCGGTCTCAGAAAGCCCCCTCACCGACCTTGGGGCAGCATGGGCACCAATCAACTCAGCCGTTGTGGCTAAATGCCCACTAGCTGCTGCGAACCTACTATAGGTGTCCTTTTCGTCCCAGTGATGTATTTCAACGCCCTCTGGGATAAAGGGATAGGTGCCGTATTCCTGCTTTACAATTTGGAAGTTTTCAGCAGCCGAACCGGTGATATAACCCCCACGCCAAACATCCTTCTTTAGCTGAACATCAGTTACAGAGTAATTCCTTGACTCGGAGATATACAAATCTCTCGCGTATCGGTTTATCCCAACGTATCTCTTTTCTGGCCGTGAGTCCTTATCGTGGTTCCCTAAACCCGATTCTATGATTGTATAAGGAATGAAACCATACCCATGTTTCACAACATTGCCGGGAAGAACTGGCTGGTTGTCAACCAAATCGCACCTGAACTCAGCATCCCAATAGGAGAGATATTCTACGTTCTCATCTATCTTCCGGTTCTCTTTATTGGGCCAGTCGGGATACATCTTCTGAACGTCAAAGACTAATCTTTGATGGCGTTCGATAACGTATAACTTCCCACCATAGGAGGGGTCAACCATAATATTAGCAGGATTCACCGCTATCAGTTTGATTGGCAAAGCGGGTGGTTTGTCCTCCATCCACTTCTCTATTCTCTCTCCGTAAGCATCATCGGATTCTTTCTTATTCTGAATTGGTTTATCGAACCACTCATCTGCTACCCAGATAGTCTTCATTACGGCTATACCGTGATTGGCGTAATGCTTCGCCCCAACTCTCCACTCGGAGACACTTGATTCTGTCTCCCACCTATGCAGAAGACCGAGATAGAACCTTCGCATCATCTCGGCTCTTTCTGCATCTACATCGTGAATGCTTTTCTTGTTTACAAAGACCCTGGCATTGGCTATATCAATGTGGTCAACAAAGGCGTCAACCATATCCCTCGCCGTGGGAAGGACTACCGCCTCACTGATATACTGTTGGGGGATTCCAAGTTCACCAACGAACTCTAGTTCATAGAATGTCTCATCCCTAGCATACTCGCCAAACAACGGGCCGTATATTCTTTGACACGTGGCACTTAGGGCCTTGACATCACTTACTGAGGGCTTACTCCGCTTCATAAATTACCTCTATCCAAAATCCAGTGTCCGTAGTGTCTTGGGTTTCAAATGAAAGACCCCAGGTTCTCTCATGGTTCTATCGGCAAAGTCCAAGGTCTTTACAGGTTCGGTCATTCCGCCCGTATAGACCTCACTTCTCTTCAACCAGCATATCCCCACCGCAATGGGATAATCGTCGTGTCTATTGGGTAGGGCTTCAATCCTCCCACCCTTAGCGGTGTTTCTAATAGTGTCAAAGAACTGTCTCAGTCCGTCAACATTGTAAATAACTATCTGGCGATTATTTATAGCAGGAATCAACTGACCAAACAAATCAATCCGTGTCCCCTTCAACCCCTCGCTTGTAACATGACTTTCGGTGAGGAACCCCACCTTGGTACGTTTCTTATCCTGGTAACCCAGATTCCTATAACGGAGTTCCTTGGCCTTTGAGATAGTAACACCACCCCATTCATTCGCCTCAATGAACCATTTGGGGAACTTGAATCTCTCCAATAGTTTCATACTATGCAAGGCTAACTCTTCTGGCGAAATGTCATTACGCAAAATATCCGCAACCACCGCCCCGGTCTTGACATTCATCACCGTGGTTACACTAAAGTCTTGTCCCACACCATGAGAAGTGTCCGTACCAGCTATGTAGAAATCGCCTATATTGAAGTCTCTATAGACATTGACAACATTCAGGTCTAGTTCGGAACCAATAATCTTTATCGGTGAGTCAACATTCTCCAACATCGCTTTGAGAGATTCCAAGTCGAACGCCGCCATAACTTGAGTCGGACTAAGAGCCTCTTCAGCCGAACGAGGATAGTTCTGCTCCATGTATAGTTGAGGAGACAGCCCGCCCAACTCTTCTTCCGGTGTCTCACTAAGTGTACGTGCGTACCATGCCTCATCTCTACCGGGCCTCACCGAATAATCAAAAAATAGAGCCTTGAATGCGCTCTCATCGGGTGTGTACCATGCTTTCGTAAATATAGTCTTGGCTAAGGTTACAGGATTAAGTTTATTGACAGTGAAAACGCCAATATACTGACCGCCAGCATCGATAGTGGGTTTCGCCATCGAAAAATTCTGTTCAGCATAAGGATGTTCCTCCAACTCGTCCATATCCAGAATAGAAGCTGTGAATCCAATACCAGCAGAAGCCGTAGCGGGAAACGCCCTTAGGGTAGAGTTCTGTGCAACGAACTTCATCTCTGACTTGCTATCGGGATTCACGGTATGTCTGAGAAAGGCAGGAAGATGTTTCTCCAACCTTCGGCATTTGTCTAGTTTCTCCCACGCCTCTGATTCGCCCTTTGAATACAGGAATACATTGGAACTGTTATGGAACTTGACCCACCACAAATCGTACGCAGCCATCAACCACGATGCGCCAATCTGTCTTGACTTAAGGATTATCAGCAAACGGTTCTTAAGTTTCCCGTCCTCATCCATAGAAACAAGGGCATCCACCATTTTAAGGATGTGGGGCCATAGTTCTAATCTTATCACCCCCCCGATACTAGGATTGCCCGGTACAGGCGGTTCCTCTATCTTGCAGTAACCCAGAAATCTAAGAAAGGAAACAGAGCAACTATAGTACTCAATAGCAAGAATTCTCTGTTCATCTTCTGAAAGTGATTCGCCCCTGGCTTCTTTTTCAAGAACAGGGGCTAACTGTAAGTCAAAGGCTTCTACCGTATCTGCCATATCTCACTTTAGCTTTGGTACTCGGCACGGGGGTGGAACTCTACTAGATACCCTTCCAGCGACTCTCTCTAGTAGGATTGACGTTCCTTTGGCCGGTATTATTGGTTTTCCCAACCCCCGTGCCCAACACCAAAACGATTATATCTAGTGGCAGCACCCCACCATACTGCCTATATCCTCTGCACCTGCTACCGACGTCCGATAACAGTGTTTAGATTCCCGCAGGGCCGTCACCCTGCCTGCCTTCAATTATTTGCAGGCCCCGCCGAAGCGGGGCGTTGATGCGCCCCCACCAACGCACTGTTTTCCCGAGCCCTAAGGCCAACCCCGAACAATAGACTACCTCAACTATAACACATTAGGCGTGTTTTGTCAAGGGGTTTGGAACCCAGCCTTTCGAGAATCCCCCGTCGCCTCAAGTTGCGGTTCATCAAACTGCATTGACTCGGGCATTTCACCCTCTTTGTTCACAACCGGTTGGAGACCAATGCGGCGGCACCCATGTAGAAATGTTGTGGTGGCAACAGCAATCCCCGTGAATCCCGTTACCTTATCCTTGTATTCCTTCCCCAATGTAATCTTATCCGTCATTCTGCCAACTCCTTTATTGAAACAATACAACCCCTTGGAATGGCCTGCTGATTGTTATACTCACCAGAACCCACCATTCCCGCCAAGACAACTCTCTGCTTATTCTTGTGAATCAGCCACCCCACCGATTCAATATCCGCAGTACCGCAGGGTTCATCAGCCCAACCGACGCAAGTGAAACTATCTCTCCAGTGTACCTTGACTATTTTCATCATTCTAGTAGGACTCTATGAAGTCGGGCTCGAATAGAGTATTGTACTCTACGGGGAATCCTAAAGCACACACTAAATCATAGTGAGCTTCATTCCTCTTCCGAACCAGGTGTTTCAAATTCAACACCCCCAACTCCCTCTCCGCCTCCGTCAGTTGCCGGTCTCGTGCCGCCTTCACCGCTAGATACATCTCCGTTGGGACTATCGCTGTCAATGCCAACATCTTCTACCTCCGTAAACTCTCCCAGTAAAGCTGTCTCGGTCAATCGTTCTAATTGTTGTTTCATTACAGCCGCAGACACCCTAAACAACTCATCCCCTGTAACTGAGGGTTGTTTCATTTCATGTGATATACTCTCTTTGGGTTTGCCCATTATTCTATCAGTAAAGTATATCTGGGCCTTGACATCCCCCCCACCGGGAGCGTTGAACTTTGTATTACAATGAGGACAGGTTACTTTCTGTGTTTTGATTGCAGACGCCAAAAGAGCATCTAATACTTGAGGGAGTTTGCTTACATTCCGCCTCAAGCACTCATTTATGACCCTCTCTGGGGTTATTGCTCGTCTACCCATCTTTCTCGTCAGAGATGGCCGGATAGGGGTCTTTCCCAATCAAGCGCAACCTATCATATTCGATATAGTCCGCAACAATCAAGAATGCCGTGGAATCTCGCGTCAGTTGGTTAGAGATTCTTGGAAAGGCCAATGAGTCATTATATATCGCCGACTGGGCCAGTTCGAGATTCCTGTCGGCTGCATCGCGCAAGTGTTTCATCAATCCCGCCATCATCGCGTCGGCTCCGGCTTCCCAAAGGGATTCGGCCCAATCTGCGAACTCTACACCGCTGTAAGGGTTTTTCCACCCCTCAGGACGCCACTCAGTCATCAGTTGTCCTCCACGGGGAACTCTGCCCATGTTATGCCTATGGTTGTCTTCCCACAAGCAATCTCATCTGGGAAGAAGGCCAATGTTCCCGCAGTCACTCCGTCAATTGACATCGAATGCAAGCGTATATCAGATGGCACATGTAGCATCATTGTGGCATTTGGGATTGACTGCCTTCCCTCGTCAAAAGCCCTAGCCTTACCCCTATTCCACCAATGCCTATACGGGTTGCCCCAATCTTCTTCCGGTCTCCACTCGCTCATGGCTTCACCCCTCGTCCCAGCAATTCACACGCCCACTTTCCCAGTTCTGCCCACGTATGAGCCGTAAACTGCGCCGTTCCCGTTCGGTTCTGCCATTCCTTCATACACTCAAGTACCATTTTGGCCCCCTTCTTATCTTGGTCAGTCATATCAATGGCTCCCACGCCGTTGTTCCATCATCGCTATGCAGCAATCCACAGCATCCGCATGGTTCCGGTATTGGCCGCTTGATAGCCACCCCCAGACCATCAAGAAGAACCGGCAGGGATTCTGAGAATGAGTCGGCGAAACTAGCAGCCGCGAGATTGCTACCGACTACCCTAAAGCACGCCCGAAGATGCGCGGCTATCTCGCCCCTTATCTCTTCCGCTGTCATTTCATTCTTCTCTGTCATCTCTCCCCCATTATACCACACCCCTTATACCCTGTCAACCCACTTACCGTCCCAAATCTTATTGTGTTTCTCTTTCATCACAAAGGCCAGCCATAGTTGCTCAAATGAGTCTGGGCAAGCACCGAGGGGTATCCAGTTGTGGAACCATTCCTCAACTTTCCACACGGGCAGGTTCCCGTCCCTTGTTACCATCTTCTGCAACTGGTCTTGGCGAGGGAGCCAGATGTATCTGCCTTCGTCTTCAAGTCTCACTTGCAGGGGAACAAACGGATTAACTCCGTCATTTCGTGTACAGCCAAGCGTATATACAGATTTATCTACTTTATCATAATAGATGTTGCCTATAGTGCCTTCACGCTTAGGCTGTATCTCGGGGCAGTCACACATCTCGATATAGGTCTCGCTAGTGTCCATCTCTCACCTCTATCTTATTACACCACACTGTATATACTCTGTCAACCCTTTAGGAAGAGTACATTCTTTTGCCAATATACATATTCCAACAAAGTTCTTTGTATCGCTTGGGGCCGTATATCACTATTTGCCGCCTCCATAATAGGGCGAACAACCCCCTGTAAATAGAACAACTAAACCCAACTGATAAGTCCCCCCAGTTAAACCACACACGCCTCCAGTAGCCCCAATTTAATCTGATTTGCATCATACCCTCCTCGTCCCATTATAACACATACTATAGTCTATGTCAACCGGATTTCTGTTGGGTGTTAAGTTCTGTGAGGAAATTGGTTAGCTCCACCAAACACCCATTGTTGAATATGGGCTGGTCAATAGCCTCGAAGACATATTGCCTCCACGGGCCGTACCATGCAACCGTTCCTAATAAAGCGCCGCTCTTATTGTTTACCACATCCCACTCAGTTGTTTTGGGCTTACGGTCAACCAACTCGAACGTCATATACTTCGTCCGCTTGTCGTGCTCCTTGTATTCAGTTGGTCTACCCCATTGCCCTTCTTCATCTTGTGTTAACATTTTCTACCCTCCTGATTATATTATACCATGCCATTACCCCACTGTCAACCCCGCCATTATGTAAACCAAGTCTGTGTTTGTTTAATGTATTATTTTTGACCTTAATAACCCAACCAACCCAATCTCACACGCCATCCCACTTCCCACACAGTCTCGCGCTAGGCGTGGTATAGATGTACGCGCGTGTACGCCTTACCTCTTGCCTGCCGGTGGGAGATGTTAACAGCTTGAGTGTGGGGACAGTACGCAAGGGGACAGGGGCCAGCCGCCTACCAGCTAGGGCGGCGAGCCTACACATTAGAATTGCATTAGATGTTGATGAGAATCGATGGTTGGGGGGTTGACAAGGGGCAAGTAATCCTCTATGGTAGTGGCATGGACTACTCGTTGAAACCCACACCGACCGAGGGGGAGTGCGCCGGGTGCGTTGATTGCTGCGTTATTCTGGCGCTCTCCGTTCCCAACGAGGCAGGCGATAGAATCGCCAAACCAGCCGGAGAACCCTGCCAGTGGATTGCAGTTATCAATGGGACGTTGGGGTGTGCTCTGTTTGGCAAGCACCGCCGCCCGTGGGTCTGTCGGCAATTTAAGTGTAGCACACTTGTTCCAGCGGCGTGCCTGGGTAGACCATTATGGTACATTATGTCACGAAAGGGTTGACAGTAGCTAGATAGGCGTGGTTTACTGTGGGTAGAGTCAAATTGGATAGGAGGTTGGACATGGCACACACGGAAAGGAATCCATACGAGGGTACAGGGTTGCGTGGTGATGCTAATTTAGCCCACGCTTGGAGCAGGGGCTACACCACAGGCAGGGGGAATCAAATAAGCACAGATGGGGCTGCCGCTGCAATTGGGGAGGCAATAGAGCGTCTCAAAAAGTCCCAAAACATCCTCGCATACACAGACCACGCCAATGCCGCCGAAGTATCATGTGACTTAGATGCTATTACCGCAGCACTTGTGGACTATCAGGAAACCCTAGAAACCACCCGAGAATAAGCCAGAAACGCCCTTCGGGGCGTATGCCGGGAGCACCGGCACTGATGAGGCACAGGAGGTAAGGACATGGAAAGACACTGCTACTTCTGCAAGAGGGAACTCACCGAGGACATCTTCGCCGGAGACGACGAGAGCTACCCTTTCTGCGACCGCTGCATAGCGAAGCTGGAGCTTCTCGGCGTTGACATCGAAGAAGCCGAACGGAAACTTCGACCCTAACAAGCCTAAGGGCACCGATGGGGCTATACTTGACCAAGTTAGTATAGTTAAGCCCATAAGGTTAGACACTACCACATATGGTATAGGGTAAAGAGAGGACTACCACATATAGTAGGTACATATAACAAATATGGTCTAGGCGTAAGTACATATAACAGATATAGCGTTGAGGCTAGACACATACAGGAAATATAGGGACATATAAGGCGCATATAAGGAGGTAGTGACATGGAGACATACAAGGTGATACTCAACCTGACGGCGGCACAAATCGAAGACCTTAGGCTGGCACTGGCAACTGAGGAGGAGCAAACACGCGGCCCAGGCTTTGACGAAAGCTACCACGACAACATGATCGCCATACTCAAAAAGGTCAAGGCCGTCACATTCTAAGCAACTAGCCCTCCCCCAGGCCCCAAGAGATTGAGAAATAACGATTTCTTGGAGTGGGTGGGGTGGGGGGTATAGTACTGTAATAGTAATAGTATAGTACTGTTAATAGTATGTTAATAGAAACTATCTATATAGGCTATATGCATATAAGGATTATGTCAGGCATGGGGTGAGACTAGACGTTATATGTATCTATATTTCTTATATGTAATTGAGCCTACGTTATATGCAGGCTCGAATGAGACTAGCGGGAAGCCCGGAATGTCTTTATGAAATCTTTATACTTGCCCTATTGACAGTGGGTGAGAAATAGTTTATGATGGGGGAAATGGATAGGAGGCAAGACAATGAATAAGGTGCTAAGGCCTGGAACCTTAAGGACGCACGGCGGGGGTTATGTGTCCGTCTACATAAACCTGAGGGACGGGGACGGCTATCAATCGTTCACTGGTGTAGTCGGCCCAACACGAGGCGGCAACGCCTACGGCGGGTGTGGGCAGATTGATATGGAGTTCGCGCACCGTAACCCCGAAGACGATGACAAGCGGTATAACCCGCCGACCAAAGCGAGTGAATTCAGGTTCGCCGAGGGCTGGAACGAGGACATGTGGTACGATTTGCTGGATGTCTGGAACGCCTACCACATGAAACGTGAACCGATGCCGACCGACATTGTTAGTTTCCTGGAGAGATTGCCTGTAACCGACAGAGAGCCCGCTTGGTGCTAACTTGACAATCATTGGGAAACAGTCTATAGTATCTAAGGAATAAGCAAGGAGGCGAGGATGATGGGGTTTACAATCAGAAGGGATGGCAACGGTTATCGAATCGGCATCGGGGACGGGAGACCA
>SDBT01020827.1_pt1 | contig 10250 bp, 11 predicted proteins | sample 2277101 | NCBI WGS metagenome assembly SDBT01 (sample SAMN10404973, study PRJNA504765) | marine sediment metagenome | isolation source: marine sediment core GS10_PC15, 103 cmbsf | place: Arctic Ocean: Southern Knipovich Ridge | collected 2010
AAGAAGTCGTTATCGTTGATAGTCCAATCGGTAGAGGCTCCAGGTATCTGCTCATCGTAACCGTCAAAGATGCAGTTTTGGATGACGCCGTCCGAAGTGCTGTTCGGGTCTATTGCGTCAAGGCCTCGAGAGTTGCAGACATCAAAAGCGGTGACGCTGTCGAATGGTGTTGTAAAACCCGCACTACCTGCAGGGTCAAGGAACTTTAACCCGTCGATAGTCACTCCATCCGCAGTTATGTCCAGGACATGGCCATCGTCGGCGAGGTTCGTTGAATCAAGGATGGTGGTCGCCGCATCAGAGATTGACACGATGGTCAGGTGAGCGACATTGACATTAATCGCACTGTCAACACCATAGGTGCTGGGAGCAACCTTTATGGTGTCGTAAGGCAGAGCCGCAGTAATAGCGTCTGCAAAGGTGCTGTAGTCGGCTCTCCAGGCTCCACCACCCCACAGCTCCAGCATGGGGTTGACCAGAATGGTGTCCTCCGCCATAGTCCAGCCCTGGCTGACAACCTCATCAGCGGTGATGGTCACCGTTCCTGCCGTAGCGCCCTTGTAGTAAAGGTCGTGGTTGCTGGAGTCGGACGCACTAGCATCAATATCTATGGTGGTGATAACATTGGTACACGCAGACTCCGAATAAAAGGCGCCGCTGCTTGCCGTAAGATCGAAAGTCACGGCACTTCCGTCCACCTTTGCTGGGTTCCCATACTGGTCCTGGGTCTCGATCACGAACGACACAGTAGAGACTGTGTCATTGGAAACGTACTCATCAACCGTTGACCAGTGGATCTGGGACACATCAGTCCCTACGGTGACTGCATTGAGATCGTATGCGTTCGACACAGTCGGTATCCGGTCCAGATAGCTGGTGAAAACGGTCAGCTTCCACTCCGTGGTGTCTCCCTCGAGGGGGTCCGGGTTATCGACCGTGGTCGGGTTGATGATATGGTTAGCAACTGTTACAACTGTTGAGGCCGCGATAAGGGCGCCGCCCAGGGTTATGGTCAGCACCTGTCCGTCTATATGGATGTGATCAACGGCATAATCTGGATCGGTCCCATTGACTGTGACATCTTCCTTAACGACGGCTGAGATGTCGGTATCCACGGGAAACTCAACCACGATTTCATCGCTGGCCCTCATATCCGCGGAAGGAGACAAGGTGATTTCATAGTCTGCCTGCGTGGCCACGGTGTCTGGGCTAAGAACAGCGACTGCGACACTAACCAGCGCAAGGCTGATCATGTAGGTCTCCGAGGTTACCGCCGTCGGCTCCTGGCTGGTGTACACATCCAGGGTATAGTCGCCGTCGACCGGGTTGGTGACAAACTGTGTGCTACCAACTACTACCGTTATATCGCCTGCTTCGAGAGCAACGTCCAGGGTTATGCTGAGGCGCTGGCCTACAATGGCAACAACTTCAGTAAAAGAGCCTGGAGTCACGGTTACATCCGCGTCAACAATGGCAGAGATATCAGTTCCTCCCGTCGCGGGGAACTCGATGACGATACCGTCACCGATCGCCAGGTCTTCGGTAGTGGTGAACTCGATGGTATAGACTGCGGTAGCATCTGCGGGCGTCGTTGGCGCAACTGTCACCTCCGGCTGGCTCACAGCGGCACTTACCGGCGCTGCCATCAGCCCCATACTCAGAACCAGCACCAGGGCAATGGCCACTCGCCAAAATGGACTAAACAATTTGCTTTTCATGGAATTTAAATCCTCCCAAAATGGATTTTATTTTTATTAATCGCCTGGTAACCCCTTGACTTCTCACATAAACATCACCTCCGTTCTGTCCTAGTTATTTTTCCCTTGATAATCTGAATCTCAGTATTATCACAAATATGATTGCGTCCAGATATCCCCTCCAGCACTGGGGCTCGTAGTAACACTTTCGTGGATATTTGGTTGCCGTATTGTAGTGTTCGCATTTCTCTAGCGGGCATAACCAGTTTTCCCTGCATCCTGATGAACCTCTTTCTATAGTCCTATCTTCCTCTATTGACATCGCCGGGTCTCCCAATCTATTCCACCCAGAACCATCCATTGGGGTGCTTCTGATGGATAGTGCCAGTATCCCGGTCTATCACTTCAACCAAGTTGCCTCCCTGGTCGCGTGTCACGATATATCTATCAGCCTGAAGTTTCACCGCCACTTCAAGAATTTCAGTCGTGATGTCCATTGTTTCCGCCACGACATCTTCCTCCTTCTTGAAAACCGGCTGGAGCGCCGAAATCGTTCATTAAGTCTGCTAATTCCCCCTTTACTGCCCTAGTAATCTCGGCAGGTTGGGAATAACTACCGCTGCCAGCACCCCTAGGATGGCGATTATGATCAAAATCTCGATCAAGGTCCAGCCGCTCATTCCGTGCCTGCCCCTACCCAGCGCCTGGCTTCGCAGGCCCTTCCTCATTTTTGCGTTCTCTCCTGGGTCGGTGTTCCTTCCTGGTTCTCCTTCCAGAACCCGACCAACTCCTGAATCAACCCATCGTAACTCTGCCCAGAATGCTTGATTGAGTCCAAAGACTCCTTGGTTGTCTGCGAGATACCAATGCTTGCCCGCCCCCTGACTTGCCTGCCAGTCGTTTCATCTGCCATATCTTTTTAACTTTTCTGCTTACCTTAATTATTAATGCACAAGTGCATGTTGTATACTATATTATATAAATACATCTACGCTTGTAGATATATTTATACACCTCAATCAAGGCTTTGTCAAGGCCTGTAGACAAAAATATTTACGACTTTAGATGGATATTATGATATAAATCATATATCTTGCCAACCCACTTTGCTAAAATTATTTTGTGATCGTTGATACCGAGGAAGGTATCGACTTTAATTTTATAGAATAAATTAGAGGAATGGCTTTTGGGGAATAAAGAGCTAGGAGACTTCTTAGTCCAGCGGTGTAAAGAAAGGGGTCTGTCCTTACGCAGCCTGTCGATGAAGGCTGGGCTCAGCCCGGGGACGGTTCACAGTGTCATCAAAAGAGAGTACCAGCCGAATCTATTTACCCTGAATCGGCTGGCTGATTATCTCGGCGTCAAAAGGCAATATCTATGGCAACTGGCTGATCTGCTTGAGGACATGGACTACGCTCCTGAAACTACGTTTGGTGACCCACAACTCAGGTATCATTTTGCCCAAGCTGATAAGCTGCCCAGGCCAGCCAGGAAACTAGTAATTGATATTCTTAGGTCTGTTTTGAGCCACTTTATGCAATCAGAGGAAAAAATAAATGACTAAGCGGTTTCACCCGATCGCTTGGTAGCTAGAGTGCCATCAACAATGGAGGAGCCGCGGAGCAAATCCCCGGCTCCTCCTTCTTTTTAATTCCATTTACCGACCTCATCACCTTGGTCACCTCTCTCTTCCCTGGGTAAGCGGAGATATATAAAAACCGTTTAACCATCGGGGAAAAGCACCCAAGATTTTGATTACAGGGCTTGGCTTTTCTTTACTTGGGCGTACTTGGGAGTTTGGAAGCTCTGGCATCGGCTACTTGGTCGTTATTCATGAGAGAGAGCAAGATACCTGACGATGCAATTCACCTATTAGCCTTTGCTTTTCTAATTACTATACTTCAAGCATTTCAGTCTTTTGTTGCAGTCAGTTTAAAACTGCATCATGAGCAGCCTTGGTAGCCTGCGAAGTGCATGATAGCGCTATTACGATCAAGATGTGGCAAGTGGGGCGGTATTAGTTTTACTGTACGCTCTGTTGGCCCTGATTCTTGTTTGGCCTTTCATATGGCGTTTTGTAATTGACCGTTAGTGCGCTAATCAGTAAGTCTGCTATGCAGTAACTAAAAGCCAATTCGTGCAAGCGTGTAATCCATGTTATACGTACATTTTCGCAGGCAGAATAGTCTGCCTTCTCGCTAGTAAGACCATAGACAATAAGTCAGAAGGTAAAATTTCAAGAAATAGCAAAATTATCATCATCCACTCAGGGTTAAAGGATGAGCCAGGAAAAACAAGAAGCATCGTGGTACCGGGATGGTAGCAGCCCCTACTTCAAGAAGTTGTAAAGATAGATCCTAGTCACTGATCGTATCTGACTGCCACCAGGTTGAAACACTAGATGATGATTGTGCTGTAACTGCATCTAACCTATAATGGACTTGAAATATACGGTTGGGTATGGGGGGTGCTTGTTTGCAGAATAGTGTGGCAGGCCCAAGCACATCATTCACAAATGCGATGGCGCCATTCCTTTTAACATGGCAGTCAATAGAGGTCAGAGCGATTCTAGACACGGCCGAAGGACAGGCTCTGAGTATGGTTACATGCCTCTCTCCGGGACCCCCCACTCCTCTTGAAGATATTCAGCCGGTAGTTCGTGATATCCTTTTCGTACGGGGCGCGCTTCCAATTAGTGAGTTAAGTTCGCTAATAGACGGTTGGAAAAATGGTTCTATTAATATTGGGAATCGAGTTGTTACGACTTCCTCATTCTTACAGCATGAGTTTGTGGAATTGGTGAAACCTTGGGACGACCTTACGCTAAGTTGGCCAGAGTTCTCAGACTACCGTAATCTTCTCTTATACGCAATTGGGCCTGACATAAGCGAATTAACTAAGCCACGCAGCATTGAGGCATTAGCTACTGCTTTAGGATTTCGGAGCTTTCCCGAGATGTCAGAGCATCGCGTACAGTTTAAAGTAGGGCAAGGTCGCTCGACTCGAATGGAAATCTTCGCACCAATATTGGCCACAATAGAAGCCAGTTCTGAGGGACAAGAGATTCGGTTCAAAGCCATAGCTCATCACACAATGCGAGTTTCGGATATGCACATGTCATACCGACTTCAGGATCGCCGAGGAAATAGAGTTACCGGAGACCAAGTAAAGTTGGCTGATTTTTCGGCTACCTCGTCCGAAGGCTTCAATATCTTAGAGTGTGTCTTACCTGTTGCAGAAGAAGTGCGGTCTGGAGAGGTCAATCTATTTCACAAAGATTATCATCAGGGTCTTGAGCCCCTTATGACCAAGCTGTTTTCTCTTCCGCCGATTCTAGGTGAGACGAACAACAGAATGTTTACAGATGCGCGGTTCAGCTTTTCCGAACTGAGCCCTTGCGTATAAGTAGTGTTATACGCAGGAGACTCTCGTTCGTGGCTTAACCCCAAATGCTCATGCAAACGGCCACAATCTTGCAAAGAAAGCGTGCATGGTTAGGTGTAACGCTACTTTACGCCCTTGCTAATATCATCTCCCTCTCAATTGTCGCAACTACATTCCGCACGCCCAAACTAGTCCTCGATACTCTAGGTATTGACAATCAACAGAATGGGACTATAATTATCACTGACGATGGTGATGAACAAGGGCGCTGGTGGCCGCTAGATAAAATGCGGTGGCTGGTGCCCTTTTAATTTGAGCTAATTGATATAACAAATTGATGTAATATGTGTTGACATGGGAATAATAAGGGGCTATATTTACTTTGCTGTAGTAATTCTTTAGCAATTTAATAATGTAACCCGATTGTATTGCACAATATTTCAGAGGGGGAGGCGTTGATGTACTACCCGTATCTGGTCACTTGGTTAGTGTTGACCCCAAAAAGGAGGTTGCTATGACGTGTACTTTTACTGTCGCACAACCAACTGGATATCGCGTGGATGAAACTTCTAATGTACCAGTTACTATTCATGTTGAAGGGACAGTGGAAAATTGCGAAAGCAATAAAATATTAGTGGAACTTGGTTGTATGAAACCAGGGAAAATAATAGATATTCCACAGGGAACCACTGATTGGTCGGTTGATTTTGAAATGCCATCCGCTCATACTTGTTTATGCCGTAGAAGAATCGTTGTGACTGTATATTGTGTTACGGAAGATGGTTCTAATCCATTCCAGGAAGACTTTGTCTTTGCTTCTCTTGAATGCGAAACTCTAAGGTGTCCTATTATTCAAAATGTAAGTATTAATATTGGTGACTGCAATGATTCTGGACAACGTGCTGTTACTTTTGGAGCAGAAATTATACCTGCAGATACTAACCCCGTTTGGACTCAATTTAACTTTGGAGATGGCACATATTCAGCTGCGACTGATGATTTAGACCCTTCTGCTACACATTATTATGATATACCTGGTCCTTATACTGCAAAGTTGGAAATTATTATTCCAGAGGGGTGTCCTAGGCCTGAAATTGAAATTCCTGTTCTTGAGCCATGTCCTGTTGAATGTCCTGAGGCAATGATTGATGATATCGTTGCAACTGTTGCAGGAGATTGTAATGATGATTACACCCGTGACGTAACACTAACACCCATACTTAATGCATTTGCGAATCCTGTTCAAAAATATCGATGGGAATTTTCTGGCGGTATTGCTACTATTGAAATACCCGGTTCTGAAAATCCTGGAATCACCATTCAATTTCCAGCACCCGGTAATACGGAAGTCGAATATACTATAACGTTTGCCGTATTACGTCCCGATGGTTGCATTGATATAAAAACCAAATTAGTTACTGTACCAGGATGCCAAGGAAAATGTCCAAAAATTGAAAAAATTGATGTAATTGTTAATCCATGTGATCCAAGTGAAAGTCTCACCAGGAGAAGCATGACATTAGATGCTGAAATAAGTGGTGGTAGCCCATCAAAATATATCTGGGATTTCGGTGACGGGGACTCAGAGAATATTGATGCAAGTTCTGAAGATCCGAGAACAACGCATGAGTATAATGCTCCTGGGCACTATACAGTAACGTTAACAATCGAAGGCCCAGATCAATGCAGAGATTCTAAGCAGATTGAAATTGATGTACCTAGATGCCCGGGGAGGGGAATAAGAGGTTGTACTGATCCGAATGCGCTTAACTATAATCCTGATGCTACTATTGATGATGGAACTTGCAAGTATAACAACGGTAATAATGGTAATGGTACTCGCTGGGGATCTTTGTGTTGCTGGCTTATTTATGCATGGCTTATTGTGTTTATATCGATTTGGTTTACAACCGAATACTGGCCTGCATTAGTCAGCGCATTAGGTACAGCTATGGCTCTCCTGATTGTATGGTATTTCAAATGCTGTTGCGGCAAGAAGTTTTGGAAAAAAGAGTTTTGGAAATGCGTCAATCCTTTTAAAAATTGTGTATTCTTAAGATGGACAATATTGGGGCATTTGCTTGCGCTGCTCTTTTTGGGATGGGCAATTTCTTTCGGGTTATATACACCCCCCGGTTGGGTTTGGGGGGCACTAACTTCTGGATTGGCATTCTGGGGATGGCGCTTCCACGCAGCAGGGTGCGATAATCGTCCAGTTACATTTGTCCTATCAACATGGCCGCCATGCAAATGCAAAAATAAAAAATGAAGTGTGTTCTAACAATTTTGATAACTGCTGAGCTCTACAAGGTAGGGAATTATATTTAATTAAAAGTCAGGTGCTTTGTCAACGTGGAGCAGTGAGTCTAGACGTTATTAGCTGATACCACCATTATTGATCAGTCCATCCTAAATCAAAGAAAGACAACAGCAAGCGCTCGTCTCTCCCAGAAGCTATCAAGGATATTTGGGGCTGATGTAGATGTGACCTCCCCAATCTCCACCAAAGTAGTACCACGTCCTAGGCTTAAGCACTAGTATATACCGATAAATTATTTAGTTTGTAAGGCCATAGCCTGCGTATAATTAATGTTACACGCATTAACAATTAAATTATTGATGTTCTATTGTGAATATCAAACCTAATGATTAAATAAGGAGGTTATATTTTATGGAAGCATATTGTGTGAAGTGTCGAACAAAAAGGGAGATGAAGGATCCTAAGAGCATAACAATGAAGAACGGCAAACCGGCTACCCAAGGAACATGTCCTGTATGTGGGACAAAGATGTTCAGAATTGGGAAAGCGTAATCCTTATAATAATTTATCTATTAAGCACGGGCTGGATATACTTTGTTAAATAAAATATTCAGCCCTTTTTTATGTCGCAATAATAGACGAGAGATGATATAAGGACTACATGGTACGCGCGAGGTAATTTTCGGGGACAATATATAGGCGTTGATGTTTACTATCTATAAAACCATTACTGAATAATAGGTTCTGGGTGAACGCGATAAATATCTATAACCCTACTTTAGGTTCTCCCCCGTAACTTACGCACCAATGTGATAAGCGACTTTCTTATTTCCAAATCTAAAGTCTTGTCAGCTTTAATCGTGGGTATTAAGTCTAAAGCAGTCCCTTCTTTTCCGGTGACAAGATAGTCAATGCTAACGCCGAGTTCATCTGCTAATTTGGCAAGTGATGATAAAGCGGGAGATCTCTTGTCTTGTTCTATGATTGATACATATTGCGATGTTAGCCCTGCGGACTTCGCCAATTGTTCTTGTGTGAGTTTGAGAGCTTCCTTTTTCTGTCGTATTCTTCGACCAAGACTCATTTATACGGACTCCATTTCCCGGCAAATATGGGTACCGAAATTACCTAATTCCAACTTATCATTTGGTATGGTTCTACTAGCAGAAGATTAGCAATTTAATAATATGTTGGACAAACGTGTGACATATAGTTGATTTATACTCATAAATATGATACTATTATAGGAAACAATAGGAGAAGGGAGGAAAAAGATGAGTATCTCCAGTGTTATTCCCATAAGGGAGCGAGAGAAAGCGCTTCTCGAAGAGTTGAGGCTGGAAGGAAAACCGGTTAGGACAGGAGTACTAACGGAAAGGGTTCTCAGTAGACTGGGACTTACGCCTGCTGAGCGAAGGAGGACGACGCCATCCGGGTTCCCATGGTGGCCAGGTTGCCTCCGCTTTGATTTGAATCGGCTGCGGGAACAAGGAAAAGTTAGGAGACCATCAAAAGGATACTGGGAAATTGTAAGCGATGATGGTAATTCGCCTGGGCCAGGTAAATTTTCCCGTCGTGCACTCAACATACTTGCAGAGCTAGTTCGGGATGCAAAGTCAGGTGATGTTCCTGTCTCGATCACAATGAGACAGGGCGAATTCATAATTAGATTTGGGGAAAGCATCAAGCAGACCTCGATTGAGATAGCAACATAGAAGTCTCGTCTCAGGTGATATATTCTTGGGGGAAATGATGATGCCATGCTGAAAGCTGAAATCATTCAACAAGGAAAATCACCGCATCTCACTTATATAGCAGATCCAGGAAAAGAAGACTAAAACCTATGGGAGGTAAAGGTGACTCTTATTATTGGAGTAAGATGCCAGGATGGGGTGGTTGCAGCCGCTGACCGAAGACGACTTGCCAGATACGAAAAAGGACCGGAGACTACGAAGCTGTTCAAGCTGAGCTGTGGAGTCATATTGGCTGGCGCCGGTGATGATGCAGTTCTTAATGAAGCGAGGGTATTTATAGAACGCAGGATAGAGGAACTCCCGAGTCAATCATCGAACATTGAGCTCTTTGACATTGTCGAGATAACCTGCAGTGTTGTCAATGAGCTTGTTGGCTATTATCGGGATAAGGTGGAAGAGCCATTTGGGTACGTGTTAGCTGGTTTGGAAAATATAAGTAGCGGAAACGCAAAGCTTTATACGATTTTCGGGGCGGGGTTATCAGACGTTCCCTGGGCATGTATTGGTTCAGGCAATTCTTACGCTCGTCCCCTTCTGGACTTGTTATTGACCTATGGTGACTTAGGGGTCGAAGAAGCAGTTAAGGTGATACCTTCCTTGTTCAGCCTTGTCTCCAATGTCTTGACTACGGTCGGTGGCGGAGTCGACATATGTGTCATCAAGGATGGAGAAGGAGCCGGTGAAATACATCATTTCGACGATGTCGACCTAAAGCCACTGAGAGCCGGCATAATCAGTGCCCTGGCAATACAGACTTAATCTAAATCAGCGAACGAACTTCAGCCAAATCATATAAGGAGGAAATCTATGGCAACCGTTATTCTTAAGGCTGAGATACCCGAGGAATTGTACAGCAAATTCTATCGGTCTGTTACGGATAAGAAAGGTAAGTGGCGCGGTAGTAAACAGTCCGCGGAGAAAGCGCTTCAGACAGCAATCGAGGCCGCTCTGCAATATTTTCTGGATTCACTGGAAGAGCCGGATCTGGCCGAGCGTATGATAGAAGCTCTAAAACATTGATCTCTTAACAATAGAGGATTTTGTGCAGGCCGCTAACTGTTTACAGACAGAGCAACAGAAGATGTTCTTTAAGCGACATGACGCGGGCCGATAAGAAGACCTTTCTGTTGACTTTTCAGGTTCTTTAGGATTTAT
>SDBT01020828.1_pt1 | contig 10250 bp, 9 predicted proteins | sample 2277101 | NCBI WGS metagenome assembly SDBT01 (sample SAMN10404973, study PRJNA504765) | marine sediment metagenome | isolation source: marine sediment core GS10_PC15, 103 cmbsf | place: Arctic Ocean: Southern Knipovich Ridge | collected 2010
TGTGGTGCTCATGCCTATGAGATACAAGCGGCAGCTTTCTTTAGCTTCCTCGTTGCCAGTAGGGGTTTCCGTGATGTGTCTATCGCTCCCAAGGGTAATCTAACCAACATAGAAAGTCTAGCCAATGTGGTGAGAGCTAATGGTGATGTCTGGATTAACTCTCCCGCCAAGCGAATCGTGGTCGAAGGAGACAGAGTTAAGGCGATAGTGGTGGAAAAAGATGGCCAGGAGATTGAGGTAGCCAGTCAGGTGGTGATTAGCAATGCTGGTCCGAGGGCAACCGTGGGATTAGCCGGGGCACAGAACTTCGACGAGGGCTATCTCGCTGATGTAAGGGTGAAACTCAGACCACACCCGGTAACCATCTGTTTTATTGCTAGCGACAGACCCATCTGGCCCGAGGATGGGAGTCCGGCTTATTTGATGATTGTCGGTGCCCGTCGAATCAGCAGTGTTGTACCGTTGAGTAACATTTCGCCCCATTTTGCTCCCCCTGGACAGTACTTGACTTTTTGCTTCTGCGGACCGGTGTCTAATGAGGTTAGTATGAACCCTAAGGAAGAAGAGGAACAAATACTACTGGATCTCAAGGAGCAATTCCCGCTATTTGAGAAACACGGCAGAGTTCTCAAGTTTGACCCAAGGAACATTGACCATGACCTTCCAGAAATGCGCGCTCGTTGTGGTGAGGGATTGCCGATTTCAACACCAATAAAGAACCTATATAACGTGGGCGATGGGTGTGACGTTTACGGTTACTCTGGAAGCAATTTGGCTACTGGTAGTGCCAAGCTGGTAGCAGAAACTATAAAGAACAGCATTAAACCAGATAAAGCCTAAGGCTTCTTAGACAATAAAAAGTGAGGGGGCAAAAATGCAGCCACAAAAGTATGATGTAGTGGTGGTGGGTTCAGGTATAGGTGGGCTGGGTGTGGGGGCTTTATTAGCTCACCGGGGTTATAAAACTCTGGTGGTGGAGCAGATGAGTATGGTTGGGGGCAGGTGTTCCACTGAAGAAGTCGAGGGCTTCAAGCTACCCACCGGTGCGGTCGCTTTACATACCGGTCTTGGAATGGCCGAGACCTTTCAGGAAGTCGGGGAAGAGTTTGAGATTACTATGGTACCCCGGCTGTTCTACAGGCTTGGTGGTAAGGATTATGAAATGCCGACCAAGGGTTCACTTTCTATGATGCTTGACCTTGTCGGTAAGATGGAGGTGGACCGGAAGAAGCTGGTGGGGGGTCTGGTCAAGGCAGCGGCAACTGAAAAGATAATGGGTGCCTTCCGCAAGAGCATTGCTGAGCCTGAAAAACAAACTATGACCTTCCGAGACTGGTTGCTGCAATATACGGATAGTGAGATGGCTCACAGCATATTTGATACCATCTGCGCCACTATCCAGTGTGGTCACAGCTATGAAATACCGGCGGCCGCCGTGTTCCCCTGGTTTACCAAGATGGGGGGCTTGCGTGAAGTAGGTCTGACTCCTCATGGCAACCTGTTTGAGATGGAGAAGCTGGCCAAAGTCATAAAGAAAAATGGTGACGTCTGGACTGACTGCCCAGCCACGCGAATTGTGGTGGAAAAGGGAAGAGCCAGAGGGGTGGTAGTACAGAAGGATGGTAACGAGATTGAAATAGATAGCCAGGTGGTGATTAGTAATGCCGGTCCCAGAAAGACGGTAGAGTTTGCCGGAGAGGATAACTTTACTGAAGATTATATGAGGATGATGAGGCTGAGGATTAGACCGCATCCGGTGGTTATGGCTTTTGTAGTAAGCGACAGACCCCTGTGGCCTGAAGATGGGAGCCCGGCTATTATGATGCTGGCTGGAACACGCCGGATAACCAGTATCATTCCGATGAGCAGTATTTCACCTGACTACGCACCACCGGGACAACACATATTGTTTGCCTATGCCAGCCCGCGAAGTTATTGCGTCCCAATGGATGAAGAGGAAGAGCTGAGACAAACCACCTTGGATTTGCAGGAACAGTTGCCGGGGTTGGAGAAGTACGGGAGAATCCTGAAATTAGAAGCGCGTAATGTTGACCGTGAAGATACGGCAACCACAGCGTGGTTCGGTATGCCTATCGAGACGCCGGTGAAAAATCTATACAACGTTGGCGATTCAATGCTACCGTTGGGTATAGTCGGAGCTACCGGCGCTATTGATAGTGGACGGCGGGCAGCCGAAATCGTAAGGAAGGCCTTTAAGCCCAGAGCCTAAATAAGTAATGCCTTTGGTTTTTACCCGGGGGAGGTTAATACCATTTTAGCCTTTATAGTCGGGGTCAATCTCAATAGTCAGCTCACAGGTATCGTCGCCAATGGCTTTGGTTCGAGAGAGGAAGGCTCTAAACTTGGGATTACACATTTTGACTAATTCTCTCTCGTAAGCGGCGGTGGCAGCACAAAGCCTGTAGTCGCCTCTACGTATGTCGTAGGGGCAATAGATAGGCAAGCCTTTATAAAGCGCAATCCTTATCCTTTCATCGGTGGCTTCGGCAATTGTAACCGGGAAGTTCTGAATATCATAAGCGGTGGCTATATAAGAGGCGATCTCCTTGATAGTGCAGTTGGGAGCATTCTTCAACTGTCCTCTGGCCTGAGCTGCCGCGAATTCCGCGTAAGCGAAGCTGGCGTAGGCATCATCTACCGCTTTGTAGCCAGCATCACCAAAGAGTTCAGGTAAAAGGGTCCTGAAGGCACCAACCTCTTTTAGATGCCGCGTGTTGGCGCTTATGAATTTAGTGAGAAGAGGGAGTATCCTATAAGGTAAATCTGGCGGAGGAACCATTGCATATCTAGGTTCCTCCTTTACTTTGAAGCCAGATTCAATCGCTCTGAGGATTTGCGATTTATCTAAAGGTGGTATTGGAGGTGCTTCAAGCCCTTCGTAGTGGTCTCTTCTAGCCTTCGGTGCGTTCTTATTTAGCTCTTCTTGAGGTATGTTTGGTGGCGGTGGATATTTAATCTTATCTTCTGGTCCTGGCATTCATTCCTCCTTCTGTCTTCTGTAGTAGTCTATCCAAGAAGCTAGCCTCCCCCGGGTGCTTCATGAATACCTGACCATAATTTACCATTTTCCCTTAATGAATGTCAATAAAGTGTACTCGTTCAGGTAATCAGTGACACATTACCGTCTGTTCATTGACACACTGCATTATAGCTTCCACCGTAGCCTGCCCCAATATTCGGTGGTTCTCATCCGTTTTTTCTCGGGGGAAGTCAGTCTCACATTATTGACAGCCAGTCTATTTTATGATATCCTTATCCTAGAACGATTGTATCAAGAAGGGTAAAAATGGCTCGTATTCCTAAGAGCCGATTACGTATCTTAAACTTCATCCGTACTTTCCTTCGCCAGAGAGGCTATACACCTACGGTTAGGGACATAGCCAGGGGATGTGGTATTAGTACCTCCTCTGTGGTTCAGCATCACCTAAACATGCTGGAAAGAGAAGGCTACATCCATCGTGACCCAAAGGTGTTCAGGAGCATACGTCTTGTTGAACAGGAGCAGCCAGTTGCTCGGCAAGTGCCATTGCTGGGAACAATAGCTGCCGGGGAACCGCTACCAGTACCTACCCCGGATACCTGGGCTACTGTCCCTGAGGAGACAGTGCAATTAACTGAGGAGCTAATACGGGGTAGGGAAGGTATCTACGCACTTAGGGTAAAGGGAAGCTCGATGATTGATGCCCTTATTGATGATGGGGACATCGTATTAATGCAGCAGACAAGCACTGTTGATGATGGCGACATGGCTGCGGTATGGCTGAAGAGGCAGCAGGAAGTGACCCTCAAGAAGATTTACCGTGATGGGAATCGCATTCGCCTTCAGCCGGCTAACAGGCAGATGGAGCCGTTATATCAAGACCCGGATAACGTGGAGATACAGGGACGGGTCATAGGTATTATCAGGGAGATAGGCAGTTAATCCCCAGTAGCTGGGCACACTATCCTCCTTTTCCGCAAGAGGTTCACAATATCCCCCTGGATAGCATTTGGCACCGCGATTTGTTTTCTATCCTCGTTCAGATAGATGGGTGACACTCTAACCATGAAGGGTAAGGTGACCAAGAAATATATCAAGTCCCTTCTCAGTTTTAGTTAGTTTTCTTTTTGCGCTGAAGCACTTGGGGCAGGTAAGATTGGCTAATTTCTCTTGGATTTTGCACCATTGTTCTGGGGATAATTTCATAGTCATTACGCCTTTACGAATTATACTCCTTGTTAGTCATATAAGATATTGGGACTCTAATGTAGTCCTGTCATTGGAGTTTGTCAACACCTAGAGGAATAGTGCTTTCTCGTGCGTGTGGAATGTAGTTACGACCAGGGTAAGGGAAATAGGTTGGTAAGCCTGCCGCAATAGGCCTATAGCAATGCAACATATATTATAGCAACTATACCCATAAGGATGAGATATGCAGCGGCAACGTAGTGAAGTAATCGGGGCCGGACAAGTATGGCGATGCCGACAATAATGCTTATGATGCCGACTATAAGTCCAGCGGTTGTTATCGAGAACATTTCCTACCTCCTTTTTTGCGCCTATATTGCTCTACTCGGTTAGCAGTGTTGGCTAAACTTAGTAATGGACATTGTAACCGGGTTGCCAGTATTTATCAATAACTGCTGGAATATCAAAGTAAGTCCATCTGGAAGAGTCTCGCCTTGTGTGGTAGAATACTTAATAAAAGTTAGCGGGAGGTTTTCAACTATGGAGTTAAGGACAGTGTACTTTGAAAATCCTGGTGAAGAAAATACCGATGAAGTGCTGCGCATTGCCAGAGGACGAGCTGAGGAAATGGGCATAAACACCATTGTGATAGCGTCTATCACGGGCAAGACGGCAGTAAAGGCTATGGAGGCTTTGAAAGGGGTTAGAGTCGTCATTGTCACTCACTGCACCGGCTTTGTTAATCCTAACGCGCAAGAATTCAGCGAGGAGAACCGGACAACAGTGGAGAGCAAGGGGGGCACGGTGCTTACTGTAACCCCGGTCTTCGGCGGACTGAGTACAGCTATGCGTAAGAAGTTCAAAACTCATGCCCTCGGGGATATAGTTGCCAGTACTTTGCGCATATTCGGCGATGGTATGAAAGAAGCCTGCGAGATAGTGGTTACGGCAGCTGACTCCGGGTTGGTGCGCACTGATGAGGCGGTTATCTCTATTGGCGGTACCGATGGGGGAGCCGATACGGCCATAGTCTGCAATCCGATAAACGCCACGGATTTCTGGGACTTAAAGATAGGGGAGATTCTATGTAAGCCCCGCTTCATGTAAATTATTACGCTTATTGTGAGGGATGTCTATCAAGCTTTCATTATGTACTAAGAGGGAGGTTTAAGATGTTCAGAGAGGCTAAGATAGTATATTTTAACAAACCGGGTGAGCGCAATACCGATGAAGTGCTGCGCATTGCCAAAGAGTGGGCGGATGAACTTGGAATAAAAACCGTGGTGGTTGCCTCAGGTAGGGGTTATACTGCGGAAAAGGCAATGGATGTCTTTGAGGGCATGGAGGTGGTTGTGGTTACGGCTCACACCGGCTGGTATCATAAGCCCAACGCTCAGGCTTTTACGGAAGAGAGCCGTAAGATAGTTGAAAGTAAAGGGGGTAAAATACTGACGGCACCTCATGTCTTTGGCGGCATAAGCTACGCTATGAAGGATTCGTTCGAGACGGCAATGCTGGGGGTTGATATGGGTAATACCCTGCGTATCTTGGGTCAAGGTATGAAAGTAGTCTGTGAGATAGCCATGGCGGCGGCTGATGCAGGGCTCTTGCGTACTGATAAAGAGGTTATTTCTATTGGTGGCACTGATAGAGGAGCCGATACGGCAGTAGTGCTCAGACCGGTGAATGTCCACAATTTCTTTAACCTCAGGATAAAGGAGATTCTTTGTAAACCGCGCTTATAATTATGCTGGGGAATACCGTTACAGCGATGAGGTAGGCGTTTGTATGCGTCCTCGGTAACATAAACATAGCAGCATAAGCAGTATGACTTGACCTGCCCCAAGTGATTGTACCACTTTCTAAGTTAGAGTTACCGGTATAATGGTTTCTTTATTTGTGTATTGACAAAACCCTGATCAAAGCTTAAACTCAAGTTCCAGCATGTAGAACAGCCTGAAAGAACCAGAAAATGAATAAGAAAATTGTATGGCCGAGCTTGACCTTGAAGATATTGCCCAGGACCTGACGCAAAGAGGACTGATTGCGTAAACTGCCCTTACTTAAGAGCGACAGGCCATCGATGCTACTTGATGCCCCAAGGGGAGGCTAGTCTAGGGTGGTCAAGGATTGAGCTTGTGTTATTACTTGACGTGCTACTTAGTACCATTAGGAGTAAATGGAGATGATTACAAAAGAGTCTGAAAAAAATGAAGAGACGGTAACAGTTAGTGTTGTTAATTTCAATCCGGTATGGGGGGACAAGGCCGCCAATCTGCAGAAAATAAAAACAATGGTCATCTCAGCATCACAGGGGGGGTCGAATATAATCGCCTTTCCCGAGCTGGCATTAAGTGGCTATGAATGCGGTGATGAAGCTCGCCGTGATCACAAGCCATGTTCTATGCACGAGGAGGCAGCAGAGACCATACCTGGTTCATCGACCGTAGAAGTAGCTAAATTGACTAAGGAACTTGGTGTTTATGTTCTTTTTGGAATGCCGGAACGAGATGAAAAAGACCCGAAGGTACGGTATATTTCGGTAGCAGTAATTGGCCCGGAAGGGATTTTGGGAAAGTATCGGAAAATTCACCTAGCGCCGCCTCCCATTTTCACTGAGGAAGCCTGCTTCAAACCAGGGAACGATCTCCCGGTGTTTGAGACCAAATATGGCCGCATCGGCGTTCAGATTTGCGCCGATTTTTGGGTCTACCCCGAGCTTTCACGCATTTTGTGCCTCAAAGGAGCGAGGCTGATCATCAATTGCGCCGCATGTATGGTTGGTCCAACTGGTCCGGAGTTTATAGCGCAAATAACAAGCTGTCGAGGCACAGAGAATTTTATTTATGCAGCTAGTGCTAGCTTGGTGGGCAAGGAGAGAACATTATCCTATTATGGGCGTAGCACTATAGCAGGCCGATCCTTTCCTTCATTTAAGCAAATATTTGCCCAAGGTGAAGACCATGAAGAGATAGTCAGTGCTACATTAATCTTCGAAAAAGGGCAACCTCCATTTGATGAGCTTAGTTTGGAGAAAGAGCGCATTCGGTCATTCAAACTATGTGCCAATGAGCTAAAAAAGCTGGCGGAGTTGCGTTGAAGGCGTTCCTTACCCGCTTCCGTACAATTCAAAATAGAGCCTAAGAGCTATTGACACAAATTAACCGCTGTAGTACAATTACAAATCCTTCGTGGGAGAGTAATAGGAGGAGCTATGAAAGCTTGGCGGGTATACGATATTAATGACATGCGCCTCGAGGACGTTTCAATGCCCGAGGTGCGGCCGGGTTGGCTATTGGCTCGAGTTAAGGCCTTCCAGCCCAGCATTACTGAGGTTCAACGCTTCCGAGGCATTCTCCAGCGCGGCCTGGCCGATATGAAGGAAAAAATCCGCACCACCGGCCCTATTTGTATGGGCCACGAGTTATGCGCTGTGGTGGAGGCCATAGTTGACGACTGTGACCTCCAGGAGGGGGATCGGATTGCCTATTTCCACCATGATTCTAAGGTGGCAGGGCACCACTACCCTGGTTGCTTCGCTGAGTATATCTTGCTGCCTATCAATACCGTCTCTAAAATGGACCCCGTGATTCCTGACATCGAAGGTCCTGCTCTCCAGCCCTTCTCCGCCTGCGTCCCGTATGTCAAGGAGGCCAACGTAAAGATTGGCGAAACGGTGGCCATCTTTGGCCAGGGAGTTATGGGTACGAACATCACGCAGCTCTGCCACTTGGCCGGGGCTGGACGAATCATTGGTGTGGATGTCCGCGATGAGTGCCTCCGCGTCGCCCGCGAACTGGGCGCCGATATCACCATCAACGCCAGCCAGCAGGACCCAGTCCAAGCCATATTGGATATCACTGGTGGGGAGGGCGCCGACGTTGCATTCGAATGCGCTTCAGGTAGTCCGGACGTGGGTCTCTCTGGCAGCCAGACCCTCCTCGATGCCATCGGGGCCGTACGTCGATCTGGCCGCCTGGTCGAGGTTGCCTTCTTCCACGACAAGGTCACCCTAGACCCAAACCTTCTCCGGGCCAAGCACATCAAATACATCTTTCCCGACGAGGCTACCAGGGTGGATATGGAAATGGGCAGCCAATTTGTAGCCCAGGGCAAGATTCGCCTCAAGCCTAGCATCACACATGTCCTCCACGGCATCGAGAAGCTCCCTGAAGCAATCGACATCACCGCAAACAAGGCCCAGCACGGCGCAATTAACCCTGCCGTGGTGGTTGTCTCCACATAAACACTTAGGGTATCGGCTTTGCTATCGGGGAAGCCAATCACGATGGTAAGGCCTGAGGACTGCTCGATAACTTTATTAAGAGACCTCATTGCACAAAATGACGGTTTTTGGGGGGCAGGTCAGTTGCGTATATGCTATGTGGGTAGTACGGAACTGATGCCAAGAGTGCATAGTCACAAGTTAACGTTCTGTTGGATACTTAACAAAAGGGGCTTTTTGTTATATCTACATGGGGATCATCTTTTTCGGTGTATTGACAAGAACGGATCAATCTCCTAGAGTACCTATTATTCAGTTGCACTAAAGTCACTTTGGTGTACGTTAATCAATAGCAAAATGGGGGTAGAAGATGAACATAGCCGAATTCGTAGAGAACATGAAGCAGAAGGCTTCAAAGGGGCTTCTTGAGGTGTCAGGTACCGGGAAGCTATCTAAGAGGACCTGGACCTTGTCCAATGGGCGGGTTGAAATTATGGTGATCAGGGGCGGGGCTATTGAGAAGGCGGCAATCATGCATATGATACGGCAAGGCGTTACCCGGCCCGGTATTACCGGCGATATTGATACCTTTGTATACCAGATGGAGGTGTTTCCCGAGAACCCTTACTGTCCCATGGGGCATTTCAATACCGAAGGGATATTAAAAGGACCTCGCCGTTACAATATGAATCTGGATTTGTTCCCGGCCGTCCGAGTCGAGGAAGATCTCAAAGCCATGAAGACTGCCATGGATGCAGTTGCTGATCGGTTCGGGAGGGACAGGGAGAAAATGAGGGAAGGGCTGGATACGCACTACACAATGGAGCATTTTGCGGCTCCACTTGCCACCAAAGTGGGGTGTAAACTACTGGAACTTAAAGATGAAGACCTCGACTTATTCGTCACCGCCTATGAGACATTCCTTGGGGTGTACCTTGATATCATCAGTAAGCGAAAGGGTATTGCCTATAACGAAAGCGAAATGCAGCTGAAGCTGGAAAGAAACGGCAAGTGGCTCCAATACTTAACGTTAAAGGATGGGGCGATCAGGGGAGCACTAAAACGAGGAATGACCCCACCGGAGGTGCTGAAGGAAATGGGCTTCCCACCATCGGTTGTTTTTTAGGGACGTCTAAGCTTGGGACACCAGCCAGCCATCAAGGGGGTGGGTAATTAAGGTAGAACCCCAGAGAATTGAGTATTTTGACATGGTGCCTTGGCTCAAAGATTACGCTTTGTCTTTTATGCAGCTGAGAAAGAATGGGTATATTCGATACGGCTCTTCCCCTTATAACAACTTCTCTTCATGTCTTAGAACCATTGGATTACAAGTATTGCAGTGTGAGCATGCTTTTGTTGGGATGTAGTGGTCGCCGTTTTCTATAACTTGTGTCCAGTAAGTCTCGCCACAATCACAGGTGCAGATGACTGGTTCAAGGTCTTCCTTTGGTTTCCAATGTACCTCGCCCACTGCCTACTCCTGTTTAGTGGATGATTATTTTACACGTTAGGACTAGAGTTTAGTTCTCTCTTGGGAGTTTGTCAACATCTCCAAATAGTGATGAACTGGTGTCCCCTGCAAGTAACAATTAGATGAATTGTTCAGTGGGTTGCATGCTGGCTTTTAGCTTGACTTACAATCCTAACTTAAGTCTCAGTAGTACTCTTCGCTTTCTCAAACTCTCGTTTCATTCTCTCAAGTTCTATGGAAACCCGCTCCCATTCCTCAGTAAGCGAGTTTATGGACTCCTTCAATCTGCGATGCTTCTCTATAGTCGCGATAACCTGTGCACTATGCCCATAATGCTCTTCACTGGAAAACAAGCTCTCGACTTC
>SDBT01020829.1_pt1 | contig 10249 bp, 12 predicted proteins | sample 2277101 | NCBI WGS metagenome assembly SDBT01 (sample SAMN10404973, study PRJNA504765) | marine sediment metagenome | isolation source: marine sediment core GS10_PC15, 103 cmbsf | place: Arctic Ocean: Southern Knipovich Ridge | collected 2010
TTTGCTTGCAGCTTGAATACTTCCGCTTCCTGTGTGGATTATCTTAAATGTATCTCCAATGTTTACATCGTCATCATTCATAGTAGCTCCTGCGCAAGTAAGAGTAGTGCCGTCATTATCTGTTATTACATAAGCAGTTCCTTTTTTAGTTCCATCCGTAGGCACTACCATTCTAGCTATGTAATCATCATTTGTCCAAGACTCTGCACTTGCTGTTAAAACTGTATTTGTAATAGTAGTTACAATTCCTGTTTCTACACTTTCATTAGTCATTAAAATAGCAATTCTGTATCTAGTTCGAGAATTTGTTATCGTATTAGTCAATGGTTGTGCGTTGTCCATTGTTGGTTTCTGTGCAAAAATATCCCAATATCCTTCTGCATTGCCTTTTATGTTAGATCCTGCATATAGCGGATAACCTTTTATTGTTATAGTAGCAACAGCAAGTCCTCCATGTTTAGGTATTTGATTGTCATCAAGCAAGTCGATTTTATCTAGTTCTCTTTCGCTTAAGTCTGCTTCTATTTCTTCACTTATTGCCTGTAAGACCATATGATTTGTTCCATCATCTACAGAAATTGCTGCTCTAATTTGCCAGGCATCCTCGCTGCCTGTGTTTACCATTTTGTTACTCCTGCTTCATAAGCTGTTGGTGCTGTCAATGCACTTGCTGTTGCTAGTGCTACTGATTCTATCTTTACGTTTCCTGCTCCTGCTTTGTCTAGTGCTACTCCTTTGAAGATTAAGACATCTTTTTGTGGTTCATTAGCTGAGAAAGTACCTGTTGGACCTCCTTTCGTACAAATACAGTCTGCTAACATAAATCTTTTTCCTGCGTATGTAGTTCCAGAAGTTACTGCTGTAGTTCCTGCTGTAGCTGCTCCATCGTTTGTCAAAAGAATGGATACTCTGTATCTAGTTCTTGTATTGGTTATTACATTAGTCAATGGGTCACTAGCATCCATAGCTGGTTTGTCTGCGAATATATCCCAAAAGCCTGTTGCGTCTCCTGCTCCTGCTGTTCCTGCTTCAAGCGTATATCCATTTATTGTAACGGTACAAATTCCTAGTCCACCGTGTTTAGGTATTTGATTATCGTCTAGTAAATCAACTTTGTCGTATTCTCTCTCAGGTATATCTATTTCTATATCCTCTGATAGTGCCTGAAGTTCTACTGCTGTTGAATCGTCTTCTACTGTAATCAAAGCTCTTACTTGCCAGGCATCCTCGCTTCCACTTCCCTGTATTACTGCCATTTTAGTTTACCTCCTTCTTTTTTGTTTCTTTTTTCTTTTCTGCCTTCGGCTGAATGACTAATCTTGCATCCATGCTTCTTTTATACGGACACTCTACTACTTCACCTGCTTTTATGTCATGTCTTTTGCCTTTATCGTCTTTAAAAGCAAGGTCTTGTTTATCTGGAAATCTCTCTGATTCCCCTGTTATGTTTTTTACTTTTTCCATTTTATCCTCTTATTATTTTGTTTCCTATTCTATTAGCTGTTATATCAGCTCGGTTCACCATTCTCATAAATCCTGCTTGCACGAATGGATGTGCATGTACTTTAATCGACTTTCCTACTATTCCCCTTTGTCTGGCCCATTGTGTAATGAGCCTTCCTCGTTTCAAAGATACCCAATGAGGAGCCATTCTGTCTAAATAAATTCCTTCTACTGGTATCATAATTCCATACGTTGCTTCCTTTAATTTTTTAGCTTTAATTCCTTTGCTTATTTTTTCTCTGAATTTTTTACTTGTTCTTTGATGTTCTTCTTTTATCATCCTTGCGCCGAACTGAGTAAGATTCCAGGTCTCTCTAAGGCCTATTTTAGGCACTCTTCTGACTAGTTCTCTCATATAAGCAAGTCCATCTCCTTTCATTGTAACAGTTACAGCCGTAGGCATTAGTCAAACCTCTTAAACATATAATCTATTGTTTTAATGTAAGTTTTATTACCACCTATGAATTCAACATCATTAGTAGTTCCGTTTATTCCAACATAATAAAGAGTTCCTTTGTTTAATTCAGATAAACCTGTTACTTCAATTATGTATTTGATTTCTTCAGCTAATTGATTAGCAGCAGTTCTTCCGTGAACAAAGTCATCTCCTTTACCACTTGACCTTGCATGACATTCAATAGAAACAGAATGTTCTATTGCACTCTTGCTTTGGTCTAAAACTTTAACTTCACTTTCAAAATCAGAAAAGTCGAAGATAACTATAGGATATTTAAAACCACCACAACCTTGACCTAATCTGTCTGTTTCAGGCATACCGTTGAATATCCATTCTGAAGTATTTGCTCTAGCTTGAGAACCAGTTAAAGGATCAGTTATATTAGAACTAATTACATCAAGTATAACAGCTCTAGTAGCTGTCAATTCATATCTACGTGTTACTCCATCTGTCAAATTTATTCATCTCCTTGTTTTTTTAATTCTTTCATTATTCTAACTTCTTCATTTTTATGACATTTACTACATAAAGTTACCAAATTTTCTAATGAATTATCTCTACTTAACATAAATGGTATTTTGTGATGTACTTCTAATCTACATTCAGAATTTCCACAGAATTGACAAGAAAAATTATCCCTTATTAGAGCAACCTTTCTCATCCTTACCCAATCAGAACCATATCTTCCTGTTCCTCCACCTTTACTTCTTCCATCAATATAATTCCAAGGTTTATAACCTTTTTTAAATGGATTTAAGGCTTTCATTCCTTTTTTAAACTCAGTATTAGGACTATATCTTTTTCCCTTCATCTTTTCAATTCTTCTTTTATTAGATTTTTTAGACATCCATTTATTTTTTCCTTTATTCCAAGCAGGTCTGCCTAAACTAGATTTAGAAATATTCTTTTTATGTTTATCTGTAAATGTTCTTTTTGTCATGCTTTTGTACCTCGTCCTTCGGACTGGAATGGAAAAGCTAAGAGATTCAAGTTAATGAATGGCTCTTACCCTTGACTTTTTTCTTTCATTTTATTTAAATAGTCAGTATCCTTGATAACCATAATGTCCATAACTAGACTTTTCTTTCCAGCTTGTTCCTATTGGTGGAGAAGCTTTTGTTTTGATTATCTCTTTAATCTCCTCGTTATCTATATTGGCTATCGTTGGAGCAGAAGACAATCCTTCTACTTCGTTAGCGTCTATGTTTAATCTTTGAAGTGTACGTTTAGAGAAACTCTTACCTGTCATTAAAATAGCAAGTAATTTAATAGATTCGTCTACAGTACTAACCCCTTGTAAATATGTGCTTCGCACTTGGTCTTTGCCTCGTTCTGGAAAATGAGTGCTTGCTCCTGTTATTTCTACTCTTCCTGTAGACAGATTGATATTTAAATCTTCTTCGTTATTGAATCTTACGTAATCTAATCTCATGTCACCTGCGGTGACTGTTGTAGCAGAAGAAGCGTATGTTATTTTAATCGCTACGTAATTGCAAGCAGAAGCATCTGGAGTGCCTGTTGTACTTGCATCACTTGAATCTGAATCAAATATTAATTCAAGTGTACTCCAGGCAGCTTGCCCTATTTTAGTCCTGTCGAAGACAAGAGAATAATAATTACTCGAATCGCTTCCTATTCGAATCTCAACAGCTGTGCTTCCTGTAGCAACGAGTTCAGTTATATCTTCACAGTAGAAATCTAATCTGAAATTAGAACGTGTAAAATCGAAAGTAGTAGACAAAGTTTTTGAATAAGTTACATTATCCCCATTAGTTCCTGTTTTTGTAATGTTTAAACAACCTGTTCCTTGATTTACTTCATTGTTAGTTGTATTAAGTGTAATAGCTCCGTCTGTGCTAGCACTCCAATTAGTAGTAGCATCACAGGCATCTAGTAGTAAATACATGATATTTCTCCATTCTTCTTTTCTAGAAGTACTTGCTATGTTTACTTCAAATCTAGATATTGATTGTACTGGTGTGTTTGTTAAATAAAACACTGTCTGGCCTGTTTGGACTAAATGATACTCGTCTGTGTAAGAATAATAGTCACCTGAGTTATCATCCCATTTTCTGTAAGTCAAGTCGTCTATTCGCTGTTCTACCATTTGTCCTACTTTGACAATAGTCTCAGGCTTAACTCCATTTGCATTATCTTCATCGTAAACGGAAAGACCAAAGTAATCTGTAAATTCAGTAGTGGTAAAATATCTAAGAGAAGGTGTTACAGGTATTGCAACAAGTGTTAATCTTACTTGAGTACCACCTGTGTCTTGGACTATTTTAGAAGCAGTTGCTTGAAATCCTTGATAAAGAACGAAATAAGAAATCCTGTCTCCTGCTGTCCAGCCGCTTGTGAAAGTAGAAAGGTTAAAAACAGCTTCACTACTAGCATTAGTATCTTCTTCTAATTTCTCGTTAGTGCTTTCGTTGCGTATAGTTACTCTAACACTAGAAGAAAATAAAGTAGTTCCGTCTGTGTCATACACTCGAACTGCAAAAACGTGAGGATTTCCAGGCAATCAATTCACCCCTCTATGTAATTGTATGTTCCTGTTTCGTCTTTTTCGTAAAGTGGAAATTTCTCTCCTTTTGGATGCTTTTCGTTAGCTTCCCTGTGACTTGTATTGATACTATGATAATTTCTTAATCCAGCGTGTCTGTGTTCTTCCCTTATGTCTCCATCTCTTTCGACTGCTATTCTATATGTAACTCCTTTTACTTTGCTTATTCTGTCACTTGTTATTTTTGTTCCTATATACGTACCGATTCCACCTACTCCAAGTAAAGAAAGTATCCAAAGTAATGGATTTGTTCCTTCGGGTACTTCAGGACAGTCCGATTCTGGACAAGTCTTTTCAGGAGGGCAAGTTGTAACAGTGCATATTTCACAAACAACTTCTTTGCATTCTTCTTCAGTAGGTTCAGGGCAAACACTTAGTTCTGGTTCTATTCCTACTGTTTCCGACTCTGCGCCGATTGTAAGTATTATTTTAGGAATCTCATCAGGTACGATAATTTGTAATGTTTCTTCGTTTTGTACTGATCCTTCTGGATTTTTAAAGATAATTCCTTCGTAAGTCAGATAATCGTCTTCTTTGTTTTCAAAAGAAACTCCTTTGTAGAATATATCCATAAAGCCTAGTTCGATAACTAAGTCGCCTATTCGAATGCTTCCAGCTTCAAGGTAGACATTTGATTCTCCAATTCTTAATTTATTTGAAATAAGAATCTTATCTTTGTCTAAAATGCCTTCGTCTCCTACGAATAATTCTTCGTAATCTTGATTGTTAAAAGAAAACGAATCATCTTGTTCGTCTTCTCTGTCTCCTTGTACGTTTAAATAAATATCTCTTATTCGAATATCTATTTCAGTTGTCTCCGACTCGGTTATTTCGTTTACTTTAATAACAGCAAAGTCATTAGGTAAAACTATTTTATCTCCTAAAGAAAGAGGTTTGTTTACTTCGTCTAAGTATTTAAACTCTTCTGAGTTTCTTATTCCTATATAACCATCACCGATTGAATAATCCCAAAGGTCATTATATTCGTCTCCATCATAAATTGCCTCTTCAATATCTTCGGCTACCCTTACAGTGCAAATATTAGGTTTGTCTTCTCTTTCAATAGATTCATCTACATAAACTTGAATGCCGCCAACTTCCTCTATGTTATCTTTATAAATCTGTTTGCTTTCTCCATTGTAAGAAAGATAAACTGAATCTTCACTTATTGTAATAATTTTAACTGGAAGTCCGTTGTAATCTATCTCTTCCAATTCTACACAACCATTTTCATAATCAAATAATTCTCCATGTCTGACTATAATCTTAGAGGAACTCAAATAGATTATTTCAATATCTTCATCTAAGAAATTTATTTTAAGTTCTTCATCTTCTGATATTTCATCACAAGTATCACAAGGTAAAATATCATCAAAAACGTATCGATATTCTAATTCTCCTTCTTCTATTAAAACATAAGGAACTAGGCCGTAATCTGGATTATCTAAACTAGTTTCTGAACAGACTTTTAATTTAATCTCTTCGTGAGTATCATAATCTTCTGTATCAAAGTCAATTATACCGTCAAATAATTTAGTTAGTTTGCTGTCTGTAATGACAACATCTATACAGTCACCGAAGTTGGATTCAATGGAAGCTATTGTTCCGTCTGTATTGGAACTTACTTTGTCTTCGACTATCGGTTCAGGTTCTGGAATCAAAACACAATTCTCAGATACACATTCATACCCTATATTGCAGTCTGAATCTACAGTACATTCAGGTTTAGGCTCAGGAGGTGCTTCAGAAAGTTCATAATTAATAGTACATTCTTTAGGACAGTCTAAATTATTTACGTTAAACGTCTCTCTACAAGAATCGTAACCGCAGTCTACTTCAAGAATCGAACAACCCCCTACGTCTTTGAAATGACCATAATCCCCTACATTTACTAGAACTCCGCCTAGATTATTAGTTATTTGAGTAACCGTTTTACCATTGCAGGTAAAATCAACGGCTAGTCCTTCGACTGCCCCATTAAAACTAATATAAACCACAAAAGGTTCTGATGTTGGTGCTCCAGCTAAAGCCGCAGGCATTAATAACATAATTCCAATAAATAAAGTTAATATTTTTTTCATTTTATCCTCCACTCCAATTTCCTAATACTTGTCCGTTTGGTGTAAAATTAATTGAAAGATTATAGTCTACAAAAGCCCAAAGGGTATCTATTCCGCTTTTGTGATTTTTGCCTAAAGTAGTTTCATTATTCCAAAGCCATTTATAAGGTGCATCTACGTATTCTTGATTTGAGTTATTAAATCCAGAGTAATAATCTACTATAAATTCTAAACCTCCACCCCATAAGTCAGTTACAGTAACATTACCACCAGTATCATTTAAGAAAATATTATAACTTATGTTTCCAAAAGAATAATCATGGTAAAGTCCAAAATAAGCGTGTCCTTCTGTTAAATTTACATAGTAACTTGGAGATCCTGAAGTGTTTCTAAAATAAGTAGTATTAACACTTTCGTAAAGTTGGACTACGTCCCCTATTCCTACATTGTAACCTTCATTTAATGAACCTGCTGCACTAGAGTAAATCCAGGATTGACCTGTGTTATTCCAATAATAAACAAAATCTGCTCCGCTTGCAGCCCGATAATCTGAAAGATTGATAGTCATATCGTACACAGACCAAAGAGACCATCCTGTGCATAAAGGAATAGGTGAGTTGATTGTTTTTTCAGATAATGAAGTATTGCAGTTTCCAGCTATGTCACAGATTGTTATGTTTACATAAAAGTCAGTATTGTAAGAATCATTAAACGTAAGAGTAAATGTCTGATTGGCTGCGTAGTCTGTTTCGATTTCAGTAAAAGTCGGAGACATAGTAGTTAGTCCGTAAGTAAGCGTAGCATTTACTGCTTCTGTAAAATTAAACTCAACTGTAAATCCTTCGCAGTTTGCTATTTCACTTGTATAGTTCGTATTTTTATTTAAACCAGGTGTGATTGTATCAAGAGTAATAGAAGTATTTGCAACAGTATCAATTCTTCCTGAACTGTCATTACAAATAATACTCCAGTTGTGTTCTCCTTCAGTTATATTAAAATACTGTGCAAAAGGAACATTAGTTGTATAACTGACAGTATCGTCTAAAGTTCCATCTATGTAAAGGTCACAACTATCTGCATTATTGTCTACGACTGTTAAATTAATATATCCTGAATAAGCTGTTGAGATATTAGTAAAATAACTAGGTGCTGAAGATGTAATAGCTGGGTTTGTTTGGTCTACTGTAATAGTGTAATTACTTGTACTCCATCCGTAAATATTCGAATTAGTACTTTCTGAGCATCTTACATTCCAAACAATTCCATTTTTTTCACTAAATACTTTACTGGTTAATTTATCTGTATTGTTGATTGCATTATTAGAACCGCCATCTTCCCTCCAGGTTCCTGTATCGTTTGAATATACCTGGCATAAATAATTATCGTCATCTCCAGTAACTGAAAAATTAATACTTATAGTTCCATCTGTGTCAAAACTAGAATCACTAGGCAAGTTTAATGTAATACTAGGCGCATCTTCAACGTATACGGTTCGGTTAGCTCCAATATACCCACAGGTATCAACTATTGTATAATTTGCTTTCACAGTAGAAGTAATAAAAGCTTCTGTTGAAAGAAAACCTGATCCATTATAGACTGTCTTAGTTTGATTACATCGGAAAAAACCATCTGTTGAACCGTTTAAAGTACAGTGTCCAGAAATATCTTCGCCTGTAGTATTCCTAACTCCATCTAAAGTATCAATAGGATAACGAAGTACCTGACCTCTGCCTGCTGTAATAATCCATGCATCTTTACAAGTAGCATTACATAATCCATGACCTGTTGCGTTTGTATAGTTATCAAAGACAACATATACATCTGAGTCTAAAATAACATCTTCACTACCAAATTTAGTAACATTATCACAAGCGTATACATTCCAAACAAAGACCAATCCATCACTTAAACCTGCTGAAAGAATAGTTACATTACTTGATGGTGTATTAAATTTTGTAGATACTGCAGTTCCGACTAATCCAACTGTATCATTTGTAAAATTGGCAAGCCAAGTTCCGCTTATATTCGTAAATAAAGTCATATTCTGTATAGCTCCAGAAGCTCCAGTAGGGGTAGCATTTGTTTCAAAAGTGATATTTCCCATTACTGCGCCGCCTTTTATTAAGTAAAATTCATCAATTGGGCTTACGTATTCTACTGTAAGCGAACTAACTACAGCCATCAGTATCATCAAAAAAATCATGCTTAAAGTTATTTTATTCATTTTTTACCTCATAAATTTACAGCTATAGCATCTTCAGTAACAGTGGTGACATTAACTGTAATTCCACCTGCTGTTAAAGTAAATTGTTTGCTTCCAACTACTTTTCCGCTTATTTCGGCAATTAATATATCTCCTATTGTCCATTCTACACTTGAGTTAGCAGGATTTAAAACACATTCATTTCCTGTTCTGAACTCTCCAGTTAAAGCAACTGATTGCCTGCTTAAATTAGTTACTTTGCATCTTGCTCCATTATTAAGGGAAGTGGAACTTTTTACTTTTATTAAATATTTTGTGTATCTTGTTGGCATTATTTCACCCTTATTTTAATATTAGTTGTGCTTCCACCTGCAAGTGTGGTTTTGATTGTTATTTTAAAAATCCAGGGTTGATTGAATTCTTCTCTGTGGCCTTTATTGTCAGTTACAGTAATTGGATCTGTAAAGATGATATTGTTCAAACCTAGTATTTGAAATGTTTGGTCATTTCTTAAAAAAAAAGCTTTTGCTGTATTGAATGGTGTGCCTTCACTTGCACTTAAATCATTGTTGAAATATTTGTTTGTATCTGTGTCATCTGCACTTGTTTTACTGGAGTCTAAAATAAAATTTACAGTTTTAGTTCCATCTATTCCTACTTCCCTGTTATCTCCTTCTGTAGTATCTAAGGTAATTCCAATACTCATAGTTTTCCCTCATCTTGTAATTTGAGTATATTTACGATTATACTGTCTGACGACTTTCTCTTGTCTATTTTTTCTTCTCCGAATTCTTTTTCACACCAGATTTTAAACTCTTTTGATTTTAATTGTCCTAATTTTATGTTTAAGTTTTCCATATTCCATTTAGGAAATTGCTTGTCTATGACTTCTTTTTCTGTTTTAGGTTCTTTGGCCTTTTTCTTCTCGATTATTTTAGCAATATCAATATCATATTTTTTCTGCTGCTCGTTAGTTAATTGAGGAATCGAATCTTTTGTTTCTATTTCTACTTGAGATGTATTGTTAATCAAAAGACTTTTAATAAAAATCTCAGGAATCAAATCTCCTTTTTTTACTTTAATCTCTATAGAATCTTTTACTAAATTAGTACAGGCAACATTATCTTTATAATGCTTAGTTAAATTGTCTTTTGCTTTAAATTCAGATAATGTTAGTTTTTTAGCCATTTTAACCTCTTCCTGTTATTAAAAGGGAAATTATATCTCCGCCATCTGAGGGTTTTATTGTAATTGTCTGTCCGCTTATTCCTATTCCTACTCCGTCATTGTCGCTTTCGTTATTAGCTACACAAATTATAGCATCTTTAAAATAAGGACACTGCCAAGTATCGCTAGTTGTAGTAGTAGTTAGTCTAACACAAACTAGGCCAGGTGGCAATAATTCAGTTGCATTGGTTGTATGGGTTGTTATTTCAGCCATTTTACATCCTCCCTATGACTAC
>SDBT01020830.1_pt1 | contig 10249 bp, 10 predicted proteins | sample 2277101 | NCBI WGS metagenome assembly SDBT01 (sample SAMN10404973, study PRJNA504765) | marine sediment metagenome | isolation source: marine sediment core GS10_PC15, 103 cmbsf | place: Arctic Ocean: Southern Knipovich Ridge | collected 2010
ACCCTGCTGTAAAAGATTTTGTTCCAGTATATTCAGCTTCCCTAATATTAAATCTTTTACGGTTTCATTCTCTACAACCATGAAGGTATTTACTTCGTGATTATTGAGACTCATTTTCATTTTCAACTGCCCCAGGACTTCGGGCTGAAGCACTATCCTGGCCTCGCCCCCTCCCTTTTTAACTACGAGTGAAAACCTTTTTACTATGTCATTAAATATCTCATCGGCATTTCTATTAATTTGATAATCAAGTTTTATTGTTGTCCTGGGTACATTATTATCATACTTTACACCGGCATCTGACAGTTCACCGACGGCCGTTTTTCTACCCTGCACGTTATCAGATTCAGTGGTTTTTGAAACAGCATTCTTTTTATCATCGGCACCATTAAATGAAGGACCGTTATTCCTGTCTTTTACTAAACCCGGTCCTGTTGTTTTATTTGCACTGTTTATTTTCCTATCGGATTTTCCGCCTCCGGTAATTGCTGAACTTTTTTTCGCGTCGTCACCGCCCTTTACAGCCCACTCCCCTTTCAATACATCTTTATTATAAGTACGTTTTTTACCTGCGATGTACTTCTTGGCAAGAACAACAGTTCTTTCTATTGTTGAGTTACGGCCTGCTGATTTTTTGTTTAGAGCCGACAGCGAATGCTGCTTTTTACCTTGAAGGGACAGTATTCTTTTTCGAAGCTGGCCGTTGGATGGCCGATTTTCGGCCATCAGCTGAATAACCCTGCCCTCTTTTCTGTTTTGTAATGTTTTATCCTTTAGAGTTCCGGATAAAATTCCGGCGGAAAGATATGCTATTTGGCGGTTTTTCAGCCGGATTACCCGCTGCCCCTGTTTACCGCCCGGAGGCTTTTTCACTGTTAAAAAATTTTTCCGGGTTTTAACTCCTTTTCCTACCGCCGCACTTTCCAGGTTTTGCTTCGATGACTTCAGCTTGTCCCGATTTTTTTCCCCGGCTTCAAGATATTGTGTAAAAAATGAAGAAAATGTGCTATCCTTACTTTCTTCCGCCTTCGGTCCGGTCCGGTCGGCACCTTTTCGGGGAGCCATAACATCCTTTGTCTTAATTTGACCTGGTGTATTTATCATCTGTACTATTCACCGACCTTTGTCATCTTCCGCTGTAATGTCGCGGCCCTCTCAGGGTCCATTAAACTTAGAAAAAACGGGACCATCGATATCCGCCCTTCCTCCTCAGCGGCCGCGTCAATCTGACGCAGAATATCGATGGCAAGCAGATCTTCGAGTTTCGCGATCCTTTCAACAGCAGCAGCTGGGGGCATATTAGTAAAATACCCTGCCTGCCTTTTAATATTTTCATTATAATTATCGTATTCACGAAGTTTTTCGCTTAATACTTTTTTCTCCTCTTCAAGCCTGGAAGTCTCCTCTGTCAGCTTTGCTTCGATCTCCTGTAATTCGAGCTTCTTTTTTTCTATCTCCTGCTTTTCAAGTTCAAGTTCCCGATTTTTTGCAAGCAGCATTTCTTCTCTTTTATTTAAAAATTCCTCCTCAAGAAGGGCCGGCCCATCCGTTACTTCCACTCCCTTTTTCATAAACACTGGCATGTACTTCTCGAAAGCCCCGATAAATTTGTTATAGTCAACAAGCCCGAGGTGATCAAACCAGTAAACCCCTCCGAGCATGATAACGACTATAAGTATCAGCAGAAAAATTATTTTCAGCAAATTTGTAATCGTTGATGCGGTGCTCATTTTTCTCTCCGGTTAATCGTATTTAGAAAACGCATTGTAATAATCAAGCACTGATTGTATGAAGTCCTTTGTTTCAGGAATATCGGGAATATCCTCTCCTACTCTCTGAGGACCGGCATTATACGCAGCCAGCGCTTTGTTCAGGTTTCCGTTATACAGATTTATGAGCTCTCTTAGATATTGTGTTCCTCCAAAAATGTTTTCTTCAGCATTGAACGGATCTTCGACCCCTAAAAAAGTCGCGGTCGCAGGCATTAACTGCATAAGCCCCATGGCGCCTTTCGGCGAAACAGCGGTCTGATCGAAGTCGGATTCCTGTTTTATTACGGCACTGATCAACTGCTCCGGGACCATGAATCTTTGGGAAGCCTTTCTGATTATATCATCGAACATGTCAGTATTCTGTGCTGTATCCTCTTTCGTGCCGCTGCCGGTGTTCATATTTTTTATAAGCGGTATTTCCCTCGCCGGGGCTGTTTCTTCAACACTTTTTTTGAGCTGCAGGTTTTCAACGGCATCCTCTTCATGCTCAATCTGCATTTCCCTGTCCAGCCAGTAATCAAAACCCGGGTATGCAACTGTTTTATTTACACCATATTTTCTTTTAATTTCATCTATTCTCGAAAGTACGTTTCCAATATTCTGAAATACGCTGCTTTCTGACATTACATATCCTCCAACACAATATCATCTATGGTCAGCTTCTCTATATTTAAACCAATATTTTGTGTTATGTCATCCATATCATCATTCTCCTCTCTGTTCAGCTTCTCCAGATACTTCCTGTATTTCCTTTCCTTGAGGTTCTCAATAACTTTCCTTGATTTTCTTGCGTCTTTGAGAACCCCCAGCGCGCTGTTTACTTCATCCTCTTTTTCCATGCGAAGGTCCTTCAACTGCCGGATCCTTCCTCTGACCCTGTGAATATAATTATCAACAGCCAATATCTCTGAAGCTAAAAATGTGCCTTCCATCCGCAGGTTCTCGTTGACAAAATTTGAAAGAGTGTCCCTGGATCTATCGACTTCAATGTCGACCTTTAAAAGCTCAGCCCTCTTCTTTGCGAACTCCAGCTGAATGCGCTCTTCCATTCTTTTACGCAGTTTCAGCACATTTTCAAGCCTGAATACAAACTTCTCCAACCATTATTCCCCTTCACCATCAAATATCTCAAAAAGCCCGCTTTGAATATCCTGAAAGCTGAAATCCTCATCCACACCCTGCATTAAAAATCGAGTCACGTCGTCAATTTTTTCGACTGCCCAGTCAATTCTCTTATCAGAACCTTTTACATACGCCCCGATCTGGATCAGATCTTCTGTATCGTAATAATAGGCCAGGACCTGTTTGAGCTTGCCTATTGCTCTTTTATGCTTCTCGGAAGTGATGTAGGGCATCAGCCTGCTGATGCTGGCCAGCACATCCACAGCCGGGTACTGGTTCTTCTGAGCAAGGTCTCTGGAAAGCACTATATGACCGTCAAGAACCCCTCTAACTGCATCGGACACAGGTTCATTTATATCGTCACCCTCTACAAGGACTGTGAATATCCCTGTGATTGACCCTGACTGCGCCATACCGCTTCTCTCGAGCAGTTTCGGTAATATAGAAAAAACACTCGGTGTGTATCCTTTTGTCGCCGGAGGTTCACCGACAGCGAGCCCTATTTCACGCTGCGCACGCGCGAACCTAGTAATGGAATCCATCATAAAAAGGACATCTTTTCCCTGGTCCCTGAAATATTCGGCAACAGCCATAGCCAGATATGCGCCCCTTATCCTGGATATAGGCGCCTGATCGGAGGTAGCTACCACGACAACCGACCGCTCCATCCCCTCTTCGCCCAGGTCCCCTTCGATAAAATCCCGGACCTCCCGGCCCCTCTCTCCTATAAGTGCAATAACATTTACATCCGCTGCCGTATGCTTCGCGATCATTCCAAGAAGTGTACTTTTGCCTACACCGCTGCCTGAAAATATCCCCAGCCTCTGCCCCTTTCCTATCGTAAGACACCCATCGATCGATTTGATACCTGTCGCGAGTACCTCCGTGATCCTTCTTCTTTTAAGCACGTGGGGGGGGGTATTGAATATTGGATATTCCTGATCATAATAAACGGGACCTTTATCGTCAATCGGTTTACCGAGAGTGTTTATCACTCTGCCTAAAAGCGCATCCCCGACTTTCGCGGAAAGCGGTTTTCCCGTGGCAACAACCCTCAAGCCCGATTTAATGCCGCTGTCGTTATCATAGGGAAATAGAAGCGTTATTCCGTTCTTGAACCCTACGACCTCGGCAGGGACCTCTTTTCCTTTTTCAGGGAGAATTACCCTGCACATTTCCCCGACGCCGGCAAGAGGCCCTTTGCTTTCAATTAGGAGACCGACCGCTTTACTGACCGTTCCTTCATAGACAACGGTTTCAAGCTGCTCAACCGCGGTCACATATTTATCGAAAATTCTCTGAACCATTTATGTTCCTGCGCAATATATTGATACCCGGTCCGATAAAATCACCCTTTTATCGGCACAAGCTCCCTGATCTTTTCCTCAATTGCCTGAAGCTGTGTCTGTACCCTGGCGTCGATATCTCCGAGAGAAGTCTCTATGATACAGCCACCGCGGGTTATCCGGTCATCCTCTTCTACTCTAACCCGCTCAAGAGACTCGACCATGGATATAAAATTACGTTTATTTTTTGTTGTGAGATCCAGGTCCTTGGTGTTGACCTTTATAACGATCTCTGTTTCTTTTCCCAGCTTTTTCAAAGCTTCCCTGACGTTTTCAATAACCACGTCTTTTTCCATCTCCGAAATTACCTTTACAACTTTCCTGGCAATTAAAAGGACCAGATCTACAAGCTGTTCTTCGGTATTTTCTATAATGTTCTTTTTATTGTCGATGGCGGCGTTTATAATAGCATGGACCCTTTCGATGAGCCTGTTCACCTCTTCTTCACCCTTTTTATACCCTTCGTCCTTTCCTTCCTCGACAGCTTTATCTCTTGTTTCCTGGACGATTGCCTCAGCCTTCGCCTTTGCCTCATTCTCCAGCCGGGCAGCTTCGTTTTTCGCATCCTTTAGTATTATCTCTGCTTCTTCCTGAGCTTCCTCCTTCAGTTTCCTCGCTTCAACACTCTTCTTCTGCAATATTTTAAAAGCCTCTTGTTCGGCTTCCTCTTTTATGATCCCGGCCTGCTGCAGGGCCTCCTCTGTTTCTCTTTTAGCCAGTTCAAGCAGTTCTTCTCTTTCAGTTTCGATGTCACGGGTCTCAACCTCAACCGATTCTTCAAGCGGTTGAAACTCACCTATCTCCTCCACTTCCTCAATTACTTCCTCCACTTTTTCCTGCTTTGGAAATATACGCGGAGGGGCGATCAACACCCTAGATTCGGCTACTTTTATTTCATAGGATTTAAATATTTTCTTTGCCAAAAGCGCCTCCGAACAAAAAAAATAGTATTTACCTGGCCCAGCCGGCCCTGGAAATAACACAAGGTTCAGATCATACGACAAGCTCGTCCTCACCTGCTCTGGCAACCACAATTTCACCAGCCTCTTCCAGCTTTCTAATTATACTAACGATCTTCTGCTGCGCCTCTTCCACATCCTTTAACCTCACAGGACCCATAAACTCCATGTCTTCCTTCAGCAGACTGCTCGCCCGTTTACTCATATTTCTATATATCTTATCCTGGACTTCCGAATCCACACCCTTAAGCGCCTTTGAAAGGTCCTGGGTATCCACCTCGCGGAGGACTTTTTGGATCGCCCTGTCGTCAAGCAGCACAATATCATCAAATATAAACATCCTCTTCTTTATCTCTTCAGCCAGTTCAGGATCGTCCTCTTCCAGTGATTCGATGATCGTTTTCTCTGTGCTTCTGTCAACAAGGTTGAGAATATCAACAACCGTTCCTATTCCTCCGGCAGCCGTGTAATCTTCACTGGCCAGTGTGGATAATTTCTTCTCGAGCACTCTTTCCACTTCGCGGAGCACATCCGGAGAGGTCCTATCCATTGTCGCGATCCTCTTTGCGACATCGGCCTGTATCTCATCGGGAAGAGCACCCAGGATGATCGAAGACTTGTTGGGCTCGAGATAGGCAAGGATCAGAGCGATAGTCTGAGGATGCTCGCCCTGTATAAAGTTCAAAAGATGGCTCGGGTCGGTTCTTCTTATAAAATCAAAAGGCCTCACCTGCAATGAGGATGTCAGCCTGTTTATTATATCGATAGCTTTCTGTGAACCAAGCGCCCTTTCAAGCAGGTCTCTCGCATAATCCAGCCCTCCGGAGGCTATGAAGTCCTGGGCCATCATCAGTTCCTGAAACTCCATGAGAACCTTGTCCCTCTCCCCGGCATCCACTGTCTCTAAACGTGCGATCTCAAAGGTGAGCTGCTCGATCTCATCCTCCCGGAGATGTTTGAATATTTCCGCGGATACTTCCGAACCCAGAGTCACCAGAAAGACCGCGGCTTTCTGTCTCCCGTTGAGTGTCCGTTTGCCGACTGACACCTGCTGTGGCTGTATTTGTTTTGGGCCAGATTTTGCCATCTTTTCATCCTCCTGTTCTCAATAAAACCTTTTGCTGTACAATCGGTTATTCTTTAATTTATCTATCACTCTTCGGCAAGCCAGGTCCTGATGAGTTTCGCTACCTCTTCGGGGTGGTCCCTGGCCAAATTCATGACGTTTTCCTGCATTTCGAGTCTTGCCTTCTCTTCGGGTGCAAGCTCGACTTCGGCGCCTTCCTCTTCCGCTGATTTCAGCGCCGCCTCTCTCATAAGCTGCTGCTGGCGAGCGAGCTCCTCCTCTTTGATCCTCTTTCTACGCGATACTTCCCGCGCTGCCGCCCTGTAAGCAAGGGTGACAATAAATATTGAGAACAATGCTATAAGCGCTGAAAGCAGGGTTTTACGCATCTGGGCTCTCTTCTTTAAATAGGCGTCTTCCAGTGCGAACTCCCCTGTCCTGTCAAACTGAATATTTTTGACCACGACAGTGTCCTTGCGGGCCGGATTGAACCCGATCGCCGCTTTCACTACTTCTTCAAAAGTTTTAAGCTCTTCGGGGGTCCTTGGTAAATATTCCCGCTCTATCACCCCTTCCAGAGTAATTACAGGTTTCCCGTTTTCATCGAAGACTTTTTTCCAGCTCCCGTCCACCCACACCGCAACTGAAACCCTTTTCAATTTATATGGTGAGGATTCAATATATGAAATCTGCTGGCTGACCTCATAGTTTTTTACATTTTCAGTTTTTTCATACTTGGTGCCCTCCCCCATTGCTTCCTTGTAGCCCGGTGGAATATTCGGCTCAACCCCGGGGGGACCCTCAGGGACAAATCCTACACCTTCAAAATATTCCGATGTATCTTTTTCACTCCTTATTACATTGAGCACGACTTCGGTTTCATCATAAGGGGTTTCAGGGTTGTCCTGTCTTTTTACAATAGGAATAAACTCGGTTTTCTCTATTTTCTTCTGGTCAAAATCCAATTCAATTTCCACAGCCACATCCACATTGTCCTCTCCAAGAACACCTTTTAATTTGCTGCTGATCTCGCTTTGCGTCTTTAACCTGAGTTTTTCCTTGATCTTCCACTCTTCTTTTGCCCTTGTCAGGTAGTTTACATCCTCATCAGCATCAAAATCGGAAAGAATATTTCCATGGTTATCTGTGACAACAACGTTTTCAGGTTTCAGCCTGTCAACTCCAAAGGCGATCAAATCTATTATCCCCTGGATCTTTTTCTTGTTTGTAATAATGTCAGAAAATGGCGACGGGGTAATGATCACGGATGCAGTAAAAGGCTCTTCATTGTCTATGTAAAGCTGGGCTTCAGGCATCGTGACCTGGATGCTCACATCCTCCACGTCATCCAGAAGCTTTATGTGCCGTGTGATCTCCCCGATTATCGCCCTTCTTTTATTGATATCCCTTTCAAAATCCGTGGTGGTCCAGGCCTGTGTATCGAACAACTCCCATCCCTTGATACCGGCAGGCAGGATCCCGGCCTGGCCAATTTTCATCCTCAGATAGGCTCCAGTGTTTTCATCCGGCACAACGATATACTTGCCGTCCCGGGAATTGTAATCCGCGTTCCATTCCGTAAGTTTGTTTGTGATCCTTACAAAGTCAAACTGCTCAAGAGGAGATTGAAAAAGAAGGGCCTCAGTTTGTTTTGATGAAAATGAGATGAGAAAAAAGAAACCTACAATTACGAGAGCACCAACACCTATAAGTATCAGTTTCTGAGTTTGAGATAATTTCGATAATAAATTTTTTGCATATTCGAGTATTCTTTTTAAAAACGCATCCATGGTCCCCTCCCAAAAAACTAAAACTCAATAAATGCCTGCGCGGTTATCTCATGTTAATGAGCTCCTTGTAGGCTTGAGTCATTTTGTCGACGATAGATTTTGTGAAGAGAAGCGCTATCCTCGCTTTCTCGGCAGCTATCGTAACATCGTGTATTTCAACAGTGTCGGGTCTTACAGCAAGGGCTCTGGTGAGCTCCTCGGACTCTCTCTGAAGATCATTGACATTATAAAAAGCTTCCTTTAAGGCATTCGCAAAACCAGTGGCAAAGTCGTCACTTTTACTGCCTGCTTTAAGTTTTCCGCTCGAAAAACCGAAATGTGCTTTATTTGTAGCATTTAATGAAACCAGGTCACCTTCCGCTCCAGTAAAACTCAACATCGCTTCCTCCGTAAAAATATATTATGTTCGTGAAATCCGGGTTATCTGGACCCGATTTCCAATCCTTTCATAAACATCTGGCCCGAGTTCTGAATGACGGTAACGTTCGCTTCATATGCCCTGCTGGCAGAAATCATGTCCACCATTTCAGTTACCACATTTACATTCGGATATTTAACATAACCCTTCAGCTGGCCGCTCTTTACCGCGTCCGGATGTGTAGGGTCGTACACCAGCCGGGCGGGTGATCTATCCTCTTCGATCTTGATCGCCCTGACACCTTCTCCCATACCGTGCCAGAGTGACTGAGGAAGAAATCTTGTCCTGAATTCCGGCTGATCATTTCGTGGTCTCAGGATCACTCTCTTTCTCCTGAATGCCTCACCGTCCGTCGTACGGGTCGTGTTGGCATTAGCGATATTATTTGAAATCACATCCATCCTGAGTCTCTGGGCCGTGAGACCGGTGGAAGCAATATTTATTGAAGTGAAAATACCCATCTAAAACTCCTTACCTGAGCACTATAGACAGCAGCCTGAGTTTACCGTTTGTCATCTGGGCCATCGCCATATACCTGAGTGCATTCTCCCTGGCGTCCACCATTTCTTTTTCGATATCGACATTATTGCCGTCATTTCTGTATGATGTCGCGTACTCCAGGTGGACAAACGGTTTTACCTCTCTATAATTTTTAGGTCTGTAAAAAGGTATATGCATTCGGTTTGTGAGAGCTGCCGGGAAGGGTTCGGGGTCATATGACTTGAGGGCCCGGTTCAGTTCGCTTTCAAAGGCAACTTCTCTTCTCTTAAAATGCGGTGTGTCGGCATTGGCAACGTTGTCCGCAATTACCTCCTGACGCAGAACAGAGGTTGACATCGTCCGCTGAAGTATATCTATTGTCTTCATAAACCCGGAATCCAAAAACATATATCCAACCCCTTTTCCGGTATAAACCCGATTCAAGCATTATCTATATTACATTCTCGGTAAAATAACAAAACCCTTAACAGGCCGTTGTTCACCATATCTCACAAAATTTTGATCTCGTACTTAAAGAATGTACCTTGACAGATCCTTGTTTTCCAGGATTTCTTTGAGTCTCGTGCGCACATAATCGACCGTTACCGGTATGGTCTGGCCGCTTAGTTCGGGCGCGGAAAATGAAACATCCTCGAGGAGAAGCTCCATAATTGTGTACAGCCTTCGGGCGCCTATGTTTTCCGTTTGCGAATTGACAAAAGTAGCGATCTTGGCGATCTCCTTTATCGCGTCAGGTTTAAAGTCGAGTGTGACTCCTTCGGTCGCGAGCAGGGCGCAGTACTGCTTGACCAGGGCGTTTTTCGGCTGTGTAAGTATTTTTTCAAGGTCCTCTGTTGTCAGGCTTTTCAATTCCACCCGTATAGGGAACCTCCCCTGAAGTTCGGGTATCAGGTCCGACGGCTTGCTCATGTGAAAAGCCCCGGCTGCTATAAAAAGAATATGGTGGGTCCTCACCGCACCGTACTTGGTAGTCACTGTAGACCCTTCCACAATGGGCAGGATGTCTCTCTGCACTCCTTCCCTTGAAACATCAGGGCCATGGCTGTTCCCCTTACCTGCCACCTTATCTATTTCGTCGAGAAATACGATCCCCGACTGTTCGACTCTCTCGGTAGCAATTTTGACCACCTTGTCCATGTCGATGAGCTTGTCCTTTTCCTCCTCTTCCAGTATCTTTCTTGCCTCTTTTATTGATACCTTTTTTCTCTTCTTCTTTTCAGGAAAAATATTACTGAACATGTTTGAAAGGTTAGAGTCCATGTCTTCAAGGCCTGT
>SDBT01020832.1_pt1 | contig 10249 bp, 8 predicted proteins | sample 2277101 | NCBI WGS metagenome assembly SDBT01 (sample SAMN10404973, study PRJNA504765) | marine sediment metagenome | isolation source: marine sediment core GS10_PC15, 103 cmbsf | place: Arctic Ocean: Southern Knipovich Ridge | collected 2010
GGAGTTCGCCCGCATTCAGCTTCCCCTGCAGGAATTCCGAATCTGTGAATAGGATGTCAGCGGCCGGAAAAATGTTCTGACCCTGCGCCATCAACCAGGGCGCCAGCAGCACCAGCGCCAGCGTTCCAGTAATGACTCGGTTCCGATTTCTCACGTTGGCACCTCCACGCATCGAATTTCAATCTGTTCCGTGTTGAAATCTTTAGTGTACTCGATAATGCGGCACGTTCTCGCGGCCACCTCCCACGGTGGCGTAACTGTAATGATGTCGCCAATCTCCAGCCCGTAAGCCTCCCACCACGCCACGCCGCTGATGACGTAGAGAGGTGCAATCCGCAGCGATTCGCTCACGTAGTAGCCGGCGACGTTGATCGCTGTCGTCTGATCCGCGATCAGCGCCAAGGCCCTGGGGTCTGCCTCGATCCTGCCGAACGTCGATTCCGCGTCGTCTATGTCAATGGTGGGAACTAGCGCGCTCAGATCGTTCTGCTCTGCGTTCGCAATCAGCGCCTCCTGGTAGCCGCCTTCGTCGCCTGAATCCAGCGCGAAGTCACGGTCATAGTGGTAACGGTGCGACGTTGCGAGCTCGTCCAGATCTCGCCCGGCCTCAACGAACCCACCGCCACGCCATTCGGCGATAAGCGTAGTCGTGGAATCATCCCACAGGTAGGTGGCGCCGGCTTGCAGTAGGCGCCACTGCCGGCCCGTCGTTGTCTCGATGGGAATCAGGTTGCTGCGGCACAGATAGGCCAGCTTGGCAGCCACCTCCTCCCAGGTGCCGCCCAGAAATCTCAAGTCTCCTGCGTTGATGTGGCTTGCAAGATTCGTTTCCGCAGTGGTGAAGCTGGCAGCGTCTACCGTCTCGCCTCCGATCTCCGTCAGCCACCATCGCAGCAGATCAATCGGGCTAGTCATAACAGCTCCAGCCGTTGCGATGTAATCGATAGGCCCAGTCGATAGATCCGACTGGAATCCATCGAATCGCATATTCCAGACGAGCGCCGTTCCCTGGGCGAACCCGACGCCGTGCAGCGTCATGTTCGCAATAATGCGGAACGTCTCGATGGCGGTGATCGTGGGCGATCCGGTGTCTGCAAAGGAGACGCTATCGATGGCGGTGAAATCCGTAACGGTGGCTCCGTGCGCTGGCAGGTTCGCGGATGGGAACGTGTAGGTTCGCCTGACTGCCTCCTGCGCGGTGCCGGTGCCGGTGGTCGATGACACCTCGATGTCCAGCTGTATCGAGTTTTGCCAGCCGCCTTTCACCGTTAGTTTGTCATCGTAGAACCCGAGATTCAGCCCCCTGCGGAGAAACGTAAATATGCGGTGCTGCCCAGCAGGAGACGAGAAATCGATTCCGCCCAGCGCGTTGTTTTGGATAACCCACTTTGTTTCCAGCGTAAAGACATCGGAGACGACGCAGGCGTTGTTCGAGCCGTCTGGATCGGCGTCGTTATTCCAACCGAAATAGAGGTAGCGCACGTTCGCAGGGTCGAAAGTTCCGTTCGTTGCGTCCGTAGCCTGGGTGTAGTCGAGGAAAATCTGAGCCGGGTTCAGATCGAAAAACCGTGTCTCCGTCTCGATGTGCCATTCCAGATAGTCGCTTCCGTCCGCAGAGCCGATCCGAACTATCAGAGGGTCAACGTTATCGCCGCGTGACATCATCCCGAACGTTAGAACGCGGATGCCTGCGCCAACGTCCGTAAGGTTCGCCCAAGGCGTCGAATTGAAAAATCGCATCGAGCACGCCGCCGCAGAGTCGGCGTCGCCCGCCACCACGTCCCGGCCCAGGAAAGTGGCAAAGGCGGTGGTGAGAGTCACGTTCACGCCCGTCCACCCGCTAATCGAACTCGCGTCTATAACGAGCGAGCCGTCCGCGTCGCCAACGTCCATCCGCCGAGAAGACGCGCCCTCTATGAACTTGTCGGTGTCGTCAGCACTGCTCCCGATTGACTCGCTCCACGTTCCACCGTCAAGGCTGTAAGTGGCGTTAAACGCCACTGCGCCAGGCGCCGGCACACCGTCCACATCGGCAGACAGTCGCATCCCTGTGATGCCGCCTGCGCCGCTTACCTCAACGTCTGCCGTGCGTGCCAGTGCTTCCGGGGCGAGTTCGCATTCCACGTAACTCTGTGACGCAAATACAAAAGCGAATTCAGTCGAACTGGACGCATCGGCGCCGACGTTAAGGAAAAAGTAAGAAACGAAATCCTCATCGCCGTTCGCTGTAGGCGCAGTGCTCCTTTCGAGATCCGATACCGTCGGGCTACCGCTGGGCGTGTACCACGTTGTAACTAGCGATGCGTTGAACGTGATGCTAGCGCCGGAAGGTATCGCAAAGAATGCGTTGCAGCTGGTGCCGAACATATCCGCAGATATGTAGAGCCTAGTATCGTCGCTCGGGTGCCCTTCGTAATTGAACAGGGTTACGATGCGAAACCGTTTTACAGTCCGACCGCCAGAGGGCGCCGTGCCGGTCGGAACCCAATAACTCGTTGAGTCTGTTTCGCTGGTGGAATGCTCCAATCTCCCGCCTGGAGGGGTGCCGCTCAGACCCGCCGCAGTGCATTCTGCGGTTACGCTAACGCTGGCCGGGTTCAGCCAGTTATTCGCGTTTCGCTCAGCGAACGCAGACAGATACGCGCGCACGGTATCAGTCGATGGCGTGTCGAACTCAGGTTGCTGCGCGACGCCGGCAGCGAGATCGTCTAGGAGCGTTTTCAGATTCGCTGCGGAGATGGTAATCGAGGTAACGGTTTCGCCAGAAATCGTAGAGGTGTCGGCGAGCGATTCAACGTAGAGGCTTGATGCGATCAGCACGCGCTCGCCCGTGTGCGGAGACACGATATAGACCGCCCCCACTGCGTCGCTTTCCTTCGCGTTCGCAATCGCTACGGAGTTCGTCGGCACTTCGAACACGGTGGCGCCTAGAGAGTGGGCCAGGGCGGTGGTGCTGTTGAATCCGCGCGTGTTGATCGTAATCGACGCATCGGCCTTAGCTGTGATCTCGATCTGCTCAGCGCCAATCTGGACGGTGAAGGTTCCAGACGGAAACCGGCTGCCGTCAACTACTGCCTTGGCGCCCGTTTCGCTGTCGGTCAGATCCACGCCCAGCGTAGTGCGCCATCCGACATCGTAATTTATCAGCGGGATATTCTTGGCCTGCCCCATTACGATAGGCATCCGCACGCCCACGTCCCTGGGGTCTGTCGTTTGCTCGGTTGCGGTGAGCCAGGACGCGCTGGGCATCGGGGTGCGGCACTGCAGCGCAATGGTGGTTTCAGTCACTGGCGCGACGCGGTGAATTTCACCGATGAACAGAATCGTGTGCTCGTTCCCTGCAAACGCAGACAGATCTACGGTCGCCTCCTGCTCATCCAATAGGATCTGCGAAATCTCGATAGTGGCGCCTTCGATATTGTGAGCGCGCAGAGTCTGGATGGTGCGCACGCCGTTAAGCGTTCCGTTTTCCAGAATCACCTCGACGGATTTTCGCAGCAGTTGGGTGCCGTTCGGGTCGGGAATGTTCGCCATCGTGGCCCGCAGCAGGCCGACCCCCAGCCCGCCAGTGGCGCCGAGCGAAGGCCGGAAAGTCTGCGCGGCTCCGGTGTTGCCGTAGTCGTACAGAACCACCCTGTCGCTAATGTAAATGTTCGACTCGCCGGTTTTCAGCAGACGGTCTGCGTAGGCGGTTATCCTTATCAGTGTCAGGGGGTGGATATGCGTTCGGCTCTTGCGACGCGACTGCACGCTATTCAGCGCCCTACTCATGCGATGTGATCCGCAAACTGGATTGCGAAGCTGTACGTCTCCACGCCGCCGGTTACGTTAGGCGTGGGCCAGTCGAACCTCTTTCGAGTCGGAGCAGTCATGCGCATGATCTCATACTGGCTGGTTTGAGACAGGAACGGCGGCAGCCATACGAACGGTTTGCCAAGTCCGGCGGAGTCCACGAAGGCGTCGAACTTGCCGATGTCGCTAGCGTCCTCGAACCCGACCCCGCGATAGGTGAGCGTCCACAGATTGCGATTCGGCCCTGTAGAAATGAAACCAGTAGCACCAGACGCCTTCGCAAACTCCTGGCCGCTGATTAGGCGATCGATACTCCAGTCCGCATCCGGGCCGTGCCCTACCCCAAGCCCGCGAAGTGGCTCGAACTTCTTGGAGAATCGAAGTTCCGAGATCTCCCAGGCGCCCGTCGCGGTAATGCGGAGCCGTATGTATCGCTCGGTAGACGAAACCATAAGCTGTCCGTGAGTACCGCCAGCGGCGAATTGGAACGTACCGGACGCGAGCGAAGTCGGTGACGGGAAGCTGATGTCAGTATCCGACTCCACGGCGAACCCGGCGCCGACCATCGATACGGCGCCAATCGATAGATAGAAAAAATCGAGCGCCGATAGCGTTCCGCTGCCGCGATCCAGAATGATTTCGTGTAGCGCCGTAGAGTCCGTCCATTTGAATAGCGTCCCTACGCGGTCGTCAAATAGGTTCTCTTTCGGGAAGTCAGCAGCCTCTGTGCCCACCGTCGTCAGGCTGGCAATCCCATCCGCCTCCACTACGTCGCGGATTTCGTGGACGTAATAAAAGGTCGGATTCTTCCACGCCATTAATCAACCTCGATTCGGCCCGTGCCGCTGACGGCTGGGGCCGGCTGTACCACCGTGAAGGTTCCACCGGGTAGGCTGCTGCTCGCCGGGTTGGAGCTCTGGAAGCCGGGCTCAGACGTAAGCCTGGAACCGCCCCCGGGTATGTGGACGCGCCGACCGTCGCTCGTGATCGTTCCGCCCGCAGCGACCGCTCCGGTTACTGCGGCGGCACGCCCTGCGGATTCAGCCAGACGGTCAAAGTCTTGCGATGTGAAATTCACCGCGCGCCCCAGCGCGGTTATCGCGGGCGTCGTTTCGACGGATGCCTGGCGAACAGTGCGGATCGATTCGGCTGCAGCATCAGCAGCGGGCGCCGCCGCCTCGTAGCCTTCGGTCACGTTCGTGAGCGAGCCGAGCAGCAGTTCGTTCGCAGCGTTCACGTCGCGCTCGATGCGTGCGAGATCTTCTAGCGTTACGCCGTACAAATCGCCCTTGAGGGCGCCGAGCTCGAAGCGTCGCTGAGCCTCCTCCAGTAGCGCGTTATTCTTCTCGATCTCCGCATTCACGTCAGCGTTGAGTCTGGTTCCGATCCGAGCGAGTCCTGCCGAGAACGCATCTGCGCCTTCTGCGAGGTCTCTCTGAATCCTGAGCAGGCGCTGCTCCGAGCGGGTCAGTATGTCGGTGGCTTCCGTTACGCTCCCGAGCGCCAGGCGCATCGTGTTCCACGTTCGGATATTCTTGACGATCAGTGCGGTTATCGCGTCCTCGTCATCGAACCGCGCCTTCCGAATCTCAAGCTGCCGTTTCATCACCTCCGAGAGTGCTTCCTGCTTTAGCCGCTCAGCCTCCGCTTGCGCCCCGAATACCTTTCCCGCCTCTATCAGTTTATTCAGAACGAAGAGGATTCCCTGGCCCGCCACGCTCGGAGTAAGCAGGAGATCAACGAGCGGCTGCAGCGCGTCTTTGACCGCGCCTGCACCGCGCGCCAACGCTATCGAGTTCGTGGTTAGCGAGGCGAAGCTAGTAGCGAAATCCTCAACAGCCTTGATCGCCCCCTCAGAGGTGAGCGTGTTTTTGATGTCGGCCAGGAGATCGAGCACCACCTGATTCTCGGTGATGGACCGGCCCACCTGCTCCTGCATGTCGCCCCAGGCGTTCGAGATCTGCTGGATCGCTCCCGCGAACGTCTTGGCGTCGGCCTCTGCGCGACCGCCGAACTGTTCATTGATCTTTGAAATTACAGCCGCGAACTTTTCAGACTTCGGGATGTTCTTGTCGAGCAGAATTCCGTAACGGCTCAGCGCCCCGGTGTCACCGCCGGCCGCTTTCGCCAGCAGGAGGAAGGCGGCGTTCAGATCTACGCCAATCGCGGCGGCGAGATCGAGCGATGCCTTCGTGGCGTTCTTGATCTCCTCCTCGTTCTTGGTGAACGTAGCGAGGAGCGCCTGGCCCTTGATGATCTGCTCGTCGCCGAATCGGGTTACGTCCTGCAGCGCGGAGGCATACGCCTGTAGTGACTTGCTCACGGCGTCGGCTCTGCCGCCGAGAGTACTCAGCGCGGCGTCGAGCCCCTTAACTGCATCCTCTTGGGTTTGCGCAGCCTTGATCGCGTCGCCGATGGCGCCAACAAGCTTCTTGATGCCGATCACAACGGCGGCGACGCCCGCAACCTGAGCGAGCATACTCGATTTGATCGAGCTCCCTAGACGCTTGAACGCGCCTTCGGTCTGCTTGACCGCGCGCTTCGCGCCCTTCGCGTCGCCAGTGAGCTTGATCTTGGCTTCGCGCGTGTTTCTAGCCACTCGGCGCCCCTCAGTTCGCGGTCAGCTTGAACTCTGATCCGGCGGCAGTCGCGGTGCACTTCGCGTTCGATATTTCGACGGCGAGAACGTCTCCGATCTCGTTGTGCTTGATCGACTCGGCCTGGAGGTTATTGCATTCCACCTTGAAGGCGTTCAGTACGCCGGCCGCTCCCGCGATCGTTCCGAGTTGGAAGGTGAGATCAGCCGTCGGCGCCGTCGTGCCGGTCACGTTATCGTAAGCCGCTTTTGAGTCGGCGGCGGCGACGTAGATGGTTCCATTCGCCGTAATGACCCGCCCCGTCTGCGCCTGCCGTTCGCCGGTGAGCGCCACGTTCGAGTCCTTGAATTTCGCAATCGCGTTCGCGATCGTGATAGTCATTGACTCGAACCCGCGCGCTTGACCGAACGCCGAGAACGCGAGGCCGTCGACGGTGGGAGCGGCGAGAGTCGCCATAGTTCCATAATCAAGAGTCGGGAATGTAACGCCGTCGGTCAGCTGGGTAGCTGGATCGTGCGACCCGACGAGGAAGTTCGCCGTGATGATCGCGTTCTCGCCGGGCGTGAGTACGATATCCAGCGACTCGACCACGCAGCTTTTGAAGACGTAGAATAGGTCGGCTACCCAGAGCCCAATCGTGAGGTATGTCGTACCCGCGAGAGGCGTGTACTCGTACAGCGGGTTGGTTCCGTTCGCTCCGACGAGCCCGGCGCCCTGGAATATCGCGTCGATCCCGGCAAACGGCTTCGCCTCGCCAGCGGCAGGCGTAGACGTAGCGCCGTTCCCTTGCATCGGAAACGCGATCGAGAACCCGGTGATGTCTACTCGCTGGAAGCTGTCGGCCTGCTCGGTGAACGAGTCAGCGACCTGCGGGATCTGGCGCGCGATCCGCTGAACCGTCGCGATCGTGATACCGCTCTCGCCGTCGCCGCTCGCGCGATCACCCAGCACGATGCCGTCTGCAACCGCGAGCGGGCTTCCGAGTCCCGGTACGTTCGGTCCGATCGTATCGAAGTCAGCCTGCGTCTCGACCGCCAACGCGGTGGCCCAATTTTGGTCTGCCATTACTATCTCCCCCTACACTGCGTCCATTAGGACGGTGGCTGAAATTTCAAAGCTGAGCACGTTTCCCTCCCGCGAACCTTCCGAAATCTCCGTGTCGATCGCGGGCTCGAGATCGAAAATCCCAGGCTGCGCCTGCCACTTCGACCGCACCAGCAGTTCGTCGGCCGCGTGATTCATGGTTGCGAAAAGGAACGTCTCCTCGTTCGCCAGGCTGGCTGCGAAATAGTGGATCAGAACAGTGACCACCACCCTGGGATAGTTCACAGTCGCGCGTGAGTAATCCTCCAGCGGCTGAATCTGGATCTGGTAGACGGCAGCGGCGCTGGGCACGCGGAAGTCTGTTCCGTAATTCGATGGCGCCTGCGTCACGGCATGACTGGCTGCGGTGTTCACGTTGGCGAGCATCGCCTTCACGGCAGTGTTCAGATCCTCGAACGGAGTCGGCATCAGAACACCTCCTCCGTGCTGATCTCCAGCAGACCGTAGAAGATTGGATCGTCCGGGTTGCTGGTAGTAAAGCCCGCCTCTGCGGTGATGTCGTCCACGGTGGCGCCCAGATCTTCGTCTGCGAACACCAGATCGCGGATGGCTTCGATCCTCGCGTCTACCACCTCGCGCGTCACGGCGGTGGCTCCGTCGCTGGCCATCGCTATGTGAATCTCACCAGTGACACGGCGGCGCTGTTGCTTGAACGGCAATCGCTCGGGCTCCTCCTCCGCGAACAGGGTGATGGCCGCAGGCATCTGCTCCTTCTTCACGTTGTCGAAGGCGTCAGGATCGGCGAACAGTGTCACCATCTCGCTGGCTGCGGTGAACGCGGCAGTGACGTGGACGCCAACGGCGGTGTTGATGGAATCGAGGCGACTCACGGCCTGCGCGCCTCCCGCTCCCACTCTTTCAGAAAGATGCCTGGCAGCTTCGGCAGCACGAAATCGCCGGCAGGCTTGATGAATGATCGCCGGGGAAACGTCGCAGCGTGTGCCTTGCGTGTATGTGACGGCACGTTGAACGGTGCACGCCTTACGCCGAACGCGACCGTGCGCTGATGGGCAGGAACTCGGGAAGCCTTCACGGATACCCTGCCGCCGAATTCGTGCACCGCTGCGTAGTTCAGATCGCTTCCGACGGAGATCGAGTGCGGCAGACCGCGCCGGTCTACGCGGATCGAGCCGCGCAGGGTTCCCGTGCGCGAGGTGAGGCGCGACGGATGGACGGCAGCGGCGTTCCGCTTCCCGCCGCCTCCGCGCCGGATCTGCTTTCTCGCTGCATTCTTCTGGATCATCAGCGCGGCCACTCCATAGCCGCGCCGCATGATCTGCGGATTGTCAACCAGATCTAGGCGGCGCAGCCATTTCCGCAGCTTCGCATCGCCCTCTAGCGTGATTTGCAGAGCGACTGCCATTACGCCTGCAGCCGTCGATACTTTTCGAGTATCGGCAGCGCCTCCCGAGTCCAGAGCTCTTTATCGAAGTCGATGGACGCGGCAGGATCGACGGCCTTACCCGCCAACCCGATCCACGCCTTGCCGCTTTCCGGGCTCTCTTTGTATTTGATCCAGGCCAGTTCGGTGGCCAGCTGCACGAGATCATCAGGGATCGCTGCGAATCCGTGCACGTAGGTGGCCTTGACGACGCGGCGCCCTGCGGCCCATGCGACGGGCTCACCGCCGCTGATGCGCGCGATGTGACCGCGCGCCAGATCGGCTGGCGTCATCTCGAAGTCAGTACCCTCTACCAGCGCAGACGATGATTCAGTCAGCGATGTAACGCTGATGATCGGATAGTGGTCGGTTTGTATGATGTCGTTTCCGATGCTGTCGATTCGCTCGCCCGTCGTGGTGGTCTGAACGATCGGCCTGTCTATCTCGTTCGTAATTCGGCTACTCACGCCGGCCATGACGTGATTGAAAACCAGATCCCTGTCGGTGTCGGTGCCGGTCACGTCGCCGTAAGCCTTGATCCGCGACAGCGAGGTGAGCAGCTGCGTGACGCCGCTCGTCAGCGTCACCGTGTAGTCGCCCGAGAAGTTCTGCGCGCGGGTGGTGCTGCCACTCTCGGCGGTGATAATCGAATAGAGGTAGGAGCCGGCCGCTATCGTGACCGTGCCGCTGGCGGTTGCGATCACGGCGCCGTCGGCAATGGTGGCCTCCAGGCCGGCGCCGGTTCCGTCTGATTCGGTGTTGAGTTTGATAGTAACCGTGCCGCCAACGGGCGCGATGCCAACGCGGAACGTCACATCGGTGAGTTCGTTCGGAGCGGAGAAATAGGCCACCGTCTGAGCGACGTTCACCCAGCCCGTGAGCAAGCCCGGAATCGGCGGCAGTGATCCGGTGGCCATTCCCTATCCCCTCAGTCCGCGATCCATTCCATATCGGCGGTCACGTCGAAATCGGCACTTGCACCTGTGACGGTGAAAGTGAATTTCGTTCGCCGCGTGAATGGAAAGATACACACGTCCGTGATTCCATCGGCGGCGGTCAAGCCCTCCACCGACGCCAGCAGCGCCACCGTGGTGGTGTTCGTGGTGATCGCCGTCAGCGTGCACGTCAGGAAATCGCCGCTATCGGTGGCGGCGAGAACGGTCACAATGAGCGAGGCGGTGGCTGCCTCATTCTCCGTTTTCACAACCAGATAGCCGGAGCGGTTGCCCGTCGTGTTGATCGTGGTCGATTCTGCGCCGCCCGCAGTCGAAACCTCGTCAACGCTTATGATGCCGTCTTCGTTCGCCTTGCCGGCAGAGGCCGTGCCAGGCAGACAGAGCGCCGCCGCCAGGAGCAGCATCACCCACAGGGGCGG
>SDBT01020833.1_pt1 | contig 10248 bp, 8 predicted proteins | sample 2277101 | NCBI WGS metagenome assembly SDBT01 (sample SAMN10404973, study PRJNA504765) | marine sediment metagenome | isolation source: marine sediment core GS10_PC15, 103 cmbsf | place: Arctic Ocean: Southern Knipovich Ridge | collected 2010
GTGAGTCCTATCCATCATGAAGTCGTAGCTCCACACGTGATTCGGCCGCTCGGCACGAAGCCGAACACACGATCCGTCGTTCAGCCAGAGTCGACGACGCTTCGGCTGCCGCTTGGGCACCTTCAGCCCTTCCCTGCGCCAGAGGCGCTCGACCCTCTTATGGTTCACCTTCCATCCCGCCCGCCGAAGCAGCACCGTGATCCGCCGGTACCCGTATCTGCCATACTGCATGGCCAGGGCCACCATCTCCTCGACGAGACGCGGCTCGTCGTCGGGGACCTTCGGCTGCCTTCGCTGCGTAGATCGAGGCTGACCGAGGGTCCGGCACGCCCTTCGCTCTGAAACGTCGAGTGTCTCCCGCACCGCGGTGACGGCTCGACGTCGCTTCGACGGGCTCAGAATTTTGGGTCGGCCACCTCCTTCAGGATCGAGATGTCGATCTGCTGATCGGCAACGATGCGCTTGAGCCTGGTGTTCTCCTGCTCGAGCTCCTTGAGCCGCTTCGCTTGGTCGAGCTTCAGCCCCCCGTACTCCTTCCGCCAGCGGTAGTACGTGTTCTCGCTGACGCCCAGCTTCCGGCACACCTGGCCGACGGTCTGGCCCCTGGAGATCTCGACCTCGCCTCCCTGAGCTTCCTCACGATCTGCTCGACGCTGTACCTCTTCCTCTTCGCCATCTTGAATCCTCCCGCCGTTCAAAACCCACCCTACACTAACACAAACAGTGGAGCAGGTATCGGGGGGCGGGCCACCTGCTCGGCCGGCAGCATCTTCCGCTTTCCGGGGAACCGAGATCGCCACAGAGGAGGCGTTTTGCTACGGATTGGCCTTGGATGTTGCCTGGCAAACACGCGAAACCATCGCGGAACGCGCCGCTTGGACGTGGTACCACCGGTTGTAGGCCTTGGCTCTTGCTTCGAAAAACCTGAAGCGAAGAATGTCGCCGATGATGCGCGGTATCGAGTAGAACTTGCGTAGCGCGCGGTAGACCTCCGCCAAGAGGTCGGCGCGATTCATCCGCGCAGGCTCGAAAACGGCGTTATGCAGATTGTACAGGCTCCAGTCCTTGGATATGATTCTGCCCTGCTCGTCCAACTCCTTGTAGCAAGCTGTGCCGGGAAGCGGCGTCAGTATGGAAAGCTGGATGGTGTCGATCCTGTTTTCCATAGCGAACTGCAGCGTCGCGCGTACGGTCTCGATGGTGTCGCTGTCGGCCCCGAAGATGAACATGCCATAGATGCGGAGATCATGCCTGTGGATCGCTCTGATACTGTGCTCGATCTGCGAGAGAGTTTGCCCCTTGTGGTAGGCTTTCAGCGTGTCGGGGTTGACGGATTCGAGTCCCACATACAGGGTGCGGCAGCCGGCCCGTTTCATCAGGCCTAGTATGTCCTCATGCTTTCCTATGTCGACCCGGGCCTGGGCGGACCAGCCGAAATCAAGGTTCCGGGTGAGCATGCCCTGCAGTAGCGTGCGAAGTCGATGTTTGTCGGCGGCAAAGTGATCGTCACAGAAGATCACACGGCGTTTGCTGAAGTCGATAGTCTCAAGTTCGTCCAAGACCCTTTCAGGCGCACGAAAGCGATACCTGCGGCCGAACATCCTGGTGACGCTACAGAACGTGCAGTCGTGAGGGCAGCCCCGCGAAGTCGAAACCGGTGCAATCCAAGATAGACCGCCCTTGAGAAGGGAGAAGTCCGGGTCCGGCAAGGCGTCGAGGTCCATTACTGGCTCGGCCGGTCTGTTGTGGACTATTTCATCCTTCCACCGAAATGATAACCCCGGCACCTCCTCGAGACCTTCACCTGTCTCGATGGCCTTCACGAGCTGTAGGATGACGTTGTCCGCCTCGCCGCGGAATACGTAGTCCGAATACTGGAGGGCCTCATTGGGCAGGAACGTGACGTGCGGGCCGCCGAAGACCACGCGCACGCCTCGGCCCCGGAGCTCTTGTGCGACTTCGTACGCCCGCGGCGCGCTGGGAGTGAGGGGGGACAGGCCGACGAGATCGGCTTCGAGAAGCTCTTGCGTTGTGGGGGGGCAGATGTCCTCGACGTAGACGGAAACATCATAGCCCGCTTTCTTCAAGATCGTACCAAGGATCAGTGACCCCAGGCGCGGTAGGGCGAATCGCCTCAAGTTGTAGCTTCCCCGAGGCACGGGCTCGTAGAAGATGATGCGGCGCATCGTTTGCCCTCCCGACGCCACGTTCGAGAGCGGCGCCTGTAGCAGATTCGGTCCCGCCACAAATACCCGAACGACGGACCCCAGTAAGTACGGAGCTGGCCTTTCGCCGTGAGAAAGCAATTCAAGTGCCAACCGGCGTTACACCCAGCACCGTGAACACATCCCGTGCATAGGCGTGGCCCTTATCAACTCTTGAACCATTTCAAGCCTGCGTGTGTACAGTCTCCGAATACGCTCGAAGCTGCTGTCCAACGGCTACTGGCCAAGACCGCCAAGGATTGCGAGATCGGGGAACCCGCTTGTCCTGCGCCATCACGAGCGTTCCTCGCAACGGCGGGCAGGTCGGCGTGACGCGCTTGGTTCTGGATTTCGCACATTGATTCGGAACGGATATTGGCACATCATTGTGACAGCTGGACATGGAACCACGAGGTCGGCCAATGATGACGCTACTTCGCAGGATGGTTGTCGCCGCGGCTGTCGTGGCCTTCTACATTGTGACCGCCATGTCATACCGCACCAACCTGCCGGGGGCCGCATGCTTCGTCGCCGCTATCTCCGTTCTCGCCTTCGGTGCCTTCGTGTTCTCGAGAAGCCCAGGAACTCCGTTGAACCGGGCCTTCCTGTACCTCAGCCTGGCGTTGGGATCCTACCTTCTGCTCGTTTACCTGCTGCACATGGCCACCGCCTGGGGCATCGACCGCGTCAGAACAGCAGTCTGGCTCCTTCGGAACGGTAACCTTCTCATTCCGCCAGTCGGTGCATACTTCACTTATCGGTTCGTGGGAGGACGCAAGCGCTTCCTTCTCATCCTCACATACTTCTCTCTCCTGTCCGTACTTCCTTTCGTGAGCCTGAACCTGTTTGGCCGGTATGTGAGCGAATACCAGCTTGCCGGATGCACCTACGTGCCGGGGAATCGCCTGCATCTGTACAAGTTCTGTGCCGTAGCGACCATCTTCTGGGTGTTGACCTCGTGGATCATCATACTGGTCTACGCCTTGCAAGGTGGCCCAAGCCGCCGAAGAGCGCGGCTGCTTCTGTTCCTGGCTGGCGGCGCGGTATGGGTGGTCGCGGGCGCGTTGGCCTTCGTTCCTGCATTCCGGCAGCCGTGGTATCCGTCCTTCCTTGGGATAGCTGTTGCGACTTTCCCAATGATCCTCGGTTTGGCAGTACTGCGCTTCAACCTCTTCGACATCAAGGTCGTGATTCGAAAGACCCTGCCATACGCCGTCGGCACGGTCGTGATCGGAATGCTCTACGCACTGGTCCTGAGTGGGCTCCGGGCCGTAGGCCTCCGACTCGACGTGTTGCCGCGCGGAACGAGCTGGATCGTCCTGCTCGTCCTTGTAGGCTTCGGATTCCAGCCGACGCTCGAGACCCTGCATAAGGGGCTCGACCGGCTCTTCTTTCGCGTGGAGGCGGAACTTGATCGGTTCCTGGCCGGGGCCGGCGCGCGCTACGGAAGCGCCGGATCGCCGGCGGCCCTTGCGCGGATGGTGGCGGACGACGCGCGGACCAGTCTCAAGCTCGAAGGCGCGGCCGTCCTGCTGGGGAAAGAGAAGGTCAGTACCGTCGTCGCAAGCAGCGATGCACGTGACCTGCACAGGGCGCAAGGCCTGCGGATGCCTGATATCGTGGAGAGACAGGCCGTGCTGGCCGAAGAGGAGGGACATCTGGACTTGAGCGCTGACGCAGCGGCCCTTTCGCAGGAGCTCGCGGGAGCGGGGGTGGAGATCGCGCTGCCCTTCGCTGACGCGGAGGGCCGGGGACTCCTGCTGGGGTGGCGGAAGCTTTCCGATCTCGATTTCGGCTCGAGGGATGTCATGTTCCTGCAGGCTCTGGCGACACACGCCGAGTCGGCACTGTCGCGCATCAGGGCCGAGAAGGACGCGGATGTGGCCAAGAGGCTGACCGCGGCCGTCTTCGAGTCGATGACCAACGCGGTCGCACTGGTGGACGCGGAGGGCACGATCCGAAGTTGCAACCCGGCCTTCGAATCTACCTTCGGTGCGGGCGCCGGACGGTCGCTGCAGGAACTCGGTCTGTCGGAGGTCATGCAGCTTGGAACGTTGCGAGGCCCCCTGGAGATCGAGACCGACGACGGCGTCTACCTGGCAAACAGCAGGAGGCTGGACGAGGGCACCGCCGGCCGGACCATCGTCGTCGTGCTCACCGACGTCACGAACCTGCGACGCCTGCAGGAGACCGACCGTAGGCGGGCGGCGCTCGCCGAGATCGGTGCCGTGATCTCCTCCATCAACCACGAGATAATGAACATCCTCTCGCCGGTCAGCTTCCACCTCGACAGGGCAACGCACCTCCATGAGCCGGAGCAGGTCGATGCTGCGCTGGAGGTCGTCCGGCAACGCTTCCACGCGCTCGATGCCCTCTGCCGTGAGCTGAGGGAGTACTACAGGGAACCCGCCCTTTCGCTGCGCGACGTGCGGCTCCGGAATGTCGTCGAAAGCGTGTTGGCCGATCTGGCTGTCAGCGCAGGGTCGGCTTGGATCGCCCCGGATGTGGGCGGCCTCGACCTCTCGCTGAGCGCGGACCCCCAGAAACTGAAGCAGGCGCTTCTCAATATCGTCAAGAACGCCTGGGAGGCCATGTGCGATTCCGAGGAGAAGCGATGGTCCATACGGGCGGTCGCGCACGACGGGAAAGTACAGATCGAGGTCAAGGACTCGGGCGTCGGCATCACCCCTGAAGACATGAAGCGCCTCTTCGAGCCGTTCTTCAGTGCGAAGAGAGAAAAGGGAACAGGCTTGGGCCTGCCAATCGCGCGGAGGATCGCCGAGGCCCACGGGGCCGAGATCCAGGCCGACAGCCGCCCGGGCGACGGGACGACGGTGACGCTCCTCTGGCCGATGGCTCCCTAGTCCATCACGATTGGCAGCTTGGACACACTGGTGAATCTCAGGTCCAACCATTCCACCCAATGGACGAAGCGTCTCCCTCCGACCTGGGGCCTGTTGAGTGACAACTTCGGTTCCGTTGTCCGGCTGAGGATGTAGCCCAGCAGGAAAATCAACTCCTTCTGGGATACGAAGAAACGTTGCGTTCTCAGGAGTTGATGTCGCCGTACCGCGTTGGCCAGCAGGCCGGGGGCGGAATCCCGCACTAGAGATACGTTTTCCCCGCTGCAGCCTGCGGGTTCCTCGGCGCAGTCCGACGACTCGTTGTGCCTGGTTGCTGATGGGATGTGCGAGACCAAGCCTGAGTCCCTCCTGTGGTGCTGGTCTGCCGGGCTGTCTCAGCCTCCGAATCGAATGACGGCATGACAGGCGTGGCGCACGGTTCCTCGCCATGCAGCACGCAACGTTCCGTATGAGAGCCCTGATGTCAACACACTTGTGCATGCAGTTACCACGCCACAGAAACCAGGAACGCGCCGTCGACAGTCCCACCCGAATACGACCCCAACGTCAGTCAAGGCCTACACTTCCATACGGGCGGCCTTTGCCGGTGACGCCCGCGAGTCATTTCCGCTGTCAGCCTGAGGCATGAAAGCTGGTGCGGGCGCCGGCGAAGTAGCTTCTACCATCTGGAAGCGGTCGCCGTACGTCGTCGTCCACTGCAGGCAACTGAAGCCTGCTGCGGATACCTCACCGAGCAGCTCGGGCCGTGCAAACCGACGCCATCCGCCGCGACCTCTGAGTCTACGCAAGCGAAGGGAATAGCCAGTAGCAGAGAACATACCCCAGAAGGTCCGACGTATCTCGCGCAGGAAAGAGCGGAACGGCTGTGATCGGAAACGGTCGACAACGTGAGCCCAACCGAGCCGGAGAACGGACATCCGTGGCATTGCCACGGTGACAAGCAGGCGCCCCCCCGGTTTCAGCACTCTCCTGAACTCTCTCAAGGCCGACCGCGCGCCAGCCTCTGAGATGGCGAAAAGCACGCTCGTGCAGGCCACGCTGTTGAAGATACCATCCGGGAATGGCAGGGGCGCTTCGAGTGAGGCTTCCACCTGGACGGCAGACGGCTCCTTGCTCCTGTGGATGGCCAAGGCGACGGGCGAGAAATCCATGCTGACTACCTTCGCCCCCAACCTGCGCATCCTCATAGAAAGGTTGCCTGTGCCGCTGCCTGCGTCGAGAACAAGCTCGCCAGGACTCGTACAGAGCCGACGCGCAATCCCGTCCAGATACGCGCGGTATTCGCTCACCGTGTTGACAACGTCGTAGGCGCGGGTGTACCTGTCCCAAAATTGGCGGCGTATCATAGCCCATCCTCTAACAGGCCGAAAACGCCAAGGCCGCGTTGTTGCCGCCCATCCCCAGTGCGTAGGTCAGTGCCACGCCGACCTTGCTCTCTCTGGCTTCGTTGGGAACATAGTCCAGGTCACACTCAGGGTCCGGTTCTTCGTAGTTGATCGTCGGAGGAACCACCCCTTTGTGGATGGCCAGGGCGCATGCGGCTGATTGAAGCCCACCGGACGCGCCGAAGGGGTGCCCGGTCATGCTCTTGACGCTGGATATCTGTGTATGATGGGCGTGTTCCCCTAGGGACATCTTCAACATTCTTGTTTCCCGCGCGTCCGTGTCGCGCGCGGCGCTGCCGTGGGCGCAGTAGTAGTCGATCTCGTCGGCCTCAAGACGAGCGTCGCTCAACGTCTTGCAGATACATCGTGAGGAATTCCGCTCGTCTTCGCTGACCTCAAGCACGGAGTAGCTGTCGCTCGACGCCCCATAGCCTATGACCTCTGCATAGATCCGAGCATCCCGTGCCTTCGCATGCTCGTATTCCTCAAGCACGACCACGCCGGCTGCCTCACTGAGAACGTGCCCGTCGCGGTTCGCCTCGAAAGGACGCGAGGCTGACTCGGGGTCCTCGTTCCTGGTGGACAGCGCGTTCGCCTTCGCATATGCCGCGACTAGATCCTGTTGCACTCCGGCGTCGGCCCCGCCTGCGAAGATGATCTTGCCTGCACCACTTCGTATCTTCCTCAAAGCGTGGCCTATCGCATTCGTGGCGCTACTACACCCGGTCGAGAAGGTCGGCGACTCACCGGCAATCCCCAGCTCGACGGACACGTGCCCCGCAGGCGCGGTGGTGACACCGGTAGCGAGGACGGTAGGATCGACATACTCCGCGCCACGCCTGATGCGCCGGGCTATGACGCGCGTGAACGTGTGGATGTCCGGGCAGGCGACGCCCAGGAATAGGTCGATCTCGTGGCGATTCTTCTCGTCGATCTCCAGGCCCGAGTCTTCAAGGGCCATCTTCGCAGCGACGACGGCGAGCTTCGCGGCCCGCGGCATCTTGCGCGACCGCTCGGGAAGGATGTACCGGGACATATCAAGCCCCTTGATCTCTCCTCCAATGCGGACGGTACAACCCGCTGCGTCGAACAGCGTGATAGGCCCGATGCCACTTCGGCCCGAGGTCAGAGCCTTCCAGTAGTCCTTGACGCCGTTTCCTATGGGTGAGACGACGCCTATGCCCGTTATCATGGCTCTCGGCCTCATGCCCCCCCCGCTTCGTGACAGCGTAGCGAGGGAGGCAATCGCGGGACCACAACCGGGGCGAGCAAGAATCACACACAAGTATAGATTGCGCCTACGGTTACCAGATCGCGCCGACCGGAGGATGGGTACTTCCTTCACTTGCGCACCTTGACTGTTGCAGAGATGCCCTTCGCAGCAGAACAATGGTGCACGGAAGCGTCAAGTCCCACGGATTCGGAACAGCGGTTGCTATTCAACTGACCACGAGACAGAGAGCGATTGAATGGCAACCAGATGTGTCTACAACGTGCTCGCGTTTCTCAGAGACAATGTCAGGGATGGGTTGGAGTCTCTAGAGGATGCCCGTAGCTTCGTGAAGCAACTCGACGGTCTGACCAGAGACGAATTGTTGTACCTGGAGATCTCCCTGCTTGATAGCGATCACCTGGAATGCTTCTACGCAAGTCTGTGCGAGAGCTCGGAGGGCTGCGAAAGCGTGGCAGAAGGTTCTCGGCACGGCCGTCGTGGTAGTGCGTAGGGCTACCGACCGCTGCACACATTGACCCTACACCGGTACGACACGACATCTGGCAGGTTGAGGGACTCCGCATGGCAAGGCCGGAGCGGATCAAGCGGAGAATCGAGCACTTGAGCGCTGCACCACGATGGTGCATGTATGCAACTCCATGTGCGGCCCGTAGTGCAGTGCTGCGGCGTTCCCCCACACGCTGGCTGCGAAGCACTGGGTTGCCTTCCCTCCACGATAACCTCAAGTGTCGCAACACCTTGTGCCGGCCTCGGGGCCACGAGGACCCGCGATCTGGCTAACCTGAGACGGGTATTCCGTTGACGGCAGGCCGTTACTGCACTACAAGATTCTCGGGAAGCAGGAGACCGGGAACTTGAGTCAGATACATATCCTCATTGCGGATGACGATCCGATTATCTGCGATGTGTTGAAGGAAATCGTGACCGACCTTGGTCACGAGGCCAAATGCACTGCCACTGCCGCCGAGACGATCGAGGCGGCAAGGAAGGGAGACTATGATCTGGTGCTGCTGGACCTGCGCTTCCCAGACTGTGCTGACCTCTCCACGCTGGCCAGCATACGCCAGCACGCCCCCGCGACAGATGTCATCATGGTCACCGCAGAAAGCGATGATCTGAAGACCGTGGCTGAAGCAGTACGACTCGGCGCATTCGACTACGTGCCGAAGCCCATTCGAGAGGACGACATCAGGATACGCGTGACCAAGGCCGTGGAGATGCGATCTCTCGTTCGCTCCCACACACGGGCGGTCACCGAACTCGCCAGCGGGCGGGAGTTCGAGGACATCGTAGGGAACTCGCCGGCGATCCGGGACGTGGTTCACCAGGCACGGAATCTCGCCTCCTACGATGTCCCCGTGCTTGTTACCGGAGAGACAGGCACGGGGAAGGAACTGATCGCTCGCGCGCTGCACTACGGCGGTCCCCGCCGAGACAAACCGTTCGTCTCCATCAACTGCGCCGGCCTGCCCACGGAGCTGACCGAGAGCGAGCTCTTCGGGCACGAGAAGGGGGCTTTCACCGGGGCCTACGTGGCGCGAAAGGGGGCGTTTGATGAGGCTGGGGACGGCACTCTCTTTCTCGATGAAATAGGTGACATGAACCTTGTTGCGCAGGCGACGCTTCTGCACGTCCTTGAACGGGGCGAGTACCGCACAGTTGGAGGCAAGGAGAAAAGGACGTATGCGCGAATCGTGATCGCCACGAATCAGGATCTCGACACCCTCATTCGCGAAAACAGGTTTCGCAAGGACCTATACTATCGAGTCAACCGTGTGCATATCGAGGTCCCTCCTCTGAGGGACAACAGAGACGATGTCCTGCTCTTGGCCGGGCACTTCCTGCGACAGACGGATCAGAAGATCGGGAAAGGTATACGGAAGATCGCGCCGGAGGCCCTTGGCGCTCTGCAGTGCTATGACTGGCCGGGGAACGTACGGGAGCTGAAGAACGAAATCGAGCGCGCCTACATCTATGCCAACAACGATGAACTCACGATGCTGGATCTGTCGCCTGGGATCGCCACTGCAGGCCTGCTGGGTGAAGACAGCTCGCAGGTGGACCCGAAATCGCTGGATGACGTCTACAAGCTGATAGGGGCGCTGAAGACCACAGCGGGCAATGTAACAAAGGCCGCGGAGGTGCTGGGTGTTCACAGGAACACTGTACACCGTTGGATGAGGCGATTTGGGTTGCAGAAAGGCTAGCGGCTACCGAGAACGCTGTCGGCCTGAGGCGCTGCTGGTTCGGGAGTAGAGTATGAACAACAAGGATATTGGCCGTAAGGTGAGGGAAGTACGGAAGGCGCAAGGGACGACCATGAAGGAGCTCGCGGAACGAGCGGGACTCTCCCAAAGTCAGGTGTCACGGCTCGAAAGCGGCAGACAGAGGTTCCGTTCGAGCACGCTTCTGCGAATCGCCGAGGCCCTGGACGTCAAGCCCATCTGCTTCTTCATGGAGGGCGGTGACGGGAACGGCCAAGACAAGTTGCCCACCCACAGCCTCCTCGCAGGAGGGGGCCTCACCATCATCGCCAAGTCGGCCAACATCATCGCGAAGCT